>Ga0335081_10010645_pt1 | contig 14881 bp, 13 predicted proteins | sample Lox_Sample_35_FD_206713 | JGI IMG/M metagenome (GOLD analysis project Ga0335081, IMG submission 206713) | Soil microbial communities from Loxahatchee National Wildlife Refuge, Florida, United States - Lox_Sample_3.5 | ecosystem: Environmental > Terrestrial > Soil > Wetlands | place: USA... | reverse complement strand
GGCCGCGGCGGCACGGCGCCGACCATCACGGACTGCAACCTGCTGCTCGGCTTCATCAGCCCGGACAATTTCCTCGGTGGCCGTATGCGGCTCGATGAAAGCGCGGCGCGCGCCGCGGTCGAGACCGTCGCGCGGCCGCTCGGCATGGCGGCGGCCGCCGCTGCCGAGGGCATCGTGCGCATCATCGACGTCAAGATGGCGGAAGCGATCAAGGCGATCTCCACCATGCGCGGCCACGAGCTGCGCGATTTCATGCTGCTCGCCTTCGGCGGCGCCGGGCCGGCGCACGCGGCGCGCATCGCCCGCGATCTCGGCATGGCGGGGGTGATCGTGCCGCTCTATCCGGGCGTGTTCTCCGCGATCGGGCTGATGATGTCGGACGTCAAGCACGACTACATCCGGTCGAGGATGGACCCGATCCGCTCGTTGGCGGTGGCCGACGTCGAGGCGGTGTTCGCCCGGCTCGCCGCGCAGGCGGCCGCCGATCTGCAAGCCGACGGGTTCGCCGCGGCGCAGATCGCGATCGAGCGCGCGGCCGACATGCGCTATGCGGGGCAGGGGTACGAGATCACGATCCCGTACGACGGCGCGGGCGACGGCCTCGCCGGGCTGCGCGCCGCGTTCGATGCGCGACATCAAACCATGTTCGGCCACAGCGCGCCCGACGAGCCGGTCGAGATCGTCTCCTACCGGGTGCGCGGCATCGGCAAGGTGCCGCCGGTCGAGATGCCGCGCTTCGAGCGCACCGGCACGCCGCTCGCAGAAGCGCTGCGCGAAACGCGGCGGGTGCGCCACGATGGCGCGACGATCGACTGCCCGGTTTATCAGCGCGAGAAGCTCGACGTGGGTCTGGAGTTCGCGGGTCCGGCCGTGCTCGATCAGCTCGATTGCACCACGGCGATCTGTCCCGGCCAGATCGCGCGGGTCGATGAATGGAAGAATCTGATCGTGACGGAGGCTGAGTAATGCGTCCGCTTGCTCATGCGGCTGCACCCTCTCCCCCGCTTGCGGGGGAGAGGGTGCAAGCACCGTGCTCGTGGCGCCAGGAAGGAAACGATGCCCATTGACGCGGTCTCGCTCGAAGTCCTCAAGGCCTCGCTCTCCGGCATCGTGCAGGAGATGCAGAACTCGCTGTTTCGCACCGGCTTCTCGACCATCGTGCGCGAGTCGCAGGATGCCTCCTGCGCCTTGATGAACGCGGCCGGCGACGTGGTGGCGCAGCACGTGGTGCTGCCGCTGCACATCGGCGCCTTTCCGGCCTGCTGCGCCGCGGTGCTCGCGCAATTCGGCGACGACATCGCGGCGGGCGACGCTTACCTGATCAACGATCCGTATAAAGGCGGCAGTCCGCATGCGCCCGACATCGCCGTGATCACGCCGGTGCTGTGTGCCGGCCGAATCATCGGTTTCTGCGGCAGCATCGCCCACAAGAGCGACATCGGCGGGCCGGTGCCTGGCAGCTGCTCGGGCCAGGCGCGCGAGGTGTTCAACGAGGGCCTGCAGCTCCCGGCGGTGCGCTACCAGCGCGGCGCGGCGCCGAACGCCGACCTCGAGCGCATCATCGCCGCCAACAGCCGCACGCCGGAGCTCGTGCTCGGCGACATCCGCGGCCAGCTCGGCGCCGACCGGCTGGGCGAGCGCCGCCTCGCCGCGCTGGTCGGCAAATACGGCGCGGAAAAAATCCTTGCCGGCTTCGCCGAGATCCTCGCCGCGTCCGAGCGCAAGGTGCGTGCCGCCGTCGCCGAATGGCCGGACGGCCGGTTCGAGGCCGAGCGCTTCATCGACGACGACGGCATCACGCTGAACCGGCCCGTGCGCGTCCATGTCGCGGTCGAAAAGCGCGGCGCCGCGATCCACTTCGATTTTGCCCAATCCGCCGACCAGACCCAGGGACCCGCCAACATCCGCCCGCCGCTGGTCGCGGCCGCGATCGCCTACTGCCTGATCTCGATGATCGACCCGCAGACCTATGTGAGCAGCGGCCTGTTGCGCGCCTTCACGTTCGATGCGCGCGAAGGCAGCGTGGTCAATCCGCGCTATCCGGCGCCGGTCAACACCTACAATCCGACCGTCCATGCGGTGGTCGACGCGATCTTCGACGCCTTGAGCCACGTCGCGCCCGAGCGGGTGCGCGCGGACGGCTGCGGCAGCCGCTCGATCATCATCGGCGGCCGCAGCACCTCGGCCGGCAAGGGCTATGTGCAATACGAGATCGTCGGCGGCGGCGCCGGCGCGCGCGCGAGCCGCGACGGCGCCTCGGGCACGACCGTCAACCAGACCAACGCAAAAATCGCGCCGGTCGAGATCATCGAGAGCGAATTTCCGACCCGGCTGTTGCGCTTCGAGCTGATCCGCGATTCGGGTGGCGCCGGCGCGTTTCGCGGCGGGCTCGGCATCCGGCGCGAATATCTCAACCTCGCCGAGGCGCGCTTCTCGATCCGCTCCGCCAAGCACGTGATCGCGCCGAACGGCTTTGCGGGCGGCCGCGACGGGCGCATCGGCGACATCTGGATCAATCCCGAGACCGACAAGGCAAAGCGTCTGCCGACCCGCTACGCCGACTACCCGTTGCAGGCCGGCGACGTGTTTCGCCTCGACACGCCCGGCGGCGGCGGCTACGGCGACCCGCTCGCGCGCGATCCGCAGCGCGTGCTCGCCGATGTGCGGGAGGGAGACGTGTCGGTCGAGGCGGCGGCGGAGATTTATGGCGTGGTGATTCGAGAGACAGCGGGCGCTTTCTCCGTCGATCGGAGTGCTACCGAGGCGCGCCGCGCCACAATGAAAGCCGATGCCCCGCCGGTGATAGTGAGGAGTGAACGGCATGAGTGACACGACCAACCCCGTACAGCGCACCGGCGTGATCGGGCTCGGCGCCATGGGGCTGCAGATGGCGCGGCACATGGCGGCCAAAGGATTCGCCGTCGCCGGCTACGACGTCGCGGCGGCCGCGACCGCGGCGGCGCAGCGCCACGGCATCAGGGTCTGCGGCTCGATCGCCGAGGTCGGCGACGCCGCCGAGGTGGTCGTCGTGATGGTGGCGACCGACGCGCAGGTGAGCGAGGTCGTCGCCGGCCTGCTCGACCGGCTCGCGCGCGGCGCGGTCGTCTGCATCGCGAGCTCCGCCTCGCCCGGGCTGTGCCGCGACCTCGCCGCGCGCGCCGCCGCGAAGGACATCGGCGTGCTCGACACGCCGGTCGTGCTCGGCCAGGAGGCGGCGAACGACGGTACGCTCACGATCTACGTGGGCGGCGATGCGGCGGCCTTCGCGCGCGCGCGGCCGGTGCTTGCCGCGTTCGGCCGCGAGGTGCTGCATCTCGGCGCCTCCGGCAACGGCCAGATCGCAAAGACCATCAACAATCTGCTGCTGTGGGCCTGCATGACGGCGAACTTCGAGGCGCTCACTTTGGCAAAACAGCTCGGCGCCGACGTGCCCCGCCTGGTGGCGGCGCTCGGCCAGGGCAGCGGCGCCAACTGGTCGCTGTCGCGCTGGGGCAAGGGCACCGGCAAATGGTCCGAGAAGGACATGGATGTCGCCTTGGCGCTCGCGCAGGACGCGCACGTGCCGGTACCGCTTGCCGGCCTGGTCGATCAGCTGGTCAAGCAGATCAACCAGGAGAAGATGAAAGCGCTGCTCGCCTAGCGCATGTTCCGGCGGAGTGGACGCCGGTTCGCCGACAAGAACATGCGCCAAACGCGTGAATCCAGTGCACGTTTCCGATTCCATCGGAACCGAGCGTGCTCTAGCGGCGCGGCCGGCAATTCCCCGCGGACAAGTGCTTGGGGCGCGTGGCGGCCGGGGGGCCGCCCGCCGGTCCGAGCGCAACTGTAATCAAACCAGCAAGAAGTCGTCACACGAATGAAATGTGAAGTCGCAATCTTGTCACCTGCGATTCGTAAACACCGGGCCGCGCACGGCCGAGAAAGACGCGATGCGGGTTCTGATAGCGACGGACGCTTGGCATCCTCAGGTCAATGGGGTGGTCCGGACCCTGACCTCGCTGGCGCGAAGCGCGAAGGGCCTCGGGGCCGATATCGAGTTCCTGTCGCCCGAGGGCTTTCCCACCGTTCCGCTCCCGACCTATCCGGGATTGCGGCTCGCGGTGCCGCGGCGCTCGCGCATCGCGCGGCGCATCGAGGAGGCGCGTCCCGACGCGATCCATATCGCGACCGAAGGGCCGATCGGCCATAGCGTGCGCGCCTACTGCCGGCGGAACGGCCTGCCGTTCACCACGAGCTACACGACGCGCTTTCCCGAATACATCTCGGCGCGCGTGCCGATTCCCGAAGGCTGGATCTACGCGGCGCTGCGCCGTTTCCACGCCGCCGCGGCCGTCACCATGGTGGCGACGCCGTCGCTCATGACCGACCTGCGGGCGCGCGGATTCGCCAAGCTCGGCATGTGGACGCGCGGCGTCGACACGGACTTGTTTCGGCCCGACCGGGCGATCGAGCTGCCGTTCCCGCGGCCGATCTTCGTCTGCGTCGGGCGGGTGGCGGTCGAGAAGAACCTCGAGGCCTTCCTGTCGCTCGATCTGCCGGGCACCAAGGTCGTCATCGGCACGGGTCCGTGCCTCGCCGACCTCAAGCGCAAGTTTCCCGAGGCAAAATTCCTCGGCCAGATCGAGAACGGCACGCTCGCCGCGCACGTCGCGGCGGCCGACTGCTTCGTCTTTCCGAGCCGCACCGACACGTTCGGCGTGGTCCAGCTCGAGGCGCTGGCGAGCGGCCTGCCGATCGCCGCCTTCCCGGTCACCGGTCCGAAGGACGTCGTCGCCGATCATCCGATCGGCGTGCTCAACGAGGATCTGCGCGTCGCCTGCCTCGCGGCGCTCGCCGTCTCGCGCGACGCCTGCCGCGCTTTTGCGCTCAACTTTTCGTGGGAGAACAGCGCCCGCCAGTTCATCGGCCACCTGCAGCAGTTGCCGGAAGGCCGGCATTCGCGCAGCGCCGCGCCCGTGCCGGTCACGGCGCCGGCGTAACGCATGATCCCGAAAAGTGGTCACCGGTTTTCGGAAAAGATCATGCGCAACCAAGTCACGTGCGTAGCTTCGGCCGCGCGCCGGTTCGCAAGAGGGAGCGCTCCATGACCGAGATGGCGACCAATCAGCTCGACACCGAAACGATCACCAAGGCCTATGCGCGCTGGGCGCCGGTCTACGACCTGGTGTTCGGCGCGGTGTTCGAGCGCGGCCGCGCGGCGGCGATCGAGGCGGCCGAGCGCATCGGCGGCCGCATTCTCGAGGTGGGCGTCGGCACCGGCATCTCGCTGCCCGACTACTCGCCCAAGAACCGCATCTACGGCGTCGACATCTCCGAGCCCATGCTGATGAAGGCGCGCGAGCGCGTCGCCAAGCAGGACCTCAAGCACGTCGAGGGGCTCTCGGTCATGGACGCCGAGCACCTCGACTTCCCGGACGAGTCGTTCGACGTGGTGGCCGCGCATCACGTCGTCACCACGGTGCCGAATCCGGAGGCGACGCTCGACGAGTTCGCCCGCGTGCTCAAGCCGGGCGGCGAGATCGTGCTGGTGAGCCGCGTCGGCGCCGAGGCCGGTCTGCGGCGCGCGCTGGAGAAGTGGTTCCAGCCGACGGCGCAGAAGCTCGGCTGGCGCACCGAGTTCTCCTGGCAGCGCTATGCCGTGTGGGCGGCCAATCATCCGACCATGCGGCTGGCGGAGCGGCGCGCGATGCCGCCGTTCGGCCACTTCTCGCTCATCCGCTTCGCCAAGCAGGGCGGCGCGTCGGCGCAGCGGAAGGACCAGCCGAACGTTCGCGCCGCCGGCTAGCGCATGTTCCGGCGAAGTGGATGCCGGTTCGCCGACAGGAACATGCGCCAGACCATAACCGTCGGCGTGCTGGCCGGAGCACGCACGACACACGGCGCGATGATTGGCGCCGCACATGGCTCCAAACCTGGGACGTGTCACAGCGCGTTCATCGACTCACCATAGCAAGGGCGGATTGTCCGCCGGACGGGGAAACACGATGGCCAGCTTTCTGGAGACCCTGCGCGAGCAGCGCTGGGACGATCACCGCTACTATCACCACAGCCGGATCAACCAGTCGCTCCATCTCGTGAGCGCGTTCAGCTTCCTGTTCGCCTACGTGATGATCTTCAAGGATCCGGCGACCTCGGCGCTGGTCGGCTGGCTGGTGGCGATGACCAGCCGGCAGGCTGGCCACTTCTTCTTCGAGCCGCGCGACTACGACGTCGTCAACGACGCGAGCCACGAGTACAAGGAGGAGATCAAGGTCGGCTACAATCTGCGCCGCAAGGTGGTGCTGATGTCGATCTGGGCGCTCTCGCCCCTCGTGCTCTATGTCGACCCGACCTTGTTCGGGGTGTTCACGCCGCACGCCACCACGGGCGAGTTCGTGCGCCACATGGCGCAGATCTGGCTGGTGATCGGCGTCGGCGGGCTGATCTTCCGCACCGTCCACCTCTTCTTCATCAAGGACGTGCAGAGCGGCCTCGCGTGGGCGACAAAAATTCTTACGGACCCGTTCCACGACATCAAGCTCTACCACAAGGCGCCGTTCGCCCTCCTGCGCGGCGAGCTGATCGATCCGAACCACGGCCGCCACAGCTGGGACGAGGACGAGGAAGACGAGGCCGAAGAGGCGCCGCACGCGACGACGTGAGCCTCGGAAGATTTGGTGCAAGGCCAAGCCACGATGTCGGTGCGCTCCCCTCCCCCTTGTGGGGAGGGGCTGGGGGTGGGGGTCGTGGGGCGGGGCGACGCCGCGGCGGCACCACCCCCCACCCTAACCCTCCCCCACAAGGGGGGAGGGAACAGACCGAGTTCGTGGCTGGTCCGTCGGCCAACTGCTCAGGCGGCGCGGCGTCCGCGCAGGCTCGCCCAGCGCTGCGCGATCATCTCCTTGAGGATGCCGCGGCGGATCGACTTGTTGGTCGCGGCCGGATCGCACCACCACCAGCCGTCCCGCTCCATCGCGCGGGCGGCGGCGACGAAACGGTCGGCCACCGCCTCGAAGTCGGCGTCGGAATAGTCGAGGCTGAAGATCAGCCGGCCGGTGCCGATCCAGCTCAGCGCCAGGCCTTCGGCGCGCAGATAATATTGCAGCATCCAATTGTAGCGCGACGGTTTGGTATAGCAGACGGTCCAGATCGACGACAGGTTCGCGACCCGCACCGCGAGCCCCTCGGCGGCGAGGCGCCCGTTGAGCCGCGCGGCGCGATCGTTCCAGCGCTCGTCGAGACTGTTGCCGTAGAGCGCGCGCGCTTTTGGCGTATCGAGGAACGCGAGGAACTCGCTCATCGCGCCCATCACGGCCGGATGGGCGTTGAACGTGCCGCGGGCGAAGCAGATGTCGGCCGGCCGGTCGTCGCGAAAGCGCTTCATCAGGTCGCGCCGGCCGCACACGACGCCGACCGGAAAGCCGCCGCCGACCGTCTTGCCGTAGGTCACGAGATCGGCGCGGACGCCGAAATACTCCTGCGCGCCGCCGGGCGCGAGGCGGAAGCCGACGAAGACCTCGTCGAAGATCAGCACGATGCCGCGCTCGCTGCACACCGCGCGCAGGCGCTTGAGCCAGTCCGCATAGGCCGCCTTGTCGAACTGCGCCGCGCGCGCGCCGTCGACCAGGGAGGTATCGGCCGGCGCGGCGCCGTTCGGATGCAGCGCCTGCAGCGGATTGACCAGCACGCAGGCGATGTCGCGGCGCGTGCGCAGCACGGCGAGCGTCTGCTCGGACATGTCCGCGAGCGTGAGCGTGTCGCGCGCGGGCTGCGGATTGCCGACGCCCGGCTGCACGTCGCCCCACCAGCCGTGATAGGCGCCGCAGAAGCGCACCAGGTAGCGCCGCCGCGTGTGGTAGCGCGCGAGCCGCACCGCCTGCATCACGGCCTCGGTGCCCGACATGTGGAACGAGACCTCGTCGAGGCCCGAGATCTTGGTCAGCCGCCGCACGTTGTCGGCGACCACCGGGTGGTAGGGGCCGAGCATCAGGCCGAGGTCGCGCACGCGGGCGAGGCCGCGCTCCATGCTGCCCTTGTAGAAATCGTGGCCGAACAGATTGACCCCGTACGAGCCCGTGAGGTCGTAGAACCGGTTGCCGTCGAGATCGGTGATCGTCACGCCGTCGGACGCCTGCACGAAGGTGCCGGCCCGGAGATGCGTCCGCACATGGCGGCTGTACTGGAACGGCACCCGGTAGGCGTCGGTGAACTGCACGTCGGAGATGCTGCCGGCGACCTCGGCGGTCTGCCGCGCGGTCGCGGCGAACCGCGTGGCGTAGAGGTCGGCAAGCCGCGCAAAACCGTCGCGCCGGCGGCTCGCGACCTCGGGCGGCGCGGCGTCGGAGCAGAAGAAGCGATCCTCGCCGTAGTCGTAGAACGGGATCAGTGCGGCGATGCGCCGGGACATGCGCGCATGGCCGGTGAGCGAGCGGTGCTTTGCGTGCGAGAGCTGCAGGCGGCGCCGCAACCGCGCGAGCGAGGCCACGACCGCGGTCGCGCCGAGGCCGGAGAACGCCAAAACGGTTGCGTCCATGTCCATCCCTGCGGGGCGTAATTGACCGAGATTACGGAATCATGACGCTGCAATCGATGATTTTTCGGCTGTTCGCCCAGGAGGATATCAACTTCCTGGTGACCAACCGGATTCCCCGCCGGCTCGCCACCCGCTTCGTCGGCTGGTTCAGCAAGATCGAGCAGCCGCTGATTCGCGATCTGTCGATCGGCGCCTGGCGGCTGTTTTCCGGCCTCGATCTCACCGAGGCGAAGCAATCGCGCTTTCGCAGCATGCACGACTGCTTCACCCGCGCGCTCAAGGACGGCGCACGGCCGGTCGATCCCGATCCGACTATCCTGACGAGCCCGTGCGACGCGATCGTCGGCGCCTGCGGTGCCGTGGAGGGCACGCGGCTCTATCAGATCAAGGGCTTTCCGTATGCGCTCGACGACCTGCTCGACGACCGCGCGCTGGTCGCGGCGCACCGCAACGCCCGCTATGTCACGCTGCGGCTCACCTCGAGCATGTATCACCGCGTGCATGCGCCGTACGACTGCCGCGTCGACCGGGTGACCTACGTGTCGGGCGACACCTGGAACGTCAACCCGATCGCGCTCAAGCGGATCGAAAGCCTGTTCTGCAAGAACGAGCGCGCGATCCTCACGACGACGCTGGCCAACGGAGACCGCGTCACCATCGTGCTGGTCGCGGCGGTGCTGGTCGCGAGCATCCGGCTGCACTTCCTCGACGTGCTGCTCAACCTGCGCCACCGCGGCCCCAACGTGATGGCGTGCGATGCGCCTCTGCGCAAAGGCGAGGAGATGGGCTGGTTCGAGCACGGCTCGACCGCGATCGTGTTCGCGCCGGAGCACTACACGCTGTGCGTGGCGGAGGGCGCGACCCTCCGCATGGGCGAGCCGCTGATGCGGCTGGGGTAGCCGTATCGACGCCAGCGGACCGGCCCCTCGCAGGCGCAGTGCCGCCGCGCCGTGTATAATCGCGTGCCGCACGAATCAGGCCATGCCCACCACCGCCTCCGCCGAGCTGCGCTATCAGGATTACCTGGCGACCGACAATCGTGGCGCATTCGATGGGCTGCGCGGCCTCGGGTTCGTGCTGGTCATCACGGCCCATGTGCCGAGCGTTGCCCTGTTCGGCTACCTGCAGGGCTGGGCGGCCGTCTGGATCTTCCTGGTGATGAGCGGATACCTCGTCACCATGCTGATGATGCGCGAGGAGAAGCGCGTCGGGCGCGTCGCCTTCGGGGCGTTCCTGGTCAGGCGGTTCTTCCGCATCGTACCGGCCTACTGGGCCGCGATCTTCGTGTATTGGCTGGCGTGCTACGCGCTGCCGCCGCTGCAGGAGGATTATCCGCGGTTCATGGCGCGGCTGCCGGCCTATCTGGCCTTCATGCCCGAATACGCCGACACGGACGGATACAGCATCTTCACCCATGCCTGGACGGTCGGCGTCGAGCTCAAGTTCTACCTGCTGTTTCCACCGGTCGTGTTCCTGCTGCTCAAGGATGCCAATTGGCGGTTCGCCGCGACCGCGATCGCCGCCGCGCTGTTTGCCGCGTGGGGCGTCTTTCTGGCGGCCGCCTATGCGGCGGTGCTGTGCGGCGCCATGCTGGCGCTCGCGCTCGAACGGCCGCACGGATACGCGTTCATCGCCAGGCTGACGCGGGTTCCGGCCGTGGTGCCGCTCGGCCTGATCGTCGCGCTGCTCGTGCTGCTCCATTACGGCGAGCGGTGGACGGCGCTCGCCGCCGTGGTGACCTGGCTGCTCGCCTGCACCATCGTGCAGGAAGCCGCGGTGTCGCCGATGCTCACCTGGCGGCCGCTCGCCTATATCGGACAGCGCTCCTACGGCGCCTATCTGCTGCACTTTCTTGCGCTCAGGATCGGCTACATGATCTTCGGCGACGCCGGCAACACGTCCGGCCTCCTCGCCGCCGGCTTCTGTCTCGTGCTCACCGTGCCGGCGGCCGAGCTCCTGTACCGCACGGTCGAGCGGCCCGCAGGCGAGCTCGGGCGCAGGCTCTTGCGCCGCTTGCGCGTCGCAGCGGCTCCGTAGAGATCGGTCGATTACGCTTGAGCCGAGGGCAGGGCGCCCGCCGCAGCCGCGATCCGCTCGCTCTCGGCCCAGAGCTGCGTGGCGAGCGCGTCGTTGCGCGCATCCGCGGTCTGCTTGCCGGGCCGGCAGTTCTGAAAGAACTCGCCGCTGGTCGTCGCGACCTCGGGCGAGGAGGCGAGATAGACCAGCGTCTCGGCGCCCTTTTCGGCCGTTTCGGCAAACAGTTTTGCAATCCGGATGAACGCGCTGTAGCGCCCGGATTCGTCGCCGAAGCGCGTCGCGACGAAGCCCGGCGTAAAGCTGTTCGCCGTGACGCCGCGCCCGCCGAGCCGGCGCGCCAGCGCGCGCGTGAACAGGATGTTGGCGAGCTTCGAGGTGCCGTAGACCGCGAACGGCCGATAGGATTTTTCCGATTGCAGGTCGGCGAAATCGAGCTTGCCCTTGCGGTGCGCGTTCGACGCCGTGTTGACGATCCGCGCCGGCGCACTGGCGATGAGCCGCTCGAGCAGGACCGCGGTGAGCACGAAATAGGACATGTGGTTGAGCGCGAACGTGCGCTCGAGGCCGTCCGCCGTCACGGCGCGGCGCGAGAAGATCGCGCCCGCATTGTTGACGAGCACGTCGATGCGCGGCTCCGCCGCCGCGATCGCGGCGCCGACGCGCTCGACCTCGGCGAGGCGCGACAGGTCCGCATAGTGCACGGCGTGGGCGAGGCTGGGCCCCGCCGCATCGAGCTTTGCGAGCATGGCCTCGCCGCGGCCGCGGTCGCGCGCCACCAGCACGATCCGCGCGCCCATTTGCGCCAGCCGCTCGGCGCCGATCGCGCCGATGCCCGAGGTGGCGCCCGTGATGACGACAGTCTTTCCGCGCATCGTGCTCCTCTTCGTAAGGTGAGCACGCTGCCCGGACCTTCTCCCCCTGAAGGGGGAGAAGGAGCGCAGGCAGCGTGCCCTCCTTACACTGTCTTCGGGCAGCGATTACGTCACCCCCGCTTCGCCAGCGTGCGTCCCTTGTCGAGCGCCGCAAAGCTGCGGGTCGGCGCCGCCATCAGGAAGGTGTAGCCCTCGCCGAGGATGCGCTCGACATTGGTCGCATCGACGTGCGGGTGGCCGACCGCGACCTTGCGCTTCTTGCAGGTGTCGACGATGTGCTTCATCGCGTCGAGCACCTGCGGGTGCTCGTATTGGCGCGGGAAGCCGAGCTCCTGGCTCAGATCCCCTTCGCCGATCAGGATCAGGCCGATGCCCGGCACCTTGGACAGAATATCGTCGAGGTTCTCGATCGCGAGCGTGTCCTCGATCATCAGCATGACCAGCACCTCGCCGTCCGGATCGAGCGGCCAGACGCCGGCCTTCTTGTAGTATTCCTGCTGGGTCAGCCCCCAGTAGCGCGCCGCCGTGGTCGGACCGTCGCCGCGGATGCCGGCCGGCTCGAACCGCGGCGCCGTCTTGAGCCGCGGATAGCGGCAGGCCGCGACCGCATTGTAGGCCTGGTCGACCGTCGAGATGTGCGGCCACAGCACGCCGTAGACGCCGAGGTCGAGCGCCTGCTTGGCGAACCACTGGTTCTTCTCGCCGCCGTTCGGCGGGATGCGCACCATCGGCGTGACGGCGGGCGCGAGCGAGCCGCCGCTGACGAGCTGACGGCGGTTGAGCATGTATTGGAGCGTATCGCGCAGCATGCGCGCATCCCAGAAATTGTGCTCCATCTCGTACACCACGCCGTCGAACTTCGACTGGGCGAGCGCGACCGCGGGCTCGATCTCGGCCGGCGAGAAGGTCGTGAAGGCCTGTTGGCCGGCCTCGAAGGCCTTGATGACTTGATTGAGGCGCGGCAGATCGGCCATGGCGGTCTCCTGGAGGGTGTCACGACGGGCAAGCGCCGCACACCATATTGCGAGTTTCCGCCGACGCAACGGGGATTTTGCCGGGTGGCGCGCCTGTCGGCCGTTTGATATGGGTGGGCCGTCTTCGGGGCATCCAGCGAGGCGTCATGATCATCGACTGTCACGGCCACTACACGACCGAGCCGCAGAAGCTGCACGATTGGCGCAAGAGCCAGGTCGCCGGCATCAAGGACCCGAGCCAGAAGCCCGCGCGCGCGAACCTGAAGATCAGCGACGACGAGCTGCGCTCGAGCGTCGAGGGCGCGCAGCTCAAGCTGCAGCGCGAGCGCGGCACCAACCTCACGATCTTCTCGCCGCGCGCCTCCGGCATGGCGCATCACATCGGCGACGCCGGCATCAGCCTCGAATGGTCGCAGATCTCGAACGAGCTGGTGCACCGCGTCTGCGGGCTCTATCCGGAGAACTTCATCGGCGTGTGCCAGCTGCCGCAGTCGCCCGGCGTCGATCCGAAGAGCTGCGTCGGCGAGCTCGAGCGCTGCGTCAAGGAGTTCGGCTTCGTCGGCTGCAATCTCAATCCGGATCCGTCCGGCGGCATCTGGAACTCGCCGCCGATGACCGACAAGTGGTGGTATCCGCTCTACGAGAAGATGGTCGAGCTCGACGTGCCGGCGATGATCCATGTCAGCGCCTCGTGCAATCCGGCCTTCCACACCACCGGGGCGCACTACATCAACGGCGACACCACCGCCTTCATGCAGTTCATCCAGGGCGATCTGTTTCGCGACTTCCCGACGCTGCGGTTCATCATCCCGCACGGCGGCGGCGCGGTGCCGTATCACTGGGGCCGCTACCGCGGGCTCGCCCAGGACATGAAACGGCCGCCGCTCGAGGAGCACCTGCTCAAGAACGTCTACTTCGACACCTGCGTCTATCACCTGCCGGGCATCGAGCTGCTCACCAAGGTGATCCCGGCCGACAACATCCTGTTCGCCTCCGAGATGGTCGGCGCCGTCAAGGGCATCGACCCGCGCACCGGCCATCACTACGACGACACCAAGCGCTACATCGACCAGGTGACTTGGCTCAGCGCCGCCGACAAGAAGAAGATCTTCGAGGACAACGCCAAGAAGGTCTACCCGCGCCTGAAGGGGAAGATCTGACGCGAAGCCGTAGGGTGGGCAAAGCGAAGCGCAGCGGAGCGTGCCCACGCAGGTCTCCGACACGCAACTCTGGTTTTGCGCAGCTCTCGAGGGTGGGCACGCTTCGCTCTGCCCAGCCTACGAGATCTGTTCGCAACCCAAGAGGGGCGAGATCGCCCCGGCTCGGTGGACGGTCGACGGTTTGGCCTCAGCGCGAGGGGCACATCGACTCGTCGTTACCGTCCCAGCAGGTGGCCTTGGGCGGGTCTTCCCTGCTGTCCTTGTGACAATTGATCCACGAGCTTACGCCCTCGCAGCCCAAATCCCCGGAATGCTCGGCGTATTTGCCGCAATAAATATGGTCTGTGCCGCCCTGCTCGTTGAGTCTCTCGGCATGACATGGCTTGCCCGTCTCGCCGTTCCCGTGAACCTCGGCAAGTCTCATTGGGCGGTGCGGGTGGAGGAGGTCCACGAGGCCGCGCGACTGCGCGGCTTGCGGCGACGCTGCGTTCGATCGCGCCGCGGCGCCGTCATCCGCGTGCACCGCGGTGGCAAAACTCGCCAGCGCCGCGATGGTCAATGCAAGAAAAGTGCGATGCATGTACGTCTCCAATTCGGTTACCAGGATACCTAAATTAATCCGAGCGCGTTCCGGGTCCGCCGGAACGGGAGCGTGCTTTCGTCACGTGAACGCGAACCTCATGAGGGTTCGCAGCAACCGATGATGCGAGGCACATCACGGGATGTGCTGCGCCAGCCATGGTCCTGGCAGCGATTATCCCTAGACCCGGCGGCCTGTCGTCCTCCATTCGGCGGAGGCCCGGGCGGGTTGCGCCGCGCGGAAGGGGGGAACCCCATCCGCAGACGCGCCGGCTTCGATATTCAGCCGTGGGTTCGCCGCGCCTCGCCTTCGCCTGTGTCTCGGAATGAGACGACTTGTCGGCGCGGGATTTCATCCCCTCTTAAACACAATGCCTTAGGCCTGCGTCATGGACACGAGCCCCGTCAGCGCGATCCTCGGCGCCCAGGCCGGCACGACCCAGGTTGGCCTCGCCACCGATGTCCTGCGCATGAATGCCGACAGCGCCGCCGCGATCGTGCAGGTGCTCGACACGGCCAATCAAACCGCGAGGGCGCTCGCCAATGTCGGCGCCGGCATCGGCACCAAGCTCGACATCAGCACGTAAGGCGCTTCACGCGATTTGATCCAAGCGACGTCTTTCGTGGCAGCGCGCCAAGACGTGGATGCCGGGCACGGGGCCGGGCATGACGACGGACCCTCTCACATATTGCCGTGGCCGCGCTTGATGGTCTGGCGGATCACCGGCGCGGTGACCTTGTCGGAGA
>Ga0335081_10010642_pt1 | contig 14882 bp, 11 predicted proteins | sample Lox_Sample_35_FD_206713 | JGI IMG/M metagenome (GOLD analysis project Ga0335081, IMG submission 206713) | Soil microbial communities from Loxahatchee National Wildlife Refuge, Florida, United States - Lox_Sample_3.5 | ecosystem: Environmental > Terrestrial > Soil > Wetlands | place: USA... | reverse complement strand
TTCATCTGCGATGAGTTCCTTCCAGCGCAGGATCTCGATTCCGTGCTCGACCAGTTCCGGGGCGATGCGCTCACTGAACGCGCGGGCGTGCCTGACCGTCAGCTTGCCGGCCAGCTCGAGGGTGTTCTCCAGGACCTGCCCGGGCAGTTGCACCCCGGTTCCCTCCACCGGGAAGCCCGCCACCATCCGGCGCACCAGCCCGGCCACCCGGACCATGAAGAACTCGTCCAGGTTGGTCGCGAAGATGGCGAGGAACCGGACGCGTTCCAGCAGCGGAACCAATTCGTCCTCGGCCAGCTCGAGCAGGCGCTCGTTGAACCTGAGCCAGCTTTCCTCCCGGTCCAGGTAACGCTCCGGTGGTAGCGCGGCTCCGGCGCCCGCCCGCGCCTCGTCGTGTTCCTCAGGTCCTTCTGCGGCGGGAAGGCTCATCTGGCTGACACCCATGCACCACATTGTCCCCGCTGGGTGCCCGGCAGGAAACGTCGCGGGTGGTTGGACCTGATTCCTCCCGAACGGCGCGGGTGACTGCCCCCGTGCCGGCGTGCTTCAGGGCGCCACGGTGTAGCCCGGGACGCCGGGACGGGCCTGGATGGCCTGCACGCTCAGCGATACCCGCCCCTTCTGCGCGCACACCGTGATGTGCACGGGCACGATCGCGGGCCGGTCCTGGCGTGGCAGCGCGACCCGCAGCTCCTCGGCCGTCACCTTCGCGCAGGTGGCCGGCTGGACGGTGACCCGCAGCCCGGCGTGCGCCGTCGCCCCGGGCGCGAGCATCACCGGCTTTGGCCGGACCGAGGTGTCGCGGGCCGCCGCGCTGCCGATCGGGCCGCGGGCCTTCGGGCTGTCCAGGTAGGCGGAAACCTCCGGGTAGCCGAACAGGCTGCAGGCGCGATCCGAGACGTTGGTGAACTCCAGCGTGTAGTAGGTGCCCTGCGCGGGGCGGATCCCGGTGCCGAGCCCGAGCCACGCCTGGAGCCTGGACGTGGCGCAGACGCGGGCGGAGACATCCGAGGAGAGCGAGACGCCGTCTTGAGCTGGTGCGCGAGTCAACGCGACGGCGAGCACGGCCGTGCCGACAAAGGCCGCTACCGCGGCCATGCGCCATCCGATTTGGCCGTATCTTGTCATCCCGGTCCCATCTGACGACGATTAAAGCCGTTCCCCGCGGGAGGACACGCTAATCCTGTAGGCATGCTCTTGATACGCACCGGGCGGATTCAGAAGGCCCTTCTCTATCGCACTTATTGCGCACGCATTGTGCTGCTGTCCGGGCCGGCGCGGCCGGCTTGCTAGTCCCGGCCGCCGAGCTCGGCGGCGAAGGCCGCCAAGTCGAGTAGGTGAAAGAGGGTGTCGCACCACCGCTCTCCGGCGGGCCGGTCGTCAAAGTGCCCGAGGCACTCGTTCGCCGCGTCGAGGATCGCCCGCAGCACCGCGCCTTGGGCGCTGCGGTCGGCCTGCGGGTCCCCCGGCTCGCCTTCCAGGATCGCGGCGGCTTTCCGCGCCATGGCCAGCCCGAGCGTCCCGGCCAGCAGCGCCCGCTGCATCATCAGGACGCCATTGTGGTCTTTCATTGTGCCTTGCCTCCATCGTCCACGGTGGCTGTCCCGCCTTCACGGCCATGATGCGGACAGGCAGTGACATTCTGGTCCCGCGACACTGAGCTGGTGATAGTTAGCGGAGTCGCACAGGCATCTTTCGCAACAGAAGCGCCATCCTCTATCGCCCGGAATGGCACATTCATGATCGTGGACAGTTACCTGCCGAATATGCGGGGTAACTGTCCACGATAAATCGCAGCCGCGGTTTCGGCCCGGAGTGTGGCTAATGGCGCACGGTGATGGGCGGGGATTCCAATTTCGCGGGGTTATTCGGCGGCGGGACGGCAGGCGGACCAGATCGCCTCGGCGTTGTGAAGCTTGACGCGCTCGCCGCGGCCGAGCGCCTTGGCCAGGTCGGCCTCGGCGGTCTCGATGCGCAGCCACTCGGTGTAGGACACCGGGGCGATGCCCCGCCCGGCCAGCACGCTGGCCAGCGGCCACTCCTCGGCCGGGCCCGCGGGGCTGGCCGGGGCCGCACCCGGCGCCGCCGGGGCGGGACGGTCGGGATAGCGCAGCATCCCCGCCCGCGGCAGCGCGACGTCACCCTCGCCGGGACCTCCGGCCAGGTCCTCGAGCAGGCAGCGGACGGTCTCGGCGGCGTCGGACTTGTTGGTGCCGATCACGCCGGTGGGGCCGCGCTTGAGCCAGCCGGCCACGTACTCCCCGGGCAGCGGCGTGCCATCCTCGCCCAGGACCCGCCCCTGGGCGTTGGGCACCACCGAGGCCCGCGTGTCGAACGGCACACCGGGCAGCGGGACGCTCTGGTAGCCCACCGAACGCAGCACCATCTGCGCGTCCAGCGTCTCGAATTCGCCGGTGCCGCCGAATTTCCCGTCGGCGCTGATCGACGTGCGCTCAAGGGTGATTCCCTCGACCCGTTCGGTACCCAGGATCTCGGTCGGCCGCAGCCAGAAACGCACGGTCAGCCGCCGCGCGTGCCCGGTGGACGCGGGCGGCGCGGCCCCGTCCTGGGCCCACTTGGTGATGGCCACCAGGTTGCCGCGCACCCGCCGGTCGGATTCGGCCATGGCGGAGCCTTCGCCGGCCAGGTCGAACGCGTTCAGGTCGGCCTCGTCGGCGTGCACCACCAGCTCGACGCCGGGCAGTTCACCCAGCTCGCGCAGCTCCTTGGTGTTGAAGTTGGCGGGCGCGGGCCCGCGCCGGCCGATCATGTGGATCTCGCGCACCTTGCTGGCGTGCAGGGCGTCGAGGACGGGCTGCGGGACGTCGGTCGTGTGCAACTCGTGCGGGTCGCGGGCCAGGATCCTGGCCACGTCGACGGCCACGTTGCCCACGCCGATCACCGCGACGGACTCGGCGTCCAGGGTGAACGCGCCGGAATCCATGTCCGGGTGGCCGCAGTACCAGTTCACGAAGTCGGTGGCGGCGTAGCTGCCGGGCAGGTCCTCGCCAACGATGCCGAGCCGCCGGTCCCGCATCGCACCCGTCGCGTAGATCACCGCGTCGTACGCCGACACCAGGTCGTCGCGGGTCACGTCCTCGCCGAGGTGCACCCCGCCGACGAACCGGACGTCCGGGCTTTCCAGCACCTTGCGCAGGTATTGCGCGATCGACTTGATCGACTTGTGATCGGGTGCGACACCGTACCTGACCAGGCCGTACGGGGTGGGGAGGCGGTCGATCACGTCCACCCGCACCGGGACAGGCACCGGCAGCGCCGCTGCCTGCTTGACCAGCGCCTCGGCGGCGTAAAGCCCGGCAGGGCCGGAACCGACCACGGCAACGTTCAGCATAGATGCTTACGCTACTCGACGGGCTGGCCTTCCGTGGCGGCCGTTGCCGTCTCGCGAACGTCGCCGGGTGATCGGCGGGCCACCGCCTCGGTGATCTGCCTGGCCAGGTGCTGCGGGATCAGGCCCGCCTCCTCCAGCACCTCGTCCCTGGTGCCGTGGGACAGGAATTCCTGCGGCAGGCCGAATGTCTTCACCGGCACGTCCACGTCGTGATCGCGCAGCAGCCGGGCTACCGCGTCGCCGAACCCGCCGGCCCGGCCGTTGTCCTCCACGGTGACCACGAGCCGGTGCTGGCGCGCCGCGCCGGCCAGGGCCTCGTCCACCGGCTTGGTCCACCGCGGGTCCACCACGGTGACGCCGATGCCGTGGACGGCCAGCCGGTCCGCGACCTCCAGGCCGGTCAGGGCCATCGGGCCCGCGCCGACCAGCAGGACGTCCGCGGCCAGGCCCTCAGCCGGCGAGCGCAGCACGTCCATGCCGCCGAGCGTGGCGACCGCCTCGACCTCGCCGCCCACCTTGCCCTTGGGGAACCGAACCACGGTCGGCCCGCCGGACACCTCGACCGCCTCGTTCAGCAGTTCGGCCACCCGCCTGGCGTCCCGCGGCGCCGCGATCTTCATGCCCGGGACGAGCTGCATGATCGAGCCGTCCCACATGCCGTGGTGGCTGGCCCCGTCGGGCCCGGTCACGCCGGCCCGGTCCAGCACGAACGTCACCGGCAGCTGGTGCAGCGCCACGTCCATCAGCGTCTGGTCGAAGGCCCGGTTCAAGAACGTGGAGTAGATGGCCACCACCGGGTGCAGGCCGGCCATGGCCAGGCCCGCGGCGCTGGTCACCGCGTGCTGCTCGGCGATGCCCACGTCATAGACCCGGTCCGGGAAGGCCGCCGCGAACTGGGCCAGTCCGGTCGGGTGCAGCATCGCCGCGGTGATCGCGACCACATCGGACCGCCGTGCGCCGATGGCCACCATCTCGTCGCCGAACACCCGGCTCCACGTCCCCGGCGCCGCGCCGGCCGCGGGCACCTGGTGCAGGCAGTCGACCGTATTCTGCTCGGCCTCGGCGTAGCCGAGCCCCTTCTTGGTGATCACGTGCAGGAGCACCGGGCCGCCGAAGTCCCGGGCGTGCCGCAGGGCGGTTTCCACCAGCCGCTCGTCGTGGCCGTCGATCGGGCCGACATACTTGAGGCCGAGGTCCTCGAACATCACCTGCGGTTGCAGGACGTCTTTGATGCCCTTCTTGATCCCGTGCAGCGTGCCATAGATCGGCGCGCCGACCAGCGGTGTCCGGGACAGCGTGGTCTTGATGTAGTCGAGCACGTGCTCGTAGCGCGGGTTGACCCGGATCGCGGCCAGGTGCTCGGCCAGGCCGCCGATCGTCGGCTGGTAGGACCAGCCGTTGTCGTTCACGATCATGATCAGCCGCGAGTCCTTGGCCGAGGCAATGTTGTTCAGCGCCTCCCAGGCCATCCCGCCGGTCAGCGCGCCGTCGCCGATCACCGCGACCACGGTCCGGTCCGGCTCGCCGCGCAGCTTGTACGCCTTGGCCAGCCCGTCGGCGTAGGACAAGCTGGTGGAAGCGTGCGAGTTCTCCACCAGGTCGTGCTCGGACTCGGCCCGGCTCGGGTAGCCGGTCAGCCCGCCACGCTGCCGCAGCGTGCCGAACCGCGCGACCCGGCCGGTCAGCAGCTTGTGCACGTAGGCCTGGTGGCCGGTGTCGAAGACGATCTTGTCCCTGGGCGAGTCGAAGACCCGGTGGATCGCGATCGTGAGCTCGACCACGCCCAGGTTCGGGCCGAGGTGCCCGCTGGTCCTCGTGGTCGTCTCGATCAGCAGGTCACGGATCTCCCCGGCCAGGCGGGTGAGCTGTTCCTGGCTCAGTCCCTTCAGGTCCTCGGGGCCATTGATGCACTCCAGCAGGGTCACGGCGTGCTCCTCATGTGCTGTACGGGCCTGATGGGGGGAACGCTAACCGAACTGAGTGTACGATCTCGGGCTCCGGATAGCTCGTCGTGATCATCCCGTCTCCGACACGCGTGTCGGATTACGGGCTTCCGGGCCGGACGACGCCGTGCCCGCCGGAAGCACGAGCGGGCGGCCCGCGAGCAGGCCGGTGGCGAGTTCGGCGGCGCACAGCATGAGCAGCAGGGCGACCGGGATGTTCCAGTTGCCGGTGGCGCTGTGCAGCAACCCGACCATCAGCGGGCCGACGCTGGCGACCAGGTAGCCGACCGACTGGGAGAAGGCCGACAGCGAGGCGGCGACGCCCGCGTCGGGGGCTCGCGCCATCATGAAGAAGATGGCCAGGCCGAGGCAGGAGCCCTGGCTGACGCCGAGGACCAGCACCCAGAACGGGGCCGTGCCGAGCGGCGCCCACAGGCACCCGGCCAGGCCGGCCGAGGTCCCGATCAGGCTGGGGACGACCAGGGCGCGCTGGCCCGGGCGGCGGTGGGCCAGCACCGGCACGACGAGGGAGGTGGCGAGGTTGCCGACGCCCATCAGCGCGAGCAGGTTGCCGGCCGAGACCGCCGAGGCGCCGCGATCCTGGAAGATGGTCGGCAGCCAGGACAGCGCGGCGTAGTACAGCAGGCTCTGCAGCCCCATGAACGCGGTGACCTCCCAGGTCAGCGCGTACCTGTACACCTTGACCCCGGGCCCCGCGGCGGCCCGGCCCGGACCGCCGCCCGCCGCGAGCTCGGCCTCCGCCGGCGCCATGCCCGCCGCGCGGTATCTGAGCTGGGGCAGCCACAGCATCACGGCCAGCGCGGCCGGGACCGCCCACACGCCGAGCGCGAGCCGCATCGAACCACCCGAGCTGCGGTACAGCGGGACGCTGAGCAGCGAGGACAGGATCGCGCCGACGGACAGGGCGGTCAGGTAGAGGCCGATGAGCAGCCCGGCCCGTTCCGGCCAGCGCCGCTTGGCCATGCTGGACAGCAGCACGTTGAGGACGGCGATGGCGCTCGCGGCCAGCGCCGTGCCGGGGAACAGCATGGCCCCGGGCGCCACGCCGCGCAGCAGCAGGCCCGCGGTGAGCAGGATCAGCGCGACCAGCAGGATCATTTCCTCGCCGTATCGCCGGTTCAGCCAGGCGGCGAAGGCGGAGACCACGCCGAAGCAGATCACCGGCGTGGCCGCGAGCAGGGACAGCGTGGCCGATGACAGATGCAGCTGGGTCTGCATGTCGGGGAAGAGCGGCGGCACGCTGGTGACCGCGGTACGCAGGTTGAAGCCGGCCGCCGCGACCGCGACGACGAGCAGCGCGATCTCGTACGGCCGGCGCGGGCCCCCGGCCTGGTATTTGGCCATCAGCAACTAAAGGTATATGAAACGACAACGATCTCTGCAGGCCTAACGAGCCGATGGCGCCTGCCCCGGCGGCAGGCTAGAGCCCCGGCAGGAGCAGCAGCTTGCCGGTGGTACGCCGGCCTGCCAGGTCCTCCTGCGCCCGGGCCGCCTCGGCCAGCGGGTAGGTGCCACCGATCCGCACCTCGAGCTCGCCCTTGGCGATCCAGCCGAACACCTCGCCCGCGCGCCACCGCAGCTCAGCGGCGTCGGCGACGTAGTGCACCAGGGTGGGCCGGGTGAGGAACAGCGATCCGCCGCTGTTCAGCCGCTGCGGGTCGAACGGTGGCACCTGGCCGCTGGCCGCTCCGTACAGCACCATCATGCCGCGCGGGCGCAGCGCCGCCAGGCTGTCCTCGAACGTGTCCTTGCCCACGCCGTCGTACACTACGTGCGCCCCGGCGCCGTCAGTAGCCTCGCCGACGATGTCGCGGAAGCGGTCGTAGCCGACGACGTGATCGGCGCCCGCCTGGAGCGCGAGCTCGACCTTTGCCCCGCCCGAGGTGGTACCGACGACCACGCCGCCGCGCTGCTTCACCATCTGGGTCAGCAGCAGCCCGACGCCTCCGGCCGCCGCATGGACCACGGCGACGTCGCCTTCGCGCACCGGGTAGGTGCTGGTGCACAGGTAGTGCGCGGTCATGCCCTGCAGGATGGCGGCCGCGGCGACCTGCAGGCTGATCCCGTCGGGGACCGGTACGACGCCCTTGGCGGGCAGCGACACCTGCTCGGCGTAGCTGCGGCCCGGGCCCGCCCAGGCCACGCGGTCACCCACGCCCAGGTCGGTGACGCCCTCGCCCACGGCGGCGACGGTGCCGGCGCCTTCCGCGCCGGGCACGAAGGGCGGTTCGGGCCGGTAGTTGCCGATGCCCTCACGCTGGTAGATGTCCATGTAGTTCACGCCAGCCGCGGCCACGTCCACGACGACCTCGCCGGGTCCCGGCCGCGGCGCCTCCCGCTCGGCGACGGTCAGCACCTCGGGCCCGCCCAGTCGCTCGCCCACCACCACGCGCATGGTCGCACTCTCCTCTCCGCCTCTCCCCCGGTCAGCCTTTCACAGGCGCCGGGCTAGCGCGGACCAGGGCCAGCCAGCCGACCAGGCCGAGCGGGTAGATGAAGTAACCGAACCGGACCTGCGGCCCGAGCAGGAACATCAGCGTCAGCCCGACGGCCAGCCGCCAGGCGGCCGCGGACACGTCGCGGGGCGGCCGGATGACCAGCGAGATCGCGATGCCGAGGCCGGCCGCGAGCAGCAGGCCGATCGAGGCCGCGTGCCCGGCCGGGCCCAGCGCGGTGAGCAGGTGCCCGGGCAGCAGGCTCTCAGCCGGGGTCTTGTCGCGGGTGAGCCCGAGCGGGAACAGCACGCTGTTCTGGACCAGGGCGTCCGCCCCGCGCAGCGAGATGAGCGCGGCCGGCGCGAGGACGGCGACGAGAACCACGACGGTTCCCGCGACCGCCGCCAGGAGCCGGCCCGCGGCCCGGGCGCCGTCGCGAGCCGCGACCATCGCGGCCAGGACCGGGACGGCGAGCCAGGCGGTGGACTTCAGGTCACAGGCGACGCCCAGCGCGACGCCCGCGCCGGTGATCCACGAGGTCCAGCCGGGCCGCGGGGCTGCCCCGGGCCGCGCGGCCAGGGCCAGCGCCAGCAAGATCAGCGCCAGCACCGGCGGGTCGGTGGTGATCACGGCCAGGTTGAGCCCCACCACCGGCGAGGCCACCGCCACCGCGGTAGCGAGCAGCGTTTCGTAGCGCCGGTGGTCCATCGCGATCCAGGACGCCGCGGCGAGCGGGATCACCGTGCCGATCGCGATCCACACCCCGGAGTTGCCCGCCAGGCCGCCAAGGCCGGCCGCGCTCGGCAGGCCGAACAGCGTCATGACCGGGAGGTAAGGGTTGTAAGACAGCCAGGAGGTGACCTGGTCAGCGGCCAGGTAGGGCGATCCGTGGTGCAGCAGCAGGGCCGCCGACCTGTCGATGACCATCATCCCGTCTTCGAGCGGGTAGGCGACCGACAGCCAGATCAGCGGCGCCAGCACGGCCAGGGCCACCGAGACCAGGACGGCGGCCATCCGGCCGCGGCGGCTGCGCCAGCACCACAACACGACCAGGGCTGCGGCGTAGCCGCATGAGGCCCAGATGGCCCAGACCCGGTCCCGGCCCCCGGACAGGACGGCGGTGGTGACGGCGTACGCTCCGAACGCGGCGTAGGCGGCCATGAGATGGCGCCGGCCGAGCCAGGTCGGCCAGGCGGCCGGGGCGTCCTCGGTACGGCCGCCCGCCACCGGGCGGCCTGTATCGTGCGCGTACCGGGTCAGCTGGGTCCCCCGATGACCAGAGCTGTGCTGCCTACCTAGCAGCACGACGCTATGAGCCGGCCGAGGCCGCGTCAAGCCAATAGCGACGCCAGCGTAGGCTGCCGGGTGGACTCCCCCGATATGCGGCAAGCAAACGCCCGCGTCAGGAGGTTCCTCTCGGGATCTGCGTCGCATAGAGGGCGACCGCGGCGCAGCCCGCGCCGACCGCCAGGTAGGGCAGGAACAGGTCGGTATCGGTGACCGCGGCCCCGAAGTCCCCGCCGGCCACCTGGCCGGACAGCACGATGATCAGCCAGGCCGCCACCCCGGCCGCGGCGCCCGCACCGGCCGACCTGGCCACCGTCGCCACGGCCAGCGCGAAGGCGCAGACCGCGGTCATCGGGATCAGCCAGCCGAAGGTCACCGCGGCCGCGACACCGGACGCCGCCCCGGCGCCGTGCCCGGCCGGGACAGCGGCGGCCGCGACAGCCGATGCCGCCAGCCCGAGCACGGCGTTCACCGCGAAGACCGCGAGCGTCCGGACCAGCAGCACCATCCGGTCGCTGACCGCCATGCTGCAGGACAGCTCCCAGGCCGGGTCGATGCCGGGCCCGTAGGAGTAGGCGATGGCCACCGCGGCTACGGCCGGCGCGAGCAGCGCCACGACCGGCTGGCCGCTGCTCAGCGTCGCAGCGGCCCCCGCGGCGAGCACCACGACGCTGGTCAGCAGCCACGGCAGCAGCAGGGACGGCGTGGTCAGCAGGGCCCGGGCCAGGCCAGGCGAGCGCAGCAGCCGACCCGCGGATCGCTCCAGCCGGCCCGGCTCGCGGCGCCACACCTGCGCGGCCACCGAGGTCCACACCCGGCCCAGGTCCACGCCGGACGGAGCATCGTTCCCAGGCCCGTTCATCGGATACCTCCCCCCTCGGCCACCCGGCGCGCTGGCTCGCTGCCGCGCAGCAGGGCGGCGCGCAGCAGGCGCCGGGCCCGGTGCGCGCGGCTCTTCACCGTGCCCGGCGGCACGCCGAGCAGCTCGGCCACCTCGGCGACCGGCCGGTCCTGTTCGTACATCAGCCGCCACACCTCGCGTTCCGGACTCCCGTCCGGGCCCAGGACCGCGACCGCCACGTCGAGATCGGTCCGGGCCAGCGCGGTCTCGGCTGGGTCGGGCGCGTCCCGGCCCGCCAGATCGGCGGGCAGCGCGGACCCGGCCTGTTCCGCAGCCATCCAGGCGCCCCGGCGTCGGAGCAGCAGCGCGGCCTGCCGGCGGGCGATCCCCCACAGCCAGCCGCCGCACGCACCTTGCGGCCGGTAGCCGCCCGCGCCACGCCAGGCCGCGAGGAACGTCTCCTGCAGCACGTCCTCCACGTCGGCCGCGGGCAGCACCGTCCGCAGCCGGACCGCCAGCCACGACGCGTGCCTGCCGAACAGCTCGCGCAGTGCCGTGTCGTCGCCGGCCGCTATGCGGGCGACCAGCTCGTCGTCGTCCATCGCTTCTCTATTGCACCCCAGGACGGTCCGGTTCACGCAAGACGGCGCCCGATGACGACGGTGGCGTCCAGGTCCGCCGAGCTGACCACGTGCGCGGCCAGGCGGCCGGCCGCGAGGGCCGCCTCGGCCTGCGGAGCCTGCCGTTCGCTGATCTCGCTCAGCAGGTGGCCGCCGGGCGCCAGCCAGCCGGCGGCCCCGGCGGCCACCCGGCGCAGCACGTCGAGCCCGTCCGTACCGCCGTCGAGGGCCGCCCTCGGCTCGTGCGCCCGCGCTTCGGGCGGGAGGAAGCCGATCTGCTCCGACGGCACGTAGGGCACGTTGGCGGCCAGCACGGCTACCCGGCCGCGCAGCCCGGCAGGCAGCGGGGCGTAGAGATCGCCCTGGTAGACGTGACCGCCGGGGAGGTTCTGCCGGGCGCAGCGCACCGCGGCCGGGTCGAGGTCGGCCGCGTGCACCTCGGCCCGGTCCACGGCGGCGGCCAGCGCCGTGCCGATCGCGCCCGCGCCGCAGCACAGGTCGACGATCACGGCACCCGGCCTGGCTATGCCCTCTCGGGGGGGTCTGGGGGGGTCGCGCCCCCGAAGCAGCAGAGCGGCCTGCTGGACGAGGAACTCGGTGCGTCGCCGCGGCACGAACACGCCGGGCGCCACGACGATCCGCAGGCCGCAGAACTCGGCCCAGCCGACGACCTGTTCCAGCGGCAGGCCGGCGGCGCGCCGGCCGGCCATGGCGTCGAGTTCGGCCGGTGTCCGGGCGGCGGATATCAGCAGCCTGGCCTCGTCCTCGGCGAAGACGCAGCCGGCCGCGCGGAGCCGGGTAACGATGAGAGAGTCCGGGATGGTCATCGTGAGCGCCTCTCGTGACGTGCGCGGCGCTCTCGCCGTCGGCGCCGGCTCAGGCTACCGCCGCCGGGAAGCCTGCCGGGTCGCTGCCTTGTAGGCGGACTTCCGGGCCAGCTTGGCGATCTTCTTGTCCGGGTGGCGCCTGCCGATCACGGTCAGCACATCCGGCGCATCCGGGTGCGGTAGCCGCGCCATCAACTCGAACATCGCCAGCTCCTGCCCCGCCGGGATGACTTCACCTAGCTGCTTCGCAAGGGCCTCAGGTTCACGGCCGAGATCGTCGCTCAGGTCATCCCAGCCCTCCGCGGCGAGCGTGTCGGTGATCATCCAGGCCAGGTCGCGACCGTCAGGCTCCAGACCCGGCGGCGGGCTGGCGGGATCGCCGCCGGACAGCGTGGTCAGGGCGGCTTTCGCGTATGTGCGCAGTTCGGTCTGGCCGAGCGCCTCACGCCAGACGGGTTCGGCGGGCGCGCCGATTTCGGTAATCACGACACCGACGGCCAGGATGCGCGATGCCGGATCGGCTGTGGCGGCGACAGCCAGCAGTTCCCGGGCCGCGGGCTCGGCCATCCGGTAGGACAGCCAGGCGGCGGTCTCGGCCGTGAACTCTTCCTCGGACGCACCGCCGGCCATGGCGATCAGCTGCGCCGCGGTCATGTGCTCGGTGTCCGGAAGCAGCGGGATCTCCACGCCGGATTCGACGAGCTGCGTGCGGATCGCGGCCAGGCCCAGCGGCCTCAGCCGGGCCACAGGGCCGTCCTCGGCGTCCGCTATCTCGATGGCCTGGAGTTCGGCCATCAGGTCCAGCAGCAGCTGTCCGGGATCGCCATGCGCTCGAACCCACGACTGCCAGGCCTCTTCTGCCTGGGCGGGCGGCAGCTCGTCCGTCGCGGCGGCCCTGATTACCTCGCTGATCTCGGCCACGGGCAGGCCATCCGGCCGGGCCAGGAAGAGCGTCACCGCCAGCGCGGCTCCGTGTCCGGAGAAATCCAGCTCGCCGGACCGGTCCGGGTCGCCGGACGCGGCGGCGTCCAGCGTGTCGCCGATGACCAGGGCGAACACCATTTCCCAGATGTCGAGAACCTCGTCCTCGTCGCCCTCGTCCCAGGCCTGTGCGGACTCGCCGGGGATGGCGTGAGCCTCGTCCTCATCCAGCTCGGCGAACACCGCGTCGAGAGCCAGCCACCACAGGTGAGTCAGGCGCGCCACGTCGACGCCGAGCTCGGCGGCGGCTTCGGCGGCATCGCCGCTGGCCAGCTCCTCGTCCTCGGTGACCGCACGGCCCGCTCCCAGCCACCAGGCCAGCCTGCGCAGCTGAGCCATCAGCGGGGCATGCCGGGCCTGGTCGGCCAGATCCCCGGGCATGGGCAGTCGCAGCGGCGCCATCTGGTCGGGCAGGCCGAAGGCCTCCTTCAGGTCGACGAAATCGTCGTCCTGGTACCCTTCCTCGCCGCCGAACCCGGCCAGGCCCGCGTTATAGTCGTTGATCCAGCGGTCCACGGCCGCCTGGTCGTCCAGGTCGACGCCGTCGGCGGCCATCGCGTGGACTACAGAACGGGCCATGCCCCAGTTCGACGGGTCCATCATGACCTCGGTGAACCGCGGCGCTATCTCGTCCAGCTCCCGTTCCAGCGCACGTGCCGTGCCCTCCGCCATCTCGCCGCGTTCGGCGAGGTAGGCGAGGAAGTCGCGAACCGCGGGGATAGTGTCCCCGGTGCTCGCCGGGTCGAGCACGGTGATCTTGCGCGGGTAGATCCGCAGCAGCAGCTCGGTGAGGTCCCCCGCACCGAGATCGGCCGGTCCCTCGACGTCGAGGTAGTCCCGCATCAGGTCGAGCAGGGTCTGTGCTTCGCCGACGGGATCGGTGCTCAGCTTCCGCTTCGTGGTTGCCGTCCACCGCTCGAAGCCGGCCAGCGCCACGTCGAAGGGGTCCTCTGTCATAGGGCACAACTCTAACCCCTGGGAGCGCCTGACCGGCCTGTTACCTGAGCGAACGGAGCACGTACTGCATGATGCCCCCGTGCCGGTAGTAGTCGGCCTCGCCAGGAGTGTCGATCCGGACGACAGCGCGAAATTCCTTGTCGCCGGCCGTCACCGTCACCTCGTTCGGTGTATTTCCTGAATTTATTTCCTCGATGCCGCGGATGTCGAAGGTCTCGTTCCCGGTCAGCCCGAGCGTGGCGGCCGATTCCCCCGGCCGGTACTGCAGCGGCAGCACGCCCATTCCGATGAGGTTGGACCGGTGGATGCGCTCGAAGGACTCGACGAGCACCGCGCGCACGCCGAGCAGCAGCGTGCCTTTGGCGGCCCAGTCGCGGGACGAGCCCGAGCCGTACTCCTTGCCGCCCAGCACGATCAGCGGGGTGCCGGCCTCGATGTACCGCCGGGACGCGTCGTAGATGGGCATCTGCTCGCCATCGGAGGTGGTGACGCCGCCCTCGGTGCCCGGCGCGAGCTGGTTGCGCAGCCTGATGTTGGCGAACGTGCCGCGGATCATCACCTCGTGGTTGCCGCGCCGGGAACCGTAGGAGTTGAAGTCCTTGCGCTCGACGCCGTGCTCGGTCAGGTACTTCCCGGCCGGACTATCCGTCTTGATCGCGCCGGCCGGCGAGATGTGGTCGGTGGTCACCGAGTCGCCCAGCTTGGCCAGCACCTTCGCTCCCAGGATGTCGGTGACCGGCTCCGGCTGGGCGGGCATCCCGTCGAAGTACGGCGGCCGGCGGACGTACGTCGACGCCTGGTCCCAGGCGAAGGTGTCACCCGACGGGATGTCGAGGCCTCGCCAGTTGTCGTCGCCCGTGAAGACGTCGGCGTAGTCGCGGGTGAACATCTCTTCGGCCACCGCGTGCTGCACCACGTCCGCGACCTCCTCCGGCGACGGCCAGATGTCCGCGAGGTAGACCGGCTTGGCCTCGGCGTCGGCGCCGAGCGGCTCGTGCCGCAGGTCGATGTCCATCGTGCCGGCCAGCGCATACGCTACCACCAGCGGCGGGGAAGCCAGGTAGTTCATCTTCACGTCCGGGTTGATCCGGCCCTCGAAGTTCCTGTTCCCGGACAGCACGGCGGTCACGGCCAGGTCGTTCTCGTTCACCGCCTCGCTGATCGCGGGCGGCAGCGGCCCGGAGTTGCCGATGCACGTGGTGCAGCCGTAGCCGACCAGGTTGAAGCCGAGCTTGTCCAGGTAGGGCAGCAGCCCGGCGCGCTCGTAGTAGTCCATGACGACCTTGGAACCGGGCGCCAGCGTGGTCTTGACCCACGGCTTGCGGGCCAGGCCCCGGTCGACCGCGTTCTTGGCCAGCAGCGCGGCGCCGACCATGACGCTCGGGTTGGACGTGTTGGTGCAGGACGTGATCGCGGCGATGACCACGGAGCCGTGGTCGACGGCGGTGGCCGTGCCATCTTCGAGGGTGACCTGGATCGGGTTCGAGGCGCGGGTGCCGTCACCCGCGGCCACCGGGTCGGAGGCCGGGAAGGTGCCAGCCAGGCCGTTGTCCAGGGTCGTTTCCGTCACGTAGTTCGGCAGCGCGTCGCGGAAGGCCTGCTTGGCGTCGGCCAGCGT
>Ga0335081_10010641_pt1 | contig 14882 bp, 10 predicted proteins | sample Lox_Sample_35_FD_206713 | JGI IMG/M metagenome (GOLD analysis project Ga0335081, IMG submission 206713) | Soil microbial communities from Loxahatchee National Wildlife Refuge, Florida, United States - Lox_Sample_3.5 | ecosystem: Environmental > Terrestrial > Soil > Wetlands | place: USA... | reverse complement strand
GGCGTTTGGCGTAACGAGCGGATCGGCGTTATGCTTAATGGAGCCAGTGGTGCTTGTAAGGCGTGAGCGCGGGAGTAATTCAGTGGTAGAATGCCAGCTTCCCAAGCTGGACGTCGCGGGTTCGAACCCCGTCTCCCGCTCCATTTTTCAAACACTTAGGAAACCCCACCGATTCCTCGTTACTCCGTTTACTCCATTAAGCCCGGTTCGCTCATGCTGACCGGCGTTCGGGTTGCGGTTTTCGAAGCACCACGGCCTCGAGTTTTCTGACTGCGGCGCGCTTCTGCTCCATATCGGAACTGGTATACACCTCCAGACTGACGCCCACACCATGGCCCCTCTGGTCTGAAGCGACCTTCGGATCGACGCCCGCCTTCTTGGACAGGGTAGCGTTCGTCTTTCGCAGAACCTGAAACGTCGCCCAGCCTAAGCCGATCTTTTCCAATTTCGGCTTCATTGACCGTCGCCAAAGGTTGTCGGCCGACAGCGGCGTGGTCAGCCTCTCGCTCGGGAAAACAAACGCGTCGGGGCTCGTATCCTGCGCCAGTTCCATCCACTGCTTCAACAACTCCGACGTCCCGTCTGAGATCGCTCCCTCGCGGGCTTTGCCGTTCTTCGGAGTGTCGAGGACGCGCTTGTAGACACGCTCTTTCACCTGGATCGCATCGTAGTTGATGGCCTTCCGTCTGAGGGCAAAGATCTCGCCAGGGCGCATGCCTTCGAAGATCGCCAGCCGCGAAATGAGTTTTTCGCGAAGGTCGAAAACCTCCAGATACCCGACCACCTCCTCTTCTGTCAGCGGGCGCATTGTACGACCCGGCTGACATTTTTTCGGAATCCTCAACTCGGCCGCCGGATTGTTGAGCAAGAGCCCGTCCGACATGGCCAGCTTGAAGATCGCGTTCAGGAACCACCGCAAATGATGCACGACGCTGGAAGACAGCTCCAGCGCGCTTCGGTCGAGAAAGTCCTGCAACTCGTCGCGACGGATCGCATGAAGCAGCTGTTTCCCGAACTCCAGATTCAGATGCGTTTTCACGATCTGCTCCGAAGTCCCCGCGGTCGATTCCTTCCAACTTCGACGACAGAACGGCAGGTACACGCCATCGACGAACTGCTCGAACGTGTAAACCGGCTTCGGTCCCTGAGCCGCGCCGCTGTTGATCGGCTGGAGCATTGCCGACAGAATCCCTTCGGCCTCTCCCCTGCCCATCTGAGAGCAGCGACCCAGCAGCTTGGATCGACGGCTGCCATCCTCCCACCAACAAGCAACCCACACGCGATGTCGCCCGTGCTTCCGAGCTTGCAGGCTGCCTCTTTGAAAACGCTTTCGACGCATTTGTTTGCCTCTTTCCTGCGTCGAAGGCATCGGTTCTTGGCACGACCCAGATATTACCATTGCCGTTGCGACTCCTGTGCCGCCATTTCCAGCCAGTCGTCTGCCCACTCGCGCTTGATCAGGATGCGCCGCCCCGGCCGAGCATGACGCAGGCGAGGTACGCCCGGCACCCTGCCGTTAATCAGGTTGGACAGGTGAGCCCTCGACATCCGCAGGTAGTGGGCTGCCTGATTAAGAGTTAGGACCCCCGAGCATTCAGTCGCGTTGGAGGTCGACGGCAGGATGGTTCGCGACGGGGTCGGAAGTGCGCTGAAACCGCGACTCATGTAAGTATTCCTTCCTTGGGAGATGAAAAAAGGGCGCCCGTGAGGGCGCCCTGACGAATGCCTGATCTGATTGAACCGGAGCTGTAGCAGTCCTTCCTGCTGAGTCGGCTACATCACGCCGTGGGGAGACTTGGCCAAACCAGGAACAAGAATCTCAAGCGCGGTCCGGAGTCGCTGAACCTCCGCGTCTTGGAGGCGCGCTCTTACCGGATCTGATTTGGCCATAGCTACTACGCGCTGTTCGGCCTCCAGAATCGCGATGCTGGCAGCCGTGCGCAGGAGTTCCGGGTCATCGACCGTCGCAACTGACAACGGTTTCTGGCCCGGTGAGCTGAACGCGATTATCAAGCTTCCCATCGATGAGCCCCTCCTACTTACTTATATCCGGCGAAACGCGGCATTTGGGGAAGGCGGGAACGCCCAACTGAATGAAAACAGGACAAATATTTTCATGAAATCTGCCCAAAGCGGAGATCTTCAAGTGCCTTCTTTATGGCCGGCATCTTGGCATTGACCGCCCTCCAAAGGCGTTCGTCGTCGCGTTTAGTGACCTTGCCCAGGCCCCTCAGGTGTAGGAAGCGCGATTCTTTGCGCGTGAGTCCGGCGGCCCGCCCAATGCGCTCCCACTGCTCTCTTTTAGCCGCTTTGATGAACGCGAGCGCCACTGCGGGTTTCGCCACTTCATAGACTATTTCCGGCGGCTTGCGGGTAAGTCTTTTGCGCCTAAGTTGGCCGTAGTCATTTCTGGTTACGATACCGCCCCACTCCTCAGCCTGATGGCTTACAAATAGTTGGTCAACTGGCTCTGAAGATGAGACACGATACAGGGCGTCTAACATCCGATCGTTCTTTTGTTCACCTGGAGCCAAAACCCGGACCCGATCCCTGGTGCCGTTGTCATCACTACGCCTTAGGGCGTTGGCGCGCGCCACGATTACTTCGATAATCTCCTGCTCGCCCAGCCCAGCGAGGTTTTGCATGTCGCCAGGAAGCAGGATTTCTCCACCGGAAACGCGCATACCCAGCAACACCTCGGCTATGTAAGGGTCGAGCTCTGGGCCAAGCAGCCCCATTGTTTGCTCTCTGAACCAGGCCAAGAAACTCTCTACATCCAACTCGCCAGCTTGGAAAGCCCGGATTATTCCCTCGCAGGTCAAGCGCCGCGGCTGTTTGATCCAAATGTCAATCTGAAGAGACCTTTTGATTGATAGAATCCTTTCGGAGGGATACAGCATGGAGCGCGGAACGAATCGCGATGGCGCCTCTAGTATGCCGTCCACACGTCTCTCGGCCACCATTAGGTCGGGCCGAATTATCGTACAGATGTATGTGTTTGGTATGAGCTTGCGGAACTTCGTAAACTCGGTCGCACATTTGCCCGCTTCTTCGAGTGCCTCTATAGCCTCCTGTATAGCAGAGACGCTCTCGGTGAGTTGAACCAGGGTTTCGGAGTCCGGCGTTCTTTGGACTAGCGAGTGCAGCCGCTTCGCTTCCACCTCCCATGTCGGAATGGGCTGATCGTTAGAAGTGCTTGTTGGCTTCGTTCGGGGCTTTCGTACGCGAATCCTCCGGTTGCCCTCAACTCTAATTGCGCTTTCTAATGATTCCGTCATCGTTACCTCGCAACGGTGTAAACCCCGACGTTTTCTGAGCGGCCGCCCGGCGGTCGAGGTGCCCGTTTTCGCCCCGTCGGGCTAGGCGGCCAAATTCTTGCTCTCTCCGATTATCGTCTTCACAGAACATTTTAACCGAATCGCGTTCTTTGCGGTGTCAGCCTGCCGGGTCTTCAATGCCGTTAAATTCCCGTCCGAACAGGTCGGGAAGTGGGCGAGCAGCCCAGCGAAGTGGTATTTTGAGCGAAGCTTCTCAGAATGCGGTTGGCTAGGAGCAATCGGCCAGACCAGATGGCCATCCAGAGTGAGCATGGATAATCGATTCTTCGAACGGCCTATACTCAACTCTCCCTACGACTACCCAGCGCGGTATTGGGAGCTTGATGATCAAGGCCAGCCGACGCAACGGATTATCGAGAGCCGTCGCCGCGCCGAGTTCATCACACCCATTCCCAAACCCCGGAAGCGCAAAGAAAAGGCAAGTCAAGGTGAACTGGTTTTCGACGAAGGAAAAGGGCTTTCTACCGAGAAGCAACAGTACGACCCGACTTCGGCTGTCATCAACGAGCTTCGCCACCACGTGGATCAGTGGCGCAGTTGGCCGAATCCCAATGACTGGAAAGTCACGCCCGACACTCAGCGTCTCCTCCAGCACTGGCGTCATCACAAGTTCAGTGATATTCGGCCGTTCTTTTGCCAGATCGAAGCTGTGGAAACCGCCATCTGGCTGACCGAGGTCGCCCCCCAATTGGGCAAGACGGGCAAGGGATTTCTGGAACACCTCGCCGATGCCAACAACGGTGCAAACCCGGAACTGATGCGTCTGGCCCTGAAGCTCGCCACCGGTGCCGGCAAGACCACCGTTATGGCGATGATCATTGCCTGGCAGACGATTAACGCCATCCGGCAGGCTGGCAGCAGCAGGTTTACCCGCGGCTTTCTCGTCGTGACGCCCGGCCTGACCATCCGTGACCGGCTCCGCGTGCTCCAGCCGAACGACCCGGACAGTTACTACAAGGACCGAGAGTTGGTTCCCGGCGATATGCTCGGCGAGCTCGACCGCGCCAAAATCGTCATCACGAATTACCACGCCTTCAAGCTTCGCGAGCGCGTCGAACTTTCCAAGGGAGGACGCTCCCTACTTCAAGGTCGCGGAGAAGACCTGAACACGCTTGAAACCGAAGGACAGATGATCCAGCGAGTGATGCCCGGCCTCATGGGCCTGAAGAACATCCTCGTGCTCAATGACGAGGCTCATCACTGTTACCGCGCAAAGCCCGAAGCGGATGAGATAAGCGTTCTGAAGGGTGATGACAAGGAAGAAGCCAAGAGAAACAACGAGGCCGCACGGCTGTGGATCTCCGGACTTGAAATCGTTAAGCGCAAGCTTGGCATGACTCGGGTGATGGACCTCTCCGCGACGCCATTCTTCCTCCGCGGATCGGGCTACGCCGAAGGAACCCTGTTCCCCTGGACGATGAGCGATTTTTCGCTGATGGACGCCATTGAATGCGGCATCGTCAAGCTACCCCGTGTGCCTGTGGCCGATAACATACCTGGCGGCGACATGCCGACGTTCCGAAACATCTGGGAACATATTCGTACAAAGATGCCCAAGAAGGGGCGCGGCAAGGCGGAGAGTCTAGATCCGCTCAGCTTGCCCACCACTCTGATAACCGCACTGGATGCCCTCTACGGACATTATGAAAAGACGTATACGGAGTGGACAAAACACGGGGTCAGGGTCCCTCCCTGCTTCATTGTCGTGTGCCAGAACACCTCCATATCCAAGTTGGTCTATGACTACATCTCGGGCTTCCAGCGAACAAATGAAGACGGATCAACCACGCTGGAGAACGGGCGTCTCGCACTTTTCCAGAATTTCGATGAGCACGGCAACCCACTCGCGCGGCCCCGAACTCTATTGATCGATAGCGAGGAGATCGAATCTGGCGACGCGCTGGACGACAACTTCCGCGCTATGGCGGCCGACGAGATCGAGCGCTTCCGATACGAGATTATCAAGCGTACCGGCGACCGCCACCAGGCCGAAAACATCACCGATCAGGAGCTGCTCCGGGAAGTCATGAACACCGTGGGTAAACAAGGCCGGCTCGGCGAATCGATCCGGTGCGTCGTCTCGGTCTCCATGCTCACTGAAGGTTGGGACGCCAACACGGTCACGCATGTTCTCGGCGTGCGCGCTTTCGGCACTCAGCTCCTCTGCGAACAGGTCATCGGCCGGGCGCTTCGACGCCAGTCCTACGAGCTCAACGAAGACAACAAGTTCAATGTGGAATACGCGGACGTGCTGGGGATCCCATTCAATTTCACGGCGAAGCCGGTCATCGCTCCGGTTCAGCCACCTCGGGAAACCATCCAAGTGAAGGCCATCCGCCCCGACCGCGACCCGCTCGGAATCCGCTTCCCGCGCGTCGCCGGCTACCGAGTGGAACTGCCCGAGGAGCGCCTCACGGCCAAGTTCAATGCCGACTCCATCCTGGAACTAACCCCCGACTTGGTGGGTCCATCTATTACGAAGAACGAAGGCATCATTGGCGAGGGTGTCGAACTCAGCTTGGAGCATCTGGATGACATGCGGATATCCACGGTGCTTTTCCACCTGACCAAGCGCTTGGTTTACACCAAGTGGCGAGACACGGGCGAAGATCCCAAGCTCCACCTTTTCGGCCAACTCAAACGCATCACCAAGCAGTGGCTTGACACCTGCCTGGTATGCAAGGGCGGCACCAAACCGGCTCAGCTCGTGTACCAGGAACTGGCGGACATGGCCTGCGAACGAATCACGGCCGCCATCACTCGATCTATGTCGGATACGAGGCCGATCAAAGCCGTGCTCGATCCCTACAACCCCTCGGGCTCCACCACGCACGTGAAGTTCAACACATCCCGAACGGATCGCTGGCAGACCGACGCCCGCAGGTGTCACGTCAACTGGGTGATCTTCGATAGCGACTGGGAGGCCGAATTCTGCCGCGTCGCCGAATCCCACGCACGGGTGAAGGCATACGTCAAGAATCACAACCTCGGCCTGGAAGTACCCTATCGCTACGGCTCTGAAATGCGGCGATACCTTCCCGACTTCATCGTGCTGGTGGATGATGGCCGTGGTGACGATGATCTTTTGCACCTCATCATCGAGATCAAAGGTTATCGGCGCGAAGATGCCAAGGAGAAGAAGGCCACCATGGAGACCTACTGGGTGCCGGGAGTGAACAACAACGGCCAGTACGGCCGCTGGGCATTCGCCGAGTTCACCGACGCCTATCAGATCCAGGCTGACTTCAAAGCCAAGGTCGAATCCGAGTTCAATAAGATGATCGAATCCGTCTCCGCGCAGGCAACCACGGCATAAGGGTACGCATGGCCAACAAGACACCTAAGCCAGAGAAAAAGAAGACCGTTGCGACACTCACCCACGAGGAGGCTTCGCGTAAGAATATTCCCACCGCCGAATTCCAGCCCGTGATGCACAAAGCGGAGCAGAGCCCCATCCGTGTCGCGTATGAGCGGCGCAACCGCGACCTGGACCCCCAACTGGTCTGGCGGGGCAAGGACGAACAGGACTGGTCCGATCTGGTGACGCACGCGCCCCCCATCTACATCCAGGAAAAGGTTCACCCCAAGGTGCTGATTGACGACCTTCTGCGCCGTAGCGCGGCCGACCAGAAGGCGGCGAAGAACCAGTTCGACTTATTCGCCGACTTCAATGGCGTGCCGGACGGGAACGCCAAGACCGAGTTCTACCAGCACGACGCGAACTGGAGCAATCGCATGATTCTCGGTGACAGCCTCCAAGTGATGGCGTCGCTAGTGGAGCGGGAGGGTCTGCGTGGCCAGGTGCAGACCATCTATATCGACCCGCCGTATGGAATTAAGTTCAACTCCAACTTTCAATGGTCAACTACCAGTCGCGATGTGAAGGATGGGAATGTCGAACACTTAACTCGAGAACCGGAACAGGTGAAGGCCTTTCGTGACACCTGGCGCGATGGAATCCACAGCTACCTGACGTACCTCCGCGACCGGCTCACTGTCGCGCGTGATCTGCTCACGGATTCCGGGTCGATATTCGTGCAGATTGGGGATGAAAATGTTCACCGCGTCCGGGCGGTTATGGATGAGGTGTTTGGAGAGAAAAACTTCTGCGCAGCAATTGCGTTTCGAAAGACTGGTGGGTTCGAGGCTGCGTTAATCCAGCGAAATTTTGATCACGTCCTTTGGTATGCAAGGTCGCATGACGCTATTAAGTTCAGACTACCATTGAAGGAATCCAAGCCCTCGGGCTCGGACACCACTTTCTATGACTACGTGGCTGACGAAGAGGGAATCCTTAGGGCTCTGACAGCTGAGGAAAAACACGACCCAGCCGGATTACCTCCAAACCTTCGCCTTCTCGGGAGGAACCCTTTGGTATCCGACGGATTCTCAGAATCGTTGAGCAAGCCACTTTCTTTCAGAGGTCAACAGTTTGTGCCACCTCCCAATGGCCACTGGAAAACCACACCAGTCGGACTCCATCGGCTGGAGAAGGGAAATCGACTGGCGATCAAAGGCAGAACGCTCCGGTATGTTGCTTTTTGGGCAGATTTCGCGGCCGAACCCCTCGGTTCAGTTTGGGCGGACCTGAGCACTGGAGGATTCACCGGCGATCAAAAGACCTATGTTGTGCAAACCGACAGCAGGGTGATCCAGCGCTGCATCCTGATGGCCACGGACCCCGGTGATCTCGTGCTCGACCCGACCTGTGGTTCCGGCACCACCGCCACGGTCGCCGAGCAATGGGGTCGCCGCTGGATCACCATCGATACCTCTCGTGTAGCGCTCGCGCTCGCGCGCGCCCGCATCATGGGTGCGCGCTATCCTTATTACCTGCTCGCCGACAGCCGGGATGGTCAACAGAAAGAAGCCGAAGTCACTCGCTCGGTTCCGTCGGAAGCTCCCACCCACGGCGACATCCGCCAAGGCTTCGTGTATGAGCGCGTGCCGCATATTACCCTCAAGTCCATTGCCAACAACGCCGAAATCGATGTCATCTGGGAGAAGTGTCAGAAAACCATCGAATCGCTACGCGAACAGCTCAACGTTGCGCTCAAGCAGAAGTGGGGAGAGTGGGAAATCCCGCGTGAGGCTGACGACAAATGGCCTGAGAACGCAAAGAAGGTGCACGCCGAGTGGTGGCAGCAGCGTATCACCCGCCAGAAGGAAATTGACGCTTCCATCGCAGCTAAAGCGGATTCCGAATACCTCTACGACAAGCCCTACGACGACAAACGAAGGGTCCGCGTAGCTGGTCCGTTCACGGTGGAAAGCCTCTCACCGCATCGCGTGCTGACCGTAGATGAAAACGACGACCTGATTGACGGCGCTTCGAAATTGAAAAACGGTGACGAGCAGGGGTTTGTCCAGATGACACTGGAGAACCTCAAGACCGCCGGCGTGCAGCAGGCGCACAAGGAAGATAAGGTCGCGTTCTCATCAATCACGCCTTGGCCGGGCGACCTGGTGTGCGCGGAAGGAAGGTATGTTGAGGGTGCGGCAGGCGCCGGCATGGAGAAGCGCGCCGCTATTTTCATTGGCCCGGAGTTTGGTACGGTCTCGCGTCCCGATCTGGTGGAGGCTGCCCGCGAGGCGGGTGACGCCGGTTTCGACGTGCTGATCGCCTGCGCCTTCAACTACGACGCCCGCTCGGCGGAATTCGACAAGTTGGGCCGCATCCCGGTGCTGAAGGCGCGGATGAATGCGGACCTGCACATGGCCGACGATCTGAAGAACACGGGCAAGGGCAATCTGTTCGTCATCTTCGGCGAGCCGGATATCGACATCCTCAGAGCCGCCAATGAGCAGATCCAGGTCAAGGTCAATGGTGTGGACGTGTTCCACCCCAACACGGGCGAAGTCCGCAGCGACGGGGCCGATGGGGTCGCCTGCTGGTTCATCGACACTGACTACAACGAGGAGAGCTTCTTCGTCCGCCACGCCTATTTCCTAGGCGCGAACGACCCTTACAAGTCCCTCAAAACTACGCTGAAAGCCGAAGTCAACGAGGAAGCCTGGGCCACACTGAATAGCGATACCTCACGCCCCTTCGACAAGCCGAAATCCGGGCGGATCGCCGTAAAGGTTATCAATCATCTGGGCGATGAAGTGATGAAGGTTTTCCGGGTGCCATGATGGAATTGAAAGTAATCGTCGTTCGCCAACCGTGGGCGTGGTTGATTGTCCATGGCTTCAAAGACATCGAGAATCGTAGCTGGAAAACGCGGTATCGCGGCACGCTCCTGATCCAAGCAAGTGCCAATCTTCCCGCAAGGCGCAAGCTCGAAGATGACTGCCTGCTTGCTCGGAGGCGAGGGGCCAAAATTCCCAAAGAATTCGAGACAGACGGTATCGTCGGCATGGTGCAATTGGTGGATTGCGTTACCAAAAGCCGAAGCAAATGGTTCGATGGACCGGTGGGGTGGGTGCTCGCCAAACCAAAGAGGCTCCCGTTCATCCCGCTGAAGGGTCGGCTCGGCCTGTTTGACCCGCCCAAAAAGATCATCCGGCAACTGGGTCGCACAAGGTAATGGAATTCCGCATCGCCGACACGTTTACGGATAGCCTCGCCAAGCTTACGGGCGATGAGCAGAAGGCCGTAAAGACAACGGCCTTCGATCTTCAGTTGAACCCGGCGCATCCGAGTCTGCAATTCCACAAGCTCGACAAGCCTAAGGATCACCGATTCTGGTCGGTTCGAGTGAGCAGCGAAGTCCGGCTGATCGTTCATAGGACTGAAACCAGCCTACTGCTGTGCTACGTCGGGCATCACGACAACGCGTACCAATGGGCCGAACGGCGGAAGCTCGAAACCCACCCCAAGACCGGCGCGGCACAGTTTGTGGAAGTGCGGGAGACGGTGCAGGAGATCACGATTCCCAGATACGTGGAGGTAGCGCAGGCTGGGCCTCCGAAGCCACCTTTGTTCGCCAGCACCTCGAAAGCTGAGTTGCTGGGGTACGGCGTTCCGACCGAATGGCTGGACGACGTGCGCAATGCCAATGAGGACACGCTACTGCAACTGGCGGATCACCTGCCGGCCGAGGCTGCTGAAGCGCTGCTCGATCTGGCCACTGGCGCAAGGCCAAAGATCGCGATTCGCTTTGCTATTGCGGACCCGTTCAAATCCACCAACGTTCCCCCATCACCTTCTGATCCGTTCGCACATCCCGACGCCCAACGCCGCTTCCGCGTGATGGCCAACGTAGAGGAACTGGAGCGCGCACTCGACTACCCCTGGGACAAATGGACGATTTTTCTCCATCCAGCGCAGCGCACTTTGGTTGAGCGAGACTACAGCGGCCCCGCGCGGGTGGCGGGTTCGGCGGGCACCGGAAAAACCATTGTTGCGTTGCATCGCGCGGTCTTCCTGGTTCGGGCGAATCCGGACGCCAGGGTGTTGCTCACCACCTTTTCCGACGCCTTGTCGAACGCTCTGAGGACGAAGCTCCGCGGGCTCATCAGCAACGAACCTCGGCTTGGGGAAAGGCTGGAAGTGCATTCGATGAATGCGATCGGCCGGCGGCTATATGAATTGAACTTTGGCCGTCCGCAGATGGCATCACCTGAAACGATACGCGAGCTATTGAAGGAAGCCGCCGGGGCTGTAGAAGGGAACAAGTTCTCCCTCCATTTCCTGCTCACGGAATGGGAGCAGGTGGTTGATGCTTGGCAGTTGGACTCTTGGGAGACCTATCGTGACGTTGTGCGGCTGGGGCGCAAGACGCGGTTACAGGAAGCTCAGCGAGCAGTGCTCTGGTCGATGTTCGAGCACGTGCGGAGCATCCTGCGCGCTCGGAACCTGGTGACCTACTCGGATGTGTTCAGTCGTGTGGCATCGAAACTTCGGGAAAGCGCGCATCCGCCATTCGAATTCGCGGTAGTAGACGAGGCACAAGATATCAGCATCCAGCAGTTGCGGTTCCTGGCGGCCCTCGGAGCGGGACGTCCGAACAGCCTTTTCTTTGCGGGCGACCTGGGGCAGCGGATTTTTCAACTGCCATTCTCCTGGAAAAGTCTCGGCGTCGATGTTCGAGGGCGTTCGTTCACGCTGCGCATCAATTACCGGACATCGCACCAGATCAGAAAGCAAGCCGACCGGCTGTTGGGTCCCGAAGTCTCCGACGTGGACGGCAACACGGAAGATCGCCGGGGCACCATCTCAACGTTCAATGGTCCGCAGCCAGACATCGTGGTTCTGGATAGTCCACAGGAAGAAATCAAGGCCGTCAGCGATTGGCTTACGAAACGGACCAAGGAGGGTGTCATCCCGCACGAAATCGGCGTCTTCGTTCGCTCTGCCGCCGAACTAGAGCGGGCGCGCGCGGCAGTCGAGGGCGCGAAGCTTCCATACAAAGTGCTCGACGACAACGTTGAAACAACCGGCCGCGCTTCGATTAGTACCATGCATCTTGCGAAGGGTCTGGAATTCCGGACCGTTGTCGTGATGGCCTGCGACGATGAGGTGATTCCACTGCAGGAACGTATCGAGACGGTTGTCGATGACTCAGATCTCGAAGAGGTCTACAACACGGAACGACATCTCCTATACGTCGCCTGCACCCGCGCGCGGGATCATCTGTTGGTGACGAGCGTAGATCCGGCATCGGAATTTTTGGATGATCTGCGAAAGTGAGTTTCCGCGTGTCGCCGGGGCGAGGACCCGGGCTCACTGGGGTCCGCGTGGTTCAGCGGGAATCGGCCCGATTGCGTATCACACCGCTAGCTTGAGCTTGATCGCGTCGTTGGGCGCATTCACCAGATCCTGCTTTGTGCCGAGGATACTGCTCGGTGGCCCTCGTCGCGATCCATCGCTGGAAGACAACTCGCAGCACACCGGAGTGCGGCGGTCAGTTTTCTTGTCGCATGGCAGTGCGCACCTCGTTCTGTGCGGTTGACACCCATTCCCAACTGGCGTTTAATCAGGAGTTGAACGCTCGATCGGGTGAAGGAGTGCGGTCAGTAGGACTCTGCAATGCAATAACTTGGAGGGGATATGAGGGTCTTTGTTGGCTTCGGCTACAACGACCGGGATAGCTGGATCGAAAACCAGGTCTTCCCGATCCTAGCCGGCATGGGGTTCACTGTGGTGGACGGGAAAGACATGCACGGCGAGATCCTTCAGCCTGGGGTGCAGTCCCGGATTGAGCAGTCGGATGCAGCAATCGGCTTCTTCACTGTCCGCGAAGGGCAAGGTGACGCTGAGTTCAACTCGCACATGTGGGTGCGGGACGAGATGGTGCACGCCAACGCCAAAGGCAAACCGATCATCCCGGTCAAAGAAGAAGGGGCCAGGATCCCAGATGGACTCCTGGGCGACCGGCAGTACATTCCGCTCCGCCAAAATGATCGGCTTGCTTGTGTAGCGGAATTGGTGACCGCACTCGGCCGGCGAAATATTCGACGGCTGAAGCTCGATCCAGAGAGCGAGCAATTGAGGAGGGACCTTCAATGGTGGCGACGAGCTGCTGGTTTCCTTGTCCAGTACCGGACGCTCGACGAAGGAGTCGAATCGCCATACCGAAAGGGGCGCCTAGAGCTTGTGGACCAAGGTTTCTATCTGGACGTCTTCGATGTGAAGGGCTACGTAGAGGTGGAAGGCCTTCTCAATGGAGCGCCACAGTTCAGCTCCGGCTGGGTGTCAGCCGACGCGGTTCAGGTGAAGGTATTTCCAGGTTAAGGCATTCTAAGGGGATCACGATGCCGGTTGAATTGACGGTTCAGCAGTGGCAAAAATTCGAGGGCCACAATTGGTGGAAGTGGGCCGTGTGGATAGAGGGACCGGACGAGGCACTGGACCGCATAGATTTTGTCGAATGGACCCTGCACCCGACCTTTCCCCATCCGGTCCGGAAGATCCGCGACAGGGCGAGCAAGTTCCGCCTCGAGACGGGTGGTTGGGGTGGGTTCGGAATTCTCGCACGGGTGCGGCTAAGAGATGGGCAGCAGATCAAGTTGCACCATCACCTGGAGCTTCACCCTCTCTACGGGACGCAGACCACGGGGAGCAAGGCCATTGCTTTTTGTGCAGATGGTACTTGGGATAGCTCCGCAAGAAATACCAATGTCTACAAGCTATTCAAGTCACTAACTCTGAGCGCGGGGCAACTGACATTTTATGACGACGGCGCGGGTGCAGACGGAAACCAAATCTGGAAACTGGTTGGCGGGACCCTCGGAACGAGCCTGTGGCAGAAAATCAAGGAAGGTTACACCAAGATAGCGCACGCCTACGAAGCCGAAGACTCATTATTCCTATTTGGCTTCAGTCGCGGCGCCTATACTGCACGCAGTTTGGCTGGCATGATTGCCGTCTGTGGCCTACCCACGAAGAATTTCACCGACGATCTCGTCGAAATCGCTTTTCAGGCCTATCGTGACAAGGACAACCGGCAATCCTTGTTAGAAAAGCTGAAGGATTGCGATATGTACCCCGCGAAAATTACCATGGTTGGGGTATGGGACACGGTGGGTTCGCTCGGAATACCCTCGGCCATCGGCGCCGTCGACCCGGTTCTCTATGGTTTTTTAGACACTGGCCTTCATCCTAACGTCCTCAACGCTTATCATGCGCTGGCCATAGACGAGAAGCGGTTTCAATTCCCTCCCACTCTTTGGACGTCATCGCCCGCTCCCGGCCAGACGCTGGGACAAGTGTGGTTCTGTGGTGTACACAGCGATATTGGGGGCGGAGAGCCGGATGACCTGCTCGGTACCACTGCTCTCTCTGACATCACGCTGAGCTGGATGATGAGCAAAGGGGCTGCTCTCGGGTTGCAAATAAACGCCAATGTTCAGGAACAATATGCAGTTCTGTACCCGGAGTATGCACTAGATAAACTTCATGATTCATGGAACGTACTTTACGGGTTCCCCAGAGTGCGGCCGATCGACAAAAATGCTGCGCTCGCAAATAGTGTCCTAATTCGTTGCCAAAATGACAGCTCGTATCGGCCAGAGAATTTGGCATTCGACAACGGGGTTCTATCATCTCAATATGACCTGGTAACCGTTCTGGGCCCGCCTCAAACAGGGCAAGCACTTCAGGCAGCCCCTCATTAGGCCGGGGAGGATGCTTTCAGAAAGGGGCTGTCCGAAGGGGATAGGCGTAATTGCTCCTGGTCGTAGCGGTCAACTCGTCATCCTGGTAGTGATCCCTGATTCTATTTGAAGCCGTGCCAACTGGGCACTCAGCCTAATGACGAGGCCTGGCGTAACGGCCGCGTCGTACGAAGGCATTCTCCCGTTTCCCAGTTAATATGCGGCTGTTCCGTGTCCTCGTGGCCCTCGATGGCCAGTTGTGCAATAGCCTCGGCGAGGCGAGACACACAAGCTGCGATCGGGATTGCTAGTCACAGAGCGCTCATGTGGTTCCTGGAGTATAATCCCCCTGCATGCCAGACGCCTCTGAATCTCCGTGATTTCGGTATTCTAATTCGGCCCAGTTCGGCATTTTGTTTTGGCCCACCCAGCGACGAACGGGTACTCTGATTCGGGCGAAGCCCGAACGGAGGAGACTCGTTGGACTGGAGAGCCAAGGTGGAG
>Ga0335081_10010639_pt1 | contig 14882 bp, 15 predicted proteins | sample Lox_Sample_35_FD_206713 | JGI IMG/M metagenome (GOLD analysis project Ga0335081, IMG submission 206713) | Soil microbial communities from Loxahatchee National Wildlife Refuge, Florida, United States - Lox_Sample_3.5 | ecosystem: Environmental > Terrestrial > Soil > Wetlands | place: USA... | reverse complement strand
GCCTGAACCGCGCCGCGCCGCCGCCCCTCTCCCCCCAGGGGCGGCGGGAAGGCACGACAACCAACAACAACCAGAAGCGGACAGATCACTTGTTACAACAAGCGGCCAACTTCACATGTTATTGACACATGACCTCGGACAAATCGCTGCTCACCACTGGATGACGCACGACGCCCACGTCAGCCCGCTTCCAAACACGATCAGCAGAATCAAGTCCCCGTGCTGAAATCGCCCTTCGCGCGCCGCTTCGTCCATGGCAATGGCGACCGACGCCGCGGACACGTTGCCGTAACGGTTCAGATTGATGTACACCTTTTCCATGGGCGCACCAATCCTGTCGGCGATCGCCTCCAAAATGCGGATATTCGCCTGGTGCGGGATCACACATTTGATGTCGCCGATGGTGAGATTGCATCGGCGGAGGGCTTCCTCGGCAGCGGTTTGCATGGCGGTCACGGCGTTCTTGAACACCTCTTTGCCCGCCATCTTCAAGTGATGCATTCCCGCGCTGACCGACTCCTTCGAGGCGGGATGCCGCGCGCCGCCCGCTGGCATGAGCAGAATATCCGCCTGCGCCCCGTCGGCCCCCATGCAAGTCGTCAAAATCCCATGACCGTGTTCCTCTCCACGGCTGCGGAGGATTGCCGCGCCCGCGCCGTCACCGAACAGCACGCACGTGCTGCGGTCTTGCCAGTCTATGATGGTCGACAATTTTTCGGCGCCGATGACGAGCACGGTGTCGTACGTGCCGGAGGTGATAAACTGCTGTCCGATCTCCAGGCCGTAGAGGAATCCGGAGCAGGCAGCCTCCATGTCAAACGCGGCGGCGCGTTTGGCCCCGAGCTTTTCCTGGATGAGACACGCGGTTGCGGGGAACTGCATGTCGGGCGTGATCGTGGCACAGATGATCAAATCGATTTCCTGCTCGCGGACGTTGGCCTGGCTCATTGCGCGGCGGGCGGCTTCGACGCCCAGGTCGGAGGTACACATCCAGTCGGGCGCGATGCGGCGTTCCTTGATTCCCGAGCGCGACGTGATCCATTCATCCGTGGTATCGACCATCTTTTCCAGATCGGCGTTGGTGAGGACCCGGTCGGGCAGGTATGAGCCCGTGCCAACGATGTGCACGGGCCTAAGAAGCCGCTTCGATCTGGGATTGCGCAAATGAGGTTTGCCGGACTTTATCATAGAACTTGCCGATTTCCTCGACGATGTGCTCGTTGAGCTGGCATTCGACGAACTCGGTGGCCACGCGGATCGCGTTTTTAACGGCCTTCGGTGAACTCGCCCCGTGGGCCTTGATGCAGATGCCGTTGATGCCCAGGAGCACGGCGCCACCATACTCGTCGGGGTCGGCTTTGCGTTTGAGCGACTGAAACGCACCCCTCGCCAGCAACCCGCCGAGCATTCGCAGCGGATTCTTCTTTATTTCCTCCTTGAGCCAGCAAGCTACAAGGCGTGCGGTGCTCTCGCAGGCTTTGAGCACGGCGTTGCCGACAAAGGCGTCGGTCACAATCACGTCGGCGATATTGGCGAACAAATCATGGCCGTCGATGTTCCCCACGAAGTTCAAGTCGGTCTCTTTCAGCAGCCGATGGGCTTCGAGGGTCAGTTCGTTACCTTTCATTTCCTCGGTCCCAATAGACAAAACCCCGACCCGCGGCCGCTTGTAGCCAAGGATTTGCCGCGAATAGAGGCTCCCCATAATGGCGTATTGCACGAGATTTGACGGATGCGGTTCGAGGTTGGCGCCGGCGTCCATGAGCACAAAGACGTTCTCCGGCGCGGGAATCAGCACCGCCAAGCCGGGGCGATCCACGCCTTCCAGCGCCCGCAACTTCAGGTGCGAGGCCGTCAGGAGCGCGCCGGTGTTGCCGGCCGAGAGGACGGCATCGGCCTCGCCACGCTTGACGAGGTCAATCGCGCGGCCCATCGAACTGTCCTTCTTCCGTCGCACCGATTGCACCGGGGGATCGTGCATCTCGATGACTTCGCGCGCGTGGACGATTTCAATGCGGTCGTCGGTCGCGCCCAGTTTTTGCAGTTCGGTCTGGACACGGTCGTGGTCGCCGACCAGATAGAGATGGCTGATGTGGTCGTTGTCGCGGAGCGCGTCAACGGCCCCAGCAACGATGTTCTGGGGGGCGAAATCCCCACCCATCGCATCGATGGCCAGTTTCATCGCCGAACATTACGCCGCCGTCACGGAGACGACTTGGCGGCCCTTGTAATAGCCGCAGGACGGACACACGCGGTGGGGGCGCACCCGCGCGCCGCACTGCGAACATACTGATAATTGGGGCGGCGACTGCGGACGATTGGCCGCCTTGCGCGTGCGCAGGCGCATTTTCGATACTCTCCGTTTCGGAACACCCATGAGAGACGTTCTTTCGTTACTTTAGTTTCAGGTTCAAGTTATCCAGGGCATGCCAGCGCAGATCCCCGGCGGACTGCCTGCAGTGACACGGCCCCTGATTCAAGTCCTTGCCACAATGCGAGCACAACCCCTTGCAGTTCTCGTCGCAAAGCGCCCGCTGTGGAAGTTCGAGGATAATATCTTCCCGCATCTGTGCCGTCAAGTCCACGAAGTCTTCGCCGTGCAGTTCCTGGTGGAATACGAACTGTTTCACGTGCAGCGGCTGCTCGAAGACGCGCAGGCACCGACTGCAGCGCAGCGTCGCGGGCGTACTGATCTGGCCTGTGACCAACAGTCCATTGCCTTGGATCTGTGCCAGGAACCTGTATCCGACCTCACGCTCGAAATGCACGTCGGCCTCGTCCAGATCTATGATTGAGGCCGGATCGGTCCCGCTGAGCGTCTCCCCCTCGGGCGGGATGCGTCTGACATTGATTTTCATGGCTCCCGTTTGCCCCGGCGCCGCCCGGGCCTCAACCCGAATGCGCGGACCCGAACTTACGTTTCATCGCACGTTCGACACCGTGCGGAACAAAATCGCTCACCGCGCCGCCCAACTGGCAGATTTCTTTCACCAAGCGCGAGCTGATGAAAGTGTATTCATCTTTCGTCATCAGAAAGATCGTCTCGATCTGCGGATCGAGCTTGCGGTTCATCAGGGAAAGCTGGAATTCAAACTCGAAATCCGAGACCGCCCGCAAACCACGCACAATGACGGCCGCTCCCTTCTTGCGGGCGTACTTTACGAGCAGCCCGTCGAATTCATCCACCGACACGTTTCGCAGCCCCTTGACCGCCTCTCGCGTTAACGCGGTTCGCTCGCTCACATCGAACAGGGGAGCCTTTTCCGCGTTCCGCGCCACCGCGACCACCACCTGGTCAAACATCTGAGCGACCCGACGGATGATGTCGAGGTGACCGTTGGTGATGGGGTCGAAACTGCCGGGGTAGACTGCGGTTGTCGCCATAAACCTCCCTGCGCGTGAACGGAATCGTAATTTTCTGCACGCCATTTTGCAATCTTTTCTTTTCGGCCCGTGCCGACATGGCCGAGCCGCCGGCTGTAAGTCCGCCACGGAAGGTGGCTCGGCGGTTGCTCTAGTTGGCACCAGTTCGAGGTGGAATGTTATGCAACAGATTGCCAATTGGCTCTTAAGGCGCCGCCAGCAGGCGGTGCGGCTCAATCCCGATGCGCCGAAGGCGTGGTCTCAGCTCTATGCCACGTGCACACAGGAGCAAAGAACCGCAGGGTTTGTGCAGTTCTGCGAGGAGATCATCAAGGCGCACCCTGGCAACCGTCACGCCTGGACCTTTCTCCACCTCAACGCGCAGGACGAATCGAACCCGTTCGACCTCCTGGCCTTCACAAAGGAGATCGTGGAACTTCATCCTGACAACGAGAGCGCCTGGGCGCACCTTGACGCGGCCTACGAGAGGCGGGAGGAGGACGATTCCGATCTGATCGGCTTTTGCAGGGAGATAACCAAGCAGCACACAGGGAATCGCCTCGCGTTGACGCATCTGGCGCAGGCCTACAAGAAGCAGGGCAAGTATACTGAACTGATCTCCGTGTGCTTCCAACTCCTGACGGTGAAACCCGACGACGCCCAGACTTGGTGCAATCTCGCCGATGCTTACGCCGCCCGCTGCAAGTACGACGATGCAATCTCCGCCTACGAGAAGGCCATTTCGCTGAAACCCAACTTTGTTGTCGCTTGGAACAACCTCGGCAACGTTCACCACCTCCAAGCCCAGTACGACCAGGCTGTCCACGCGTATCAGAAAGCCATCGCGCTCAACTCGGCGGACGCCACGCCGTGGGTCTGGCTCTGCCTCGCGTACGTCGAAATGGGCAAGCCGAAAGAAGCTCGCGAAGCCGTGGAGAAAGTCGAAAAACGCCTGCCGCTCGTTGCCAGCATGCTCACCGAGGAGTTGGCAGAAAAATTCTCAACCGCCGTCCGTTGACGTTGCGAGGCGGCACCGCAACAGACTTACCCGCGTGTCTCCGTAGACCGCCTCACGAACCAATTGCCACGGCGGACCGACCGATGGCGCGGCGCGCTTTGCTGACTCCAGCACCAGGAGACCATCAGCTGGTAGAAGTCGCGGCAAGCATTCGTCGCGCAGCAACTCCTGTGCGGCTTCGCCGTAGGGCGGGTCGGCAAAGACGAGCGAAAACGACTCGCCGGCGTCGGCCAGTCTGCGGAGTTGCCGGTCAACGTTGTCGCGGATTACGGCGAAGCCGCCCTCCGCCTCGCGGTAGTGCTGGAAGGCATCGAGGTTTCGTTTCAGGCACAACAGGGCCCCCGCTGCGTTTTCTACAAAAGTGACCGAGGCCGCGCCGCGGCTGGCCGCCTCCAAGCCGAGGGCCCCCGTTCCGGCAAACAAATCGAGCACCCGGGCCTCCGCCACGCACCCGCCCAAGATCGAAAAGATCGCCGCCCGCGTGCGGTCGGCCGTCGGCCGCACACCGCGGCGCGGCGCGGCGACTGGCATTCCCTTGGCAAGACCGGCAATAATGCGCATGACTACTTGAGGAACTTTTGGAGTCCCTTCTCGAGGAGTTGCTCCGCGGCGCCTTTGACGAGGCGATTTTGCAGGTCGGTCTTCGGCGCGTTGTACGGTCCCCACACGCGAAAGTCCAACGCCAGCGAGCCGTCCTGTCGTTGGGTGAAGAGATTGCGGATTTCTTTCGGCACGTGGCTGAGCGCGCCCGGGGCGAAGGCAATCGTCAGATTGTGGTTGAGCGAGTAATCATTGAGGGCCACCGCTCCGTTCCCGGTGATCTGTACCTGGGGAGATACGAGACGGATCGCGGGCGTCTCCATCACGTTGTTGGTGACGACAAATTCCACCGAGCACTCGCTGAACTTCAGATTGCGCAACTCGTCGATTTGCAGGAGCGACGCGACCAGGTTGAGCACGGGAAACTGCATGAGTTGACCGTCCGTGATCTTGGCGTGCCCGTGACCGGCGATGGTTGGCAAACCGCCCGTGCCTTCGAGCGACACCGCCATCTCCAGCTTGCCGGTGATGACCTGTTTCCGTCCCGCTTCTGCCAGCAACTTCGCCACGTCGCCACCCGCGACCTGCACGTTCGCTGCATACTTGAAGGCGGGCAGCAGTTCCAGCGTGGCGTCGCCCGTTACCGTGCCATCGGCGATCTTCCCGCTGAGCGGTGCGAGCTTGATCTGGTTCGTCGTGAGCAATACGGGCGCAGCAAGCTTTCGCACGAACAGCGATTCGGCCACCGCGACCTTGTCGAGGCTGGCATGGCCGGTGCCTCCCAGCTTGTTGCCGGTGAAACTTAATGAACTGGCGAAGTCGAGACCGTCGATATTCACGAGCGGCTTGCTGCCTTCACCAACGAGCGAGACCGCGCCGTGCGTGATGGCGAGCTTCGACAGCACGACGTCGAATGGAACGGCCGTCTCCGATTTCACGGCGGGAGCGGTTTCGGCCAGGGGCTTCGCGGCCTGCGGTTTGGGCGCGCTCTCCTTCGCGCCGATTCCCTCGTAATTCCATTGGCCGGTGTCGTTTTGCAGCAGCGTGATGACCGGTTTGTCGAGTGAGAGTCGTTCGATCTCAACGCGTCGGCGCAACAACGGCAGCAGCCGGTACCGGAGGACGAAGCTGTCCGCCGTCACCAAGTTGCCCGGAAAATTCGTTGGGTTGCCGATGGTCACCCCGCGCAGGGTCACGCCGCTGAACAGCGACGGGTGAAACTCGGCGAGGCGCACGTCCGCGCCGAGTTCTTCGCGGGCGGTCGCCAACAGTCGTTCCTCGAACGCCGGCGATTGCACGTACCGGTTGGCAACGTAAAGGCCGGCGCCCGCAAGGACGATCACGACCGCAGCCAGACCGGCAACGATCATCAGGATGAGTTTGAGCGGTTTCATCGATTGGCCCCTCCAGTTCTCGTTTGGCTTGGCACTGGTTGTCGCCTACAATACCGACGCCGTTCAACAATGGACAAGCTATTCGTCATTTTCAATCCCGCCGCGCGCGGCGAGAAGTCCCGGCGGGTCCGCCAGTTCCTTGAGGCCAAGGCCGGCCGTTCGGTCACCTTGGCGCCCACGGAACGCGCTGGCGACGCCCGGGAATTGGCCGCGCGCGCGGTAAACAAAGGGTACCGCCTGATCGTCGCCGCGGGCGGCGACGGCACGATCAACGAAGTCGTCAACGGCATCGGCTCCTCCGGGGCGACGCTCGGCGTGCTGCCGTTGGGCACGGTCAACGTTTTTGCCCGGGAACTCGGCATCCCCGGTCGGCTCGAAGCCGCGTGGGCGGTGATCGAGAGTGGCCGGACGCGTACGATCGATTTGGCGCGGGCGGAAGCGAACGGAGCCACCCGGCATTTCGTTCAACTCGCCGGCGTCGGCTTTGACGCCCGAGCGGTGCGCGCCGCGAGCTGGGAATTGAAGAAAAGGCTCGGCCCGCTCAGCTACGTATGGGCGGGACTGAAGACGATTTCCAGCGGGCCGGTGACGGTGGAGGTTTCCGCCAACGGGAGCGGCACCTGCGGGCGGGGCGTGGCCGCGCTCGTCGGCAACGGACGGTTCTACGGCGGGCGGTTCGCGCTCTTCCCGGAAGCGCGCTTGGACGACGGATTGCTGGATGTCTGTATTTTCGAGACCTGTGGTTATTTCGACGTCCTGCGGTATGGCCAGGGTATCTTGCGCGGGACTCACCCACGGCTGCGAGGCGTGAAGTATTTTCAGACGGAGCGATTGGTGTGCAGCGCGTCCGGGGCGGCGCCGTTCGAAGTGGACGGTGAAGACGCAGGCGACGCGCCGGTGGCGTTTTCGGTCGCCCCGCGCGCCCTGCGGGTGGTGGCGCCCCGCCCGAGCGGAGGAGACGACCATGCTTGACGAATTCATGCAGTCGCCGGCGTACGTCATGGCCTGCCAGCAGTACGACCGCGTCGCGGATATTCTCAACATCGGCCAGAGCGAACGGGTCCGCACCAAGATGCCCAAGCGGGCGATCGTCGTCTCGTTCCCGACGCGGATGGACGACGGTCACACGAAGATGTTCACCGGCTACCGGGTGCAGCATCACCTCTCGGTCGGGCCGACCAAGGGCGGGTTGCGGTATCATCCCGACGTAACGCTTGGCGAAGTGGCGGCGCTGGCGATGTGGATGAGCTGGAAATGTTCGTTGTGCGGGTTGCCGTATGGCGGCGCGAAGGGCGGAATCCCCTGCGATCCGCGCCAGATGAGTCGTGGCGAACTCGAGCGGATGACACGCCGGTTCACGCAGGAAATGATCCCGTTCATCGGGCCGCACGTGGACGTGATGGCCCCCGATCTGGGCACCAACGAACAAATCATGGCGTGGATGATGGACACGTACTCGATGCACGAGGGCAACCCCGTTCCACAGATTGTCACCGGCAAACCCGTCACCCTCGGCGGCTCGGCGGGACGCAAGGAGGCAACCGGCCGAGGCGTCGCTTACCTCGTCAATCGGACGATGGATAACCTGAACATGAAATCCGAAGGCGCGCGGGTCGTCATCCAGGGTTTCGGCAACGTCGGCTCCGTGGCCGCGCAGCAGCTTCATCGGTTTGGCGCGAAGGTGATCGCCGTCAGCGATTACACCGGTGGGCTCTACAACCAGAACGGGTTGGACGTGAACAAACTCATCGACTACATCACCTCCAAGGGAACGTTCGGCGAATACCGGGACGGCGGCGACCGCGTCACCAATGAAGAGTTGTTGCAACTGGAGTGCGATGTGCTCGTTCCCGCCGCGCTCGAGCGCCAAATCACGGAGAAAAACGTGGGCAAACTTCGTTGCCGGGTGCTGGCCGAGGCCGCCAACGGCCCGACCACGGTCGAGGCCGACGCCGTGTTGCGTCAACGCGACGACGTCTTCGTCATCCCCGACGTGCTCTGCAATGCCGGTGGGGTGATCGTCAGCTACTTCGAGTGGGTGCAGGATTTGCAGAGTTTCTTCTGGGGCGAAGCGGAAGTGAACGACAAATTGTACCGGCAACTCGAATTGGCCTACCAGCAGGTTCTGCAAATAGCCAAGAAGCAGAAGCTCTACATGCGCGATGCCGCCCTCGCACTCGGCATCAGCAAGATCGCCCAAGCCAAACAAGTTCGCGGTCTGTTTCCATAAGAGAAGCCGGCATCGGCTGCCGCCTGCTCGTCATCCCTCCGGTGTGTGTGAGGCCAATCAGGCGCGGGAGTGGCAATTCACCTGCATCTCGTGGCAAAGAACTTTCCAGACTCAGGCGCCCGTCCGGGACCGGTTCACGACGAATTCTTCGCCATGCGCGGGTCAGCGATGTAGGCAGGCTCTGTAAGCCGTCGGTTTTCCGAGGATTTCGCCGGTTATCAGGGGTAGTCCAGAGTTCCTGCAATTGGCCACCGTGCGCGGAACGCAGGATGCTCCCCCGTCCCCACCTTTTGGCGGTCGAGGTTCAGGCAAGTCATCATGCGTTGCGCAGTGGGAAAAAGAAGAACGGTCCGTGACCAATCTTGTTGTTGGGGATCCGCGCTCGCAATCTTTCTTGCCGCATCCGTCTCCGTTGGCGCCGCCGATTTCTACATGTCGCCCACCGGCAGCGCGAGCGGTGACGGCAGCGTCGCCAAGCCGTGGGATTTATTGACGGCGTTTGGCCAACCCGCGACCGTTCACCCGGGCGATACGATTTGGGCCCGCGGCGGCATTTACATCCCGGCGAACCCGTCCTGGCCATCGTTGGAGTGTTATCTGCAGGGCGGTTCCAACGCGCCGATTATTGTCCGCGCTTATCCCGGCGAGCGCCCCATTTTTCAGGAGCATCCGCAGTATAACAACACCTACGACCAGACCATTCTGTTTCAACAGAGTGGCGGCTATGTCTGGTTTTGGGGAATCGAAATCCGCAGCACCAACACCACGCGTTACACGAGCACGACCGGCTCGGATCCGACGCCGACGCAATTACCGCTGCCGAACAGCGTGCAGATCGGGGCGCCCGGCGTGAAGTTGATCAACATGATCGTCCACGACACGCGCGGCGGCATGGGCCTGTTTGCAGCGGCGGTCAACGCCGAGGCGTACGGCTGCATCATTTATAACAACGGGTGGAATGCCCCCGACCGCGGCCACGGTCACGGCCTATACGTGCAAAACCTGGACGGCTTGATGCATCTGTCCGATAACATCATCTTCAATCAATTCGGCGTGGGAATTCATGGGTATTCCGAGAGCAGTTCACTCAAACATTTCCTGGTGGAACGCAACATCGTCTTCAACAATGGCCGCATTGCGACTTATCCCGACCCGAACATCAAAGAGCAAATCCTCTTCGGCGGCGGACCACCCGTTCAGGACCTGAGCCTTCTCGACAATTGCGTGTACGTTCCGTTGGATCAGAACAGCACCTTGCTGCGGCTCGATTACGCGGCCGACTCGAACGACGATGTGGTCGTCGCCAACAATTATGTGGCGGGAGGAACCGGTGGCGGCAATTACTCGGTCAGCGCCCTGGATTATCAGTCGGTGACCTTCACGAACAACATCGTGTACAGCAACAACGGATACCTGCTGCGGCTGCAGCCCCATACCGGTTGTGTTGTGGACCGGAACACCTACTACGGGAACGCCAACGCCAATTTCAACAACGCCTCCAGCCAATACAGTTTCGCCGGCTGGCAAGCGGCCACCGCCCTCGATTCGCACAGCAGCGATCTGGTGAGCACGACGCCGGCCAACAAGGTCATCGTCAATCCGAACGCGTACGAACCGAAGCGCGCGAACATCATCGTGTACAACTGGAGCAACGCCGACACCGTGAGCGCGGACGTGAGCGGCGTCCTGAGCGTTGGCGATCCGTACGAAGTGCGCAACGCGCAGGATTATTTTGCGCCGCCGGTTCTGACCGGCACGTACGCCGGCACCCCGCTGGTCTTGCCCATGACCAATTTGACCGTGGCCGTGCCCACGGGTTGGAGCAGTTCCGCCACGCCGACCACGGGCCGACAATTCAACGTGTTCGTCCTCATCGGCTCCGCGACGAACGCCACGCCGCCGCAGATTACCCAACAGCCGGCCAATCAAGCTGTGTTGGCGGGACAACCGGCGACCTTCACGGTCGGTGCCACCGGCACACCGTCACTGAGCTATCAGTGGCAACGCAACGGCAGCAACGTCAGCGGCGCGAATTCCACCAGCTACTCCGTGTCGGACCCGACGGCGGGGGACAACGGTGCCGCGTTCCGTTGTGTGGTCAGCAACGCTTACGGCACGGTGACCAGCAGCGGCGCGACCTTGACCGTGATGGACGCGACCGATGCGCCGGTCATCACCGCGGGACCGATTGTAACGAACGCGCTGTTGCAGGCCGGCAATCTCGCGGTCGTGGACTCCAGCGTGACGGCCTGGCTGAGAGTGGATGCGGCCAGCGGCAGGGCCGGCGCCTTGAGTTATCAGTGGACGTTCGGCGATGGAACCGGCAGCGCCGCGCTGCCGACCAACGTTACCTCTCACATTTACAGCGTTCCGACGGATTGCGGACCGTACGCGGCGAGCGTAACCGTCAGCGATGGCACGGAGTCAACGACCAGCAACTTCGTCGTGGCCATCGCCTATGAATTGACCGTCACCAAGTTCCAGACAAAGTTGAACTTTGCCAAAGCCGGCTCCGATAATTGCAGCCTGACCGGAACCTTTGTTCCGTGTCCGGGCTTCGATCCGGCGGATAAGACGCTGGTTGTGGATATCGGCGGCGCGCAGATCGGGTTTGCTCTGGACGCCAAGGGTCGTGGTCGATACGGTTCGTGCACTTGCCGGATGCGTTATGACAAGAGCGCAGGGGCGTGGAGGTTCACGGCCAAGTTGAAGAACGGGACGTGGCAGGCCCTGTGGGACGTACACGGCTTGCACAATACCACCGTCCCGAAGCCGGGTGTTGGGGCGTCGATGCCCGTGGTTCTGCTGGTGGGCGACGAAGGGTTTGCCGCCGATCTCCCGCTTATCTACAAGGCCAGGGCGGGCAAATCCGGCTCTGCCAGGCTGTTGCCGTCTCGGTGACGACATCGCTCCCGTCGGTCGTCCGGCTTGATTTTTTATGGCCGCGCCTGGCGGCGGTAACGGGGAGGCTCTACCGTGACCTGTTTGGTTTGCTCTTCCGGCACTTGGGGCAGATGCCAAACAATTCCATCGAGTGGGTGACGCTCGTGTAGCCCATCCGCTTCGCCATCCGTTCCAACCCTGCGACGACGCAGAGATCGAGCGTCTCCACTTTAGCACAGACTCGGCAGACGATATGATGATGGTGGTGTTCGTTGGCATACAACTCATAGCGGTATGTTCGATCACCGAAATCACAGCGCCGGACGAGGCCCAGTTCTTCGAGGGTGGCCAGATTGCGGTACACCGTTACGACGTCGCACGACTGTTTCCCTAGCCGCTTATGAATCTCCTCAATAGTGAACGGTCCATGATCCGTTGCGAGGACGGCCAAAATCTCGCGGCGCGGCATCGTGATCCGGTGCTTTCGATCTCGCAGGGCATTCAGCGCGTCCTCGGCTTTCGGTGGTAATGGCGGCATGACGGCTAGATACCGCACCGCGGACACATCTGCAACCCGGAAGAATACACTTGCGTCCCCGCTCATCATTATTGCATACTATTTGCAATACATGAAAACCCAGCGAACTCAGCGTGCCCGGTTGACAACCCGTTCGGTTCGGGGCAAGGTTGGTGGTTCGGTATGAGGTCGCGTCTGTTCACGACATCGGTTTTCCTGCTGTATCTGAGCGTGGCGCTCGTCTTCGGCGTTGTCCACCATCACGAGCACGACAACCCCCTCGGCGATCATCATGATTGTGCGGCCTGCCAGTGGCAGATCGCCGCCGTCACCGATGTCCCGGTGGCCGCGCCCCTTGTGGTCAGTTGGGTCATCGAGATCCCCTGGGTGGTCTTCGATGTCACGCAGCCGTCGGCCCCGTCTTTCGCGTTCTCGCCCAGTCGCGCGCCTCCTGTCACCCCGGCATAGTTTCGTAGGGTTGTTCCTAACTTGAACCAACGGCTCGTGGTATCGGGCCGATTCACCGCATTGCACAGGAGGAATCCAAGGTGAAGAAATGTCTTTGCAGGGTCGCATTGGCGATGACGCTGTTGGCAGCGGCGTCCGCCGTGCGCGCCGACGGGATGGACGCCACCCTCGACGCGCTCAAGCAGCAAGTGCAGCAGATGCAACAACAGATGCAGCAGTTACAGCAGAAAATCCAGGAACTGGAGGCGGGCAAGACGTCGGCTCCGCCCACAGCCGTGACCGCACCGGCCGGGGCGGCGACGCCCGAGCAGGTGAAGCAGTTGAACGAAAAAGTGAATCAGGTGGCGGAAGCCCAAAGGAAGGTTCTGCCGAGCGAGTTCAATCCGTCCATCGGACTGGTCGGTGAGACGATCTTCTCGTACCGGTCGCGCGGTTCGAACGCGACAGGGAGCGACCGGCCCGGCGGATGGGACGTGTTTCAGCGCTCCATCGAGTTGAACGTCGCGGCAGCGGTCGACCCGTTCGCGAAAGGGTACGCGGTGATCAATGCCTCCGCCGACCCGGTTACAGGCGAGGCGAACCTCGGCGTCGAGGAAGCAGCGTTGCAGACGACCTCGTTGCCGTGGAACCTGGAATTGAAAGCCGGCCGGTTCTTCGGTGAGTTTGGCCGGTTGGCGTACATCCACGACCACGAACTGCCGTTTGTGAACCGTCCGTTGGCGCTCGATCAATACATTGGTGGCGAATCACGCTCCGATGGATTGCAGGTCAACTGGCTGGTGCCCGTCGAGCACTACGTCAGTTGGACGGCGGGCGTCGGCGATTCGTTCGGCGGCGATGTTCCTCCCAGCAATCCGGGCGGCTTCCGCAGCGCGGACGAACTGAACTTCTGGACGCGCTTGTCCACCTACTTCGACCTGACGCCGGATTGGCAGGCGGAGACGGGCGTGTCCGGCTTGTTAAATCCCCGGACCAATGACCGCGGCGGGGTCGACGCTCTAACGGGCGCCGGCGGCGTCCCGATGACCGAACGCGAGCGGCGGTTGGGCGGCTTGGACTTCTCGCTGCGCTACGTGCCGCTGCGGGACAATCAATTCCGCAGTGTGACGTGGGGGACCGAATTGCTCTACAGCGACAACCGGTATCTGGTGGATCCCGACGCCACGCCTGGCAACGGCGATGAGTTCGACCGCAACGTGGGTTCCCTCGGGTTGTACTCGTACCTGACGTGGAAGTTCCATCGGCAATGGTCGACCGGGTTCCTGTTCGATTACGTGCAGGACGCGGCGGACGAACACGCCATCACGTATGCCTACTCGCCGTACGTTACCTGGGCGCTCAGCCATTGGAATCAATTGCGGCTGCAATACACGCACACCGACCACAACGCCGTGTCGGGATTGAAGGACGACAATGCCGTATACCTGCAATGGGCGTGGATCATCGGCGCGCACTCGCACGGTTGGCAGCAACGCTGAGCGAAAGGAAATCACGAAATGAGATCAAAATTCTTCCGCATCTTGTTGCTCGCCGCGCTGACAACGGCGCTGCCCGCGTACGCGGCCCAAGTCCGCGTCGTCACCACGCTCACCGATCTGGCGGATTTCGCCCGGGAAGTGGGCGGCGACCACGTTGAGGTCCACAGTCTCGCCACCGGTGTCGAAGACACGCATGGCGTGCCGATGAAACCGAGCTTTGTCCCGTTGATGAACCGGGCCGACCTGGTCATGCTCGTCGGGTTCGATTGCGAGCACGCGTTTTTGCCGGCGCTCTTGGAGGCCAGCAAGAATCCCCGCATCCAGTACGGAAAACCCGGTTACGTGGATTGCTCGCAGGGCATCATCCCGGTGGATGTACCCAAGTCCACCGACCATTCCGAGGGCGACGTTCATCCCTACGGCAACCCGCACTACATGCTCGACCCGGTATTGGCCAAGACGGCGATCCAGAATATCTACAAAGCGCTGGTGGCCACCGCGCCGCAGTACGAAGCGGACTTCACCCGCAATCGCGACGCCTATCTCACGAAGCTGGACGCCAAGATCGCCGAGTGGGAATCTGAAGTTGTGCCGATTAAGGGTGCGGCGTTCGTTTCATATCACGAGCACTGGCCGTACTTCGCGGAGCGCTTCGGCCTGAAGTACGTCGGCACCATCGAACTGAGACCGGGCATCGACCCCACGGCGCGTCACATCGAAGATCTCATCGCGATGATGAAGGCCGATCATGTGCCGATCGTGGTTCGCGAACCGCAGTTCCCGGAGAAAGTGCCGAAGCTGATTGCCGAGCAGACGGGCGCGAAACTGGTGAAGCTGCCGATCATGCCGGGCGGCGTGCCGGGCACCGACACGTACATCAGGATGATGGATTACATCATCCAAACACTGGTGGCAGCCGTGCACGGCTAGCCAATGGAATCGTGGGCCGGCCCCGCACCCGGGTGGGGCCGGCCCCCCCGCACCACCAAAA
>Ga0335081_10010638_pt1 | contig 14883 bp, 6 predicted proteins | sample Lox_Sample_35_FD_206713 | JGI IMG/M metagenome (GOLD analysis project Ga0335081, IMG submission 206713) | Soil microbial communities from Loxahatchee National Wildlife Refuge, Florida, United States - Lox_Sample_3.5 | ecosystem: Environmental > Terrestrial > Soil > Wetlands | place: USA: Florida... | reverse complement strand
GGCTTATCGCGAGGCGCTGGCGGCGATCCTGGGGAAGATGGAAGCGCAATCACTGCCGCACGAGGAAATCATCGGAAAGCTCGATGAGGCAGGGAGGACGTTTCACGTGCTGGTGTTGAAGACGCGGATGACGATTCCCTATACGTCGGTATTCATCCGGCTAGAGTGCGGCTATTGGAGCGCCGACGCAGAGAAACGGCTGCGCGAGGCCATGAGCCGGCAAGCCCGGTGAGCCGTTCTCGAGTGCGACCTCGATCGTCGGGCTCTGGCGGCCGAGGATGGCAGGCCCGTCTCAGCCTACGGATGGACGTGGACGTCGGGGATTTGGCGGGTGCGATCTTCTCCAGATGTGCGGCGGCGGTGGGCGAGGCTAGTCGCCGCAGAGCACTTCGGGCATGAACAATTCGAATAGAGGTTGTCGGGAGTTGCAGCGTGCCCGCAACTGAGACAGACGAACCTCTTTTTCGATCGCCGGACCATTGGCCGGAATTGGCTGTCCTGCACACAATACGGACAGCGCACGATCTCTTCTGACATTCTTTGTCGCTCTCTTTCCCTCGTGTCTAGCGCATCGTGTCCAACGTTGGCTGGTTTCCGAACGATGGTGGACTCGCAGGGGAGCCACGAACGGACGCTGCGGCCCGTTCTCACAACAGTGCCTGCGCTGTATGAATGGAGATTAGAGCAAGCCGGCTCCAAAAGTAATGGCCCGATAGTCTGGGAGTAATAGCCCGATGGTGACCGTGCATGGCCCGAGTTTACGAGGGCCCGCAGGCATCCGGACAGGGCTGCGGATGGCCGGATTCTTCGCTTGGAATGGCCCCTTTGGCTGCGATGGGTTTCGCAAATCAATCTCGCGGAAAGCAAAGCTTTTGAGTAACATTATCGATATGGCACAGCGTCGTGCGTCTCTCTCTCCGCTCCCGATTTGTCTGCTGCTTTCAACTTTGATGTTTCTTCCGGCCTGTGGTGGAGGCAATGGTGGAGGAGGCGGAGGAGGGAATCCGCCGAGCGCACCCACTGGCCTTGCGGCCACGGCGGGTAATGCGCAGGTGAGCTTGACGTGGAATGCCGCGGCGACTGCAACGAGCTATAACGTGAAGCGCTCGACGACGTCCGGCGGATCGTATACGACGATCTCTTCACCTGGTACCACAAGTTACACGGACACCAGTGTCACGAATGGAACGACGTATTACTACGTCGTATCGGCGGTGAATGGGTATGGCGAGAGCGGAAACTCGAGCCAGGCATCGGCAACCCCGGTCGCTCCTCCGCCAGTGCCAACTGGGCTGACGGCGACGGCTGGGAATCAGCAGGTCGCGTTGGGTTGGAGTGCGAGCACGGGAGCGACGAGCTATAACGTGAAGCGCTCCACCACTAACGGTGGGCCCTACACGCAGTTGGCGAACCCGGCAACGACGAATTACACGGATTCCGGGCTTACAAATGGGACGACTTACTATTACGTGGTCTCGGCGCTGAATGGATCGGTGGAGAGTGGAAACTCGGCGCAGGCTTCGGCGACGCCAGGGGCTTCCACGAGCGTTGCGGTAACGATCAACGTGCTGGCGAACCGGCACACGATCAGTCCATACATCTACGGAGGCGCCTTCCCGGCGAATACAACTGCCATTTCAGACACCGGTACGACGGTCGTGCGCTGGGGTGGGAATGCCGCATCAACCTATAACTGGCAGCTATTTACCGATAACGCCGACAACGACTACTACTTCGAAGACTTTTCGTTCGGCGCCCTCGGCAATTCCGCTGACTCGGATTCAAAACAGTTCATCAAGGACGTGAAGGCGGCGGGAAGTGTCCCCCTCATGACGATGGTGATGCTGCCGTGGGTGGCGCAGACGGCGGAGACCGCTGGAACCAGCGGGAATGGACATTGGAGCTTTCCGCAAACTGAGTATCCAAACCAGTGCAGCTTCGATCAGTACAACAGCGACGCCGGGAACGGCATTGTCGCGGGCACCTGCAACAACAATCCGCCGACGTACATTACGGCAACAACCGCGGATCTTGAGCGAACTTACTTTCCAATACTCGATAGCCACGCGCAGGCATGCCCTCCCTCCTATGCTCCCGCTTCTACAACCTGCGTGTACCGCAGTGATTGGGCGGCCGCACTCGCGACGGCGTTCGGTTCCGGCACGTGCGCGATTCCTTACGTGCAGATCACCTCGTGCCACTTCTATGACATGGACAACGAGATCGACATCTGGGGCGGAACGCATCGCGATGTGCATCCGAATCCAGATAGCTTTCAGGAATTGCGGGACATTTTCGTTTCCGAATCTGCGTCTTTGAAAGGCTGGGATCCGGCGGCGGTGCGGCTGGGCCCGGTGAGTTGCTGCTGGTATTTCTACTGGAGGTCGCAGACCGGGGGGAGCGATACGTCGAGCCATGGCGGCGTGGATTTCCTGCCGTGGTGGCTGAACGAAGTTGCCTGGTCGGATCAGGTCTCGGGGACGAGAACGCTGGACATGTTCGACATTCATGCGTATCCGGATGCGGACACGAACGGGCTCTCGACGACGCAACTGAAGGCCATGGCGGCGAAGATCTATCGGGATTGGTGGGATCCGACGTTTAACAGCGCAGCGTCCTACATCGTGAGTGGCGGATTCAGTATTGAGCCGCTGGATGGCAAGCCGTTCCGCGTTCCGCGGATGCGGGCGCTAGCAAACCAGATTTATCCGGGGACGGCGTTCAGCATTACGGAGTGGAGCGCAGCGTTTGCGGGTGAAGGGGATTTCTCAACCGCAATCGGGGATGCGGATGCGTACGGCGTCATGGGGCGTGAGCGGGTTTCGCTTTCGACGCGCTGGACGGCGCCTCAATCGGCGAATCCGAACTATCAGTCGCTGAAGCTCTTCACGAACTATGACGGAAGCCATCACGGGTTCGCGCCGATTTCGGTCGAGGCGACCCACAATGCGAGTCCTGACTTGTTCAGCATCTACTCGGCGGTGAACTCGGCGGGAACGCAGATGACGATCCTGGTGTTGAATAAGGATCCGGTGAACGCGGCGCAGGTGACCTTCACCAACCCGGGATTTACTCCGACGAACTTCACAACTTACACGCTGTCGCAGAGTTCGCCTACTACGATTGTTGCGGGTTCGTCGCAGGCTTGGTCAGCCACGCAGACATTTGCGCCCTACACAGCGACGTTGCTGGTCGTGACTGGAACCACGGCGACGAATCCGGGGACAGCGTGGGATCTGAATCCGGACACGATCATGGTACCGGCGAATGGATCGGTCACGCTGCATCCGACGATCACGAGCGGAACGAGCACCGTGAACCTGGCGACGGCCGTGTTCGATGCGTTTGAGGGAGCGTCGGCGTGCACAGGAGGATCGATCAACATTGGTACGGCGACGGTTGTGCCAGGAACGAATGGAGCGATCACCCTGAATGCGGGCGGGTCTCCAGCATTTTGCCACTTCACGGTCACGGGAACGGATACTGCCGGCGTCACGCAGACTCAAGGTGGATGGGTTGTGGTGGGGAATCCCGCGGCGACCTTCACGCAAACTGGGAACAATCAGACGGGCGGCGTCGGCACGCAGTTGACCTTGTCGGTGACCGTAAATGTCGGACAGTCGCGGGGAACGAACACGGGAAACAGCGTTCTGTTCTCGACGAATGCGGGAACTCTTTCGAACGGCACCACCAGCGGTCCGAAAGTGATTGTCGTGACGGATAACTCCGGCTCCGGAGTGGCGCAAGTGACGTTAACATTGCCTTCGACGGCGCAGACGGTGACGGTGACGGCGGAAGGGCAGTATGGACTCGGGCATCCGGTGGCGACGTTTACGGAGACGGCGAACTAGGCGGTGTGCAGCGGATGCAAGCGTCCTCTGCGGGACGCAAAGCCGAGTTTTGGGCCTGTGGGTGGACCCCGGCGTTGGAAGGCCCAGGCTAGTGTCCATCACGACTGGTGGCTGGCTCGCGCTTTCGAATAGCGTGTAGGGGGTGAAAGATGCTTGAAGGGATTATTCAACCATTCCACCTGCTGCTCTTGATTGTTGCGATGGCGGTGGCAATCATCCTCGTCGTGCGGCACTACGACAAGAAGCGTGCCGCAGCGAAGTTGCGCGGCCCCGGAGACGTTGGTAAGGATCGATAATTCCTGCGCCGTGGGCTGGATTCTTTCGCCGCTTCGCAGCTCTGCGGGCAATGGCCAAACTCTTCGTAATACACGACGACGCGGGCCTGCACTTCCTCGCCTGAACATCCTCTTTTCCCTACTTTGAGGGTTCGGTGACTCTCAGGATTTGATCTGCCGGGACGTCTCTCAGCGTTTGCACAATTCCAGACGGCCAGTAGATTTCGATGGTGTCAGCCTTGGCGTCGGGGCCCAAGCCGAAGTGGACTGGGCCATCACTCGAAGATGCATAGCAGACGCTCGTCGTCATGTGATTGTATTGCGTGCCGGACTTGCTGACGAGCTTGATGCGCGCCCCGATGCCGTCGCGGTTGCTTTTGGAGCCGCGCAGAGCGATGTCGAGCCAGTGATTGGAGTTCGGGGAGCGGTTCATCCAGATCTCAGCAGGGGCAGTTATTGCGCTGACCACGATATCAACGCGGCCGTCGCCGTCGAAATCGCCGAAGCCGCAGCCGCGATGGCGGGCGGGAGGGGCGGCGTTGAATCCGGCTTCGTCGGTGAGTGGCTGCCATTTTCCGCTGGCGCCCGGATTGCGAAATACCGTGTTGGTTTGATTGACGGGCTGGCCGGGCTGGTCGAGCGATTCGACGTGTCCCCGGCTGACGAATAAATCCTTCCATCCGTCGTTATCCAAATCGTACAGGCCTGGGCCGAAGCCAGACATGTCGCGGCTGGGGTCGCGCATGCCGGATTCCGTGGTGACCTCGCGAAAGTCTCCCTTGCCGGTGTTCTGGAAGAGCGGAAAAGTCTGATTGTTAAGGGCAACGAAGGCGATGTCGGGATAGCCGTCGTTGTTGACATCGCGAAAATCGAGTCCCATGCCGGAGATGAAGGCTCCGTCTTCAGTGAGGGCAACGCCGGTTTCGAAGGCGACTTCTTCGAACTTCGTTCCGGTGTTGTGGAAGAGGGAGTTGTACAGACCGTCGTTGGTGACGAAGATGTCCTGGCGGCCGTCGAGATCGTAGTCGGCCATGCCTCCCCCCATGCCTTTGCCGACATGAGCCCGCAGGCCCCATTCCTTGGACCCGTCTTTGAAAGTGCCGTCGCCGTTGTTGAGGAAGAGCTGGTTGGCTTGGCCTTTGTAGAACTTGGGACTGCAGTAGTCGGCGAGATTGCCAATCGCGCAGAGAGCCTTGTCGGAGTACTCCCACTGCATGTAATTGACGACGAAAAGATCGAGGAGACCGTCGTTGTTGACGTCGACCCAGACTGCGGTGATGGCCCAGTACGGACCAAATTCGGGATCAGGCGAGTTGAGCGCTTTGTCGAGGCCAGCTTTTACGGTTACGTCCGTGAAGGTGCCGTCGCCGTTGTTGTGGTAGAGCGTGCTGTGGTGCAAGCCGGCGACGAAGAGATCGGGATGACCGTCGTTGTCGTAGTCGGCGACCGCGACGCCCATGTCGTATCCCAAGCCGGCGAGGCCTGCGGCGTCGGTGACGTCGGTGAAGACACCTTTACCGTCGTTGCGGAAGAGGCGGTTTCGATACTTGGGATCGTCCTTCTTCAGCGTGGCGATGTTGGCGCCGTTGGTGAAGAAGATGTCGGGGCGTCCGTCTCCGTTGTAGTCGAAGACTGCTACTCCGCCGGGCATGGTCTCTGGGGCGTTGCGGGCTGGGGTCTGGTCGTTCTGAAGGACGAAGGAAAGAGATTTGTACTCGAAGTGGATGGGGCTTTTTCCAGCAGGCGCGGCCGACGATTGAGCCCAGCTAGTGACCGATAGGAGAGAGCAAAGTACCAGAAAGGATGATTTGGGCATCTGGGAAAAAAGAAGAAGGGTGGCCGAAGCCACCCTTCAATTTTACCTGACGTTTCTGCCGTTAGAAGTAGAACTTGGCAGAGAAGGTCAGCACGCGCTGTCCGGTCTTGAAGCCCGGCTTGCCCGTGAAGGTTGAGTTCTGGTTAGTCGTGGCGAGGCCAACAAGAGGCACAGTGCATGGCGCCGTCGCGCTGGAATTGACCAGGAGTTGACACTCTGCCAGGTTGTTCTCTGTCATCGAGTAGTTCTTCTGGAAGTTGAGTTGCTCGTCAAGCGCACCACTCAGGCCGAATTGCGGCAACGGATGATTCAGGAAATTCGTAGCCTGAATCCTGAATTGCACCTGCTTGGTTTCGGAGATCCGGAAGGCCTTGTATAAGCCCAGATCGCTATCAAAGTAAGCAGGTGCATGGAGATAGGGCCATATCACCGTGCCAAGTTGCAGCTGGGAAGGAACGGTGAAGCAGTTGGGATTGATATACGCACCGCTCGCGTGTTTACGGGGGTCACAAGTGACCTGTAAGGCGAAGTTCTCGTAACCACCGCCGGTTTGATCGGTTCCGTACCAGGCGCCATTGTTAACGCCGACGCTTCGCAAGCCGTTCGGCAGCGCGAAGCTGTTGTCCGGCAGATCCGGAGCGCCGGCCAGCGGAACGGTTACTCCGCCGGGCACGACGTTTTGAATAGCGTCTTGCAGCGGGGCACCGCTTTGGTACGTTGTGTAGCCCGAGAGCTGCCAGCCGTTGACCGCGCCCTCCACGATGCGATTTCCGTGAATGAACTTAGGCAAGTTCCACACGTAGGTCGCATTGAGGATTTGGGTGTGATCATAATCCAGCGGACCGTAGTTGGCCTTCAGAACGAACGGGTCGTAGACGGTGCCGTTGCTGGCGCCGTTATCCGATTGTCCGTCCTTGATGCCCATCACCTTGCTGAAGGTGTAGTTCATCAGGAAGTTGACGGGTCCGGACTGCTTTTTCCAGGATGCCTGCAGCGAGTTGTAATTGGCGTAGCTGCCGTGCGTGATGAGATAGATATCCTGGTAGTTGGTTAACGTCCGGTAGTCATTCTGAGTGAAGCCCGCTGTGTAGTTTGTAGAGACTGGCACTCCGTTCGGTCCCGTGTTGCCACAAAACGCGTAGTCGGTGGCTGGATTGCTGTTGGCACAGGCCGGAGCTCCGGGCGACGTGTATAGACCAAGTTTGGGATCCTGGAAGAAGTAACTTCCAGGTTGGATGGAGTTGAGGTCGCTTACCTTGCCGTTGGCTCCGTTGAGCAGTTCGTTCCGACTCTGGTTGCCAACGTAAGAGACCTCGAACACGGACCGCCAAGGCAGCGATTGGGCAATACTGATGTTCCAGTCATTGGTGTAAGGAGTTCGATTGTCTCCCCACTGCATGGCGGAAATCGTAGTGCCGTTGGCCGAATTGGTGGAAGGCGGCGTAAAGGTGTTGATGGAGTTGTACCCTTTGAAGTTGTAGTCGGTGGCGGTGAAGATGCCCGAAGCCAAGTTGTAGGCTCCGCCGACGTCATTGACCGCGACCTGATAGCGGAATGACGCGAAACCGCCTCTGATGACCGTCTTGCCGTTTCCGAAAACGTCGTAAGCGATGCCGACACGAGGTTCATAGTAGAACAGCGGGGACGACCAACCCGAAACCGGAACGCTGGAGTTCAGTCCATGCCACAGCAAACCGGTATCCGGATTCGTGATCGGGCTGCCCGGAGTACCGTTGACGTAGCCTGCCTGATTCCACACTGCCATTCCAGTATTCGCGCCGTACCACTGGCCTTCGTGATCCAAACGCAAGCCAACGTTCACCGTCAGCTGACGGTTGGCCTTGTAGGAGTCTTGCACGTAGACCGCCCATTGGTGGTTCTGAATGGTCTCGCTGACGTCTTGGTTGGGCTGGTTGTAATTGGCCATGTTTCCAACAAGGAAGTCAGCGACGGTGTTACCTGAGCTGACGGGACCCCAACCGAGGTTGTATTGCCCGTTCGCGCCAGTGAAAATTCCGCTGCTGGTCTGAATATTCTTGCTGGTATCCCAGTAGAAGCCGACTTTCAGGGTGTGGGACCCTACGACTTTGGTGAAGTTGTCGTAGAGCGTAGGATCGATGGCTTCCTTACCGAAACCCTTGCCGTTAAAGGTGCCGTCCAGGTTCATCTCGGCGATGTCTGGGAAGGTGCCGCCCCATGGTCCGATCAGGTTCGGCATCTGGTTCGTCGTATTGCCGAACAGTCCGCTCATAGTCATGCCAAGAGCAGTGCGGCTTACGGCATTCGGATTACCCAAGGTGTTGGGATTGATGTAACGAGCCAAAGTGAACACAGCCTCATTGGTTGTGCTCGGGTTAAAGACGTGGGTGAAATTGGTCATTACTTCTTGCGAAGTAGTGTTGGCCACCACGCTGGATGGATAGGGCAGTGTCCACGGTGGAGTCCACCAGATGCCAATCGGGTGCTGATCCTGCTCAATCTGCCGAGTGTACGAACCGGTCAGCTTGGTGTTGTCGCCGATGGCGTAGTCCACTTTTCCGGTGGCTTCCCAACGGTTCTGGGGAATGCTGGAGACGTATTGGAAGTTGCTCCAGCCGTTTCCCGCATTGGGAGTGACATTCGGCTTCGGCAGCAGCTTGGCGTAGGCCGAGGCATTTGGATCAAAATCGGCGGACGGGATGATGTTGTTCGTCGTTCCCGGCGGTGGAGCGTACATGCCGCCGTAGGCGAACCCCCAAGCGTTGTTCAGTTGTTGCGCCAGAGTGCAGTGAGTGTTCCCGCACATAGTGCTAACTGGGGTTGTTCCCGCAACGCCATCAATCGTAGTGTTGCTTAAATCGCCGGTGAGTTGCTCGTTAGTGGGGATGTTGTAGTTGATGATGCTTCCGGCGGGCTTCTGCTTCATGTATTCGTAGCCGCCCCAGAAGAACAGCTTTTGCCGACCCTTGCTGAAACCTGGGATCGGACCACCGATGTTGCCGCCCATATAGTAGTAGCTTTCGGCAGGGGCAGCGAGCGCAGCTGTGGTGGCGCCGCTCACGATCTGGCTGTGGGCGTACGCGTCAATCGCGTTCAGGGCGCTGTTTTTGGCGTAAAAATACGCTTCGCCGTGATACTTCTGGCCGCCGCTCTTACTGAAGGCTTGGAAGATCACTGGGCCTTTGGCATATTCAGCGCTGTAGTCCGACTGCAGGACTTTGACTTCGCTGACCATGTCCTGGTTGATGTTGGCAATCTGCGTACCGGCATTGCCAGGGTCCACGAGGTTGGCGCCGTCGAGCATGTACGCCATGGCACCGTTTGGCTGCGTACCATTTGAGGAGAAGGCGCCAACCGGTCCACTGTTGGTGCCAACGACCTTCGCATTAAAGGTCGAACCTTGGTTGGCGCCATTCGTGAACGCCATACCTGGCATGATCTTGAGCAATTCGCCAGCATCGCGGCCGCCCAAGGGGAAGGAATCGACCATGTGCTCGGGAACCGAGGTGCTGATTTCCGCGTTATCCGTCGGGACGGCCAGGGCGCCGGCGGTAACTTCCACGGTCTCGCTCACCTGTCCAACCTGGAGGGCGATTTGCGGGAGAGTGCGGTTATCGCCTTGCGCGAAGACGACACCGTCTTGCTTCCATTGTTTGAAGCCCGGCGCCTCAACCGCGACCGTATAGGTTCCCGGTTGGACAGCCGTGATGGAGAAGTATCCAGCTCCGTTAGATACGGTCGAGCGGACGTCGCCGCTCGCTTGGTTCGTCATGGTGACTTTTGCGTTGGCCACCACGGCGCCGGTTGTGTCCCTAGTTGTACCCGACAAGGTTCCGGTCAATTGCTGAGCGAAACCGAGGGAGGAGACAAAGAGGAAAATGGCCAGGCTTGCGATCAGGCCAACTTTCTCCCAAGCCGACAGAAGTGACTTCGAAGTCATCTACAGCCTCCAATTAGACAATGTGACAGCATTTCGTGGGCGTCACCGTAGCAGTCAGGGGCGCTACTTTGCGGCCCGCTTTCGTTCAACAGCGCGGACAACTACACGTAGAACTCATACAAAAGTACTAGTGCTCTCGACGGAGCACTTTTATCGCGGGTCGATCAACAGTGTCAAGAAAAAAAACGATTTTGTTGGTAAAATTCCCGTCTCGGGCGCGCACACGTGTAAGTGGCTGATTAAGAATGGCTTAAGTGTATAATTTGGGATGGGCGTAAACGTTTCCGTTGACGTTTTCGTCTCTTACTGCTTGTGATGACGGTCACAGCGGGGTACAAAAAGAGCAAAACACCCTCCAACATGGCCATTTCCGATGTCAGCGGCGAGGATTTGGTGCTGGATACTCACTAAGGACACCGATCAGGCGGGGGCGTGCCGGAAACAATGCCGGAGGAGCGCGATTCTGACGGATCCACGCCTGGATTAGGGCCGATTCGCTTCGTGCGCACGCGAATTTTGCGCTTGTGCCTCGTAACGCTGCAAATTTGCCTGGAGCGAGGCTGCGAGCTGCTGGTCTTGCCCGCGAGTGGCAAGGTCGAGGGCGCGGCGAGCAGTGGCGATTGCCTCCGCATAACGTCCGTTTTCCGAGTACATGGCCGCGAGCATTTGGAGGATCTCTGGTCTTGGATTGCGCGACAGGTTGGAGGCCTGTTCGAACTGCGGCAGGGCGTCGGCGAAGTTTCCTTTTGCCGCGAAGACGCGGCCGAGATTGTAGCGATAGTCGGCCGAGTCCGGTGCAAGCGCGACAGCTTTCTGGATGTGAACGACTGATTCATCCAGTTCGTTGGTATGAGCCAGCGCAATCCCCAGATCATTTTGTCCGCTCGCTGAGTCAGGATCGAGTTCGACTCCCTTGCGCAAATGAATCAACGCTTCGTTCGTTTGCTTCTTCACCAGAGACAGTGCGTTGCCGAGATTGATCTGTGCGGAAGGGTTGTCCGGGTTGAGATCAACGGCTGTCTGGAAATGTTGAAAGGCCTCGTCCAGCAAGCCTTTCTCGGCTAGCGCGCTGCCGAGATTGTTGTTGGTGTGAGAGCTGCCGGGATTGAGTTCCAGCGACTTGCGGTATTCGGTGATAGCCTCGTCGACCTTGCCAGTCTCTGCCAGAGCGACACCGAGATTGTCGTGGGCGCGGGGATCGTCGGGATCGAGCGCGAGAGCTTTTCTCCAGGCAGGTACGGCATCGTCATACTTCTTCTTTTCGGAGAATCCGACCGCGAAGTCGAAGAGCTTGTAGAAATCGGTTGCCGGTGCGTCGATGCGCTCCAGACCGCCGGGCGGGATGTTCACGAACTCCGGGATGTTGACGGCGCGATTCGCGGCTGTGGCGCGCTCGATGAGGATCGCTGGGCTGTCGTTGCCATTCTCGTCGATGTGCGTGAGGTACATTTGCGTGTAGTACGAGGGAGTCTTCGAAGAGAAGACGAGCCAACGGCCGTTGGGGGAGAAACTGTGCCAGGAGTTCATCGTTTTCAAATTGCAATTCAGGCGACGTTCTACGCCGCCTCCGAACGGCACGATGTACAGCTGGCTGTCGGGACGCATGAGCAAGCCGTTCTTGTTCCGCACGAACACGATCCATTTGCCGTCGGGAGAAACTTTGGGAAAGTTGTTGCTCATGCCGTTCTCCGACGCGCCCACCACTCTTTCCGCTTTGCCTCCTTTTCCGTCGTTGAAGGGGATGCGATAGAGGTCGTACGGCATCTGAGTTTCGTTGGGATCGTTCGCGTATTTTGCGGGGGACTGGCCGGGTGCGAACGGGTCCTTAGCCTTGGCGCGGGAGAAGATCAGATACTTGCCGTCGGGGCTCCAGAACGCGCTGGTGTGAACGTATTCAGGATTGTCTGCGCCCGGAAGCGGTTTCAGCGTTTTCGATTCGCGGCTGTACCACGCCAAAACTCCGCGCGTCGGAAAGAACACCTGGCCGAATCCATAGAACGTGAACGAGCCGTTGTAGAGACGGTCGGCAATGCGACGGCCGTGGGCTCCGGGAACGTCGATCGAGGTGATGACGTAGTTTCCATCCGGGGAGATCTGTGACATGAATCCAAAACGTTTCTGCGCGGTCTTGTCGGGATCGGAGAATGAACTCCAGTGAACGATGTAGTCGGTGCTGATCGTGCTGACCTTGTGAAGGGGGACCAGCGCGTAGAGACCCTTGTCGTTCTGCGGACCGTCAACGTCGATACCGAGGGATTTGCCATCCCGCGAAACGGAGTGGCAATTGGCACAGGTGGGGAGGGCTTGCATCACGACTTTGCTTTTCGGAGCAGAGATGGAGCGGAGTTCCCATTTGATATCGGGAAGAACGGAATCGGGCAGGGGCTTGATGACTCCGCGCTCGATCTGTTCTTTCGTGGTGGGAAGGAGAGGGACATCCCGGTAAAGGATGGGTGCGCCGACTGGGTCAACGGATGTTTGGATTTCGACCTTTCCGACGGAAACTGGTTGCGCGGAATTCTGACTCGAGTAGCCAGAGATCGTCACTGTAGCGGGTTGGCGCACGGAGTGGCTCTTTATTATGTCCCAAGTTTTTTCCTCTGGGCGCCAGGTGTGAGCTTCGGATTGTTCCTCGGTCAAAGTGGGTGGGACGTATCCGACAAGGCTCTCGTCGGTTTCCCCGATTGTCATCCTCTCGCCCGCTGACCATAGGCTAACGCGTGGAGCACGCTCTGCGAAGTGAACCTCAACGCGCCAAACTTTGGCGTCCGCAGAAGTATCCCGCCACTGGAACAGTGGAGGAATGATGTCCGGCGGAAAGAGGGAGTGTTGGCTCGGATAGTCGACGATGATTGCGCCCGGCTCCGGTGTCGGACGTGGAGCGGCACACAGGCTGCCGGCGACGACTGCGCTCAACGAAGCGATGAAAACAAGAAGTCGGTTCATAGCACTCCACACTCGCCCTGGAACGGAACTTGGAACCTCAAGAGCCACTGCAGCTCGAGACTCGGACAACGTTACTGGAGGGGATGGGGGAGTGCTGTGATTTAAGTCACAGCCAGATCGCTTTTGTCACATCGCTTCTGGTCCCCTGACCTGCTCTGGATTCACGGCCAGGGCGGACAGCTTTGCAGGAATGCTGTACACAGCGGGTGCGAAGCTTCTTCTGCGCGGTGGTAGGATAAAGAGCAGAACGTGGGTGGGGAAAAGCTGTGGTTTCTGGGGAATCTAAGTTCTGCCCTCAAGGGGACACGCGGGCGGCTGCCTCGATCCGGTCTCGGCGGTTGCGTGTCTGTCTACTCGTATCTCTCGCATTTTCTCCGGTGGTATTCTCGCCGAGGGCAGATGGCCAGATTGTGGCGTCTGAGCAAAATGATCTGATCGCGCAGGCTTCGGCGGCGCGGATGCAGAACGATGTCCCACGGGCCATCGAGCTGTATTCGCAGGCCGTCGAGCGAAATCCGAAGTGGCCCGATGGATGGTGGTTCCTGGGTTCGCTGCAATATGGGAGGGGATCCTATCTAGCGGCTCGAGATGCGCTCTCGCGCTACGTCGAGATGATTCCCAACGCAGGTCCGGCGTTTGCGCTACGGGGATTGTGCGAGTACGAGACTGGGGAATATCCCAAGGCGCTGGCGGACATTCAACATGGAATCTCGCTCGGCGCGGCGAATCAGCCGCGGAATGAGCAAATCCTCCGTTATCACGAAGCGTTGCTGCTGACGCGGCAAGGCGACTATGCCAACGCCTTGAAGACGTATTCGTTTTTTGCCAAGAATAGCGTGACCAACCCGGAACTGCTCGCGGCGATAGGACTGGCTGGATTAAGGATGCCAATGCTGCCGAGAGATGTGGCCGCCGAGCAGCGCGATCTTGTATCCACCGCGGGTGACGCTGCCTATCGGTTTATGGCGGGAGATGAAACTTCGGCGGCACAGGCGTTTCAAGGATTGTTTCAACGCTTCCCAGCGGCGGCGAATGCGCATTTTCTTTATGGATATTTGCTGTTTGCGACGAATCCGGATGCGGCGTTGGACGAATTTGAGCAGGAGTTGAAAATCGCTCCATCGAACGCGGATGCGGGAGTGATGACCGCTTGGGCTCTGTTGATGAAAAATGGTGCCGCTGAAGCCTTGCCGTATGCGCAGAAAGCTGTGGAGGAAAAGCCAGAACTCCCGTCCGCGCAACTTGTGCTGGGAAGATCGTTATTGGAAACTGGAGACGTGAAGGGTGGCATGGAGCATCTGGAGAAGGCGCAGCAACTGGAGCCCGGAAATCTCGAGACCCATCTGGCATTGGCGAAGGCTTATTCGAAATCCGGCCGCAAGGAAGACGCCCGGCGTGAACGAACCCTCTGTCTCCGGCTCACAAGCGGCAGTAATGACTCTGCGATTGAACGTCCCTAGGATATTCCTTCTTTTCGCTTTGCTTATCGTGGCCGCAGTGGATGGGCCCGCGCAGGCAACCCGGCAGAACATTGCAACCGCATGCGCCGGCTGCCATGCGTCGCAAGCCCGGCCTCAACCCGACACTCCGATGGGGCGCGGTATGCAGTGGCCGGACCTCAATCCCCTTTTCAAGACTCATCCTCAAATGAGTTTTCGCAAAGGCGCGTATACCTACACGGTTGAGACCAAGGGCGGGCAGACGACATACTCCGTGACCGACGGAACGCGAACGATTTCCCTGCCGATTCACTGGAGTTTTGGCAAAGGCGCGCAGACTTGGGTGCTGGAGAAGGATGGCCAACTCCTTGAGAGCATGGTGAGCTATTACCCATCGATCGATGGTCTGGAAGTCACAACAGGTGACGAGCCATTGAAGCCGCAGAATCTGGATGAGGCGGTGGGAAGAAAACTGCGCACGAGCGAGCCGAAGGATTGCTTCGGCTGCCACTCCACCGGATCGGTGGCGAACGGGAAGCTACATCTCGAAACGCTCGAGCCCGGAGTCCGATGCCAGCATTGTCACGCGGGAGCAGAGTCGCATTTGGTGGCCGCGCTGCAGGGAGACGCGTATGGG
>Ga0335081_10010636_pt1 | contig 14883 bp, 9 predicted proteins | sample Lox_Sample_35_FD_206713 | JGI IMG/M metagenome (GOLD analysis project Ga0335081, IMG submission 206713) | Soil microbial communities from Loxahatchee National Wildlife Refuge, Florida, United States - Lox_Sample_3.5 | ecosystem: Environmental > Terrestrial > Soil > Wetlands | place: USA: Florida... | reverse complement strand
ACACGGATGGAGGCAAGCGACCGAGCGGCTGTTGCGCGGGCATGCGCTGGGGATACCGACGCCTTCCGTGTCCTCGTGGACCGTTACAGCCGCAAGGTCTTTCGCCTGGCGTATCGTATGACGCAGAACGAACAAGACGCCGAGGACGTGGTGCAAGAGACCTTCCTGCGCGCTTTTCGGCGGCTGAAGCAGTTCGAATCTCGCTCCAGCTTCGGCACCTGGATCTTTCGCATCACCGCCAACGCCGCCATGGATCTCACCCGCAAGCGAGGACGGCACGAACAGGCGGAGCAATCGATACCGGAGACCGAAGACGGCGCGAACCCGTTGGCCCGGATGCCGGCGCCCGATCCCACGCCCGATCGCATCCTGATCAGCGGCGAGTTGAAGCACAAGGTTGAGAGTGTGCTCGCCAGCCTAAGTCCCCAGGTGCGGGCGGCGTTCGTGATGCGGCATTACGAGGGAATGTCGATTGAGGAGATCGGCAGCGTGCTCGGCCTCAAGGTGAGCGCCACCAAGAACAGCATCTTCCGCGCCGTGCAGAAACTGCGAAAGGAGCTGGAGCCGTTGGTGGCGCATCGCGCCCAGGCGCGGGCAGCGCATCCGGAGTGAGCAAGAACGCGAAGTCGAGGCAGTCCTATGAAGGAAGGGAAGAAGCAGAAGCACCTGAGCGAGGAAGACCTGATCCTCTACCACTACGGCGAAGCGGGGGGGGCCTCGCGGGCTGCAGTGGCGGAACACATGTCGCTCTGCGAGCCTTGCCGCGCCCTCTATCGCAATCTTCAGGCGGTCCTGGCGGCGGCGGATGTGGTCGAGGTGCCTGCCCGGAATAGCGCTTACGAGGCGGAGGTCTGGCAGCGATTAGTTCCGCGCCTCACCACGGCGGCGCGGGAACGGGCTTGGCGACGCTTGGTGGGTCACTTCGGAAGGCGTGTGTGGACTCCGCAGCTTTGGGCGCCGATCGGCGCAGTTGCAGCAGTAGCAGTGTTGGTGGTAACGGCGTTTCTGGCTGGACGTTTCTGGCCAGGGCGGACGCAGCCTCAGACTCAGAATCAGGCGCAGGGGGCTTCAGCCCAGGGGCGCGACCGCGTGCTGCTGGTGGCGGTCGGCGATCACCTTGAGCGCTCGCAGATGGTGCTGGTGGAGCTAGTGAACACCAATCCGCAGCGCACGGTGGATATCTCCGCCGAGCGCGACCGCGCGGCGGATCTGGTTGCCTCCAACCGGCTCTATCGGCTGACGGCTCAGCGCTCGGGCGAAGCGGGTATGGCCGACGTTCTCGACCAGCTCGAACGCACGCTGATCGAGATCGCCAACAGTCCTTCGAAATTGTCGTCGCCCGAATTCGAGGATCTCCGACGCCGCATTGAAGCGCAGGGGATCCTATTCAAGGTGCGCGTAGTCGATTCCGAGATACACGCGAGGGAAAGAAAGGCCATTGAGAACGTGGCCAGGAGAAGTTCATAGATCGAGAGGAAAAGATGACCAGGATCGAGCGAAGCATTTTGATTTGGGCGGTCAGCGTCGCCATGATTATTCCGGCGAGCACGCTGTCTGCCCTCGGATTTCCAATGCCACAGCAGGCGCCGCCGGCACCGGCCGCTCCTCCGGCGCTCACTGCCATGGCGCCCAATCCACCGGCGGAGGAAGCGGTCAGCGCCGAGGATGAGGATTCCGACCAAGAGCAGGAACAAGAGGACCGCGAGCAGGAGAAACGCGATCGCGAGCAAGAAAAGCGCGACCGGGAGCAGGAAGTTCGCGACCGAGCCCAGGAACAACTAGATCGCGAGCACGAGCTTTACCAAGATGGCACGGAGGCCTTGGACGAAGGCCGCTATCAGAAGGCGCTCGACAAGTTCTCCGAGGTAATCAACCAGCGCGGCGCTCACGCCGAGGGGGCGCTGTATTGGAAAGCTTACGCTCAGAACAAGCTGGGGCAGCGTGCCGACGCTCTCGCCAGCCTCCAGACTCTTCGCAACAGCTACCCGAAGAGCCGCTGGCTCGACGATGCCAAGGCGCTCGAAGTTGAGGTGCGGCAATCGTCCGGGCAGAAGGTTGCGCCCGATGCGGAGAGCAACGAAGATCTGAAGCTGATCGCGCTGAACAGCTTGCTCAATTCGGACCCCGAGCAAGCGCTGCCGACGCTGGAGAAGTTCTTGAACGGCCCGCAGCCTTTGAAGCTTAAAGAACGGGCGCTGTTCGTGCTCAGCCAGAGCGGGTCGTCCAAAGCGCACGAGATCGTGGCTCGCGTCGCGCGCGGCGACAGCAACCCCGAGCTGCAGATGAAGGCCATCCAGGACCTGGGCCTGTTCGGGGGCAAGGATAGCCGCGCGACCCTGGAGGAGATTTACAAGTCGACGCACGATATGGAAGTGAAGCGGGCTATCCTGCGAAGCTTCATGGTGAGCGGCGAGCGCGGTCGATTGCTGGAGGTAGCGAAGAGTGAGGCGTCGCCCGATTTGCGTGCCGAAGCCGTGAAGCAGCTCGGCGTAATGGGAGCGCATGCGGAGCTTTGGCAGCTCTACCAGACCGAGACTTCCATCGAGGTCAAAAGAGGCATTCTGCAAGGGATGTTCATCGGGGGCGACGTCGAACACACGCTGGGCTTGGCCCGGGCAGAGAAAGACCCGGAGCTGCGCCGCCAGGCGGTCCGCAATCTCGGGCTCATGGGCAAGGACAAAACCGCCGGCGCCCTGGCTTCGATTTACAGCAGCGACAAGGATACCGAGATCAAGCGCGCGGTGATCCAGGCGTACTTCCTGCAAGGGAACGCCAGTTCCCTCGTTCAAATCGCGCGGCAGGAGAAAGATATGTCGTTAAAGCGAGACGCGGTACAAAAGCTCTCGCTGATGCACTCCAAGGAAGCGACGGATTTCCTGATGGAGTTGCTCAACAAGCAGTAGACGGTGGTCGGTTGGCGGCACACAGCATACAGGGTGGTAGATGGTAGACGGCGTAGGGGAACTCTTGCCCCGTCTACTATCTGCCGTCTACCAGGGGAGGGTTCTCATGAATACGAATCAGGTTGATCCATTCTCGGACACTCGCCGGGGCGCCTCTTTCATTTGCTGCCCGCCCTGTGCCGTCTGCCGCTCTTCCCCCGTCTACAGTCTACTGTCCACCGTCTACCCTCTAATTCTGCTCCTAGCCGTGTGCATGACGCTGACAGCCCAGGAGCCGCACCTCATCAACGCCAGGATGAGCACGCGATCGGCGGCCGGCGGCTTGACAACCGCTTTTCGCGCCGTTCAGGCGGGCGAAAGCGGCCCGACTTGGATCGGCTACGCGGTTCCGGTGGTTCCTGGAAACCGCCAGATGTGCTGCGACATGTCCGTGGGCGATTTCTCAGACAACGGCTGCGGGCGATGCCAGCTCGAAGATCGCCGGGGAACGAGCGATGCCGTCGCGGTGACTGACAAGTGCGTGAAACTCGAATCCCCGCCGTACTTCCTGGTGCTCTATCGCACCGCGGCTAGGCAGGTAACCAAGATTCGCACCTTCTCGCCGGATTGCGAACTCGATGCCGGTGGCTTGCCTTTCGTCTGGCTCACCGAGGTACGTCCAACGGAGAGCGTCGCCTGGCTTGCTACCTTGGTGAACGCCGACAAGGAGGACGCACAAGGGGACGGCGATGGCGACGACGGTCACCTGTCGAACGCGGCGCTCACCGCCATCGCTTTACACGGCGATGAGTCAGCGGAACGCACACTCGAGAGTTTCGCGTCCGCCGGCCAGCCGGAACGCTGCCGAGAGAAGGCCGCCTTCTGGCTCGGTGCTGCGCGCGGCTGGCCCGGCTACGAGGCACTGCGCCGGCTGGTGACCAACGATGCAAGCGACCGCTTCCGCGAGAAAGCGGTCTTCGCCCTCTACGTAAGTAAAGAGCCGGAGGCCGTGGACACGATCATCAGCGTCGCTCACCACGATCCAGCCTCGCACGTGCGCGGTCAGGCCTTGTTTTGGCTGGCGCAAAAGGCGGGCAAACGGGCCGAGGCCACTATTACCGAAGCCATCGAAAACGATCCCGAAACCGACGTCAAGAAGAAGGCCGTCTTCGCCCTGAGCCAGCTTCCCAAGGACGAAGGCGTACCGTTGCTGATCCAGGTGGCGCGCACCAACCACAATCCCGCCGTACGGAAGCAGGCGATGTTCTGGCTCGGACAATCGCAGGACCCGCGCGCCCTCGCTTTCTTCGAGCAAGTGCTTCTGCACTAGCTTAGCTCCGACTGACTCCCCTACTGACGAGCGACGGCTGCCTGTATAATCCAAAGGATGCAGCCTGAATTTGCGCGGGTGCCATTTCGGGACCCGGCCAAATCGGAAAGCAACATCGAGCGCCTGGGGCACAAGCTGACCTCGTCGGTGATGGGTCCTCTGGCTTCTCTCCTGATGCTTTCGCCTGAACCGGACGGCGCGCTGAACCTTTTGGACCGCTACGTCCAGTCGTGCCCGCCAGAGGTGCTGGAGGCCATCTCGCGTGCGCCCACCGCACTGACGTACCTGGTGACGGTCTTCGGGCACAGTACCTTCCTGGCGGAGGCATTCCTGGCGGAGCCGGCCCTGGCGGTGCAGTTCGCCCGCGACCGCAACTTCACTAAGCTGAAATCACAGGAAGACCTGCTGCAGGATTTCGCCCGCTTCGCGACCACCAATCCGGATCCCTGGCTTTCCTCCCAGTTGGCGCGGTTCAAGCGGCGGAATTACGTGCGCATCGCGCTCAAGGATATGCTCGGCCTCTCTACCTTGGGTGAGACAACGCTCGAACTCTCGTCTCTGGCCGACGTGATCCTCGCCAATGCGCTGGCCTTCAGTGACCAGGAGCTGAATAAACGCTACGGCGGGCCGCAGTACCGTGACGCGCAGGGAAGGATCGCGCGCAGCGGCTTCAGCGTGGTTTCGCTCGGGAAGCTGGGTGGCAACGAGCTGAACTATAGCTCGGATATCGACCTGCTCTTTCTTTACTCCCGCGACGGCGAGACCTCCGGGGCCGCGGAGCGCAGCTCGATCATCGCCAATAAAGAGTACTTTGTGCGGCTGGCGCACGGTGTGACTCGGACCGTGACCCAGACCACCCCCCACGGGCAGGTGTTCCGGGTGGACCTGCGCTTGCGGCCGGAGGGCGACCAGGGAGACCTCGCAATTTCGGTGAAGTCGGCGATGGAATACTACCGGCACCGCGCCCGTGACTGGGAACTGCAGATGTTGATCAAAGCGCGTCATTCGGCCGGCGACGCCCGGCTCACCCGCGATTTTTTGCGCGGCGTGGAGCCTTACGTCTATGGCGCCAGCACGGACTTTGCCGCCGTTGAGAGCATTCTCTGGGCCCGCGAGAAGATCTCTCCCAGGTTGCGCGAGAGCCGGGGCGCCGCCATCGATGTCAAACGCCACCGAGGTGGCATCCGTGACATCGAGTTCCTTACCCAGTGCCTGCAGAGGCTCTATGGCCGTGACGATCCCTGGGTGCGCTCTGGCGGTACACTGCACGCGTTGCGCAAGCTGAACGACAAGGGTCAACTGGGGGATCGGGAGTTTGCGGACTTGACCACGAGCTATGAATTCCTCCGTCAGGTGGAGCACTGCGTTCAACTCGATCGTGGTCAGCAGACGCACCGACTTCCCGCCGAGGCAGCGGCGCTCGACCGCCTGGCGCGTCGCGTCAGCCCCGACGAGACGGGCCGTACACCCCACCCCGGCCCGGCGCTGCTCCATCGGCTGCAGAAAACGTTCGATCGCGTGGATGAGATCTACCAGCGGGTCATCCACCCCCGGGCCGGTGCGGCTTCGCGCACGGTTTTCGGGCTGCAGCCGCCGCCCGCGCTGGTCGCGGACTACGGCCCCTCTTCCTACGAAGCGACGCTGCGCTTCCTCGACGTGCAGGCCCCGGAACTGGCAGCCGTGCTGAGGGACGCTTCCCTTTCTGAAAGGGCCCGGCCGAACGCCGCCCGATTGTTTGCGGCCTTGCTTGGCACGTCGGAACGGTTTGCCGCGGCTCGCGAGCAGCCGCAGAAATTGAAGCGCGCATTGGAAGTGATGGCAACCAGCGACCATCTGGCTGAATTGCTGATCCATCATCCCGAGGACGTGCAGGCTCTCGACTCGGCGGGCCCGGCGTCCTCCGATCTCGCGGCTTTTCCCATCGAGCTGAGCCCCGCGCCGGCGGAGCAGATGGAGATCCCCCTGGATTGCACTGCGCGGTTCGAGCCGCCGGAGCCATTCCCGTGGGCGACCGACGGGAGCCTCCACCTTCGCCAGAAAATGGCGCTGCTGAGGAAGTGGTATAGGACGCGGGCGATGGCTCTGGGCGCGCGCGATGTCACCGGCATGGACTCGATATTCGCTTCCCTGGCGCGCTGGTCCATTCTCGCCTCACGGGCCATCACAACCGCAATGGTCGCCGCCGCGGCCGGCACCGAAACGGGAATGGCGCTTGCCGTCCTCGGCCTGGGACGGCTCGGCTTGCAGGAGTTTGACTTGGGTTCCGATGCAGACCTGGTGTTCATCGCTCCCGCCGGCGCGTCCCGTGAAGACATCGCCTGCTGGACCCACTTGGCCGAGAGAACCATCGAGATCTTGTCCAGCTACACGAGTGACGGGATCGTGTTTGCTGTGGATACCCGCCTGCGACCGCGCGGCCAGGAAGGAGAGTTGGTGGTGACAGAGGACGCGCTTGCTAATTATATCGGCAAGGACGCGCACGTTTGGGAGGCTCTGACTTACTTGAAAGCCTGCCCGGTTGCCGGCAACCGCGATCTGGGAGCGCGAGCGGTCCGGCGGCTGCTTCGCTCGATATTCGACCGTTTCACCGGTCACCCGCAGCTCGAGGCGGAACTGCACCAGATGCGGCGGAGACTGGAAAGGGAGGTCATGGTCTCGCCTTCGAACACGAAGACCGCGCCGGGGGGATACTACGACGTGGACTTTGCCGTTTCCTACCTTCGCCTGGGGCACCGGGTGGAGCTCGCTGCCGGCGCGAATACGGCGACCGAAGTCGCCGCCTTGCGCGATGCAGGTTTGATCGCGAGCGAAGACGCACGCACCCTGGCCGAGGGAGCGGCTTTCCTGCGTTCGGTGGATCACGCCATTCGACTGGTGACCGGGAGGGCGGGCGACGGTCTGCCCGAACACGTCGGGCACGCTGAGGCGGTAGAGGATCTTGCCCGTCGATGGAAGCTCACCCTCGCGGGCGAATCCCTGGCCGAGCAGTTGCGCAAGACCCAGCAGGAGGTGCGATACGCCTATCGCCGGTTGGTGGGGTCGGAGTAACACAGTGACGAGTGGCGAGGGCTGGTGTCCTGTTCCGCGTAATTATTGACAGCCAATCGGCAATTCCTGCCACTCGCCACCGTCTTCTTGTTGTTGGTCACGGTCTCGGAGATAATCAGTCGCGATGTCGTCTACACAGAATCCAGATTGGGTCCAGAGGCTCGGCGACGCGGGAGAGCGCCTGGGCGAAGGGCTGAACACCTTTATGGACCGGCTTCGAACGTTCTGGCAGAGCGTCTCTGAGGGCCAGCGGGTTCAGGAGCTCTGGTTCGAATTCAGGGCCGAAGCGCAAGCGAGCTACAAATTCTACTCGAAAGATGTCGATTGGGAGGCCATCGGGACCAAGCGCGGAGTCTGGCGGAGTCTCAAGATTGGCCGGGCACTGTTCTGGGCCATGCTGATGAAGCTCTCGCCCGCGCGGCGCGTCTTCCTGCTGATTGCCTGTGTGTTCATCGTGCTGGCCACCTTGGGCCCCGGGGGTCCGTACATCATCATGGCGATCGCGTCGCTCCTGTTTCTGCTCGCTCTCGAACTGGGTGATCGCGTGATCATGAAGCGCGACCTGGAAATCGCGCGCGAGATCCAGCATTGGCTGGTGCCGGAAAAGCCGCCACAGATTACCGGGCTCGACATCGCCTTTCACACGCGACCGCAGAATACCGTGGCGGGCGATTACTACGACGCGTTCTTTCGCTCCGAAGATCCCTCCACGCCGGCCTCCCGGCGTCTGCTGCTGGTGGTGGCCGACGTGGCAGGCAAGAGCGTCCCGGCGGCGCTGCTCATGGCCACCTTCCAGGCCAGCTTGCAGACCCTTGCCGCAGCGCCCACTACGTTGCTCGAGCTCGTCCTGGCGCTTAACCGGTACGCCTGCGCTCACAGCCTCGGCGGAGCTCGCTTTACCACCGCCTTCCTGGCCGAACTGGACCTCGACACCCAAGCTCTTACTTACGTCAGCGCCGGCCATAATCCCCCCATACTGCGGCGAGCCTCGGGCGCCGTCGAGCGCCTGCACGCCGGCGGACTGCCGCTCGGCATCCGGGCCACTGCTGTTTACGAGTCCGGCGGCTCCCCGCTCGCGCCGGGCGATCTGCTGGTGATCTTTACCGACGGAGTGGTGGAGGCCGAGAACGACGCTGGGGACGAGTACGGCGAGAACCGCGTGCTTGACGTGCTGTGCTCCTCGGGCCCCGAACCGGCAGAATCTGCCGCCGCCACCCTGACGCGCCTGATGACTTCCGTGGACGCGTTTGTGGGCGCCACCCGGCAGCACGACGACATCACTTGCCTTGTTTTGCGGTGTCAGTCAACACGGCCTGGGAGCGCGGGCGTCTCGCCCGCTCCTTCGCCCTGAGTGTCGAAAAATAAGAGCAAGAGCGGGCGAAACGCCCGCGCTCCCAGGGTTTTTCACCTTCAAAGAAAGGGGGCTGACAGACCTTAAAAACTTTTCTCCCCTTTTTGGAGAGAGTGACGCGAAGCACCGGGTGAGCGCCGGGTGGGTTGTTGTAGAGGATTAGCTGGGACGGGAGACTACGATTTCGTGGTGTCAGGTTCCGATTTCTGATCGCTTTCCGCTTCCCAAAAGAGGGCGAACGTTTCCACCCACGCGTCTCTCCCCTTCACCAGGACGGGGGGCAGCTTCCGGGCAGGCAGGAATTCGTCCATCAGGCGTCGGGTTGAATCGCAGACCAGGATTTGCCCGCCCGCCGCTCCGGCGCAGAGGCGCTGAGCCAGGTTCACTGCGTCGCCCACCACTGTGTAATCCATGCGCCTGGCCGATCCGATGTTGCCGGCGGTCACCAGCCCCGTGGCGATCCCGATGCCGATCTCCAGTGTCGGCCGGCCGCGCTCCGGTGCGTCGCGGTTGAGCCGGGCCAAGGCCCGCTGCATCTCCATAGCGGTGCGAGCGGCGCGCCTGGCATCGTCGGGCCGCATCAATGGGGCCCCGAACACCGCCATTAGTCCGTCGCCGAGGTATTTGTCCAGAGTCCCGCCATTTTCGAACACCACTTCCGTCATCTCGGTGAAAAACTCATTCAGCAATTCCACCACTTCGGGCGGCGACATCTTTTCCGCCAGGTGAGTGAAGCCGCGGATATCAGCGAAAAGAACGGTGGCCGTCTGGTTTTCGCCGCCCAGCCGCACTTCCTCGGGATGGGCCAGAATCTTCTCCACGATGGGCTCGCTGAGGTAGCGCTCGAGGGCCTTTCGCTCCAGGGCGTGGCGCGAAAGCGCTTCGTGGGCCCGCGCGTTCTCCAAGCTGGCGGCGGCCTGCGCGCCCAAGATGGAAAAAATGCTGAGTTCGTCCTGGTTGAACGCCCACGATTTGGTGAGGCAGTCGACATAGAAGATCCCGAAAAGGCTTTGCTTGTAGAGCAACGGCGCGCACATCGCCGAGCGTGTACCGGAAAGGCGCAGGCTCTCGCTCCCGGCAAAACGAAAGTCTTCCGCCAGGTTGCGGATCAGCAGCGGGAGCCTCTCCGTGGTGACGCGATGGATGAGGCTCCGGGAGAGCACCACGCCTGAGGCGCCCGCATTCAGTTTTTCGCTGGCGCCGCTCTTGATCCGCACCACGGCGGGCTGGAATCCGGCCTTCTCGCCGCTCAGCATAATGAACCCGCGCTCCACATTATCCATGCGAAACGCCAGCTCCAGGGCGCGCTCCGGGACGGTATCCGGGGTCAGTGCGGGCGAGAATGCCTTGCCGAATTCGAGAAGCAACTTCAGCAGCTTGTTCTCGCGTTCGAGGCGGCGCATTGGCTCGGCAGCGGGACCAGGGCGACGCCCGGACTCGGACCGTACGCCGGAGTCTCTAGCGCCGAGAGCCGGGATCATTCGATGAGATGAAAGGTCCCGCGCGGTATCCCCCGCGGCGATCAATCGCTCGATTTCGGCCGCCACTCCCGCGCCCGCTTCAATGTCGAGTGGCGGCTCTCCCGCCGCGTCGAAGAGCAACTCGTATACCCCGATGCTCAAGCGGTCCTGGTCGGCGAGGCGCTGCTCGCGCACCGCCCGGCCATTCACCGCGATGCCGTTCAGACTGTCGAGGTCAGTGACGACCGCGGCGTCGCCTCCCTGCACCGCTAACCGAGCATGGTGCCGGCTGACGCTCGGGTCCCTCAGCACCAAGTCGTTTGAAGCGGCGCGCCCAAGGCTAACCGACGAGCTGAGGATCTCGAAGATCTGCGTCCTTTGGCTGGGATCGGTGATGATGAGTCTCGCCATTTCTTGATGAGAGAGACAGAAGCCGGAAGACAGAAGACAGAAGACAGAAGTCAGAAGTCAGGAGCCGGAATGAGCAGCTAAAGAACCGAGAATGGACGTTCTTCATTCTGGCTTCTGCCTTCTGTCTTCCTTCCGCCTCAGCACGGCAGATCCTCAATGTCGGTGCCGCGACTGGGGGAAGTTAGTTCCAGCTTGATGGCGCGAGGAAAGAGAATGTAGTTCTCCAGAAAGATGTGCTGATGCAGATCCTCTTCCAGGGCCTCGAGTCCCTGATAGAGTTCGCGGTAGCTGAGGCAGGCATCGCGCGGCACCGCGAAGTGGTTGCTGACCTCGCGGATCTCTCGCAGTTGGCCGCCAACTTCGTCGTGGTCGCGGATCATCTTCTGCACCGGAGCATCGAGTGTACTAAAAGGGGGCTGAGGCACCGCACGTTCGCCGCTCGCACCCGCCTCGATCTGAACCACGTATGGAAAGAGGACCTTCTCTTCCTTGTCGAGATGCTCCAGCATATCGTGCCGGAGACTCTCGAACAATTGACGGATCCGTCCCAATTCAGGATGCTGCTCACCGTGAATCGCCAGCACCTTCACCGACAGGGGACCGAGGCGTTCCAATTGCTCCCGGACGAAGCCGTGGTGCCGGGTCACGATATGGGCGATGAGATCCGCGAGCGATTCGTTGTTCCAGTTCTTCAGTTCCTCGGCGTCCTCGCTGGCGGTCTTTTGGGCTTCTTCGAGCGACTTCAAAACCTGGTCCACCGGAAGGTCCGCGCCCACGCACACGTCACGGAGGCGCCTGTTCCCCCGGCAACTGTAGTCGATACCCAGTTTTTCAAACACTCGCGTGGCGGCTGGCAACTCCACTGCGATCGATTGCAAGGTACTGCTGGCGTTGACGCTCATCTCATGCTCCTTCCTATGGATCGACCACCTCTTGCCGACTACCGATCGGCACTTCACATCCTCGCCGAAACCCCGCTCGGGCCCCACTCAGGCTCTTGGATTCGCGCGCCGATGTTCCGGGGACGAGCGCCGTTCGCCCTATGACGCAGCCTTGGGGGCGCGCTCTGCCTCAATCCGCTTGATGGTGGTGCGGAGCCACCCTTTCACCGCGTCCTCCAATTGCTCCTGGCGCTCCCGGTCTTCGAGACCCGCAATGGTTTCCCCCGATTTGTTTAAGGGGATGTGGTGGCAAGGGACGCTCTCCGTGCGGCTGTCTGGCGGCACGAACTGCATCAACAGGCACTCATCGCACGGATGGGTCCGCAAAGGGTCGCCAAAGTTGATGCACGTCACGGCGTCCTGAAACACCGATGTCGCCTTCCAGGGCGTCCGCACCGAGCGTCCGTAGCCTCCCTTCTCGATGAAATCGAGCTCGAACTTCAGCACCTCCAGAATATCTCGATCGTCCTTGGGCATAGCCTCCTCCATTGATAAGGTCGTCTTGCCTTACTGGATCCACCGCTGACCCACTTAAGATACGATGCGAAGATGACGCGTGCGTATGATTTCGATCACGCACGTTTGTGATGAACATCACCTTGGATGCAGATCACCGTTTGGCGATTGATGATCGGCGCGGAGGGCAACTGAGTGATGTTCATTAAACCTGCCGCTGCGCAACCTATCGGAAGGGCGTATACTACCAGGCGGGGGGTAGCATGAATCGACCGCCCGCTGTTGGCCGCCGGAGTTTCTTCCCGGCGTGGCTTACATCAGCGCTGGGAGTTCTGCTGCTCATCGTGCCCTTGAGACCCTCGCCCGCTTTGCAGGCGCAGCAGACCGCCAACCTGCCCGAAGTACAAAGCCACGAAACGCCGCCTACGTTTGCAATTCACGCCCAGCGCAACCTGGTGACGGTGCGGGTGGTGGTGCGCGACCCGCACGGGCGCACGGTTGGCAATCTCACCAAGGATGACTTTCGACTGCTCGATAACGGCAAAGCGGAGGAGATCTTCGGCTTCACGGTCGAGGCGAAGAAGCCTGCTGCGGCGCCGCCCGCGCCGACATCCGCAGCCCAGCCGGGCGAGGCGCAAGCTGTGCCGCCTGTTCCAACGCCGGCCGTGCCCGAGCGTTTCATAGGCCTCTTCTTTGACGACCTGCACCTGCCGAACGAAGCGGTGGAACGTACGCGCGATGCCGCTTGGCGCTACATCACTTCCGGCACCCGCCCGCGAGATCGGGTGGCGATTTTCACCTCATCGCACAAAGACGACCTTGATTTCACCGACGACCGCGACATGCTCCACGAGGCTTTGTTTCGCGTGACGGCGCGTTCGCGCACCATACCCCAAATCAACGACTGCCCATCCATTGATGAGTACGAGGCTTACCTGGTAGACCAGCGGCAGGACCGTAATGCTAAGGGGTTGGCACAGTACGAAGCGTACTACTGCGACTGCGTCCGAACAGGCAACCAAGCCCCTGGGTGTGCTATAGAAGCGAACGATCGTGCGATAGATCAGTCCCGGCAGATCTGGAACCTGGCGGACATGCAATCGCAGGATTCGCTGGAGCGTATCGCCGCCGCTGTCCAGCGCTTGGCTGCCATGGCTGGCCAGCGCTCGCTGGTGCTGGTCTCGGCCGGATTCCTCACCTTGACACGCTCGGACGATATCGATCGCATCATTAATTACGCGCTGCGCAAAAACGTGGTGATCAACTCCATTGACGCCGAGGGCTTGGTCGCCCGGACTCATCAGGTGTTTGCCGATCTCGCGCACGCAGACTTCGCGCTTAAGAAGGACCTTATGCATGAAGAAGGCTCGACGTACATGCGAGACGTGATGTCGGGTTTAGCCGACCGCACCGGGGGCGTCTTCTTTCACAACAACAACGACTTCAACGAGGGCTTCCACGAAGCCGCTGAGCTTCCCGAGGTGGCATACGTCCTGAGCTTTTCGCCCGCGAATTTCCAGTTCGACGGCAAATTCCATTCGCTCAAGGTCAGCCTTACCAGTAAGCACCCGTGGACCGTGGAGGCGCGACGGGGATATTTTGCCCCGGCGCAGGAGTTAGCCGAGCAGGCTCCGGGCCAGGAACAGCTCGACGCGCTGATGTTCTCTCAGGACCAGGTTCGCGGCCTGCCGGTGGACGTGAGCGCCCAGGTGGGGAGCCAGGTGCAGCCGCCGGCCACCATGACGGTGGTGGTTCACGTGGATCTCCGAGGACTGCACTTCCGTAAGGAAGCCGACCGCAGCGTCAATACGCTCGTTCTCGACACGGCGCTATTCGATGGCGACGGGAAATATGTCAGCGGCAAAGAGTCGTCATTCGACCTCCGCCTGACGGACGCCACGCTCGAAAAGTTCTCGACGAGCGGTGTCTATCTGAAAACAAGCTTCAGCCAACCTGCGGGCGCCTACCGCGTCCGCGAAGTGGTGCGGGACGTGGTTGAAAAGCAGTTGTCGGCGGTCAGTTTCGAGGTGCAGGTCCCGAGCGTCTTAGCCGCGGCGCCGGCACAGGGCGCCGAGTCGGCGCTGCCGCCGGGGATGTTCGTCGATCTGCGAACACGTGAGTTGGTGAAGGCGGTGCCCGAACTCAAGCACCTCCGCCCAGCGGAAAGCCAGGACATGCTGCCGACCATCCTGGAGCGGGTTGGGGCTAGCGTGGCGGCCTTTTTTGACAACTTCACCAACACCACTTGCGCGGAGCGGGTCACTTCCGAGATAGGTAATTCGTACCACCTGGTCGCCTCACATTACGATGAGACCTTCAACTATCTGGCCTTGGTTCAACCGGGAGCCGGCGTGATTGGCATCCGTGAGTTCCGAACCGATTCCGAGGGCCGGGTGGTTACGCTCGACCCGCGGCTGGCGGACGCGCATCTTCCGTCGAGCCAGATGGTCACCACCACCGATTCCAAAGGCGAGGTGTCTGCGCTCCCTCCGCGACTGGCGAACGCGCATCTTCCGTCGAGCCAGATGGTCACCAGCGGGTTTGTCTCCATGTCCCTGCTTTTTCATCCGAAGCACCTGAGTGACTCGCGATTCCGCTATCTGGGCCGGGAGGAAATGAAAGGAAAGGATGCATACGTGGTTGCCTTTGCCCAGCGGCCGGGGGTCGCACGGCGGCCCGAACTCGTCAAGTTCGGGGGCAAGGAGGGAACGGTCTTCCTGCAGGGAGTGGCGTGGATCGATCCGGAGAGCTTCAACATACTTCATCTGCGGACCGATATCGAGCAACCGGAATTGAAGGTGGGCCTGCGGAAGGAAACCACGGAAGTGAGTTACTCCGACGTCACCTTCAAAGAGGGTGGCAAGACTCTCTGGCTGCCGCAAGCGGTGACCGTGCTCGGCCAACTGGGCCCCTACAACTTCTACAACCAGCACCACTACTCGGATTACCGGCTCTTCGTCGTCACGGCGGAGGAGAAAGCGAAGGATCCCTGACGGTAATGGAA
>Ga0335081_10010634_pt1 | contig 14884 bp, 13 predicted proteins | sample Lox_Sample_35_FD_206713 | JGI IMG/M metagenome (GOLD analysis project Ga0335081, IMG submission 206713) | Soil microbial communities from Loxahatchee National Wildlife Refuge, Florida, United States - Lox_Sample_3.5 | ecosystem: Environmental > Terrestrial > Soil > Wetlands | place: USA... | reverse complement strand
GTTCCGGTGGTCCCTGGTCCGGTGCCCGGTCACGAAGCAGTCCACCGTCACCACCAGCACCCGGTAGCCGGCCGCGGCGGCCCGGTCCACCAGCTCCTTGTTGAGCCCGGCGTCGCGCTGGATGTACAGCTGGAACCACAGGTCGGGCTGGGCGCTCTCGGCGACCGCCTCGATGGTGGTGGTCGCCATGGTGGACAGCGTGTAGGGCAGGCCGTGCCGCTGCGCCGCGCGCGCCGCGGCGATCTCGCCCCCGGGGTGCATCATCCGCGTGTACCCGGTCGGCGCCAGCGCCAGCGGCAGCGGCACGTCCGAGTCGAGGAACCGCGCCGAGGTATCCGCCTCCGACACGTTCACCAGGGTCCGCGGCTGGAACCGCCAGCGGCGGAACGCCTTGGTGTTGGCCCGCACCGAGAGCTCCTCGTCGGCGCCGCCGTCGACGTAGTCGAAGACCGGCCGCGGGGTCAGCCGCCGCCCCATGGCCCGCAGGTCAGCGAGGTCATGGCAGGCCGCGAGGCGCCTGCGGGTGGCGTCAAGCTCGACCGGTCTCATCTGGATCAGCTGGCGAATCTCCGAAGCCCTCATGTCAGGGACGATAGCCGAGCCCGCCCCGCCCCCGAAACACAGGAGCCCGCCCGACCAGCACGCCCACCTCGCTCACTACGCCCCGAGTCGGCCTCAGCTCTTCCCCCCACAGACCTCACACGTCACCTGGTCACCAGCCCGGTGGATCAGCGGCGGGTCGAGCGACAGCGAGGCCACCGCGTTGGCGGCCGTGCCCACCGGCTCGCCCTCAGCGTCGACGCATCTTCAGGATCTCATCGGCCCGAGCTAAAAGTCAAGTATTACGACCAAATTACTAGACTTTTGGGCGGGCGGAATCGGGTCAAGACCAGTCGACGCATCTCGGCAAGGTCACGGGGAGGCGGTGCGTCTATGCGGTCGGGCAGGCAGGTGAAACGATCGAGCCGTGACGCCACAGCAGCCAGGCGAGGTCCAGGTCGAGGATCAGCTTGAGCGCCGCATCCGCAAGCCGGTCGACTTGCTGCGCTGCGTGGTGTCCTGCACCGAGATCGTCGCGCTGGTGCTGGCGGGCCTGGCGGCCAGCGCCACCACGGCCGCCGTCGAGACCGACATCGTGACCGCGAGCAGCAAGATCCCGTCCACGCTGCTGCACGCGGCCCGCCCGGTGTCGCTGATCGCCCTGTTCATCCTGCCCGCGGCCCTGGCCGTCCAGCTGCTGATCCTGCGCCAGTTCCGGCGGCTGGCCGAGGCGGTCGCCACCGGCGTCCTGGCCGCGGCCGTGATCGCGCTGGTCAACGAGCTGCTCAGCCGGGAGGCCACCGCCCGGCTCTACGACGCGATCACGATGTCCCGCCCCGGCTCGAGCCACGCCACCGCCCTCGACCCCGCCCTGGCGGGCCTGGTCGCCTACGCCACCATGGTCAGTCTGGTCGGCCGGCCGTCCTGGCGCAACGCCCTGTGGGCGGCGGTCGGCGTGTACGCGGTCGTGCAGGTGGGAGTACTGCATACCTCCCTGCTGACCCTGCTGATCACGGTGGTCGCGGGCCGCGCGATCGGCCTGGCGGTCAGGTACTTCGCGGGCTCCACCTCGCAGCGGCCCACGGCCCAGGAGATCGCGGCGGTGCTGGCCGGCTCGGACCTGCGGGTCACCGTGATCAAGCGGGTCAGGTTCGAGGGGAACGGGGTGGCCGGATCCCGCCATTACGCGGCGACGACCAGCCAGGGCGGCCAGCTTGACGTGGTGGTGTTCGACCGCGACCAGCAGGCGGCAGGTGCGGCCTACCGGCTGTACCGGTCGGTGCGGCTGCTCGCGCAGGTATCGCACAGCGCCCCGCTGTCGGTGGACCGGGCGGTCGAGCGCCGGGCGCTGCTCTCCTACGCGGCCGAAGACGCCGGCGCGCCCACCCCCCGGCTGCGCGCCCTGGTCCGGGTCGGCTCGGAAGCCGCCGCGCTGGCCTACGACCACCACCAGGGGACCACGCTGGCCCACCAGAACCCCGGGTGCAGCGACGCCGAGCTCAGCCAGATCTGGGACGCGGTGGACCGGCTGCACGCCCGCCATGTCACCCACCGGGGGCTGACCGCGGACCGGATCCTGCTGACCGACGACGGCCAGGCCATGCTGCTCGACCCCGGCGACGGTGACGTGGCCGCCAGCGACCTGCAGGTCCGCCTCGATCTGGCCCAGCTCATCGCCGAACTCGCCCTTTACGTCGGACCGGACCGGTCCGCCAGCATCGCCGTGGCCAAGACGGGCGCGAACGAACTGGTGGCGGTGGTGCCGCTGCTCCAGCCGGTCGTGCTGGCCCGCTCGACGCGCAAGGCGCTGCGCCGCCGCCGGGACGTGCTGCCGGCCCTGCGCAAGCTGCTCCTCGCGGCGGTGCCGGGCGCCGAGGTGGCCCCGGTGCGGCTGGAGCGCATCCGGTTCCGCACCCTGCTGACCCTGGTGGCCAGCGTCGCCGCCTTCTACCTGCTGGCCGGCGAGCTCGAGCGGCAGAGCCTGGGCAGCGTGCTGCACAAGGCCAACTGGCACTGGGGGATCGCGGCACTGGCCCTGTCGGCCACCACCTACGTCGCCGCCACGTGGTCGCTGTCCGGTTTCGTCTCCGAGCGGCTGGACTTCTTCCGCACCCTGCTGGCCCAGGTGGCCGGCTCCTTCGTCACGCTAGTGACCCCGGCCGCCGTCGGCGGGGCCGCGCTGAACATCAGGTACCTGCAGCGCAGGAAGATCCCCGCGGCGGTCGCCGCGGCCAGCGTCGGCGTGGCCCAGGTGGTGGCGTTCGTCCTGCACATCCTGCTGATCGTGATCTTCGCCGCGATCGCGGGCTCCTCGGCCAAGGAACCCATCCAGCCGCCGAAGTGGGCCTACTTCGTGCTGGCCGGCCTGGTGGTCCTGGCGGGCGTGGTGCTGGCCATTCCCGCCGGGCGCCGGGTGCTGCGCGCCCGGCTGTCGCCGACGCTCGGCCAGGTGATGCCCCGGCTGCTCGAGGTCGCGCAGCACCCGCGCAAGCTGGCCGAGGGCATCGGCGGCACGCTGCTGCTCAGCCTGACCTACATCTTGTGCCTGGCCGCCTGCGTCGCCGCGTTCCATAAGTCGGTGCCGATCGCGAGCATCGGCGTGGTCTACTTGACCGGCAGCGCCATCGGCTCGATCCTGCCCACCCCCGGCGGCATCGGCGGGGTGGAGGCCGCGCTGACCGCCGGGCTCACCGCCGCGGGCCTGCCCGGCGCGGTCGCGGTCAGCGCGGTGCTGCTGTTCCGCCTGCTGACGTTCTGGCTCCCGGTGCCCTTCGGCTGGGCCGCGCTGAACTACCTGGAGCGCCAGCAGGTCCTGTGAGCTGGGCGAACCCGTGACCGGCGAGCGCGTGAGCCGGGCGGGGTTGCCATCAGCCGATCCCGGGGTAGCTTGGAAATGAAGGCGATAACATCCCCGGGAGCACGAGATCTCAAAATTCCTGCGACTGACCAGGACCGCCGCCTTCTATCTCGTCACCTTCGCCGTCGTCACGGCGGGCTCGATCTGGCTCGCGCTGCAGGTCGCCCCGCTGCAGACGGTATCCGCGGCCGGCCAGACCGCCCAGGTCGGCGCGGCCGGCCCCTCCTTCAGCCTGTCGGGCCCGGGCGAGCTCGACCTGTTCGGCGAGGTCATGCCGACCAGGCCGCAGTTCGAGGGCCCGATCCGCCCGCTGCTCAAGCTCACCCACATCACCATCGACGCCCAGGTCGCGCAGCTGCTCCGCTCGGATAGCCCGCACAGCCTGGAGCTGAACCTCAGCCAGCAGCTGGCGCAGGGCTGGACCCGCTACTTCGAGTGGGAGACGCTCATCGCGGCCGGGTTCGCCGTGGTCGCGCTGGTCGCGGTGGCCGGGCTGCGCAGGCAGTCGCACAAGATGATGGCCAAGACCGTCGTCGCGGGCCTGGTCGTGGTGACCGCGGTGAACGTCGGCGGCATCCTGCTGACCGCCTCGAGCACGCCCGGCGTGCTGCGCAGCGTCAAGACGCTCGACGACCTGGTCGGCACCGACCCGGTGGCCACGGTCCCGCCGAACGTCGCCCGGCCGCTGCCGGGCGTGCAGGCGGTCGTGATCGGCGACTCGACCGCCGCCGCCGTCGGCAACCCCACGGCGGGCAACGCCACCGCCCTGGACAAGGCCTGCGGCCGCAGCAGCGAATCCTACGCGGCCGACCTGGCCCTGGTGAACAACTGGAACGTGCTGAACCTGGCCTGCAGCGGCGCCACCGTGCAGAACGGGCTGCTCGGCGTCCAGGTCCTGGGCGACGGGCAGGTGGCGCCGTCACAGCTGGTCGAGGCGCAGCGGGCCACCCGCGCCAAGGTCATCATCGTCAGCGTCGGCGCGGACGACGTGGAGTGGTCCATCATGACCCGGCTCTGCGTGGCCAGCGCCGTGTGCAACGACAAGGTGTCCGCGGCCTTCTTCAGCAAGGAGATCGGCGACTTCACCCGCAGCTACTACCAGCTGCTCGGCGACCTGGCCGGACTGCCCGGCACCCCGGCCGTCCTGGTCAACCAGTACTACTCGCCGTTCGGCACGAACCTGGGCTGCCTGGCCAGGTACGGCATCACCGCGGCCAAGGAGAAGGTTCTGGCCGCACGCCTGGCCCAGCTGAACGCGGTCCTGGCGCAGGGCGCGCAGACGTTCGGCTTCGGGGTCGCGGACCCGTCGTTCGCCGGCCACGAGCTGTGCACGGGGAATCCGTACGTCCAGGGGCCGGCCGACCCGGCCCCGCTGCACCCGACCGCGGCCGGCGAGCTGGCCATCGCGCTGGCCGACCAGCAGGCCCTGCCGGCGGTCGAGAAACTCGTGCCGGCCCCGTCTCCCAGCCCCAGCCTCAGCCCAGGGCAGGAATGACCTCGCTGCGGTAGGCGGCCAGCGTCTGCTCCTCCTGGTCGTGCATCAGGTACAGGGCGAACTGGTCCACGCCGATCGCGGCCAGTTCCCGCAGCCGGTCCACGTGCGCCGACGCCGGCCCCAGCAGGCAGAACCGGTCCACGATCTCGTCCGGCACGAAGTCCACCGAGGGGTTGTCCGCCTTGCCGTGGTGCGCGTAGTCGTAGCCCTCGCGGCCCTTGATGTAGTCGGTCAGCGCGCGGGGGACCGGCCCGTCGGTGCCGTACCTGGCCACCAGGTCCGCCACGTGATTGCCCACCATTCCGCCGAACCACCGCAGCTGCTCGCGCTGGTGCGCCAGGTCGGTGCCGACGTAGCCGGGCGCCGCCACGCAGATCGTGACCGACGCCGGGTCGCGTCCCGCCGCCGAGGCGGCGGCGCGCACCGCGCCGATGGTCCAGCGCGCGATGTCCGGGTCGGCGGTCTGCAGGATGAAGCCGTCGGCCTGCTCGCCGGTGAGCTTGAGCGCCTTCGGGCCGTAGGCGGCCATCCAGATCTCCAGCTTGCCGTCGCGCACCCACGGGATGCTCAGCGGCTGGCCGTGGTGCGTCACCTCACGCCCCTCGGCCAGCCCCTTGATCACGGTCATCGCCTCGGACAAGGTGGCCAGCGACATGGGCGGCTGGCCGATGACCCGGCGGGCCGAGTCGCCGCGGCCGATCCCGCAGACGGTGCGGTTGCCGTACATGTCGTTCAGCGTGGCGAACAGCGACGCGATCACCGACCAGTCCCGGGTGCCCGGGTTGGTCACCATCGGCCCGACCGTCATCGCCGTCGTCGCGGAGAGGATCCGCGAGTAGATGACGAACGGCTCCTGCCACAGCACGTGCGAGTCCCAGGTCCAGCCGTAGGAGAAGCCCGCCTCCTCGGCCCGCTGCATCTTCGCGATCACCGCGCTGGCCGGCGGGTTGGTCTGCAGCACCACCCCGAATTTCATGATCCCTCCCAGGAAGACCTTTAAAGAGCAGGTACCGAACTAACTGGCTCTGCGCTAGAGCAGATACTGATTCAGCTCGCGGGGGAGGAACGCGCCGTGACCGGTACTGCCCTGGTACGTGCCGTCGTCGATCACCACGCGGCCGCGGGACAGGGTCGTCACCACCCGGCCGGTGATCTGGCGGCCCTCGTAGGCGGAGTAGTCCACGTTCATGTGGTGCGTCGCGGCGGACAGGGTCTGCCGGGCCCGCGGGTCGTAGATCACGATGTCCGCGTCGGACCCGGCCGCGATCACGCCCTTGCGCGGGTACAGGCCGAACATCCTGGCCGGCGTGGTGGACGCCACCTCCACCCAGCGCGGCAGGGTAAGCTGGCCCGCCACCACCCCGGCGTGCAGCAGGTCCATGCGGTGCTCCACGCCCGGCATGCCGTTGGGGATCTTGGAGAAGTCGCCCCGGCCCAGTTCCTTCTGGTCCTTGAAGCAGAACGGGCAGTGGTCCGTCGACACCACGGACAGGTCGTTGGTCCGCAGGCCCTTCCAGAGCGAGTCCTGGTGGTCCTTCGGACGCAGCGGCGGCGAGGCGACAAACTTGGCCCCCTCGAAGTCCGGCCGGGCCAGGTCGTCCAGGGACAGGAACAAGTACTGCGGGCAGGTCTCGGCGAACACGTTCTGCCCGGTGTCGCGGGCCTGCGCCACCGCCTCGAGCGCCTGCCGGGCGGACAGGTGCACGATGTACAGCGGGCAGTTCGCCACCTTGGCCAGCGTGATCGCCCGCGAGGTGGCCTCGCCTTCCAGCTCGGGCGGCCGGGTCAGGCCGTGCTCGACCGGATCCGTGCGGCCCGACGCGATCGCCTGCGCCACCAGCTGGTCGATGGCGATGCCGTTCTCCGCGTGCATCATCACGGTCGCGCCCGAGCGGGCCGCCTGCTGCATGGCCAGCAGGATCTCGCCGTCGGTGGCGTAGAACACGCCGGGGTAGGCCATGAACATCTTGAAGCTGTTCACCCCGGCCGCGACGCAGGCGTCCATCTCCTTCAGCGTCGTGTCGTTGACGTCGGAGACGATCATGTGGAAGCCGTAGTCGATGGCGCAGTTGCCGTCGGCCTTGGCGTGCCACTTGTCCAGCGTGGCCAGCAGCGAGGTGCCCTTGGCCTGCACCGCGAAGTCGATGATCGTGGTGGTGCCGCCCCACGCCGCGGCCCGGGTGCCGGTCTCGAAGCTGTCCGCGGAGAACGTGCCGCCGAACGGCATCTCCATGTGCGTGTGCACGTCGATCCCGCCGGGCAGCACGTACTTGCCGGACGCGTCGATGATCTGGTCCACGGTCATGTCGATCTCGAGGCCCGGCCGCCGCGCGATCACCGTGGCGATCTTCTCGCCCTCGACGAGCACGTCGGCGTCCTGCGTGCCGGACGCCGTCACCACCGTGCCGCCGGTGATCAGGATGGTGCTCATGGCTCCACCAGGGGCCCGTACGCGTCGGGACGGCGGTCGCGGTAGAACTGCCACAGGTTCCTGACCTCGGCCAGCTGGTCCATGCTCAGGTCGCGCACCAGCACCTCGTCCTTGTCGTCGGCGGCGGCCTCGCCGACCAGCTGCCCGCGCGGGTCGGCGAAGTAGGTCTGGCCGTAGAAGTCGTTGTCACCGAGCGGCTCGACGCCGACCCGGTTGATCGCGCCGATGAAGTACTCGTTGGCCACGGCCGCGGCGGGCTGCTCGAGCCGCCACAGGTACTGGGACAGGCCCCGGCTGGTGGCCGACGGGTTGAACACGATCCGGGCGCCGGCCAGGCCGAGCGCCCGCCAGCCCTCGGGGAAGTGCCGGTCGTAGCAGATGTACACGCCGATCCGGCCCACCGCGGTGTCGAAGACCGGGTAGCCGGTGTTGCCCGGGCGGAAGTAGAACTTCTCCCAGAAGCCCTTCACCTGGGGGATGTGGGTCTTGCGGTACTTGCCCAGGTAGCTCCCGTCAGCGTCGATCACCGCGGCGGTGTTGTAGTAGATGCCGGGGTGCTCTTCCTCGTACATCGGCGCGACGATCACGATGCCGTGCTGCCGGGCCACGGCCTGCAGCAGGCCGGTGGTCGGCCCGTCCGGGATCGCCTCGGTGTAGGAGTAGTAGTCGGCGTCCTGCACCTGGCAGAAGTACGGCCCGTAGAAGAGCTCCTGGAGGCATACCACCTGCGCGCCGGCCGAGGCCGCCGTCTGGATATGGTTCACCGCCGCCGCGATCATCGATTCCTTGTCGCCGGTCCAGCGCTGCTGGATAAGCCCGGCCCGGACGATCTCAGCCATTCGGGTCCTGCCCTCCTGTTTATCCGCGTAAAGCCCCATCTTCCCGCCTGCCCGGGCGCCTGGTAAGCCGCCAGGCTCCAGGGAAGACCTGGGTATTTGCCCACCTCTTGTATATCCCTACAAGTCGCTTCGTGCGACGTACGGCAGGATCAGGCCGCCCGCGGCGATGAGCGCGCCCGCCGCGATCAGCCGCAGCAGCGCCGAACCCGCCCCCGGGCCCGCCGCCGGCAGCATCCCGGCGCCCGCGCCGAGCGCGAGCAGGGCCGCGCCGGCCGCCAGCACGCGGGCCTGGGGCCGCAGCGTCCGGGGGGAGGCGCCGGATTCGGCCAGGTGCGTGGCCAGCAGGTAGGCGATGAGCGCGGCGCCAAGGAACGCCGTGTGCCACGGCCGCGACGGGTGCAGCACCTCCAGCCACAGCACGGCCACCACCGCGCCTTCCTCCCAGGGCACCAGCCGGAGGAACTCCAGGAACCCGAGCCAGCCGCGCATCGCCGCCGGCAGCAGGAAGGATTCTTCCGGCACCGGGACCGCGCCCAGCGCGAGCCGCAGCGTCCCGGCCGCCACGCAGACGATCGCCAGGAACAGCGCGAAGCCCGCGGCGCCCCGGTGGACCTGCGGCGTGGCCGCCCACGCCAGGCAGCCGGCCCCGAGCAGGCCGGCGGCGGCGCAGCGCCCGGCCGCGTTCCCGGCCAGGCGCGGGACCCCGCGGACCCCAAGACCCCCGGGGCTCATCGCCGGGCCGCCAGGGGCCGCCGGGTGTAGCCGGCCAGCGGCAGGTCCAGGGACTGCACGCCGTCCCAGTGCACCACCGGGACGCCGAGCTCGCGCAGCGAGAACCTGATCGCCTCCTGCTCCATCCGCCAGATCCGCCGGGCCATCCGGTCCACGCCGGGCCCGCCCGCACCGCGCCGCCGGGCGGGCGGCTGGGCGTTGAGCACGTCGATGACCAGCATGGTGAAGCCGCGCTCCCGCATGTCCCGCAGCGTCTCGACGAACCGCTGGTCGAGCAGCGGGCTGAACACCACCACCAGCGCGCCCGGCGGCAGCGCGGCCCGCGGCAGCCGGCGGAAGCTGGCGCCGCGCGCCCATCCCGCGTCGCTGGCCAGCATGGAGTCGATGATCCGGTACACCTGCCGCCGGCCGAGCCCGGGCGCCAGCCAGCTGGCGCCGCCCCACTGGTAGGTGATCACGCCCACCCGGTCCCGGACGCCGGAGTAGGCGCGGGCCGCGGCCGCCGCGCCGCGCAGCGCGAGGTCCAGGGCCGAACTGCCGGGCTCGCCCACGTCCGAGGTGGCGTCGGCCAGCAGCACCACGTCCTGCGAGCGCTCGGCGGCGAACGTGTTCACCTGCAGCCGCCCGCGCCGGGTGCTGGCCGGCCAGTTGATGCTGCGCTGCCGGTCGCCCGGCACGTACTCGCGCACCCCGAAGAACTCGATGCCCTCGCCGGAGACCCGGGCCGGGTGCTCGCCGAGCCGGTTCGGCAGCCGCCGCAGCACCACCCGGGTCCGCTGCTCGGCCGGCGCGGGGTAGCAGTCGATCCGGGGCAGGGTCAGGGTGGCGTGCCCCTCGGCCAGCCGCCAGCGGTCCCGCAGCACCACGTCCAGCGTGCCGAGCTGCCGCCGGCCCCAGCGTTCCGGGATGAAGGTGAAGCGGGCCTGCGGCCCGCCGGCCGCGGTCGGGCCGGCCGGGGCGATGGCCAGGCCCGGGTGCCACGTCCACCGCACCTCGCCGCCGTCGCGGCCTTCGCCGGGAAGGTCCGCCGCCACGTCGAGCGCCATCAGCTCGCCCTCGAAGCCGCGCCGGGAGCTCGGCCCGGCCCGCACCGTGACGCGCGGCGGCCGCCGCTGGATCCGGCCCGCGGCGAGCAGCAGCAGCGCGGGGGCCGCCACGCCTGCGAACTCTGGGCGCCGGGTCAGCGTGGCCAGGAACAGGCCGAACAGGCCCAGGGTGAGCAGCCGGCGCGCGTGCCGGGACGACCGCCAGCTCAGCGCGAGTTCGGTTCCGGGTGCGCGTGAGGCCGGTTCGTTCGGCTCCATGGACGGCATCAGCCGGTGACCGCCCGGGCCGGGTCCGTCTTGGGCGTGGGGACGGCGGCGAGCAGCTTGGCCACCACCTCGTCGGAGGAGACCTGGCGGACCCACAGCTCGGGCCGCAGCGTGACCCGGTGCGCCAGGGCGGGCACCGCCACCTGCTTGATGTCGTCGGGCACCACGTAGTCGCGGTTGGCCAGCAGGGCCTGGCCCCGGGCCAGCTGGACCAGCGCCAGGCCGCCCCGCGGGCTCGCGCCGATCTGGATCTGCGCGTCCTTCCTGGTCGCGGTCACGATGGCCACGATGTAGTCCAGCAGGTCAGGACTCACCTCGACGTGCTCGAGCGACTCCCGCATGGCCATCACCCCGTCCGGGCCGGTGACCGGGCCGAGCTCGACGTACTCGGTGGCCCGGTCCACCCGGCGCCGGAGCATGGCCGTCTCGTCGCCGGTGGTCAGGTAGCCCAGCCGCAGCCGCATCAGGAACCGGTCGAGCTGGGCCTCGGGCAGCTCGTAGGTGCCCTCGTACTCGATCGGGTTGTCGGTGGCCAGCACGATGAACGGCTCGGGCAGCCTGCGGGTGTGCCCGTCCACGCTGACCTGGCCCTCGCCCATCGCCTCGAGCAGCGCCGCCTGGGTCTTCGGCGGCGTCCGGTTGATCTCGTCGGCCAGCAGCAGCTGGGTGAACACCGGCCCGGGCCGGAACACCATCTCGGCCGACCGCTGGTCGTACAGCGGGGCGCCGACCACGTCCGAGGGCAGCAGGTCGGGGGTGAACTGGATGCGGGCGAAGTCCAGGCCGAGCACCCGGGCGAACGACCGCGCGATGAGCGTCTTGCCCAGCCCGGGCAGGTCCTCGAGCAGCACGTGGCCGCCGGCCAGGATGCCGATCAGCACCAGTTCCAGGGTCCGGCGGCGGCCGACGACCGCGCGCTCGAGCTCGTCCAGGATCGCCGTGCACGCCTGCGCGGTCTGCCCGGTCGTGCGGATGGGGGCGGTCAAAGCTTCTCCAATCGGTCGACCAGGCGCGCCAGGGTGCGGCGCGGGATGCCGCGCCGCACGGTATGGTCCCGCACGGTGGTGCTCATCGGCCGGGTGCCTGGCTCGATCCACTCCCACAGGTCGGCGTCGCGGGGGCTGCGGCACAGCAGCCTGCGGGCCGCGTCGGGGTCCTGGTACAGGTTGATCCCGTGGCGTTCGGCCAGCCGCGCGGCCAGCAGGTGCTCGAGCAGCGGCCGCAGCTCGGACTGGTAGAAGCCCAGGCTGCTCGAGGCGGTCTGCACGATGAACCTGCGGTGCGAGTAGCCGCTCAGCGGCCGGGCCTGCGCCTTCACCCGGGCCTTGCGGGACTCGTCCGGCGTCAGCTGGGGCAGCAGCACGCGCAGCACCACCATCGCGACCGCCGCCGTGACCACCGCCACCACGGCCAGCCCGGCCCAGGAGGCCACGGCGTACCCGGCCGCCGCGGTCACCGCGACCAGTACCCCCGCGATGACCAGCTCCGGCCCCGCCCCGTGCCACGGGCTGACCGTGGCCCCGGCGTCCCGCGGGTCGCCCGCCCCGGTCATCCGCCCGCTCCGCCCGTTTTGCCCGCTCCGCCGGCGGTCTCAGCGTGCGGCAGCGCGGCGGCCAGCTCGTCGAGCGCCCGCTCGGCCGCGTCGCGCTGGGTGCGGTCGAGCGGATGGCTGGAGAACCTGGCCTCGTAGAACAGCGCGGTCAGCCGGGCCGCCGCGGTGCCCCGCACCAGGCCGGTTTCGGTGGCGCGGGCCAGCAGCTCGTCGGGCGTCCCGGCCACCTCGCGCGCCGCGCCGCGCTCGGCCAGGCTGTTCTCCATGGCCACGTAGCACGCGATGATCGCGGCCCGCGCGTCGTCGAAGGTGCGCAGCGCCGAGCGGCCCGACTCCACCGCCTCCCGCAGCTGCTCGGGGTCCTCGGCGATAAAGCCGTCCGCCCTGGCCCGGCCCGCGGGGCGGCGGAGCCGCCTGGCCCACCACAGGCTGAGCACCAGCCCGGCCAGCAGCGCCACCACCAGCAGGGCGTACAGGGTGGCCTGCAGCGGGAGGTAGACGCCTCCCCCCGGCGCGCGGCGCGGCACCCTCGGGGTGTGCAGCGAGGCGCTCGGCTGGGGCGACAGCTTCACGGGCCCGCGGCTGAACACGTGCAGGTGCAGGCCGATCAGCGCGGTCACGGCCACCGCTACCATGCCCGCGCCGAGCGCCAGCAGCAGTAGCCCGCGCAGCTTCCGCGCGACCGCCTGCTGGCTGCCCGTCCGGCCGCGCCTGAGCGTGATCGCCAGCAGGACGGCCAGCACCACCTCCAGGAGCAGGGCGATGGCCGGACCGTCCTGGTGCAGCGGGCCGTTCCACCGCGGAGCCGTCACCGTGCCCCGCAGCCCGGCCAGCCCCAGGAAGATCAGCAGCACCAGCGGCACCAGCCGCAGCCAGTCCGGCCCCGCGGTCCCCGGTGGGGAAGTTCCCCTCTGGCGGCTGGTCATCGCCTCGCGCTTCCTGGTGTAACGGGCGGCCCTACCTGCGCAAAAACATACCCGTCGCCGGTAACGGCCCGGTGACGCGGGCACACTAGAAACGGAACCGGAACTGCCCACGCCCAGAACCGCCACTTTCGCCGGGCTCCGTCCGCCAGGACGAGCCCGGGGCCTGCGAAGGGAACGTCAATGAATCAGCCAACGGGAACGGCGCCTCCAGCGGTCATTTACGTCATCCGGCACGGCGAGAAGCCCGCCGATCCGCCGGCCGGGAGCACCGGGTCCGGCCCGTCCGGGCCGCCCTTCGGCGTGGATTCCCAGGGCAATCAGGATGACCATTCGCTGCTGCCCCGCGGCTGGCAGCGCTCGGGCGCGCTGGCCGCCCTGTTCGATCCCGCCACCGGCCCGCTGCAGGCGGGGCTGCAGGTCCCAGGGACCCTGCTCTCGCCCTCCTACGGCAGCACCGCCAAGACCCAGGAGCACCGCACGTACCAGACCATCCAGGGCCTCAGCGAGCGGCTCGGCGTGCCCATCGTCTCCGACTACGCCGAGGGCAGCGAGCCCGCGCTGGCCTCCTATGTGGTGAGCCAGTACGCCGGCGTGGTGCTCATCTGCTGGGAGCACGACCATATCCCTTCGCTCGCCTCGTCCCTGCCCACCACCTCAGGGACGTCCATCCCGCAGGCCTGGCCCGGCGCCCGCTTCGACGTCATCTGGGCGTTCACCCTCGTCCAGGGAACATCCCAGTACGCCTTCGGCCAGATTCCCCAGCAACTGCTCTCCGGTGACGCCGCCACGATCATCTCCGCGTAACGCCTGCCCCATCCCACCTGCCCCCCGCCCAGGTGTCAGAGTGCGGAAATATGTCGGCACCTAGGCCGCGCCTTGCCCCGCCCCGGCGGCCGGACGGCCAGCCCTCAAGGATCGTGTGTACTTACCCCCCGAAAAGCGGGGGGTAAGTACACACGATCACCGGAACGGCGCCCGCCAGCCTCAGCCAATGCCCGGTTTGCCCCGTTTGCCAGCCCTGGCTGGCGTCGGCCGGCCTCGGACCGCCTCCACGCGGGTGACGGCCGGCCCGCCCGCGAGCGTCTGAGTCACGACGATGCTCACATCGGGCACCGCCAGGAACTCATGCCATTCGGGCAAGGACCGGGCAATTCACCCGCAAGGCGGCCTGGCGGTCCAGTGAATTCCGCTCAGGCTGGCCTAGCGGTGACGCTGCCGTCCCGCTTCGGCTGCTCGTCATCACCGGCGTCCTGGCCCGCCTCCCCGCCTCCCGGGCCCGCTACGAGGCCGCCTTGGCCTTCGCGGCCGCCTTCAGCCCCTGCTTGTAGGACCGGACCTCGGCGAGCGACTCCTCGTCGGTGATGTCCGCCACCGAGAACCGCGTCCCCTCGCCCCCGAACACTCCCGCCGCCTCCCGCCAGCCGGTCGGCCGCACCCCCAGCTGCTTGCCCAGCAGCGCCACGAAGATCTGCGCCTTCTGCGCCCCGAACCCGGGCAGCGCCGCCACCCGCTTCAGCAGCTCGGCGCCCGAACCGGCGGACTCCCATACCCGCGCGGCGTCGCCGTCGTACTGCTCGACGATCAGCCGGGCCAGCTCCTGCGCCCGGGCCGCCATCGCCCTGGGGTAGCGGTGCAGGGCGGGCCGTTCGGAGAAAATCGCGGCCAGCCGGTCCGGATCGAACTCGGCCAGCTCGGCGACGGTCGGCTCGTGCCCAAGCCGCCGGGCCAGGTCCAGCGGCCCGCTGAACGCCTTCTCCAGCGTGACCTGCTGGTCAAGCAGCATGGCGATGAGCAGGGCGAGCGGGCTGCGGCTCAGCAGCTCGTTGGCCTCGGGCTCAACCGGCATCCAGATCGTCACCGCGCCTCCCCGCCGTCAGGTCTGCCCGCAGCGTACTCCCTATAAGCTAGAAGTAGCTGGGCCGGCCTGGGGGCCCCCGGCCCGGGATGAGTGAACGGAGTCAGCATGACACCGCACATGAAGTGGGGCATCGGAGGGGTAGCCGTAAGCCTGATCTTGCTGGCCTTCGGTATCCCCTTCTGGCTAATAGGCCTGCTCATTATCGTCGCCATCGCCATCCCCGCGGGGGCCTGGCTGATGCTCGACGAGTCGCAGCGGCGCCGGTACCGCGAGATCCGCCGTCGGCAGCGGGGGCAGCTCCGCTAGCTGGCGGAGGCAGACCCGCTCGCCGCGGGGCCAGC
>Ga0335081_10010633_pt1 | contig 14884 bp, 12 predicted proteins | sample Lox_Sample_35_FD_206713 | JGI IMG/M metagenome (GOLD analysis project Ga0335081, IMG submission 206713) | Soil microbial communities from Loxahatchee National Wildlife Refuge, Florida, United States - Lox_Sample_3.5 | ecosystem: Environmental > Terrestrial > Soil > Wetlands | place: USA... | reverse complement strand
CAACTGACGCTGATCACCCGTTTGCCGACCCATCATGGCCCACCTCTGCTGGTGAACGAATCAAGCAGCAGAGAATCATGCCGTGTCGACAATCACGAGGCCTTTTTCGACAGCATCGACCCGAGGCAGACAAAATAGACAAAAAAATAAACTGCCGCGATTGACCCCAGTCCGCGACAATATTTTTCTTTCCGGAAAAGCCTGCAAAGCGGACCGGCAAATATAGAAAATTCCGGGAACTGTGCGCCCCTCGACTTGGCAAAGCCGTCGCGGTCTTTTTATACTTGATTCATATTTGCGGCTGCGCCGCGTGGCGGGGTGGGCAGGTTATGCCGTTTCGGGGACGAACGTTCTTTGGCGCCGCTTTGCTTTTTCTACCTGCAGCCGCCACCTCCGCCGCGGCGCAAAATCTGAGCCAATTCATCGGCTTCGGCGACAGCACGATCGACAGCGGTTACTATAGATCGCTGGCAAGTCCGGGCGGCGGCGCGACTTTCAATTCCTATTGGGCGGCGGCGGTGGCCGCCGGCGCTGGTATACCGACGACGAGCCCCGGTCTCATGAGCTCGCAAGCGCTGGCCGCCTTGCTCGGCCTGACGGCGCTGCCGGCCGATCAGCCGGGCGGCACGAATTATGCGACCAGCGGTGCCAAGAATGTCGATGCGAACGACGCCACCAATGGCGGCTTCACCGCCGCGATCCCGACCGTCACGCAAATCCAAAATTACCTCGCTGCTGTGAATGGCCACGCCAACGGCAATGCGCTTTATCTCATCAGTTCGGGTGGAAATGACGTTTCCTTTGCGCTGGGAAGTTCGGGGGCCGGACCCTATCCCGCCAATCCGACCGCGTATCTGACCAACGTCGCCACCAGCCTTGCCGCTGAGGTGGCGCAGCTTCAGGCGGCGGGGGCGCAGTACATCATCGTGCGCGACTTGCCTTATTCGTTCGGGAACGCGTCGGCACAGGCCGACCGGCTCCTTTACACACAGGCGCTCTGGTCGACGCTGGCCGCCGATGGCGTAAACTTCATTCCCTCGGACTACAATGCGGTGCGATTAGCCATCGCGGCCAATCCGGCATCGTTTGGGTTTCTGTTTATCGACACTGGCCACCCCGCATGCACTCAGCCGGCCGGGGTGACGTCGGCCTGGGCGCTGTTATGTTCGTCTAACCCTGGGGCCCCGTCCACGCTGGTTTCTCCTACGGCTGACCAGGATCATCTTTTCGCCGATGACCAGCATCTGACGACTGCCGGCCAGAAGATCGTTGCCGACTACGAATACAGCCTGCTCGTCGCGCCCAGCGAAATTTCCTATCTCGCGGAAGTGCCGGTGAAGATGCGCACCGGCATCGTCAACGCCATCTGGAATCAAATACCGATCTCGTTTGGACAAGGCGGGGCGTATCACGGCTGGATCGCGGGCGACGTGTCCTGGCTGAAGATGGAGAACGATCCTAATTTTCCGTCCGACCCGGGCACGCCTGCCGCGGTCACCGGCGGCTTCGATTATCGCTTCATGCAGGACTGGATTTTGGGTGTCGCTTTTTCGCTGGGACGCGCGACGCAGAGCTTCAGCCTCGGCGGCGACTTCACGATCAACGAAGTCGCGGTGAGCGCCTATGCAGGCTACCGCCACGATCCTTACTGGTTCAATGTCGCCGCGACGTGGGGCAGCCTGCGTTTCGATGTCAATCGTGAAGTCCCCATTGGGATCACGACGCAATCCAATCTCGGTAGCACGAGCGGCTACAACATTTCGCTGGCGGGCGAGGCCGGCTACGAATTTACGCACGTCATCAACGGGCATGAGATGAAGGACGGACCCATTGTCGGCGTGCTGTGGCAGCGCATCCAGGTCGATGGTTTCACGGAAACCGACCAGTTCGCCTCGATCGGCGGCTTTACCGCCCTGTCGTATGACGATCAGATCCGCTACTCCGCTGTCAGCGAATTGGGCTATCAGGCGAGCATCAAGCTTGGCCTGTGGCAACCCTTCGCCAAGCTGACGTGGAATCACGAATGGGCCGATCCAAACCGGCTGGTGACCGCGTCGCTCACGTCGGTCGCCGCGCCGAGCTACTCGCTTCCCGCTGTGATGCTTGGCAAGGATTGGGGGGCCGGTACCGTCGGTACGAGAGTTCAGATCGGGCCGTCGGCGACAGCCTATGCGGCCCTCATCGCTCAGTTGGGCCAAGACTGCGTCGTCGAATATGGCGGACAGTTCGGCATCAGCCTGGCCATCAATCCGTGACGGTTCGCATGCCTAGCGCGCTCGTCAGCCCCCACGCGAGGCTATTCGGGAGGGTGCTGGCTTCTTGGCCAGCGCGGATGTCGCCCTTTGGCCCTTCGCGACATGTTGCGTTGCCGCAGGACTTCGGTCGCTTTCGGCGTGAAGCGGACATTCAGTGAGCTACGCTCACGCACCGGAATTATGGGTAAACGGCCTAGTCGTCCTCCAGCGCCAGACCCTTCACCACCGCGCTGCGGCCGAATTTCGCGCGCAGCCGGTCAACCGCCAGCTCGGCTTCCGCCGTGCGCCGATCGAGGAGATCGGCGAGATCGTCATCGGCGGCGTCCTGCAGATGACTGACGCCGATGCCGATCAGGCGGAAGCGCGTCGTGCCGACCTCAAGCGCGAGCAGATCGCGCCCGGCGGCGAAGATGCGCGCGGCGAGCTGGGTCGGATGGCCGAGCGCGCGCGCCCGCGTGCGAATCTTGAAATCGGCGCTCTTGAGCTTCAGCGTCACCGTCGAGCCGGCGAGCGCATTGGCCTTGAGGCGCGCCGACACGCGTTCGGTCAAATCCCACAGGCACTGTTCGAGCGGGCGGAAGTCGCCGATATCGCGCTCGAACGTGGTTTCGGCGGAGATGCTTTTGGTATCGCGCTCCGGATCGACACGGCGCGCGTCGATCCCGCGCGCCAGATGCCAGAGGCGGGCGCCTTCCTCGCCGTAGCGACGCAGGAGTTCGTCCTGAGTGGCGCGCTGCAGGTCGGCGATCAGACGGTAGCCGTCGGCGGCGAGCTTGGCGGCGCTCACCGCGCCGACGCCGTAGATGAACCCGACCGGTTTCGACGCCAGAAACGCGGCGGCTTCATCCTGCCCGAGCACGGCGAAGCCGCGCGGCTTGTCCATGTCGGACGCGATCTTGGCAAGGAACTTGTTGGCCGACAGTCCAATGGAAACCGTGATGCCCAGCTCGCGCTCGACTTGCGCGGCAAATCGCGCCAGCACCTTGGCGGCGCTCATGCCGTGCAGGCGCCCGGTGCCGGTCAAGTCTAGAAAGGCCTCGTCGATCGACAAAGGCTCGACCAGCGGCGTGAGATCGAACATCGCCTTGCGCACTTCGCGGCCGACCTGCACGTATTTCGCCATGTTCGGCTTCACCACCACGGCGTCGGGGCAGCGCTGCCTGGCCTCGAACATCGGCATCGCCGAGCGGATGCCGTAGGTGCGCGCGACGTAGCAGGCGGCCGCGACCACGCCGCGTTTGCCGCCGCCGACGATTACCGGCTTGTCGGCAAGCGAGGGATCGTCGCGCTTTTCGATTGTGGCGTAGAACGCATCGCAGTCGACATGACCGATGGTCAGGTGTTCGAGCTCGGGATGACGCGCAAGCCGCGGCGACCCGCAAGCTCGACAGCGGCTTTCGCTGTCCGGCGCGTCCGCCAGGCAGTCGCGGCAGAAGCTCACGGTATATCGCGCTCCCAATGTCCGCCCAGCGCGACGAGCGCCTTGCCGACGTCGGCCGGATCGTTGCCGGCCGCCGCGGCAAATTCCTGCAGCAGGCGCTCATCGCCGGCGAGGTATTCCAGGACGCCGACCAGGAAGCCCGGCTGTTGGGCCGCGGCGCGAATCTGCGCCGGCCCAATGCCGGTTGTGGCGAGAAAGCGCCCCAGGCGCTCGCCGTCGCCGGCAATAAAGGTAAGTGCCTGAATTGCCAGCCCTTCTGCCGCCGCTGCGGTTAATGAAGGGGCCGCTTTCATCGGTCAAATTTGCCTTTCCGTAATATATCGGCACTACCGTGGCTGATCATGCCCGAGGGCGCACGCCCTGGCGACGCCGCGCGCGCGGAACTGGGGATGCGCTGGGGACAAATGGGGCGGGGAAGATGCCGAAGACCGTCCTAATCGTGGAGGACAACGAACTGAACATGAAGCTCTTCCATGACCTCCTGGAAGCGCATGGCTACCAGACCGTCGGCACCCGCAACGGCATCGAGGCGCTCGACCTCGCGCGCAAGTACCGGCCGGATTTGATTCTGATGGATATCCAGTTGCCGGAAGTATCCGGCCTCGAAGTGACGAAATGGCTCAAGGACGACCCCGAACTCAAGGCGATTCCCGTGGTGGCGGTGACCGCCTTCGCCATGAAAGGCGACGAGGAGCGCATCCGCGAGGGCGGCTGCGAGGCCTATCTGTCGAAGCCGATCTCGGTCGGCAAGTTCATCGAGACCATCCGGCATTTCCTCGGCCCGGCTTGAAGGTGTGAGAGATGAGTGCCCGCGTTCTTGTCGTCGATGATGTGCCGGCCAATGTGAAGCTGTTGGAAGCGCGGCTGTCGGCCGAGTATTTCGACGTCATCACCGCGCACAGCGGCCCGGAAGCGCTAGCGCTGTGCGAGCGCGCCGAATGCGACATCGTGCTGCTCGACGTGATGATGCCGGACATGGACGGCTTCGAGGTCTGCCGCAAGCTCAAGTCCAATCCGCTGACCCATCATATTCCGATCGTCATGGTCACCGCGCTCGATCAGCCGGCCGACCGCGTGCGCGGCCTGGAAGCCGGCGCCGACGATTTCCTCACCAAGCCGGTCACCGACGTGGCGCTGATCTCGCGCGTGCGCTCGCTGGCGCGGCTGAAGATGGTGACCGACGAGCTGCGCCTGCGCGCGGTCACGTCGAAGGAGATCGGCATCGAGAGCCCGGAGCGCGAGGCGGTGGCCGAAACCGGCCGCCACGGCCGCATCCTGATCGTCGACGACCGGAAAAGCTCCTACGAGCGGATCGTCTCGACGCTGTCGGCCGAGCACACGGTGGACGTGGAGACCAACCCGAGCGAAGCGCTGTTTCATGCCGCCGAGGGCAACTACGACCTCCTGATCGTGTCGCTCGGCTTGAAGGATTTCGACGGCCTTCGGCTGTGCAGCCAGGTGCGCTCGCTCGAGCGCACGCGCAACGTGCCGATCCTCGCCGTCGCCGAGCCCGACAACAATACGCGCCTGGTGCGCGGGCTGGAGATCGGCGTCAACGACTATCTGCTGCGTCCGATCGACAAGAACGAGATGCTGGCGCGCGTGCGCACACAGATCAAGAAGAAACGCTACACCGAGCGGCTGCGCGACAACGTGCAGATGTCGATCGAAATGGCGATCACCGACGCGCTCACCGGGCTGTTCAACCGCCGCTACATGGAATCGCATCTGGCGACGCTGGTGGAGCAGGCCGCCGCGCGCGGCAAGCCGATCGCGGTGCTGGTCGTCGACATCGATTATTTCAAGGCGGTCAACGACGCGCACGGCCACGATGCCGGCGACGACGTGCTGCGCGAATTCGCCCTGCGCATCCGCAAATCGATCCGCAACATCGATCTCGCCTGCCGCTACGGCGGCGAGGAATTCGTCATCGTCATGCCGGAAACCGACATGGCGGTCGCCACCATGGTGGCCGAACGGCTGCGCCGGCGCATCGCCTCGGAGCCGTTCGCGATCCAGCAGGGCGCGCGCAGTCTCGATGTGACGATTTCCATCGGCATCGCCGCGCTCGCCGGCCCGAGCGACAATGCGGCGGCGATCCTCAAGCGCGCCGATACCGCGCTCTATCGCGCCAAGCGCGACGGCCGCAACCGCGTGGTGCCGGACGCGGCCTAAGGCCGAACGATCGTCCAGCCTTTTTCGGCCAACTCGATCAACGTGACGACGCCGGACGGCACGCGGCTGGCATTGTCGACCAGCGGCGGCTCCTTGCCTTCATGGCGCGTCACCGCGTCGATCGTGACCTGACAAGCCATGAAGGACACGTTGGGCATGCCTTGCTTGAACGATTTCAGCCGCTGCAGCACCGGCGACTTGTCGGTGCGCAACATATCGAGGCCGGCATTGAAGGCGACGATTTCGATCTCGACCTCGTCGCCTTTGTCGGAATAATATTTCGACACGTTGGCGGCGACGTTGAGTACGGCGTTCATCTTGTCGGGGCTGGCATCGCTGATCTGCAGCGCGAGCTTGTGCTTCTCCATCGCATTCGCCGAGGCGCAGGCCAGCGGGACAAGAAGCAAAGCTGCGAACAGGGTGCGCAGCACGGCGCTCACTTGATCTTGGATTCTTTGTACTCGACGTGCTTCTTGGCGATCGGGTCGTATTTCTTCTTCGCCAGCTTGTCGGTCTGGGTGCGCGAGTTCTTCCGGGTCACGTAGTAGTGCCCGGTCCCGGCGCTGGAGACGAGCTTGATCTTCAGGCTGATGGCTTTGGCCATGATGGAATCCTTGGTGTCTTTGGGCGGCTTTGGCCGCGGACCCTAGCGGCAAAGTCCGAAATGTCAAGAAAGGCCCATTTTTACAGCAATTCCCGAAAGAATTTGCCGCCTTCCATGTAGTACATCGGCACCGGCAGATCGTGTCCCATGCCCGCGCGCACGCGGTTGGCGAGTTCGTCGAGCACGACGCCGGTCACGATCGGCATGTCTTTGAGGGTCTTGGCTTGCGACACCGGCATCCACACCAGCTCAACCAGCTCTGAATCCGGCCCCACCACGCCCTCGATTCGATGCGCGACCGCGGAGGCGTCGGTGGTGAAGAAGCGGGAGTCGAACCGGCGCGTGCGGCCAGGCGGGGTGATGGCGCGCGCGACGAAATAAAGCTCACCGAGGTCCGGAAAGACGCGCGCCTTCGCGAACTCCTCCCATAATCCGCCGGGCGTCGCCGGCGGCTCGTCGCGTTTGACGCCGATGAGCAGCCCGGTTTCCTCGGCGGTCTCGCGCAACGCCGCGAGGGGAAAACCGCGTGCATAACCGCCCGGCGTTTCCTTCACGCGCGTGATCAACTTCTTCTCGACGTCAGGATGCAACTCGCTGATCGCCGGCATTGTGCGGTCGAGCGGCTCGGTGCGTCCGCCCGGAAACACAAGCATGCCTGGCATGAATTTGGAATCAGGATGGCGGCGGCCGAGCAGGACCTTCGGTTCGCGATCGGAGCGGTCGATCAGGATCAGCGTCGCCGCGTCACGCGGCTCCACGAACGGATGGCCGAGGTCGCGTTCCACTGCGGCCATGCGGCGGAGAAAATCTTTAACCTGATCAGCCCCCGGGTCGTTCATCGTGCCTTCCGTTGCTTGCCGCGCGGGCGGTATTGTTGGCGCCGGTGCTCCTGCCGCGGATGGCGGTTTGGCCGACCCGGCCGCCCCTCCGATAAAAGCTCAAAGCGCAAGGCGCCGGCAACCGGGGCCGCTTCCACCAGCTTGACGGTGACGCGGTCGCCGAGGCGATAGGTCTCGCCGGAACGCGAGCCGACCATGGCGTGGCCGGCCTCGTCGTGGCGGAAATATTCGTCGCCGATGGTACGCGCCGGCACGAAGCCGTCGGCGCCGGTGTCGTTGAGCTTCACGAACAGCCCGGCGCGGTGCACGCCGGAAATTCGGCCGTCGAAAGTGGCGCCGACGCGGTCGGCAAGAAAATGCGCGATCAGCCGGTCGTTGGTCTCGCGCTCGGCCTTCATGGCGCGCCGCTCGGTCGCAGAAATCTGCGCGGCGATTTCGCCGAGCGCCTTGGTGTCCGCCGCCTCGGGCAGGCCGCCAGGCCCTAACTTGAGCGCGCGGATCAGGCCGCGATGCACGATGAGGTCGGCATAGCGGCGGATCGGCGAGGTGAAATGCGCGTAGCGGCGCAGGTTGAGGCCGAAATGGCCGAAATTCTCCGCGGCGTATTCGGCCTGCGACTGCGTGCGCAGCACGATTTCGTTGACCAACGGCTCGGCGTCGCGGCCATTTACCTGCGCCAGCACGCGGTTGAAGGACTCCGCGCGCAGCACGCCGCCTTTGGGGACCGAAATGTCGAGTGTGGCGAGGAATTCGCGCAGCGCGTTGACCTTTTCCATATCGGGCTCGTCGTGCACGCGATAGATCAACGGCACGCGCGCCCGTTCCAGCGTCTCGGCGGCCGCGACATTGGCGAGGATCATGAACTCCTCGATCAGGCGGTGGGCTTCCAGCCGTTCCGGAACGATGACACGGTCAACCAGGCCGTCACCGGTGAGCAGGATCTTGCGTTCTGGCAGATCGAGATCCAGCGGCCCGCGTTCGTCGCGCGCGCGTTTGAGCGTCTCGTAGGCGGCGTAGAGCGGTTCGAGGGCCGGCTTGACCAAACTTTCGGTGTCCTCGTCGGTGCGTCCGCCAATGGCGAATTGCGCTTGGCTGTAGGAGAGCTTCGCCGCCGAGCGCATCATGACGCGGTGGAAGCTGTGCGAACGCTTGCGGCCGTCGGCGCCGATCACCATGCGCACGGCGAGCGCGGCACGATCCTCGCGCGGGCGCAGCGAGCACAGATCGTTGGAGATGCGTTCGGGCAGCATCGGCACCACGCGGTCGGGGAAATAGACCGAATTGCCGCGCACCAGCGCCTCGCGATCGAGCGCGGAGCCGGGCGTCACGTAATGGGCGACGTCGGCGATGGCGACGCTGACGATGAAGCCGCCGCGATTGTTGCCGGCACTGTCATGCTCGGCATGCACCGCGTCGTCGTGGTCCTTGGCGTCGGGAGGGTCGATGGTAATGAAAGGGACGTGCCGCCAGTCCTCGCGATGCGCGAGCGTCGCCGCCTGCGCGGCCTGCGCCTCGGCCAGCGTATCATGGCGGAAGACATGCGGGATGGAATGGGCGTGGATCGCGATCAGGCTCACCGCGCGCTCGCTGGCGAGCGAGCCGAGGCGCTCGACGACGCGGCCGGTCGGCAGACCCAGGCGCTGAGCACGGCTGGTCTCGACCGCGACCAGATCGCCGTCCTGCGCGTCGTGGGTGCTGCCGGCCGGGATATTCAGTTCCTTGCCGAGCATTTTCTTGTCGACTGGCTCGAGCCGGCCGCCGCCGTGCGGGCCTTTGCGGAAGATGCCGAGCACGCGGTGCTTGGGATGATCGATGATCTTGATGACGCGGCCGCGGTGGCGGATGCCGTTGTCCTCCTCGGTTTCCTCGACGTGCAGCAGCACGCGATCGCCGAGGCCGGCGGCTTCGCCGGGCCGCGTCTTGCGCGGGACCTGGATGCGGATTTTCGGCGCCACGCCGTGGGCCTCTTCGTCCCACTCATCGGGGGTGGCAATGAGGTCGCCGTCGGCATCGCGCGCGGTGACGTCGGCGAGCACGGTGGAGGGCAGGGTACCGGCGTGATGCAATTTCTTGCGCCGCTTCTCGACCGCGCCGTCGTCGGCGAGTTCGCGCAGCAGGCGCTTGAGCTCGGCGCGCTTGTCGTTCTTGAGGCCGAAGGCGCGGGCGATTTCGCGGGTGCCGACTTTGCCGCGGCGTTCGCCGATGAAGGCGAGGATGTCAGCCTTGGAGGGGAATGGGGGATTCTTTTTGGCTGGCTTGTTCAAAATAGACAGTCCTGCGCCAAACTGGCGCGATGTCACGAATGTAATGATCGGAAAGAGGCTCCGCTAGCTACTCGGCGGCCTTTGTACGCCTTGCCGGTTTCGCTTTGGCGGCCGCCACTTTATTCGGCTTCGCCACGGGCGCGGCGGCTTTCTTGCCGGAGGCGGTCTTGCGGCCTGCGGCGCGGCGGCCTTTCGGCGCGTTGCCCACCTTGGCGGCGCGCGCTTCAAGCAGGCCGACCGCCTGTTCGAGCGTGACCGTGTCGGGCGTCATGTCGGACGGCAGCGTGGCGTTGATGCCGGCATGGCTAACGTAAGGACCGTAGCGGCCGTTCTTCACCATGATCGGGCCGCCTTTGTCGGGATGTTCGCCGAGGCTCTTGCCGGGATCGGCGCCAAAACGGCGGCCGCGGCCGGGATTAGCCTTCTTCTCGGCGATCAAAGTCACCGCGCGGTTGAGGCCGACGGTGAGCACGTCCTCGCTGGAATCGAGATTGGCGTAGGTCTTGCCGTGCTTGACGTAAGGCCCGAAGCGGCCGACGCCGGCGATGATCGGCTCGTTGTCTTCCGGATGGATGCCGACTTCGCGCGGCAATGCGAGCAAAGCGAGCGCCTTCTCGAGATCGACGTCATCCGGCGAAAGGCCCTTGGGCAGTCCGGCGCGCTTGGGTTTTTCCGCGCCTTTTTCCTTCGACGCCTCGCCGAGCTGCAGATAGGGCCCGAAACGGCCGCCGCGCAGCGTCACTTCAAGTCCGCTGACGGGATCCTCGCCGAGCACCTTGGTGCCGTTCATGCCGCCGTTCGCGCCCGGCGTCATTTGGCGCGTGAAGTTGCACTCCGGATAGTTCGAGCAGCCGATAAAGGCGCCGAAGCGACCGAGCTTGAGCGAGAGGCGGCCGGTTGCGCAGTTCGGGCATTTGCGCCGGTCGCTGCCGTCTGCCGGTTGCGGGAAGATGTGCGGCTCAAGCAGATCGTTGAGCGCGTCGAGCACCTGGGTGACGCGCAGGTCCTTGATCTCATTGACCGCACCGATGAAATCCACCCAGAAATCCTGCAGCACCTTCTTCCAGTCGATCTCGCTGTTGGAGATGCGGTCGAGCTGCTCTTCGAGGTTGGCGGTGAAATCGTATTCGACGTAACGCTGGAAGAAGCTCTCCAGGAATCCGACCACCACGCGGCCCTTGTCCTCCGGCATCAGGCGCTTCTTGTCGAGGCGCACATAGCCGCGGTCCTGCAGCACTTGCAGGATCGACGCGTAGGTCGATGGACGGCCGATGCCGAGCTCTTCCATGCGCTTGACCAGCGCCGCTTCCGAATAGCGTGGCGGCGGCTCGGTAAAGTGCTGCGAGGAATTGATCGACTGCTTTTCCAGCAATTCGCCTTCGCTCATCGCGGGCAGACGGCGCGACTCGTCGTCCGCATCGTCCTCGTCGTGGCCTTCCTGATAGAGCGTGAGGAAGCCGTCGAACTTCACCACCTGGCCGGTGGCGCGCAATTCGAGATTGCGCGCGCCGACCTTTGCCGTGATATCGACCGTGGTGCGCTCGAGCTCGGCCGATTCCATCTGGCTCGCCACCGCGCGATTCCAGATCAGCTCGTAGAGGCGGGCCTGATCGCGATCGACATGTTTGGCGACTTGCGCCGGAGTACGGCCGGCGCTGGTCGGGCGCACGGCTTCGTGCGCTTCCTGCGCATTCTTCGACTTGTTGTGATATTCGCGCGGCGACGACGGCACGTATTCCTTGCCGTAATTCTTGCCGAGCATCGCGCGGATGTCGTTAATCGCTTCCGGTGCGAGATCGATGCCATCGGTACGCATATAAGTGATGAGGCCGACCGTCTCGCCGTCGATGTCGATGCCTTCGTAAAGCCGCTGCGCCAGGCGCATCGTATGTGCCGGCGAGAAGCCGAGCTTGCGCGAAGCTTCCTGCTGCATGGTCGAGGTGGTGAAGGGCGGCGGCGGATTGCGCCGCGCGGGCTTCGCCTCGACCGCGGTGACCTTGAACGTGGCGGTTTCGAGATCGCGGGTGAAGGCTTCGGCTTCCGCGCCTGAGCCGATATCGAGCCGGGTGATCTTCTGGCCGTCGGCGCCGACCAGGCGTGCCTCGAAGGTTTCCTGCCGCGGCGTCGCCAGGATGGCCGAGATCGACCAATATTCCTTGGCGACGAACTTCTCGATCTCCAGTTCGCGGTCGCAAACGAGCCGCAGCGCCACCGATTGCACGCGGCCGGCCGAGCGGGCGCCGGGCAGCTTGCGCCAGAGCACCGGCGAGAGGGTGAAGCCGACGAGATAGTCGAGCGCGCGACGCGCGAGATAGGCATCGACCAGCGCGGCATCGATCACGCGCGGATGCTTCATCGCCTCGGTTACCGCCTGCTTGGTGATGGCGTTGAAAACGACGCGCTCGACCGCCTGCTTCTTGAGCGCGTTCTTCTCTTTCAGCACCTCGAGCACGTGCCAGGAGATGGCCTCGCCTTCGCGGTCGGGGTCGGTGGCGAGAATGAGCTTGTCGGCGCCCTTGAGGGCCCGGGCGATGTCGTTGAGGCGCTGGTTCGACTTGGCGTCGACCTCCCAAATCATGCGGAAGTCGGCCTCCGGGTCGACCGAGCCGTCCTTGGCCGGCAGGTCGCGGATATGGCCAAACGACGCCAGGACCTCGTAACCGGGCCCCAGGTACTTGTTGATCGTCTTCGCCTTGGCTGGCGATTCAACAACGACAATATTCATGAAATTCCAATGGGTTAAACGCCGATGCCGTTTCGATCACGAGCGGAATCGGCCGCTGGCTTTGGCCGGAACATGGTGAAGGCATGCCCCAGTGTCAAATGAGGGTGCCCGGAAAACCTTTATGAACAGCCAATTTAGGCATGAAAGAGACCGGCTTACGCCCAATTACAACTTATGAGTTTAAATGCCTTGATAATCAATTTTTAGACTATATTTCAGGACGAGACCGTGTATTTTCGCGCTGAGCGCTGCGCACGGCGGGTGCCGCGCCGGAATGGGACGAATGGCCGATCGCACCGCATCAGCCGATAACGACGGTCCGGCAGCGGTCGCCAATTATGTGGCAACCCTGTCGGCCGATCTTGCCGTCATGGCGCGGCGGACCGGGCTCGATACCCTCGGCTACCTTCTGGAAATGGTCAGGCTCGAAGCGGAAAGCGTTTACCGGCACGGCGAGCGCAAGACCGGCGGGCGCTAGCGCTTACTTCGTCGGCACGCCGAGCTTTTCGAGAAACGCCGCGGTCGGATTGCCGTCCGGCACCATGCCAAGCTTGACCTGTTCGGCGCGGATATTGTCGCGCAGGTCAAAATCGATGTGTCCCTCGAAGTCGTTGAGCTTGTAGCCGAGCGCGGACAATTTTTTCTGCAAGGCGATACGCGCATCGCGCGAGATCGGGTGGTCGTCGGTGGGCCACGCGGCCTTGATCGGCGGGCCCCCGTGCATGCGGTCGGCGAGATGGCCGACCGCGATCGCATAGGCATCCGAGTTGTTGTATTCCTTGAGCGCGGCATAGTTTTCCGTGGCGATGAAGGCGGGGCCTTTGGCGCCGCTGGGGAAAAACAAGATGCCGGGGCCGGACGGCGGAAACGGCTTGCCGTCGGCGCGGCGCAGACCGAGCTTTTTCCATTCCGTGAATGTCGCGCGGCTCTTCCGGTAATCGAAGCCTTCCGGCACCGTCACCTCGAAGCCCCAGGGCAGGCCGCGCTTCCAGTGCTCCTTGGCGAGATAATTGGCGGTGGAGGCGAGCACGTCGGGCACACTGCTCCAGAGGTCGCTTTTGCCGTCGCCGGAAAAATCCACCGCGTAGTCGATGACGTTGCTCGGCATGAACTGCGTCTGGCCCATGGCACCGGCCCAGGAGCTCACCATCTTGTCGCGGCCGAAATGGTTGTCCTGCATGATGCGCATCGCCACGATCAGTTCGTTGCGGAAATAAGGATGGCGATAGCGCACGAAGGCGAGCGTCGCGAGCGAGCGGAATACGTCCCAGTGATCCTTCTCGGCGCCGTAGTCGGTCTCGATGCCCCAGAGCGCCAGCAGGATCCAGCGCTCGACGTCGTATTTCTTTTCTACCGCGTCGAAAATCTTCGCCCATTCCTTTTCCTTGCGCTGGCCGTTGGCGATGCGGCCACGCGAGGCGATGTCGTTGACATAGGCGCCGACCGGCTTGCCGTATTCGGGCTGCCGCTTTGTGGCGGCGATCACGCGCGGATCGGGCGTCACGCCTTTGAGCGCAAGATCGAAGGTCTCGCGGGTGACGCTTTTCGCCTGCGCGTCGGGCCACAGTTCTTTGACGAAAGCGGCGAAGGACTGCTCCTGTGCGTGCGCCGGCGCCGCCATGACGGTCAAAGCGAAGGCGAGAAAAACGAATTTCCGGAGCATGGCACGGTCCGCTGCGATTCGGATCGCATCTTATAGCAGCGACACCAAGCTGCCGCCGTGGCGCTCGAGCCGGCCGGCGATTTCGAGTTCCAAAAGCACCGTGCGCACGATCGCCGGCGAGGTGCGCGACAGCCGCACCAGATCGTCGATCGACACCGGCGTCGGGCCGAGCAGGCCGATGATGCGCGCGCGCTCGTCGTCGCCCGGCTCGACATCGAGCGGACCGGGCACCTCGCGCTCCGGCTCCTGCGCCGGCAGATCGAAGCCGCGGCCGAGAATCGGCTCCAGCACGGCGATGACGTCGGCCGCCTCGGTGACCAGCGTCGCGCCCTGCTTGAGCAGTCCGTTGGTGCCTTCGGCGCGCGGATCGAGCGGGGAGCCCGGCACGGCGAAGACTTCGCGGCCCTGCTCGCCGGCCAGCCGCGCGGTGATCAGCGAGCCGGAGCGGCGCGCCGCCTCCACGATCACCACGCCGACCGAAAGCCCCGAGATCAGCCGGTTGCGGCGAGGAAAATCGCGCGCCCGCGGCTCCCAGGCGAGCGGCATTTCCGAAACCGCGGCGCCTTCAGTAAGGATTGCATCCAAAAGATCGGTGTGCTCGGCCGGGTAGATGCGATCATGGCCGCCGGCCAGGACCGCGATGGTGCCGGTCGCGAGACTGGCGCGGTGTGCGGCGGCATCGATACCGCGCGCGAGCCCCGACACCGTGCCGAACCCGGCCTGACCCAGGTCGCGCGCCAGCCGCTCGGCGAATTTGACGCCGGCCGCCGAGGCGTTGCGCGCGCCGACAATGGCGACCAGCGGACGCGTTACCGCGGCGAGCTTGCCGCGCACCGCCAGCAGTCGCACCCGGTCGCTCAACAGTCGCCCCCATTTGCACCCGCTTGAGCATCGCCCAAGCCGCCGGGCAGTACAACC
>Ga0335081_10010631_pt1 | contig 14885 bp, 13 predicted proteins | sample Lox_Sample_35_FD_206713 | JGI IMG/M metagenome (GOLD analysis project Ga0335081, IMG submission 206713) | Soil microbial communities from Loxahatchee National Wildlife Refuge, Florida, United States - Lox_Sample_3.5 | ecosystem: Environmental > Terrestrial > Soil > Wetlands | place: USA... | reverse complement strand
CGTTTCTGGAAAAGCGGCAGGCGCAGTTCAAAGGAAAGTAATGTCGGTTGGGCTGAGTGGGTGGTGATAACGCGAGTTAGCGTCACTTGACATTAAGTTCCAGTTGCCCGTTGCTTGGAACTAATGACTAACGCCCGTCATTGCGTTGACTGCGATTTCGCGGGCTTGGTGGCGCCGACGCGAGTCTCTTTTCCGCTCACGAATACTTTCATGGAGCTCTCGCTTTCGCCCAACTCGTCGGTGTATTCGTAGGAGTCCGCTGAAACAATCTTCATGGTGTACCGAGTGTGATAAGTCTTTCCTCCAAAAACGCTCTGCCCAAGCCAGGTCCATACGTCGCCGTTCACCGTACCCGTCTTGTCTTCTGTTTCTCCGGAACTGTCAACCGCGTGGTATCGGTAGGTCTTGGAAGTCGGATCGTAGTAGACGAAGGAAGCGTCCAAATATTTCTTGCCGGGTCGATAGAGTGCCGCCTCGCAGATCACGGCGAAGCCGGCTGCCGTCCATCTGCAATCCTCAGTGCCACTGAATTTCATCGCCGGCGAGTTCGGCCCCATCGCCCCGGCTTTCACTTCGTCTTCGACCGTGAACTTGCCGACCATTACTGCCAGCTTCTTCACTTCCGGGCCAGGCGTTGTCTGAGACTGAGCGCCAGCCACGATTACGCTCGAGGCGCACGCCAACACAAATGAGACCAACCTTTGGGGGCCACTCATCTGGGTTCTCCTTTCAGAGGTGGCACGGATGCTAGCACAAAACAGAATGGGAATCAGGTGATCGGCCCGGTCCGGATCTCTCATGTTAACGCCTGATGACTTCTGATACTTCTCGCATGTTTCGAGTGAAACTTCGAACCGCCCAGCCCTTGATTTCCGAGGAAAATGCGCTACAATCGCGCCAACTGACGCCACACAAGTAGGACTACGTTTAAGCCCACAGAAGCAGTTCTTGCGAACGCAGGCCGGAGTTTGCGGTATGGCACACATACGCAAGGGGCGCGGCGGCAGAAGCAAGGCATCTCCGGGAAGTCGGCAGGTTGTCGAGGCCGCGCAAAACAAGCTGCCCTTTAGCATCAGCGGCGGAGGAGATTGAACGTACAGTGTTTACGATCTTAGGATGCCAAAATGAAATTCGCGACTAAGAGAGAAAGACACAAGCAAGGAAAGGCACTTCGTGAGAAGTGCCCGCGCGCCGCGCACGCCGAATGGAGGCCACGATCGAAGTCGAAAGACATCGTAAAACTACTCGAAGAATCAGACGTTGATCGAATTCCCGGCCTGATTGCCGTGAAGTATCAGCGGATGGGCGTGTCGCCTTTTACATTCTTCCGCGGCGCAGCCATTATTCAGGCGCGAGATCTCGCGGATTCACCGGTGTCAGGAGTCACGGTCCAGGCATGCGGCGATTGTCATCTGGCAAACTTTGGTGGCTTCGCCTCGCCCGAACGAGTGTTGGTTTTCGATATCAATGACTTCGACGAAACGTTTCCTGGGCCATGGGAGTGGGATATAAAGCGGCTGGGAGCCAGCCTCGTTCTGGCAGCCAGGGATCGGAGTTTTTCCAAAACTGTCGCGAGCCAGGCCGTGCGAGCGGCAGCCGCCTCCTATCGCGAGCGGATGTCTGAGTTCGCCGAAATGAAACTGCTTGACACCTGGTACGCAATGGTCAGCATCGACGACCTGAAAGAGCGATTCCAGAAAGATCCCGACATGTTGGCACGGCTATCCAGGAAGCAGAAGCAGGCCCGCTCGCGAAATTCGGAAGCGGTGGTTCCCAAACTCACGGCACTTGTGGACGGGCGCCGGTGCATTAAGGACGACCCTCCGGTCCTCTATCATTTCCAGCGGTATGCTCACAATTTTCAAAAGGGGCACGCGAAATTCCTTGACGGCTACAAGAAGTCATTGCCCATCGATAAACAACGCCTGTTCGATCGCTATCGGTTCGAGGACAGTGCAATCAAGGTTGTTGGTGTAGGCAGTGTCGGAACACGCTGTTATCTTGGGCTGTTTCTCGCAGATGAAGATGATCCACTCTTTCTTCAAGTCAAGGAAGCGCGCAGATCGGTGCTGGAGAAGCCTGGCAGAAAGAGTCGCTATGCCCATCAGGGCTTTCGCGTGGTGGAGGGTATACGCGTCATGCAAGGCGCGACCGACATCTTTCTCGGCTACGGACGCACGCAGAACCACGATTATTACCTGCGTCAGTTTCGTGACATGAAGGTCACCGCTGAGGTCGAAACCTTTCGCCCTTCTACCCTGGTTAGCTATGCCGATATGTGCGGCTGGGCCCTGGCGCGCGCGCATGCTAAAGCTGGCGATGCTGCAATGATCGCAGGATATCTGGGGTCGTCGGATCAATTCGACGATTCTTTGGTGCAATACTCGGAAGCCTATGCCGACCAGGCTGAAGATGACTACGAAGCTTTTAAGAAGGCCGTTGGCTCTGGGCGATTGTCCACGGAACCAGCAAAGGAAGCAGGTTTGGACTTCTTACTGTAGGAGGAATGCGGAGACGATAGTGAAGAAACACGGTACAGAGCAACGTTCGTAGGAATGCCTGTGTGTTTGGACGCAGGAAGATTTGAAGGCCGGCATGTCACTGACCGCAACCTTAGCTGAAGTTAGCAAGCGGGGATCGGGCTTGTTGGTTTTTCCAATAATCGAACACCTAATCCGGGACAAGGGCCAGCAAAACAAGCGCAAGGAGGATTCCATGCAGAATCGTGTCATCGGATGGATACCGCTTCGAGCATTCGTGGCCATGGTCATGGTTGTCTTCGCGTCCCTGGCTTCTGCGCAAACCAAACAACCAAACATTCTCGTCATCATGTCCGATGACGTTGGGTGGTTCAACATCGGCGCCTATAACCAGGGAATTATGGCGGGACGAACGCCGAACCTCGACAAGATGGCCGCCGAAGGTATGCGCTTCACCGACTACTACGCGGAGGCGAGTTGCACCGCCGGGCGGGCCAACTTCATCACCGGCGAGCTACCCATCCGTACGGGTATGACGACGGTTGGCCAGGCGGGAGCCAAGATCGGCATTCCGTCCCAGGCAATCACTATCGCTACAGCGCTCAAAGGGATGGGCTATGAAACCGGGCAATTTGGCAAGAACCATCTCGGTGATCTCAACGAGTTCCTGCCGTGTGTGCACGGCTTCGACGAATTTTTCGGCTATCTGTACCACCTCGATGCGATGGAGGACCCCTTCCATCGCAATTACCCGCAAGACCTGAAAGACAAGGTCGGGCCACGTAATCTGGTGCACTGCTGGGCCACGACTACGGATGACACAACTTCACAACCACGATGGGGCCCGATCGGCAAACAGAAGGTCGTGGACGAAGGACCTCTGCCTCCGCATCCGATGCCGGATATCAAGTACAACATGGAGACTGTGGATGAGGCGATCCTGGGTTTCGCCACCGATTTCATGACGAAGTCGAAAAATGATGGCAAGCCGTTCTTCATCTGGCTGAATCCGACCCGCATGCATGTTGTGACCCACCTCTCGCCGAAATATGAGGCGATGCGCACGCCCGAAAACGGCTGGACGGAAGAAGAGGCCGGGATGGCTCAGCTCGATGACATCGTCGGCGCAGCCATGCAGAAGCTGCAGGAATTGGGAATTGCGGACAATACGATCATTGTCTTCACCACCGACAACGGCGCGGAAAACTTCACCTGGCCGGATGGAGGACAGACCCCATTTGCCGGCGGTAAAGGCACGGCGCTGGAAGGCGGCTTTCGAGTACCCTGCATCGTTCGCTGGTCGGGCCACGTTCCCGCCGGAAAAGTCGAGAATGGCATTCTGTCGGGACTGGATTGGTTCCCCACTCTGGTCGCGGCGGCTGGCGACCCGAACGTCATCGATGAGTTGAAGCAGGGCAAGCAAGTCGTTGGACAAAACTACAAAGTCCATCTGGACGGTTACAACCAGATGGATTTGATTACCGGGAAAGGACCTTCGGCCCGGCACGAAGTCTACTATTTTACCGAGGGTACGCTCAGCGCTGTCCGCGTGGACGACTACAAGTATCGCTTTACCGATCAGCCGAGCGGTTGGTTGGGGGGAACCGTGAAGGTCGATTGGCCGATCTTAACTAACCTGCGGCTTGACCCTTTTGAGCGAACTAACCTTCCGAGCGGGGCCAACGGTTCGCTGGCTTTCTACAACTGGTTCGCCTACCAGTTCTGGCGGTTTGTGTATGTTCAACAGCAGGTAGGCCAGCTCGCTCAAACCGCCCTCGACTTCCCGCCGATGCAAAAGGGAGCCAGCTTCAATCTTCAAGCCATCAAGGAGCAACTCGATAAGAAGATGTCAGCGCAATCTCAGTAAGTGGGTGTGATTCACGGGCGGCTCTCTGAGCCGCCCTGACATCCTAAGCATGCCCGAGAAACGAATACCTTCTTGCGCGCGGCGTTCAGGTCTCTTACGGCGTGATCTCCCACACGGTGCCGTCATAGTCTTCTCCGGCTGAGCTGGCAACGCCGAAGATGTCGCCTTGGGCATCGAGGAGCGGCTTGCAATTCAATTCGTAGCCTTCAAACTCGTTGAACTCCCACAGCGCGTTGAAGTTCCAGCTTCCCTGCGCGGGCGTCAACTTGAAGGCGGTTCCATAAGCACCGTTCGGTCCGCTGACGTTGCAGCCATAAAGATTGCCGGAGCCGTCGGCAGTCAGCGCGGTCACCGGAAACGGCCCTCCGGTATCGGCGCTGTAGTTGAAGATGATGTTGTAGTTGAAGCCGCCATTGGCGGGCGACAACTGGTAAACGGTCCCATAGTTGTTGGCGCCACCATCGCCGGTATCGCCATAGACGTTGCCCGCGTTGTCGATGGTCAACCCAGCCGGATAATGGCCGTCACTGCCTCCGGCAAAGGTATGCAGGACCGTCTCGGTCCAGGCGCCGTTGCTCGGGCTTAGCTCATAGACAACGCCGTACGAGTCCGCGCCGTCCCACTCGGTCGTTCCGTACAGGTTTCCCGCCTGGTCCATCACCACACCGTCTTGCGGAATGCCGCCATCGGCGCCTCCGCTGAAGGCATACAGCACGGTTTCGTTCCAGCCGCCCTGCGAGGGGCTCATCCGATACACCACGCCGTTACCGTTCGTCCCCTGACCGCCGCCGAATGTCGTGCCGTAAAGATTGCCGGCGCGGTCGAAGACAAGATCCCCCTGGGGACCGGCTCCATCCGGTTCTCCGGTGAAGTTGTGCAGCACCGTCTCCTGCCAGTAGCAGATCGCAGTGGGACAGCCGGTAGGCTGCGGCTGAAGTTTGTAGACCACGCCTCCGTGGTCAGAACCACCGCCGCTTGCCGTGCCATACAGGGCGCCGTCGGGGCCAAAGACTACGCCGCCCCAGGGATTGGAGCCGTCACTGCCTCCGTGAAACCTGTACAGGGTGCTCAGGCTCCAGCCGGAGCCGTGGCGACTCACTTTGAAGACGGTGCCCGGACCGTAGGTGCCGTAAAAACCGCCATAGAATGTCGTGCCGTACAGGTTACCCGCGGCGTCCGCCACCAGGCGTGGATTGGGATTGGTACCGTTGTTACCGTTAAACAACCCCAGTTGCTGCAATTGCTGGGCCTGTGCGGGCAGCAGGGCCGCGAATAAAACGAGGGCAATCGTGCAAGCGGTGATTAGGGATGCTGTCGAAAATCTGCCATGGTCGCGCGAAGCGTTGTCGCTGCTGCGGCTGGTCATGATGCCCTCCTGTATGCGACTGCGACTATGCCGGGAGGGGACGAGCGAGTCAACTTAATTGGGCATTACGGCCCAAGGGGCTGACCACGAAGAAGTTGTGCGTCCGGGTACTAACCGCGGCAGTGCAGGCATGGTTCGTTTCCCGCTGGAATCCGTTGCGCACCGGGTGTAAAGTCAGCTGGCTCATCGCTCGCTGTCAGCAAAGGATTCCCTATGACGAAGCCCAGCCAAATCCTCCCATCGATCTTGCGCCGCGTCCGCTTGCAGCGGACAGTGCTCCCGATGGCAATTTGTTGTCTCCTGGCGATGCTCGCCATAAGGCCAGCGCCGGCGCAGACCTTTAGCGTCATCCACGCGTTTACGGGAGGAGGAGACGGCGCCTATCCCGCCGCCGGGGTGACCATCGGCGGAACGGGAACTCTCTATGGCACCATGGCCTACGGCGGCGGCATCAACGGCAGGACCTGCGACCCGCGCCAGTTCGGCTGCGGAACCGCTTTCAAGATGACGCGCAACAACGGCGGGTGGATCTTATCTCCGCTGTATAAGTTCACCGGATTCAACGACGGCACCACGCCGATGGCACCGGTGGTCTTCGGTCCCGGCGGCTTGCTCTATGGTTCTACCATCCTGGGGGGCAATGTTGGCGTAGAAGACTGCAACTTTGGCGGCTGCGGGGTGGTCTTCACGCTGCAACCGCCATCGTTTGCGTGTCCGTCCGCGCTCTGCAACTGGACCGAGGTTCCGATCTACCAGTTCACGGCGTTGACCGATGGCTTTGAGCCCATGGGTAGCCTCGCCTTCGATCAGGCCGGCAACATCTACGGCACCACGGCCTACGGTGGCAACCTCGGGTGCGATTTTGGAGAACCCGGCTGCGGCACCGCCTTCCAGCTCACGCGCTCCGGGAACACGTGGACGAAAACGACTGTCCACAACTTCGGGTTTCCACCCGACGGCGCGCTTCCGGCATCGGGTGTCATCATCGACCGCTCCGGCAATCTCTACGGCACAGCCGAAGCGTTCGGCCCCAACGACAACGGCATCGTCTTTGAACTGTCGCCTTCGGGTTCGGGATGGACGGAGACCGTGATCTACAGCTTCGAGGACTTCAACGATGGCGGCGTTCCACGGGGCGGCCTGGTGATGGATGCCGCGGGAAATCTCTACGGCACCGCCAGCGACGGCGGCACCGGACGCGGCGGTACAGTCTTTGAACTCTCGCCCTCCGGCGGCGGGTGGTCCTTCTCAGTACTTGCCAGCTTCTCCGGGATTCGAGGTGGCGGCTCGCGTGGAAGCTTGGCGTTCGACAGTGCCGGCAATCTTTACGGCACAACGTGGGGCGACGGCGCGTTCGGCTACGGCAACGTCTTCAAGCTGACGCACTCGGGCGGACAATGGGTCTATAGCGACTTGTACGATTTCACCAACGGGAATGACGGCGGCGCTCCGCCAGCCGGTGTCACGCTTGACTCCGCTGGCAATATCTACGGCACCGCCGGCGGTGGCGCCCCTTGCAGTCTGTCACAGGAAGGCTGCGGCGTGGTTTGGGAGATAACGCCGTAGACAGAGGTTCTCGGCAAAGAGTGGTTGCTTCCGTCGTTAATGCTAATATGGCGTCCGCTCGGAGGCACTGTCATGGCGTGGCAAAGGTTCCTGCATCTGCTGATCGTCCTCGTTCTGGCGACAGCTCTTACCGAAGTGTCCGCCTCACAGACGTTCACGATTCTCCATTCCTTCTCCGGCGGGATCGACGGGGCGCAGCCTCGCGGCGTTGCCCTGGCCCCGGGTGGCGACCTGTACGGCACCACCATTTTTGGCGGGAGTCACGGCCGTGGCACGGCGTTCCGGCTTAAGCTCGCCGGAGGGGGTTGGGTTTTATCAAGCCTACATTCGTTTCAGGCGGGAAACGATGGCGCGGACCCGGTCGCACGCGTGGTCTTCGGGCCGGGCAATATTCTCTACGGATCAACAGACAGTGGAGGCGTGGACAACTTAGGAGTGGTGTACAGCCTCACGCCTCCGCTTTCGATCTGTAGGGCCATCCAGTGTCCGTGGACCTATACCGTGATTCAACAGTTCACTGGGCCCAATGGAGCGTATCCCGGGTACGCGGATTTAATCGTCGATAATCAAGGCCGGGTCTACGGCACCACGATCGAAGGCGGTGCGGAGGATTCGGGCACGGTGTATCGCTTGACCGGCTCGGGCGGGAATTGGACCGAAGACGTCCTGTATTCCTTCCAGTTTGGCGGCACCAACAGTTTCAGCCCATACAGTGGCGTGATTTTTGACGCCGCCGGCAATCTTTATGGCACGGCGCAGGGCGGTGGCGCGAATCAGGACGGCGTGGTCTACGAGTTGGTCAAGTCGGGATCCAACTGGACCTACGCCGACCTGCACGATTTTGATCTCACGGACGGCGCCGAACCGGCGGGCGGATTAGTTTTCGACCGCTCCGGGAATCTTTTCGGCACAGCTCCCTACGGCGGCGCCTACGGCGACTACTACAGCGGAGGCACCGCTTACGAATTGTCCCCCGGTGGAGGTGGCTGGACGATTGATGTGCTCCACAGTTTTCCCAACGACGCCGAACTTCCCGGACCTCTCGTCGGCCTCACCATGGATGCGGCGGGAAACCTGTACGGCAGCGCGCTCACGGGTTGTGAGTTCGGCCACGGTTGCATCTTCAAGCTCACGTTTTCCGGCGGCGCCTGGAATTACTCGTCGCTTCATGACTTCACCGGTGGTGTGGATGGAGGCGCTCCGCTGAACGTGCTGCTGGATGCTGCGGGAAACCTTTACGGTGTGGCGTCGTGTTCGAGCGAAATCGACGATTGCAACGGTACGGTGTGGGAGATTACACCGTAGACGCCGGCCGAACAATCCGTGATGGCACTCGCGCGGCTCCCGGAAAGCGCGAGACCCCACTCACCCTGCCTATGGGATCGTGAGAACGCACGATCCGTCCCAAGTTTCTTGCGTCGGAGTTGCGTCCCGACCGTGTCCCCGTCCTCCCGTTACAATGACACTATGATCCGTTCCATCGTCTTTCCTCGCGTGCTAGGTAAATCGCTGGAAGACTTGCAGCCCGCGCTGGAGCTGTTCCGCGCGCTCGGCTTCGCGCCGGGCAATGAGTGGCACGAAGGCGGTAGCCACGGCGTCGAAATGCTGGCGCCCAGCGGCGGCATCGAGTTCATCGCCGCTCCCGATGCGCCTCCGGTCGACGCTACCGTGGAGGTCGCGGACGCCGATGCCGCCTACGAGGTCGTGAAGAAGTTGCTGCCCACCCTGTCGCCAAACTCAGGCGACAAGGATGGGGCACCCGGGGCGAATCAGGGCGCGAGTTCGGCGGTCAAGATCCATAAGGAAATTCACGACACACCGTACGGCGCGCGGCTGTTCCAGGTTGAAATCGGCGGGATGCGGATTGGCTTTCTCACTTACGCCCGCAAGCCGGAGGCCCAGGGTCTGGAAGGCAAGCTCGACGGCCGCGGCAAGAAGTTTGCTCTGGTCGTCAGCCGATTCAACTCCTTCATCACGGAGCGTCTTCTCGACGGCGCGGTGCAGGCGCTCCGACAATGTGGTACCACAGCGTCGGACATCACAACAGTTCACGTTCCCGGCGCTTTCGAGATTCCTTCCGCCGCCCGCCAGCTTGCCCAGAGCGGCAAGTTCAACGCCATCATCTGCATCGGATGCGTGATTCGTGGTGACACCCTGCATTACGAAGTAATCGCCAACGAGGTGACGCGCGGTATAGGCCAGGCGGCACAGGAGACGGGCGTGCCGCACGCCTTCGGCGTCCTCACCTGCGACACATTGGAGCAAGCCATCGATCGCGCCGGGCTGAAGGCGGGCAACAAGGGCTTCGAGGCCGGACTGGCGGCAGTGGAGATGGCATCGCTGCGCGACAAGATGCCGAAAAAAAGAAAGAAGAAAACCGCAGATCCCTCGGCGAAGTCCCACCCTGGCCAAAACCAGGCTAGGATGGGGCACCCATCGGGCGCCTCCGCTGAGGATGACAGTTCGCAAGGGGCTTCGATTACTGCTCGGAATGACAAGGAGCAACAACCGGCTGACGTATCCCAGTCCTCCGCAACGGACGGTAAGCCATGAGCAAGTCGGGCACGCGCCGCAAGTCGCGCGAATTGGCGCTCCAGATGCTGTTCCAGCTCGACATGGGGCAGCAGGACCCCACTGATGTGCGCCGAACCTTCTGGAGCGAACGCCAGGACCTCGACGAAAAAATCCGCGCCTTTGCCGACGACCTCTTCCGCATCGCCTGCGACCGTCGCGAAGAGATCGATCAGATCGTCGAGCGTAACGCCGAGCATTGGCGGATGGACCGCATGGCCGCGGTCGATCGCAATGTGCTGCGGGCCAGCGTGGCCGAATTTCTCGGCTTCCCCCAAACTCCGCGTGCGGTGGTGATTAACGAAGCATTGGAGATCGCCCACCGCTTCTCCACGCCGGAGTCGGTGCAGTTCGTCAACGGGGTGCTGGACAGCGTGGCGAGAGAACTGGGGGAGAAAAAGCAGAACTAGGTGCGCGGTGTTGTATCAGGCACGTCTTTAGCCTTATTTCCTGGGATTACCGCTTTTCGGCACGACTGGGGGTCGTGCCCTGATACGAACCCAACGTACGCAGCTTCTTCATCTCCACTTCGGAGCCTCCGCTGCGAAATGTCACCTCGTCCATCAGGCCGCGCATCATCAGAAGTCCACGCCCATGGTCGCTGAAGTTCGCGCCGGCGTCGCCGTCCGCGCACACCGCCGCAGTGTCGAACCCTTTGCCCGGATCGCGAATGACGATGGTGATCGCCTCCGGCGTGATCTCCACCGAGCAGTGCACCAGCTTGGCGGGATCGCTGCCGCAGCCGTGCAGCACGGCGTTGGCCAGGCCTTCCTGCAGCGCAATCAGGATGTCGGTCTCCCACTGCTCGCTGTCGCAGTGCCTGTGAACAAAATCCATGATGCTGTCGCGCGCCGCCGCGAGCGCGGCCAGATGGCCGGGGAAGGTGAACTCACGGCGGAGTGTCTCGCCGGAGGCACGCGGTTCGAGTTGTGGCAAGGCTGCTCCCATCACGCCCACATGGCTTCGCACTCGTCTTCCACGACGCGGGCGTCTTCCGCGGCGAGATTCAGCACCGAAGCCAGATTGGTCAAGGCCATCAGCCGGCGCACGTGCGGCGACGGATTGGCCACCGCCAGCGAGCGATCGCGCTCGCGGGCCCAGTTGTGCAGTTCGACCAGCAGCCCCAATCCCGCGGCGTCAACGCAGTGTACGCCACGCAGATCAAGCACCAGGTGCCGCTCCAGCCGTGAGGTGGCCATGCAGCGCAGGGTCTCCGCCTCTAAGCCCAGAACAATGCGCCCGATGCAGCCCAAAGTTACCACCGGCGGCAGACTTCGAATTTCAACCCGTAACATACACGCTCCTGAGTAATGGCTCTAGGTCGTAGACGACAGAGCGCGCCTAATAGTTTCAAGTGATGTGCTGAGCTGCAGTTGCAGTATGACTGAAGTTGATTGCGGGAAGATGAAAATCGGTGGCGATAACGCCGAGGGACTGATCGCGCGATCGAACCGCAGATCCCTCCGCTCCGCTGTGCTCCGGTCGGGATGACAACCTTGTGGGTGAAGGTGCCCCACTCATTCGCGGTTTTCGAATGAGTGGGACAATGGCGCTCCGATTACTGGTTTGGCGTGCTCTTCTTCGCGCCGTCCGACGGGCTCTTGTGCGCCGCCCCGGCAGGATGGCGCGGATCGACGATCGTGATCTTGATGATCTTCGGCGGATCGTAGGGGCGATCGTTGCGGGGATCTGTTGCCAGCCGTGCGATCTTCATCACCACATCGTGGTTCGCGCACTGGCCGAAGATGGTGTAACCCCCGTTCAGCGATGGGTAGGGAACCTCGGTGATAAAGAATTGCGAGCCATTGGTGTCCGGCCCGGAATTCGCGTAGGCCAGGCGGCCCGGCCGATCGAAGGTCAGATCGGAGCTGACTTCGTTCTTGAACTCGTACCCCGGAGTGCCGGAGCCATTGCCCGCGGGATCTCCACCCTGGATCATGAAATTCGGGATCACGCGATGAAAGATGGTGCCGTTGTAGAGCGGCACGCCGTGCATCATCTTGCCGGTCTTGGGATCCTTCCAATCCTTCGTGCCGGTAGCGAGACCGATGAAGTTGGCCACTCCCAGCGGAGCCTTCTCGGGAAAGAGCGTGCAGGTGATGTTGCCGTCGGTGGTCTCGATGGTCGCCGTCGGCTCCGACGAATTCTGGGCAGCCTTTTCGGTGGCCGCGTGCTGCTGTGACGTTGTGCTGCCGGTGGTTTGCCCGCCGGCGAAGCTGCTCAGCGTGAGACAAAGAACCGCGATCCATGTAGTGCGCATGATTCCTCCTAAGGCAGTGGCTAGCGGATAGTGGCTGGTGAGCGGCTGATGCAGTCCGATGTTTGAAAAATCTGCTGATCGCCGCGATCACGCATCATTCATAATTCGCCACTGGCCGCTGATCACTGGCCACTGCTTCGCATCTGCCGCGCCGTCTTCTCTACCTCGCCGAAGACGCGCAGCAGGTTGCCGCCAAGAATCTTATCAAGATCGGCGGCACTATACCCGCGCTGGGCCAGCGCCTCGCTGATTTTCGGCAGGTCGGCCACCGAATCCAGCCCCTGCGGCGAGCAATCGATGCCGTCGAAGTCCGAGCCCAGGCCGACGTGGTCCACGCCCGCGACCTTCGCCATGTGGTCGATGTGGTCGATCAAATCGCTGAGCGGTGGACGAGGCAGCTTGGGCGCCAGCCGCGCCTTGGCCTCCGCCAGTTCCTTGGCCACCTCCGGCGTCTGCGGCTTGATGAACAGCTCCTGCACCTTCATGTAGTCGGGATCTTTTTCGGCGCCAAGCTTCTTCGCCGTGTCGAAATACTTTTGCGAAATGAAGGCGCAATAGAAGTTGACCTGCGCCACGCCATCCTTGGCCGCCAGCGCGCGCAGCATGTCGTCGGTCATGTTGCGGGGAGCGCTGGTCAACGCGCGCGATGACGAGTGTGACGCGATTACCGGCGCCTTGCTCAGCTCCAGCGCCTGGTAAAACGTGGAGTCGGCGACGTGGGAGATGTCGACCATCATGCCCAGCCGGTTCATCTCGGCGACCACCTCGCGCCCAAATGGCGTGAGGCCGCCATGGTGCTGCATCTTGGGATCGTTGATGTCGCCGCTGGAGTCGCCGATATCGTTGGTGTTCGACCACGTCAGCGTCATGTAACGCACGCCGAGGCGGTAATAATCGCGCAGGATGCGGATGTCGCCCTCAATCGCGTGTCCGCCCTCGACGCCCAGCAACGCCGCCAGCTTGTGCTCGCGATGGGCGACGGCGATGTCGTGGGTGCTGTAGGCCATCATCATCTTGTCGGGATGGCGGCGCGCCTGCTCGTAGACGGAGTCGATCATGTCGAGCGCGCGTTTGGCCTCGTTGCCTTTGAAGGCCTTGGGCTCAACCCAGATGGAGAAGAACTCCGCGCCCAGGTTGCCGGCCTTGATCTTGTTGAAGTCCATGTAGCCGGTGCCGGCATCCTGCGCCAGATCGAAGTTCTCGTCGACAAAGCGGCGGGGCGTGTCGGCGTGGGTGTCGATGATGATGGCGGAGTCGTGAACCGCGCGCCAGTCGTAGGGAGCTTGCGGCGCGGTGGGCGCCGCAGACTGCGTTTGCGCGGTAGCGATGGAGAACGGGACGAGGAGAAACAGGGCAAGTCGGAATGAGATTCGCATCAGGATCGTGAACCAACTCCGGAAATCGACCGAGTCGAACCTCAATAATACGAAAAAACGTGATTCGGCGTGTCGCCGCGAGTCCGATCCCGAATTTGCCACAATTTCCAGGGCTCGCGCCCGATACCCGGGGTTTGCATCCCGATACCCGGGGTTTGCATCCCGACGCCCGGGGTTTGCACCCCGAGACCCGGGGTTTGCACCCCGACACCCGGGGTTTGCACCCCGAGCTGTAAGATCAATGTCGCTGCTTCGCAGCTCGCGCGCGAATGATCCCAGCCGCGCAGCGGCGGCTATGCGGTTGAAGACCGGGGCGCGAGCCCCGGTGCCAGGTGATCACCGGCACGGCGGGAGCCGCGTAGCGGCGACCCTAATCCAAGACGTATTGCGAGTCGTATCGCACGCCCGCGTGATCGAGGATGGAAACGTATTCCTCCTCGAAACTCGCCTTGCGATGATGTTCCTCTTGCCGTGCGATATATCCGGTAACGGCCTTGATCGAGGACGGGCTTACGCTGATGGCGCCATATCCGTCCTGCCACGCGAATTCCGGGGAGCGCTTGCGTAGCCGCAGGGACGAATTGGCCTTCAACTCGCGCACAACGTCCGCGAGGGTTCGGGTCTTGGGGACCTCCAGCAGAATGTGGACGTGATTGTTCGTGCCGCCGACGGCGCGGATGGGAATCTCCGAATTTCGCGCGACCGCACGAAGAACGGACCAGACCGTCTCGGGACGGTCCATGAGCGGGGCACGTCCTTTTGTGCTGAAAATGCAATGCGTGAAATTGATGGTGTAGGTGTGCGCCATACGTGTCGCCGCTCCGCGGCTCCGATCAACGGTTTTGCGACGTGGAACCGGGGTGTGCACCCCGGTCTTCAACGTCATAGCCGCCGCTGCGCGGCTTGGATCATTAGGGCGCGAGCTGCGCCGCAGCAGCGTTGATCTTACAGCCGGGTTGTAAAACCCGGGTACGGCTGCCCCGGCGGGGTTGCAAAACCCGGGTACGGCTGGCCGCGACCGCCTACGTCCGGAACAAATCCTTCACCGCCTGCCACATCACCTGGCCGCCGACGTCGGCGATGGATTTCGTGAGAGGAATGTCTTTGGGGCAGACTTCGACGCAGTTCTGCGCGTAACCGCACTCCTGGATGCCGCCATCGCCCATCAGGGCCTGCAGGCGTTCGATCTTCAGACCCTTGCCCGTGGGATGCGAGTTGAACAGCCGCACCTGCGAGATGGTGGCCGCGCCCACGAATCCCGTCTTCTCATTGAATTGCGGGCAGGCTTCCATGCAGCAGCAGCACGAGATGCAGCGCGACAGCGGATACAGTTCTTCCTGCTCCAACGCCATCTGCCGCAGCCCGGCGCCGAGATCGTAGGTGCCGTCAACCGGCACCC
>Ga0335081_10010629_pt1 | contig 14887 bp, 13 predicted proteins | sample Lox_Sample_35_FD_206713 | JGI IMG/M metagenome (GOLD analysis project Ga0335081, IMG submission 206713) | Soil microbial communities from Loxahatchee National Wildlife Refuge, Florida, United States - Lox_Sample_3.5 | ecosystem: Environmental > Terrestrial > Soil > Wetlands | place: USA... | reverse complement strand
GGGGATGACGTCATTCTCGGTCTACCCGACGTATACCGCCGAGCAGGCGGCCCACGTCATCGGCGACGCCGGCGCGCGCATCCTCGTAACCGAGCCGGCGTTTCTGGACCGGGGGCTGGCGGTGCGCGCGCTCGGGACGACCGCGCTCGAGACGATCATCTGCGTCGACGGTGATCAGGAGGGGACGCTCGGCTGGGACGCGGTGCTGAATGGCGGCTCCGATCGCTTCGACCTCGAAGCCGCCGCGTCAGGCGTCACGCCCTCGGACCTGCTGACGCTGATCTACACCTCGGGCACGACCGGCCCGCCCAAGGGCGTCGAGCTGACGCACGCCAACGTGATGGCGACGCTGACCGGCGTGACCGAGCGGCTGCAGCTGACGTCCGGCCTACGGGCGATCTCCTGGCTGCCGATGGCCCACATCGCGGAGCGACTGTGCACCAACTATCTACCCAGTCTGCTCGGCTGGGACGTCACCACCTGCGCGGACCCTCGCGCACTTGGCGCGCTCCTGGCCGAGGTTCGTCCGCAGTTCTTCTTCTCGCCGCCGCGGATGTGGGAAAAGCTCCGCGCTTCTGTTCTCGCGCGCTTCGACGGTAGCGTCGAGCTCGCGGCCGCAGACCGCGCGGACGTGCTCCGCGGTCTCGGCCTCGACCAGATTCAAGTCGCGGTCGTCGGCGCCGCACCGTGTCCTCCCGAGGTGATCGGCTTCTGGCACGCGCTCGGGATCCCGCTCGGCGAAACCTACGGAGGCTCCGAGACAACCGGCGTCGCGACGCTGAATCCACCCGACGCGATCAAGGCGGCGACGGCCGGACTGCCACTGTCCGGCGTCGAGGTGCAACTCGGCGCGGATGGCGAGGTGCTGATCAGGGGCCCGGTCGTGATGAAGGGCTACCGCAACCTGCCGGAGGAGACCGCGGAGGCGATCGACGCCGAAGGCTGGCTGCACACGGGCGACGTCGGCGCGTTCGACCAGGATGGATACCTCCGGATCATCGACCGGATCAAGGAGATCATCATCAACGCCGCGGGCAAGAACATGTCGCCAGCCAACATCGAGGCGACGCTGAAGAGCGCCTCGCCGCTGATCGGGCAGGTCGCATGCGTCGGTGACGGCCGTCCATACAACACGGCGCTGATCGTTCTCGATCCAGAGATGGCGGCCGGCCGCGACCCGCACCACGCCGAGACAGTTGCGCTGATCCAGCAGGCGGTGGACGCGGCGAACGAACGCCTAGCTCGGGTGGAGCAGATCAAGCGCTTCCGGATCGTCGAAGGAGACTGGGTGGCCGGTGGCGACGAGCTCACGCCGACAATGAAGCTCAAGCGCCGGCCGATTGCCGAGAAGTACTACGCAGAGATCGAGGAGCTATACGCGACATGACCGCGACCACCGAGACCGACATCGGCCGGGCGCTCGGAACCGACTATTTCCTGCTGCGCAGCGAGCTGACTGAGGACGAGGCCGATTACCTCGACCGGACCCGGCGCTTTGTCGACCGGGAGGTGCTCCCGGTGATCCCGGTTACTGGGAGCGTGCCGAGCTGCCGCTGGATCTGGCTCGCCGGCTGGGGGAGCTGGGGCTGGTGGGGGACGGGATCGAAGGCTACGGCTGCCCGCCGATGAGCACGGTGGCGGCCGGGCTCGTCCAGATGGAGCTGAGCCGGGGCGACGGGAGCCTGGGAACCATCCTCGGCGTCCAGGCGGGATTGGCGATGCGCTCGATCGCCGCCTTCGGCTCGGAGGAGCAGAAGCAGCGCTGGCTGCCGCGGATGGCGCGGATGGAGGCCTTCGGAGCCTTTGCCCTCACCGAGCCCGAGCATGGGTCGGACTCGGTGGCGCTCGAGGCGACCGCCGCGCGCGACGGCGACGAATATGTGATCGACGGCGCCAAGCGGTGGATCGGGAATGGCTCGCTGGCCGACGTGGTGGTGGTATGGGCCCGCGACATGTCGGACGGCCAGGTCAAGGGGTTCCTAGTCGAGGGCGGCACGCCGGGCTACGACGCGCGGGTGATCGAGGGCAAGGGGAGCGTGCGGTCGGTCTGGCAGGCCCACATCGAGCTTCGTGGCGTGCGCGTCCCGCTCGACGCTCGGCTGCCGGGCGCGAATACGTTCAAGGACACCGGCCGGGTTCTCGCGTCGACCCGGGTCACGTGCGCATTCGCGGCGCTCGGCCACGCGGTGGGGGCGTACGACGCCGCGCTCACGTACTGCCGGGAGCGCCGGCAGTTCGGCAAGCCGCTGGTCGGCTTCCAGATCGTGCAGGAGCGCCTGGTGAAGATGCTGGCCGACGTGACCGCGATGCAGCTGTACTGCCTCCGGGTGGGCCGGCTCGGCAATCAGCACGAGCTCAAGGACACGATCGCGGGCCTGGCCAAGATGAACAACACGGGCCGGGCGCGACAGGTGATCGCGCAGGCGCGTGATCTGCTCGGGGGCAACGGGATCCTGCTCGAGAACCACGTGATCCGGCATATGGCCGATATCGAGGCGATCCACACCTTCGAGGGCACCGAGACGATCCAGACGCTGATCGTCGGGCGTGACATCACCGGCGTGGGCGCGTTTGCGTGAGCCCGATGGGCGCCGAGCCGAACCCCACGCAGGGCCGCGGGCGCAACCCGGGGCTGCGTCTGGCCGCCGAAGCCGGCCTCGAGGTGATGCTGACCGACGCGGTGCTCGATGAGGGCGGCGTGGGCCGGTCTCTCAAGCCGAAGGCGGCCGGCCGGACGATCATGGGCCTGGCGCGTCATCCGGTGCGTACCGCCCGCGACGCGGGCGGCCTCGGAGCGGAGCTCGCCGCCGTCGCGGCCGGGCGATCCGAGCTGGAACCCGCCCGGGGGGGATCGCCGCTTCGGCGACCCGGCGTGGCGCGGCAACTGGTTGCTACACCGGGTCATGCAGGGCTATCTGGCTGGTTGCGGCACGGTCGATCAGCTGATCTCCGACGCCGGGCTCGACTGGCGCACCGAGCGCCAGGCCCGGTTCGCGGCGATGAACATCCTCGACGCATTGGCGCCGGCGAACTTCCCGTGGTCGAACCCGGCGGTGCTCAAGGCGAGTATCGACGAGGGCGGCGCCAACCTGGTCCGGGGCGGGCGGCGGTTCGTCCGGGACGTGACGCGCTCGCCGCGCCTTCCGGCGAGCGTGGACAGATCGAAGTTCGAGGTGGGCGGCAACCTGGCGGTCACACCCGGGTCGGTCGTGCTGCGCACCGAGGTATTCGAGTTGATCCAGTACCGGCCGAGCACCGAGCAGTACGTGAGGTGCCGGTCCTGTTCGTGCCCCCCACGATCAACAAGTACTACATCCTCGACATCTCCCCGGGGCGCAGCCTGGTCGAGTGGCTGGTCGCTCAGCAGCAGCAGGTATTCGTGATCTCGTGGCGAAACCCCGACGCCGCAGAGGGCGACTTCGATCTCGACACCTACGCGCAGGCGGTCCTCGAGGCGCGCGACGCGGTCGCGGACATCACCCAGCAGCCCGCGGTCAACCTGAACGCGGCGTGCTCGGGCGGAATCATCACGGCATGCGCCCTGGGTCACCTCGCCGCGACGGGCAAGCAGGACCGGGTCGGTTCCCTCACCCTGATGGTGTGTGCGCTCGATCAGGCGCGGATGGGTACCGCGGGAGCGTTCGCCAGTCGCGAGCTGGCCGCCGCGGCGGTGGCGGAGTCGGCGCGCAAGGGATACATCGACGGACGTGCCCTCGAGGGGGTGTTCGCCTGGCTGCGCCCGAACGACCTCGTTTGGAACTACTTCGTGAACGACTACCTGCTGGGGAAGGACCCGCCGGCGTTCGACATCCTCTACTGGAACCAGGACACGGTACGCCTGGCCGCCGGGCTTCACCGCGACTTCGTCCGGACCGCGCTCGACAACGCGCTCACCCATCCCGGACAGGTTGAGGTGCTCGGCACCCCGATCGACCTCGGCGCGATCACCGTCGACAGCTACGCCGTCGCGGGATTGACCGATCACATCGTCCCATGGGAGAACGCGTACCGCAGCGTGCGGCTGGTCGGCGGGGACAAGCGGTTCGTGCTCTCGAGCAGCGGCCACATCCAGGCGCTGGTGAACCCGCCAGCGCCCGAGGGATCCGAATCCCGCGCCAGCTACCGGCTCGGCGACGATCCGCAGGGCGACCCAGAGGCCTGGGTGGCCGACGCGGACCTCCGACAAGGAAGCTGGTGGCCCGAATACGACGCGTGGCTCGAGGAGCACTCGGGCGAGCTGAAGGCGGCGCCGAAGGCGCTCGGAAGCCGCCGGCACACGCCGGCCGCCAAGGCCCCGGGAACCTACGTACATGCGAGCTGACGCAGCCGCGGAGTCGATCCTCGACGATAACAGGGCGCGCCTCGGCGAGGACGCGGACCGATTCGTCTTTGGGGCCGATCCCACGCGCCAGCGATGGTGGGGACGGCCGGTGGCCGAGACTCGCTGGTGCCTCGAGCTGGCACGGCTGCTCGCCGATCCCGTGATGTATGGAGCAGGAGGGATCCCCCACGGTGACGGCCGCCCCGTCGTGCTGCTTCCAGGCTTCCTCGCCGGCGACCAGACTCTCACGGTGCTCGGGGCGTGGCTGAAACGGATCGGCTACGGACCGCGCGTGTGCGGCTTCCTCACCAACACGAGCTGCTCGGACCGCACGCTGGACCGGGTCGAGCGCCGGGTCGAGGCGCTGTGGCGCTCGCACGGACGACGCGTGGCGCTGATCGGCCACAGCCGTGGCGGCCACTTCGCCCGCGCACTGGCCGCTCGGCGTCCCGACCGGGTCTCGCACGCCGTCTCGATGGGATCGGACCTCCAGGGCATGTTCGGCGCGAGCGCGCCAACCCTGCTCGCGGTCGACGTGGCACGGCGAGTCGTGCAAGCTAGCGGCCGGGGACGGACAGCCGGCTGTCTCAGCCGCCATTGCGGCTGCCCATTCAGCCACGACTTCGCCCGCCCGTTCCCGCACGACCAGGTGCGGCTGACGAGCATCTACTCCAAAGGCGACGGGGTGGTCCACTGGCGGTGCCAGGTGATCCCGCACGCCGAGTGCGTCGAGGTCACCGGGAGCCACGTCGGCCTCATCTTCAATCGCAAGGTCCACCGGGCAATCGCCGAAGCGCTCGCGCTCCCCGAGTTCCGGCCGCTCCGGGGTGAGAACCCCGACGTGGAGCGACGAGTCACTCAGCGCGAGCGCTCAGCGTGAGTGGCGCGGCCGCAGCGCGAGTGGTCATGTCGGGACGCAGGACGATCACCCTGCGAGACGGTGCTCGGGTCACGCTGCGAGCAATGGCGCCGGGCGACAAACCGCTCCTCGCCGCGAGCTTCGAGCGTCTGAGTCCGGAGTCGCGCTACCGCCGGTTCTTCACGACCAAGACACGGTTGTCAGGGGCCGAGCTTGACTACCTGGTCGACGTCGACCACCGCGATCATGAAGCGATCGTCGCGATCGATCCCGCCAGCGGAGAACTCGTGGGCGTCGCGCGATACATCCGCTCGGACGAAGAGGGCGATCTGGCCGAGGTCGCCGTCACCGTCGCCGACGAATGGCAGGGACGCGGACTTGGGCGGGCCCTTCTCGGGCGGTTGACGTATCTCGCCCGTCGGGCTGGGATTCGGCGCTTCGGCGCCCTCATCCAGCGGGACAACCTACCGTCCCTCGGCTTGGCCGCCGGAGCCGGTGGGCATGAGCGACGAGCCTCCGGGGGCGACGTTGAGATCGTGGTCGATCTGCCGCCCCACCGGGGGATCGGGGCACGGTTGGCGCAGGCACTGCGGGCCGCCGCCGCGGGAACGCTCGTGCCGGCGTACACGCTGGTCGATCGCGTCACCGACGTCATTGGCGGGGCCCCGCCGTCCTGATCACGCTCATCGATGTTCGCCCGTACAAACTCCAAGCAAGTTCCCGCGGAGCGCTGTGCCGCACTCATCCTCGGCCACACACTGGCAACCGACGCCCGCCGACGGCCCGCCGTGGCTACGTAGCTGTCTCAGCTTCACGCCGTGGCGGCCGCCGAGGGCGAGGAACAAGAGTTGGCCTGCCGTGCGTCTGAGTTGTTTGTGGATCGGTGTGCTCGTCCTTTCGTCGCTCAACGGGCCTCCCTAACCCCGCCAGGTGGTGAAGAGTCGTCAGACGTTCTGGATGATTCCGCGCGCCGACGCCCCCAGACACGCGGAGCCGCCGACAAGCTCGGAAGGGCGATCGATCGCGGTTTCTGGACGGCGTCCGGGGCGGCGCACGGAGCGGGCGATTGGTCGCGAACCACAACGCACGGTCCAGGGTTTGGGTTGATGGCGCCATCGACAGTGCAGGTCGCCGCCGCGAGTCTTCACGCAAGACTCGTACGAAGGAGTGAGAAAGGAATGAATGTCGTGAGCAATTTTCATTCAGCCGCGCAGAGCGACGTGGACGGGTTCGGTCAGCTCAGTGCGGATCGTCCGCGGGTTGACAAGGACCGCGCGCGCCGGGCCGATGTCGTGCCCCTGAAGAGGCTGGACCGGACGCGTTCTCGCTCGCGCACGAAGGCGACGCTGAGTGCTTCCGATGCCCGTGAGGCGATCTTCGGGTCATTCGACGGAATGACGTCGACCTTGGGCGTTGTTGCCGGGCTGCTCGCCACGAAGGCGTCGGCGCCGCACATCGTGGCCGGCGCGATCGGCATCGCGGTCGCGGCGACGATCGGGATGGGCGCCGGCCAGTATCTCTCCGACGAGCAACGGAGCCTCCGCAAGGCGATCGTGATGGCGCTGGCGACCCTGATCGGATCCGTCCTGCCCGCGATCCCGTTTGTCTTCGGCACGTCCACCGGCTGCGTCGCCGCCTCCCTGCTGATCACACTCCTGGCTGGCGCGGTGATCGGGCACTATCGCGGTTACGTGATCACCTACACGATCCTGATCGTGGTCTCGATCCTGACCGTCGGTCTGTCCATCGCTGTGGCGTGACCCGCGAGGGCTGGGCTCGCATCCGGAGCGCTCATCACCGACGCATAGCCCCACGGCCGAACGCAACCCTCGGGTTCTGCGCTCGAGCGTCGCCAATCACCCAGAATGAGTGATGACCGGTCACCTGCCGGAGCATGAACTTACCGCGGGTAGCCGTATCGACCCGTTCCCGAAGCAGGAGTTCCCGAAATGTCGGATGGTTCTACTAGGATTGCCGAGGCCGAGCAGCAGATCGAGCATATGCAGGTAGTGCTCGAGCAGGTAAGACGTGGGCTGGAGGCGGCCGAGCGCGCCGAGACCGCTGCCAGGGAGGCGGCTGAGCACGCGCGCCGGGCCGCGGAGCGCGTGACGATCGCTGCGGGCGTGATCCTCGCGACCGTGGTGATATCCCGACTGACCATGGGCCGCCGGCACAAGTGAAGTTGAGCGTGTCCGTCCCATCACACTCCCGACAATGCGTGAACGCTGGTTGGCCGGGGCACGTCTGGATAGGAGGAGGACGTTGAGGCTCTCGGCGCCGCACTCGAGCCAGGGAGTGTCGCACACGCAGCTTCGTGAGATCCTGACGTGGAGGCCAAGGTTTTCGGGATGACACTGCTCAGTACAACCAGCAAAGCTACCCCCGGGGGCAAGGGTGCTGACGCGTCGAAGCACCAGGGCATCATCATCAAAGGCGGCAAGGCCGCCGTCGGTGTCAAGGCGGCGCAGGGCGCGGCCAAACACCCGGGCATCATCACCAAGGGCGCTAAGGCTGCCGTCGGTGTCAAGGCGGCGCAGGGCGTGGCCAAGCACCCGGGCATCATCGCCAAGGGCGCCAAGGCCGCCCTGGCCGTCTTGGGCGTCGAGGCCGCCGCGAAGCATCCGCGCGTGGTCAGGGTGGGTCTCAAGTCCGGCAAGCCGGTCGCGCGACGGAAGGTGCGCAAAGGCATTGATCGGGTAGAGCGCTTCGGCGATAGCGCCCGCGAGGTGGGCGAGGCCCTCCTCATAGGCAGCGAGCTGGTCGCGCAGGGGCTCGGTCTGGTGGAGCGGCCCAAGGCGAGGCCGGCGGGGCCGCTGCTCGCCGGCGGCGCCGTCATCGGCGCCGGCGCCGTCTACTTCTTCGACCGGCGGCGTGGGCCGAAGCATCGATCCGCGCTGCCCAAGGCGGCGTAAGCGCCGGACCATTCAAGGTCAAGCCTCGCTGTGCAGACGTAGGGATAGCCACTCGAGCGTAGGTCGCGGACGTCACGCGGCACGACAATCGCCTTGGGCAATCTCGCTCGCCAGCCAGGTTAAGCGCTGCCGGTCACGGCACTAGGCCACCGCCGACAAACCCCCTGTGCCGGCGGCCAAGGCCTGTGGGGTGGACCGGACCGCGAGTACAAGGCTACCTCGGCCGACGTCGCGTTGCGCGCCGTCCTGGAACGGGCGCGGCCGCAGGCGGCCTGGACAAATTGTGCGAGCTCAATCGGACGCTCGCGCTGGGGATGGTGACCCAACTTATTCCAGACCGTGACCTGCGCCTGTGGGAAGGCAGTCATGATGCCTGCGCGGTGGGCGAGTGGGACGAGTCGGTCGCGGTCTCCCAACAGCACCCGTACTGGCCCGCCGTATCGAACCTGGCGCCGGTAGAACGCGGTGCGCGAGAGTCCCAAAGCAGTGATCGCCTCGTTCGCGCAGCCGCGCCCGGCGCCCAGCGAAACGCGTTCTTGCGCCGCCTCTCGGCGAGCTCGGGGTCCGGTAGATGCCGTTACCGACCACCGCCATGTACACGCCGCGAGCGGTCACCGCGTGCGCGAGCGCCAGCGGCAGCGCATGACGGACGACGGTGCGCACGCCTGGCAGTTGGACCGCCTCGGCAAGGTGAATGCGTCCGAAGCCGGCGGGCGTGATCAGCACCAGCGCGTCAACATCCTCGCGCGCCCGTTCTGCCAGTCCGGCGGCAACGGCGCCGCCGAGTGAATGCCAACCAGCGTGAAGTGGTGGACGTCAAGCGCCGCCAAGGCCGCCTGCACGTCCTCGGTGCAGGCGGAGATGCGGTTGCGCACCCGGCGGTCGGAGTCACCGAAGCCTGGCAGATCGACGGCAAAGCACGGACGGCCCAATACCGCGGCGAGATGCTTTCAGCCCACGGCGCAGTCCAGCAGGCCATGGAGCAGCACCATCGGCGAGCCTTCCCCGGGCCAGCAGTCAATGCTCACCTGTCGGCCGTCGGGCAGCGCCACAGCCGTGACCGTTGCGACCCGGTCGGGCCGTGCCTTCTGTGGTGCGGCGCCAGAGTCTTCAGGCCACGGGCGGCCCGAGTGCCCCCGCCCGCTGTCTCGGCTCGCCAAAACAAGTGGGCTGGAGAAGAGCATTAGTTGATTGGCTCCAACGTCCCGGTTTCGTGTTGCGATGTCGCCGTATCCGAAGGTTGGAATCTAACGACGCGCCGGGAAGACTCGATCCGTAATTTCTCGAAAAAGAGGGACCGCGAGCGCGCTCATCGATCGCTCGTGAAGGACTCGAGCACTCGCTGCTGGGGTGGCTTGTGCCTAGTTCCCGCGGTGCGCCTTGGCTCGGGGCCGCGGACCGAGAGCGTCGCGGGCGTATGCCACCAGCGCGGTGCGGCCGAGAGCGATGATCGCCGGGTCCGGCTCCGGTCCTGGACGGAACGCGAGGTCGAGGATGCGGTCGCCGAGCTCGACCATCAGCAGGAGGATGCGCGGATCGGTGTCGGCGCGAATCAACTTCGCGGCGATCAAGGCGTGGCGCATGCGCTCGGCGAGCACGCTCGTACGCTGGCGCACGTGCGAAAGAACCGTCCGCGAGGTGCGGCCGTCGAGCCAGAGTCGAGCCGCGGCCCGGTGCTCCTGGTAATAAGCAATGTGGAGGTCGAACTCGCGATCGATGAGATCCTCGATGGAGGTGATCTGCCAGCTGCGCTCCGCTGCGACCGCCCGAGCGTCAAGGTCCGCAAGGTGGCGTTCGAGCAGCTGGTCGAGGATCTCCTCGCGGTCGGCGAAAAAGCGGTACAGAGACGGATACGCCACCCCCGCCCGGGCGGCGATCGCGCGCGTGGTGGTGGCTTCCACGCCCGCCTCGTCGATGAGCGTGGCCGCCGCGTCGAGAACCCGGGTGACGGTCTCCCGACTGCGGGCCTGGACGGGCTCGCGACGGGGCCGAGGGGTGGCGGCGCTCATGAGCGGATGCTCGCAGGCCGGGTCATTCGCGGCGGAGCTTGACAGGGCGGCGCACAACCAGATAATGTAACGCGAGTCGTGTTCGTGTTTTTCGTTTGTGTCTTCCAGCGCGACCACGATGCGACCGCCGAGCACGTGGCGCATGGCGCGTGCATCAGTGAGGGGGATGTGCTCCAGCCGGACAGGTCGCCCGAGCCGGCGGAGGCGTGAGCTTGCTGCCGTGCGCCAGGGTTCGGATCGCGATCGTCGGGGCCGGCTTCTCGGGGCTTGGCATGGCGATCCGTCTCAAACAGGCTGGGATCGAGGATTTCCTGGTTCTCGAACGGGAGCCCGACGTCGGCGGAACGTGGTGGGTCAACACCTATCCCGGCTGCCAGTGTGACATCCCGTCGCATCTGTACTCGTTCTCGTTCGCCCCCAACCCCAATTGGAGCCGAACCTACTCTCACCAGCAGGAGATTCAGAACTACCTGCGCGACTGCAGCCGGCGATACCAGGTCGAGTCGAAGATCGCCTTTGGGTCCGAGGTCAGCGCCGCAGCGTGGAGCGACGAAAGCTCCTTGTGGGAGCTTGAGACTTCGCAAGGCTCGCTCCAAGCCGACATCCTGATCGTCGGCGCCGGCGCGCTCGCCGTACCGGCGTCACCGGGCATCGACGGTCTCCACGATTTCGCCGGCAGCGCGTTTCACTCCGCACGCTGGAACCACGACGTCGATCTCACCGGCAAGCGAGTGGCGGTGATCGGGACAGGTGCCTCGTCCGTCCAGTTGGTGCCGAAGATCCAGCCCAAGGTAGCTGCGCTCTACCTGTTTCAGCGCACGGCGCCTTGGGTGTTGCCGCGCACCGACCGCCCCATCACCGGGGCCGAGCGGCGCCTGTATCGCCGCGTTCCCCTCGCGCAGAAGCTGGTGCGCGCGGCCGTCTACGCCAACTTCGAGTCTCGCGCGGTGGCAATGACGGTGGACACGCGCCTGCTCAAGGGGTACCAGGCGCTCGCTCGCTGGCATATGCGTCGCCAGGTCCGCGACCCGCGACTGCGCGCGAGGCTCGAGCCAAGCTACCTGATCGGCTGCAAGCGCATGCTCCTCTCGAACGACTACTACCCGGCCCTCACCAGGCCGACCGTCGAGCTGGTCACGGACCGGATCGAGAAGATCACTCCCCGGGGGATCGCCACGGCCGATGGACACGAGCGCGAGCTCGACGCGATCGTGTTCGCCACCGGGTTCGAGGTTCCAGACTACCCCGCGCTTCACTTCGTTCGAGGACGCGACGGAGCCACCCTGGCCGAAGCGTGGCGAGAGCGCGGCGCGCAGGCGTTCCTCGGCACCACGGTCAGCCGCTTTCCCAATCTCTTCATCCTGCTGGGTCCGGGCACCGGTCTGGGACACAACTCGGTCGTGTACATGATCGAGTCGCAGATCGGCTACGTATTGGACTGCCTGCGGACGATGAACGCCCGCCGGATCTCCACCGTCGAGGTACGTGGAGAGGCGCAGGCCGCTTACGACGCCGACATCCAGTCGCGTCTCGCGCGGACGGTGTGGGCATCGGGGTGCGCGAGTTGGTACTTGCACCCGTCAGGGCGCAATCCGACGCTTTGGCCGAGTTTCACGTTTCGTTATCGGTGGCAGATGCGGCGCTTTGATCCGGGTCCGTATAACTTGCACGCAGGCTCCCCGAGGGACCCTGCTTTCGTGCCCGGTCGAGGAGGACTCGATGTCGTCGTATGAGTATGTGATCGTTGGTGCTGGTTCGGCGGGATGTCTGCTGGCCGGCAGGCTGAGCGCGGCCGGCGCCCGGGTGCTGCTGCTCGAGGCGGGGGGATCGGATCGCCGGCCGGAGGTGAAGGTTCCGGCCGCGTTCCCGAATCAGTTCCAGACGGTGCGGGATTGGAATTTCATGTCCGAGCCTGAGCCGGGGCTGTTCGGGCGGCGGCTGTCGCTTCCGCGTGGGCGGATGCTCGGTGGCTCGTCGTCGATGAACGCGATGCTCTACACGCGGGGCAATCGCGCCGACTTCGACACCTGGGTGAGCGAGTACGCGGCGAGCGGATGGGGCTACGCCGATGTGCTTCCGTATTTCAAGCGCCACGAGGCGAACGCGGAGATCCGGGATGACTTCCACGGCACGAGCGGCGAGGTGCACGTCACGCGGGAGCGGTGGCTTTCGCCGCATTGGGGCAAGTTCATCCAGGCCGCGGAGGGGATCGGGGCTGAGTGCAATCCGGATTACAACGGCGCCGTGCAGGACGGGGCGAGCCTGTTCCAGACCACCACCAAAGGAGGCAGGCGCTGGAGCGCGGCCGATGCGTTTCTGCGCCCCGCCCTGAGAGGCAAGAACCTGGAGGTTGCCACGGGCGCTTTGGTGCACCGGGTGGTGTTCTCGGGCGCGCGGGCGGTGGGTGTGGAGTATGAGCGGCGGGGAGCGCGTCATGTGGCTCGTGCGGAGCGTGAGGTGGTGCTGTGTGCGGGTGCCTATGGCTCGCCGCAGTTGTTGATGCTCTCAGGGGTCGGGCCGGCTGATCACGTGCGCGAGTTCGGGATCGAGCCGCGGGTGGACTGCCCGAATGTGGGCTTGAACCTTCAGGAGCATCCGGCCGCGTTCTGTAACTGGCATTCGAAGGATCCTCGAACGCTCGATGACGCCAGTGAGCCGCGTTACCTGGTGCAGTGGCTGGCGAGCCGGAAGGGCAAGCTGTCCTCGACGGTGGCAGAGGCGGTCATTCACTGGCGCTCGGAGGCGGGTTTGAGCGCGCCGGATTTCCAGATCTACTTCGCGCCGGTGTACTTCTGGGAGCACGGGTTTCGCAAGACGGGGACGCCGGCGATCACGATGGGGCCGGTGTTGCTGGCGCCGGAGAGTCGCGGCGAGGTCAGGCTCCGCTCGGCCGATCCCGCCGATCACCCGAGGATCCTCAACAACCTCCTGACTCGAGACGGTGAGATCGAGGCGATGCTCAGGGCGCTCGAGCTGATCGACCAGCTGGCCGGCCAGCCGCCGCTGGCCGGGCTTCTGGGCGAGCGGCTGAACCCGGGCGCGAGCGTGCGCAGCCGTCAGCAGCGAATCGAGTGGCTGCGCGCGACCGCCGAGCACCTGTATCACCCGGTTGGCACCTGCCGCATCGGCCCGCCCGAGGAGGGCGTCGTCGACGCACAGCTTCGGGTCTACGGTGTTGAGGGATTGCGCGTGGTCGACGCGTCCGTCATGCCGCGGATCACGTCCGGCAACACGAACGCCCCGACCTACATGATCGCCGAGCGCTGTGCCGCACTCATGCTCGGGCACGCTCAGGCACCCGTCGCCACCCAACAGCCCGCTGCGGCTGTATAGGCAGCGGTCCACGCTCTGCTTCGGGTGACGCTCAGCCGCGGCGCGCAACGCCATCGGCGGCACCTTTCGTTTCGCCCGACCAACCAGCCAGAGACCGGAGTGAAGTCGTGACTGACATAAGTGATTGTGTTGTCGAGACTGGACGTAGGTCGGAGCCCATGTTCGGGAGCTTGGCCGCGTCATGATCGCTTCCGGCAGTTCTACGGCAGTCGTGAGGGTGCAAAACCCCGCTACGGGCCAGTCGCTCGCCGAGGTTCCGTCCCTCGACCGCGAGGCAACGCTGGGGTTGGTTGCCCGCGCACGTGCCGCCCAAACCGCGTGGCAGGCGGCCGGTTTCGCCGCCCGCGGCGCGCTCATGCGCGACATGCGCAAGTGGATGATCGACAACCGCCGGCGGGTCATCCAGACGCTGATTGACGAGAACGGGAAGCCCTTCGAGGACGCCCAGCTCGAGTTCTTCTACTGCGTAGACGCGCTTGGATTCTGGGCCAGGAAGGCTCCGAAGTGGCTCGCTGACGAGCGGGAGCGTCCCCACTCGCCGCTTCTGCTTGGGCGCAAGGTGATTAACCGCTACATCCCCTACGGAGTCGTGGGTGTCATCGGTCCATGGAACTATCCGTTGCTCAACAACTTCGGCGACGCGATCCCAGCTCTGGTGGCCGGGAACTGCGTCATTCTCAAACCGGCGAGCATGACTCCTCTCAGCTCGCTGCTGATCGCCGAGGGGATGCGCGAGGTCGGTGTCCCTGAGGATGTGTTCCTGGTGGCAACTGGCTCCGGCAGCACGGCCGGCCGGGCGCTGGTCGACTCGGTGGATATGCTGCACTTCACTGGCTCCACCAAAGTCGGAAAGCAGCTGATGGAGCAGGCCGCCAAGCGGCTGCTGCCTGTCACCCTGGAGCTCGGCGGCAAAGATCCGATGATCGTGCTGCGCGGCGCGAACCTCGAACGCGCCGCGAACGCAGCCGTCTGGGGCGCGCTGCAGAATGCCGGCCAGACGTGCATCTCGATCGAACGGGTCTACGTCGAGGCCGATGCCTACGAGCCGTTCCTCGCCAGGGTCCTCGAGAAGGTGGCGCGGCTGCGGCAGGGCCCGCCCGACGGCCCCGGCACGGTCGATCTCGGCGCGATTACCTCTGCCGAGCAGGTCGACGTCATCGACGAGCACCTACGCGACGCGGTCACGAAAGGCGCCACGATCGAAACGGGAGGCAAGCTCCTTCCGGGTGCAGGCTGCTTCTTCGAGCCCACCGTGCTGACGAACGTCGACCACTCGATGAACATCATGCGCGAGGAGACCTTCGGCCCGATTCTCCCAATCATGCGAGTGCAGAGCGAAGCGGAGGCGGTCCGGCTGGCGAACGACTCGAGCATGGGTCTCGACTCGAGCGTGTTCGCCGCAAGCCCCTCCCACGGCGAGCGAGTCGCCCGGCAAGTCGAATGCGGCGCGGTG
>Ga0335081_10010628_pt1 | contig 14887 bp, 7 predicted proteins | sample Lox_Sample_35_FD_206713 | JGI IMG/M metagenome (GOLD analysis project Ga0335081, IMG submission 206713) | Soil microbial communities from Loxahatchee National Wildlife Refuge, Florida, United States - Lox_Sample_3.5 | ecosystem: Environmental > Terrestrial > Soil > Wetlands | place: USA: Florida... | reverse complement strand
GTCGGCTTGACCACGATGCGCGTCACCGAATTATGGATGCCGCCACGCTGACCGGTTATCTCCGAGCCCGGCACGTTCACGATTTTCTCCTGGGCGTGATACATCAAGCACATGCCGTCTTTCACACGCTGCGAGACGACCGCACGCGCAACCAGCGCGCCGTTGGAGTTATAGGCCTCGATCCAGTCGTTATCGACGATGCCAACTTTCTTGGCGTCGTTCTCGCTGATCCAGACAATCGGCCCACCGCGCGACAGCGTGAGCATCAGCAGGTTGTCGGTGTAGGTCGAGTGGATGCCCCACTTCTGATGCGGCGTAATGAAGTTAAGCACGATCTGCTTTTCGCCATTCGGCTTTGAATCGATCACCGGCTTGACGGCCTTCAAATCCACCGGCGGGCGATAGACGCAGAGCGCCTCACCGAAGGCCCGCATCCACAGATGATCCTGATAGATCTGCTGGCGGCCGGACAGCGTGCGCCAGGGAATCAGCTCGTGCACGTTGGTGTAGCCCGCGTTGTAGCAGACCTTTTCCGACTCCAGCCCCGACCAGGTCGGCGCCGAGATGATCTTGCGCGGCTGCGCCACCACGTCGCGGAAGCGGATCTTCTCGTCTTCCTTGGGGATGGCGAGATGCTTGTGGTCGAGCCCCGTAGTCTTCGACAGCGCTTCCCAAGCCTTCACGGCGACTTCACCGTTGGTCTCGGGCGCGAGCGACAGGATGACCTCGGTGGCGTCGATGTCGGTGTCGATGCGGGCGAGTCCCTTGGTGGCACCCTCCTCCGTTACCTCTCCGTTCAGCCGTTTGAGCAGATCGACCTCGTGCTCAGTGTTCCAGGCGATGCCTTTCACGCCGTTACCGATATTCTGCATCAGCGGGCCGAGCGCGGTGAAGCGCTTGTAGACGTTGGGATAGTCGCGCTCGACCACGGTGACGGCCGGCATGGTCTTGCCGGGGATCGGCTCGACCTCGCCCTTCTTCCAATCCTTGACGTCGAGCGCCTGCGCGATCTCGCCCGGCGAGTCGTGCTGGATTGGCGTCATCACCACATCCTTTTCGACGCCGAGCACTTCCGGCGCCACTTCCGAGAACTTCTTGGCGATCACCTTGTAGATTTCCCAGTCGCTCTTGCAGTCCCACACCGGATCCACCGCCGCGGTGAGCGGGTGGATGAAGGGATGCATGTCGGAGGTGTTGAGGTCGTTCTTCTCGTACCAGGTCGCGGTTGGCAGCACGATGTCCGAGTAGACGCAGGTGGTGGACATGCGGAAGTCAAGCGTGACCAAAAGGTCGAGCTTTCCTTTCGGCGCGTTCTCGTGCCAGACGACCTCGCGCGGCTTCTTCTTGCCCGTCTCGCCCAAGTCCTTGCCCTGCACGCCATGCGTGGTGCCGAGCAGATGCTTGAGGAAATATTCGTGACCCTTGCCCGAGGAGCCGAGCAGGTTGGAGCGCCACACGAACATGTTGCGCGGCCAGTTGTCGGGATGGTCCGGGTTCTCGCAGGCCATCTGCAACTCGCCGAACTTTAGCGCCTTGGCGATATAGTCTTTGGCCTCGAGCCCCGCGGCCTGCGCCTTCTTCGCCAACTCAAGCGAATTTTGCTTGAGCTGCGGCGCCGACGGCAGCCAGCCCATGCGCTCGGCACGTATGTTGTAGTCTATGAGCGCGCCGTCCCAGGGGCCCGGCGGCGCGGTCGGCGACAGGATTTCGTCGATACCAACCGTCTCGTAGCGCCATTGGTCGGTGTGGGCGTAGAAGAACGAGGTCGAGTTCATCTGACGTGGTGGCCGGCTCCAGTCGAGCGCGAAGGCGAGCGGCAGCCAGCCCGACTGCGGGCGCAGTTTTTCCTGGCCGACATAATGCGACCAGCCGCCGCCCGACTGACCGACGCAACCGCACATCACCAGCATGTTGACGACGCCACGGTAGTTCATATCGCAGTGGTACCAGTGATTCATGGCGGCGCCGATGATCACCATGGAGCGGCCTTTGGTCTTCTCGGCGTTGAGCGCGAATTCGCGCGCCACCGTCGCGATTTGGTCGCGCGGTACGCCGGTGATCTTCTCGGCCCAGGCCGGCGTGTAGGGCACGCTGTCGTCGTAGGATTTGGCGACGTGCTCGCCGCCGAAGCCGCGGTCGACGCCATAGTTGGCAACGAACAGGTCGAACACCGAGGCGACCAGCGTCTCACCGTCCTTTAGGGCGACACGTTTGGCCGGCACCTTGCGCACCAGCACGCTCGGGTGATCGGTGCCGGCGAAGTGGTCGTGCTCGCGATTGCCGAAATAGGGGAAGCCGACGTCGGCGAGTTCGTCTTTGTCATTGGCGAAGGTCAGCTGCAGCTTGGTTTCGCCGCCGTCCGACTTCTTCTCCTCCAGATTCCACTTGCCCTTTTCGCCCCAGCGGAAGCCGACCGAGCCGCGCGGGGCGACGATGCTCTTGGACGCCTCGTCATAAGCGACGGTCTTCCATTCCGGATTGTTGGTCTCGCCAAGATTGTCGGCGAAGTCGGACGCGCGCAGCAGCCGCCCAGGCACCAGCCGGCCGTCCTGCTTCACCAGTTGCACCAGCATCGGCATATCCGTGTACTGGCGCACATAGTCTTCGAAATACTTGGCCTGCCGATCGAGATAGAACTCGCGCAGGATGACGTGGCCCATGGCCATGGCGAGCGCGGCGTCGGTGCCCTGCTTCACCGAGATCCATAGATCGGCGAACTTCGAGGCTTCCGAATAGTCCGGGCAGATCACCACGCTCTTGGCGCCGCGGTAGCGCGCCTCGGTGTAGAAATGTGCATCGGGTGTGCGCGTCTGCGGGACGTTGGAGCCCCACAGAATGAGGAAACCGGAATTGTACCAATCGGCGCTCTCGGGAACGTCGGTCTGCTCGCCCCAGGTCTGCGGGCTGGACGGCGGAAGGTCGCAATACCAGTCGTAGAACGACATGCAGACGCCGCCGAGCAGCGACAGATAGCGCGAGCCCGCGGCGTACGACACCATCGACATGGCCGGGATCGGCGAGAAGCCTATGATGCGATCCGGCCCGTGCCGCTTGATGGTATAGGCGTTGGCCGCCGCGATGATCTCGGTGACTTCGTCCCAGGTCGCGCGCACGAAACCGCCGAGCCCGCGCTTCTCCGTATAGGCCGTGCGTTTCTTCGGGTCCTCGACGATCGAAGCCCAGGCCGCCACCGGCTTGCGCAATGCGCGTGCTTCGCGCCAGAGCTTGAGCAGCCGCGAGCGCACCAGCGGATATTTCACGCGGTTGCCGGAATAGAGGTACCAGGAATAGCTGGCGCCGCGCGAGCAGCCGCGGGGCTCGTGGTTGGGCAGCTCCGGCCGCGTGCGCGGATAGTCGGTCTGCTGCGTTTCCCAAGTGACGATGCCGCCCTTGACGTAGATCTTCCACGAGCACGAACCGGTGCAATTGGCACCGTGGGTCGAACGCACGATCTTGTCGTGCTGCCAGCGCTTGCGATAGCCGTCCTCCCAGCGGCGGTCTTCGCGCGTGGTAATGCCGTGGCCGTCGGAGAATGTCTCGCCGGCGCGCTTGAAGAAAGTCAGGCGATCGAGGAAATGACTCATGTGCCCCTCACTCAGCCGGCGTAGCCGCGGGCGACATACCGCGCGGCTTGGTCAAACGACGTTCGACGTCGTAAAGCAGGCTGCCGCGGCGCGTGTAGTAGGTCCACGTGATCGCGACACAACTGACGTAGAACAGTAGAAAGCCCCACAGCGCGGTTTCGGCGCCACCTGTCGTCGCAATCGACGTTCCATACGCCTTCGGGATGAAGAAGGCGCCAAATGCCGCGATGGCCGAGGTGAAGCCCGTGATAGCGGCGGATTCTTTTTCCGCTTGCCGCAATTGCGCATCTTTCTCGGCCTTTGGCATCAGGCGCGCAACTTCCTTACGCATGATGTTGGGGATCATCTGGAAGGTCGATGCGTTGCCGACGCCCGTCGCGAAGAACAGCAGCAGGAACATCGCAAAGAAACCCCAAAATGCGTCGGGCTGATCCTTGATACCGAGGAAATACAAAACTCCTGCGACACCGACCATCATCGTGATGAACACCCAGAAGGTGACGCGCGCGCCACCCCAGCGATCCGAGACCCAGCCGGTAGCAGAGCGTGATAGTGCGCCGACCAGCGGGCCGACGAAGACAAACGGCAGCGCGTCGACTGCCGGGAATTGCGTCTTCGCCAGCAGCGGGAAGCCAGCCGAATAGCCGATGAAAGAACCGAAAGTCCCGGTGTAGAGCCAGCACATGATCCAGTTGTGCTTGCGCTGAAAGATCACCGCTTGCTCAGTAAATGAGGCCTTAGCCGAGGCGATGTCGTTCATGCCGAACCAGGCGGCGAAGGCGCTGGCGGCGATGAACGGCACCCAGATGAAGCCGGCGTTTTGCAGCCACAGCGGCGTCGGACCCGCAGGACCTGTCACCGTTGCCGCATCGCCGCCGAACCAGCCGAACACGCCGGCGGTGATCACAATCGGCACCAGGAACTGCACGACGCTGACGCCGAGATTGCCGAGGCCGGCATTGAGCGCCAGCGCGTTGCCCTTCTCCGTCCGCGGAAAAAAGAAGCTGATGTTGGCCATCGAGGAGGCAAAGTTGCCGCCACCAAGGCCGCACAAGAGCGCGAGCGCAAGAAATATAAAATACGGCGTTTCCGGATTCTGTACAGCATAACCGATGCCGACAGCGGGGAGCAGGAGCGACCAAGTCGCCAGCGTGGTCCACAGCCGACCGCCGAAAATCGGCACCATGAAAGAATAGAAGATGCGCAACACCGCGCCGGAAATTCCCGGCAGAGCCGCGAGCCAGAACAGTTCATCGGTCGTGAACTGAAAGCCGACCGAGGGCAGTTTTGCAACGACCACCGACCAGACCTGCCAGACCGAGAACGATAGAAGCAGCGCCGGGATCGAAATCCATAGATTGCGCCGGGCGATCGTGCGGCCTGTCTCGTTCCAGAATTTCTTGTCTTCCGGCCGCCAATCGGTGAGTACCGCGCCCGACAGCGCGCCGACATGGGCCGGCTTGTGGATCTCCTGAAATTCCGGAAGTTGCGGCAGCTTCGCCAGCGCGGCGCCGGCGACGACACGCTCCATCCGGCGGATCGAGACGTGCATCCAGATCAAGGCGACGGTCACCAGCGCGAACAGCAGCATAAAGCAGCTCGTCCAAAGACCGGTGAGATCGTTGAGCGCGCCGAAGGCGATCGGCAGCACGAAGCCGCCAAGCCCGCCAATCATGCCGACGAGGCCGCCCACCGCGCCAACATTTTTCGGATAGTAGACGGGGATATGCTTGTAGATGGCGGCCTTGCCCAGCGCCATGAAAAAGCCGAGCACGAACACGGTAACCGTGAAGGGCACCACCGCCATTTCAACATGGAAACTGCGCGGCCCGCCGATGGTGTGCACGATATAGTCGGTCGGCGGATAGGAGAGCACGAAGGTGCAGGCGATCGCGACCATGAAGGTCCAATACATGACGCGGCGTGCGCCAAAGCGATCCGAGAGATGCCCGCCGTAAGCGCGGAAGACGCTGGCGGGGAACGAAAACGCGGCGGCGGTCATGCCGGCGGTCTCGATATTCACGTCGTAGACGTTGATCAAATATTGCGGCAGCCACAACGACAAGGCGACGAATGCGCCAAACATGAAGAAATAATAAAGCGCGAAGCGCCAGACCTGCACGTTCTTAAGCGGCTCCAGCTCGAGCCAAGCACTGCGCGGTTTTTCGCCGCGCGCGCGGCGCGCGACCAGCACAGGATCGTCATTGGTGCCGAACCAGAAGATGACCGCCATAATCGCAATGCCGGCGGCCCAGACCTGGGCGACGGTATGCCAGCCATAGGCAACCAGAACAAACGGCGCGCAGAATTTGGTGACAGCCGCGCCGACATTGCCGGCGCCAAAGATGCCGAGCGCGGTGCCCTGCTTTTCGGTCGGATACCAGCGCGATACATAGGCGACGCCGACTGCAAACGATCCGCCGGCGATTCCGACAAACAGCGCCGCAATGAGGAATTGCGGATAGGTCGACGCCCAGGTCAGGAAATAGGTTGCGACCGCGGCCGCCAACATGACCAGCGTATAGACGATGCGGCCGCCGTACTGATCGGTCCACACACCGAGAACCAGGCGGATGAGCGAACCACTGAGAATGGGAGTGCCGACCAGCAGACCGAACTCGGTTTCGTTCAGTCCCAGGTCTCTCTTAATTTGCACGCCGATGATGGCGAAGATGGTCCAGACCGCGAAGCAGACGGTGAACGCGATCGTGGACATCCAGAGCGCGCGCCCGTGCCCAGGCACGCTCGCAATCGATTTGTCTTGCATTGGGGCCTCTTTTCGTCGGCATCCATTCGCTTGAGGCCAAAGAAAACCTGGGATTCCGCACCGCGGCTTTGAGATCGATCAAATCGAATCCATATTTATTTGCAAAGGCTTAGATTGCAATTTGTCGCCTGTTGACTTGATCTTTCCAGCTACCAGAATTGATCTTTATCAAGCCAATGAGCCGGCACTGAAGTTACTGGAAGACAGCGCACAATTACTGTCGGGGAATTCGCCATGCGTCCGCAGGAATGGTCCATCGTCCGGCATTTGCCGCTGTTCAGTGAGATGAGCGAAGAAAATTTCGCGACGCTGATGAACGCCGCCTTTCTTCAGCGATTTCCTGCCTGTGTCTCATTGATTACGGAAGGTGAACTTCCAGACTTTCTTCATATCGTCGTTGATGGCACGGTCGAACTGTTCGCGGAGCATGACGGTGAGGAAACGACGCTGCATATCGTCCGGCCGGTAGCGACCTTCATCCTGGCGGCGGTGATTCGCGACGAGGTGTATCTCAAGTCGGCACGCACGCTCTCTCCTTCGCAGATCCTGATGGTGCCGGCGCAGACGGTCCGCGATGTTTTCGGGCGCGACGCCGCTTTCGCGCGCGCCATCGTCAATGAACTGGCAGAGCGCTATCGCGGCGTCGTGCGCGCGCTCAAAAACGAGAAGTTGCGCACCGGCACCGCGCGCCTGGCCAATTGGATTCTTCGCGAAGACATGCGCCAGGGCCAGACCCAGAAGATCGCGCTCACAATCGATAAGCGCACCCTTGCTTCGCGTCTCGGAATGACGCCGGAAAATCTTTCGCGCAATCTCGGGCAATTGACATCACACGGCGTCCGAACTTCAGGCCGCGACATCGTGATCGAGGATATCGCGGCACTCAGCAAATTCGCCAAGCCGAATGCACTCATCGACGGTTAAATCAATCCGATGGAGTCCGAGAGGGTCGGCGGCGCAGCCTGTCATCAACGCGGCCGTCCCCGAATATTTAACGCACGCAAGTACGACGATCAGTACGATACGTGTGAGTGCGGTATCTGCTAAGCGATTAAAAATCCGGCGCGTTTAGCCGTCAGCTTACGCACTCCATCATCGGCGCAACACAGAATCGATGGGTCTGACTTTCTAACGTTTTTTGTAGTTTATCAATCATTTGATTAATATTTCATCCGTCTCATGTCGTACCGTTTCCGGCTTGTTTTGAGGGCCCTTTGATGACCGCTAAGTGCCATTAGCAAACTCAACACGTAACCTACTGCACGTCAGCTTCAGTTAGAAGCTGAGATTGCCGCGATGCGCTTGTATCGCAATCGGCTTTCCAGCCGCCTTAGTAACGGTATCGACATGCTTCGAATCGATCAGTCGGTCAGCGCCGCGTACAGTTCGGTGGCATTTTTGGCACGCCGCAGCAGCACGAGGTCATCGGCCGTTCTCAGCTTGCGCGCGACGCAGGCGAGAGCGCCAAGTTGCTCGCCTTCAGAAGCAGTCGGCAACAAAAGCACGAAGACAATATCGACCGGCTTGCCATCAATGGCATCAAAGTCGATCGGCTGCTTAAGCCTTGCAACAATTCCAAAGGGCTTTTCGATTTCCGGAAATCGCGCGTGCGGAATGGCGACTCCATTGCCCATACCCGTCGATCCGAGCCCTTCGCGCTTGAAAAGTTCGGAAATTATGGCGCCTTCCGGCAATTTGAGCTTGGCGGACGCCTTACGAGCTAAATCCTGCAGCAGTTGCTCCTTGTCCGAAGCACGAATATTGAGCAACGTCTCGGTCGGCGAGAGAAATTCCGAAATCTTCATAAGCGCTCCAAGTCGACGCTTGCAATTGGGCCAGGGACTCTATCGTTTTTAGTCGGGAGCACGCAGCCGATAGCCGATTCCGGTCTCGGTGAGAATGTACTGGGGGCGTTCCGGATCCACTTCGACTTTCTGCCTAAGCTGCCGCACGTATACGCGTAGGTATTGCGCGTCGGTGAGGTTGTCCCACAGCTCCCCAAGCAGAAACTTGTGAGTCAGCACCTTGCCCGCATGTTGAACCAGGACCCGCAACAGATCGTATTCTTTCGGCGAGAGCTTAACGTCCTGATCGCGTACTTTGACGATGCGCCGCACCAGATCGACCGATAGATCGCCGACTCGAAAGACCGGCCGTTCCCCATGAACCTGAAGCTGGTGACGCAGCGCCGCACGCATGCGCGCCAAAAGTTCGTCCATGCCAAACGGTTTTGTGATGTAGTCGTCAGCACCAAAATCGAGCGCTTGGACCTTCCCTGCCTCATCGCCCCGGCTCGAAAGCACGACGATTGGCACGCCTTCTTTCCGCCCGCGGATCGTTCGCAATAATTCGAGACCGTCGACGTCAGGAAGTCCTAAATCAAGGATGACCAAATCCGGATTTTGCGCGAGGAGTTCAAGGCCGGTCTTTCCACTCGGTGCTTCCAAGACTTCATAGCCTTGCGTGTTCAGCCCCATCCGCAGCAACTTCCGGATCGGTGGCTCATCGTCGATGACAAGGATTTTGAGGCGCGCAGCGCTCATGCGGCGGTATCCAACTGCTCTGCCTCGGCCGGGATCGGCATTCGGATCGTGAACACGGCTCCTCGGCGGTCGCTACGATTGGCCGCCACGATGGTGCCTTTCATCGCCTCAATGAATCCGCGCGAAATCGCCAGCCCGAGTCCGGTGCCCGCCCTCACGTGGTCGCCTTTCTGCACCCGATAGAACTTGTCAAAGATGTGCTCCAACTCTTCCGCCGGAATTCCGTCACCCTCGTCAATTATTTCCAATGAGACGGAATCTCGGTCGCGCCAAGTTTCGATGCGGATCGTCGAACCCGAGGGCGAGTATTTGGCTGCGTTGTCCAATACGTTGAAGAGCGCCTGCTCGAAAAGCACTGCATCCAACGCAAGCATCGGCAAATCGCCATCAAGGTCTAGCTCCACGCGATGTCCGGCCAGAATCTTGTCGGCGCGCCGCAGCGCGCTACCGACGATTTCGCGCAGATCGTGCGGCGCGGCGTTAGGAACAATTGCGCCCGACTCAAGCTTCGTCATGTCGAGTAGATTTGCGATGAAGCGGTTGAGCCGCTCGGATTCATCAACGATTGTCTGCAACAGATCCACCTTTTCGGCATCGCTGAGCTTGCTTGACAGATCGCGCAGCGTTCCAGCCGCGCCCAGCACTGCCGCTAGCGGTGTTTTGAGGTCGTGTGAAATCGAGGTCAGCAGAGCGGATCGCAAGCGTTCGGTTTCGACCGTGCGCTTGACCTGATCCATGTCCTCAACCAAGTGAACGCGCTCGATAGCAAGCGCGCTCTGGTCGATCAGCGCGTCGAGCAACCGGCGTTCATCGGGGGTCAGGAGCGGCCCGGGTTTGTCGCCATCGATCCCGATCACACCGATGGGCCCACGCCCAGTACGCATGGGCAAAAATAGCCGTTTCGCGCCTGGCAGGGTATCTGCGCCGCGGCCAGCCGGACGATTGTTCTGCCAAGCCCACTTCGCTGCCGCCAGATCCGCGTCGTCCAGAACGTCCTCGGGCGGATAGCCGGCCGCTACAGTGATCGTGCCGTCGCGCGGCAACAGAAGAACGACGCGCACTTTCAACATCAGTGCGGCTTGATAAGCCGTGGCCCAGAGAAGATCGTCCAGAGTACCGACACCGGCGAGCTTGCGGCTGAAGGCATAAAGGGATTCGGTTGTACGAGCGCGGCTCATGGCCGTTACCGCTTGCGTGCGCACACGCGCAGCGACGTTGGAAACAATCACGGCCATCACGATGAAGAAGAAAAACGCCAATACGTTGGTCGGATCTGCAATCGTGAACGTGTAGAGTGGCGGCAAAAAGAAAAAATTATAGCAAAGCGAAGCAACAACGCTGGCGAGGAGTGACGGCCATAATCCAAAGCGCGCGGCCACGGCAACAATCCCGGTCATAAAGACGAGATCGACGTTTTCGAGACCGAACCACGGCTCGACAAGCTCGCCTGCCGCGAGGGAGAGCGCCACAACAGCGATTGAAAGGCCATAAGGACGCGGATCGAAGGGTTCGTGCGTCTCCGCTGAGCGCACGGTCTTCGGACCGATAGGTTCGCTTACGATTTCTTCGCCAGCGATCACGTGGACGCTGATCGTACCGGTGCGTCGCACAAGATCGTGCACGACTGAACCATGGAGGATCTCGAACAAGCGCGAGCGCGTCGATTTTCCGATGACGATCTGCGTGATGTTGTTGGCGCGCGCGTACGCAATAATGTCGTCAGCAACGCGGCGCGCGCCGCCTGGCACCGTGACCGTTTCACCGCCTAAGTTCATCGCAAGCCGCAAGGTGTCGGCAATGCGGTCGCGCTGCTCATTGCTGAGTCGCGCGCTGCGCCCGGTTTCGACGTATATCGCCGTCCATGGCGCGTGAATGCGATCCGCAAGACGCCTGGTGGCACGCACCAGACCGGCAGCACGCGGGTCCTCGCTGACACAGACTAGCACCCGCTCACCTGCCGCCCAAGGTCCCTGGATGGCCTTAGCCTGCATCTCGGTGAGCAATTGCTCATCCACGCGCTCGGCGGTCCGGCGCAGGGCAAGTTCGCGAAGCGCAATCAAGTTAGCGGGGGAGAAGAAATGCACCAGCGCGCGTTCCGCCTGTAGCGGAACGTAGACTTTGCCTTCTTTGAGACGCTGGATCAGATCGTCGGGCGTGAGATCGACCAGTTCTACTGCGTCGGCGCGATCGAATACTGCGTCCGGGATCGTCTCGCGCACGCGAACATGGGTGATCTGAGCGACGACGTCATTCAGGCTTTCGATGTGCTGAATATTGACGGTCGTATAGACGTCGATGCCGTGTTGCAATATTTCTTCGACGTCGAGATAGCGCTTGGGATGCCGGCTGCCTTCGGCGTTGGTATGCGCCAGCTCGTCGATAAGCGCGATCTGCGGCCGGCGCGCGATGATCGCATCGAGGTCCATTTCATTGAGCGAGCGGCCTTTGTATTCGACTTGACGGCGCGGAATGACCTCGAGGCCCTCCACCAGGGCCTCGGTCTCCTTTCTGCCGTGGGTCTCGATAACGCCGACGACAACATCGTAGCCGTCTTTTTTCCGCGCGCGCGCGGTCTCCAGCATCGTGTAGGTCTTGCCGACGCCGGGAGCGGCGCCGACGAAGATCCTCAGCTTGCCGATACGGCCTTCTTCCCGCCGGGCAGCCTCCAGCAAGGCTTCCGGCGAAGGCCGTTGATCGGGATCGCGCCGCTGGTCTGCCATCAGTGAACAGATGCCTCAGGCTGTCCTGAGTTCCGCCACCTTATTTGGCCGCATCAAGCGCCAGATTGAGTAGCAGAACGTTGACGTGCGGCTCGCCGAGCAGACCGAGGAATCGGCCATCCGTATGCTCCTGAACGAGCTGGCGAACGCGCTCTTCTGGCATATTACGCGCCTTCGCGACACGGGGCACCTGGAATAGCGCCGCTTCCGGGGAAATATCCGGATCGAGGCCACTGCCTGACGTGGTCACCAGATCGGTCGGGACTGTGGCGGAGGGGTTTTCTTTTTTGAGCGCCTCCACGTCGGCTTTGATGCGGTCCATCAGCGCCTTGCTGGTCGAACCATAATTCGAACCGCCGGAATTCGCCGCATTATAGGGCGCCGAAACCGTCTTGGTCGGGTCCTTCGGATCAGGCGCCGTCGTCGCCGACGGACGGCTGTGGAAATAGTTGTCGGCCTTGAACTCCTGCCCCATCACCGATGAGCCAACCACCTTTCCGCCCCGCTCGACCAGACTGCCGGTCGCCTGCGAAGGAAAAACGACATTCGCAATGCCCGTCATTGCGAAGGGGTAGGCAACGCCAACAATCAATGTCAGCGTGATGATGAACGTGATGGCCGGACGGATTTCTTTCAACATGATCGTGGCTCCTCAGGCCAGGTGTAGGGCCGTGACGATAACGTCGATGGCCTTGATGCCGATAAAAGGAATAATGATGCCGCCAAGACCGTAAATCAGCAGATTACGCCGCAGCAACGGGCCTGCACCGATCGCGCGATAAGCCACGCCTTTCAGTGACAGCGGAATCAACGCGACAATGATCAGCGCATTGAAGATGATCGCAGACAGGATGGCGCTCGTCGGCGTCGACAAGTTCATGATATTCAGCGCCTGCAGTTGCGGGTAGAAGGCGACGAACATCGCCGGGATGATGGCGAAATACTTTGCCACGTCGTTGGCGATCGAAAACGTGGTGAGCGCGCCGCGCGTCATCAGAAGCTGCTTGCCGATCTCGACGACCTCGATCAGCTTGGTCGGATTGGAATCGAGATCGACCATGTTGCCGGCCTCGCGCGCGGCCTGCGTGCCGGTGTTCATGGCCACGCCGACGTCGGCTTGCGCCAGCGCGGGCGCGTCGTTGGTGCCGTCGCCGCACATGGCGACCAGCTTGCCCTTGGCCTGCTCGTCGCGGATCAGGCGCAGCTTGTCCTCGGGCGTGGCTTGGGCGAGGAAATCGTCGACCCCTGCTTCCGCCGCAATAGCGGCCGCGGTCACCGCGTTGTCGCCGGTGATCATGATGGTGCGGATACCCATGCGGCGCAGCTCGGCAAATCGCTCGCGGATGCCGCCTTTGACGATGTCCTTGAGATGAATAATCCCAAGAAGTTTCCCGTCCTTGGCGACGGCCAGCGGCGTGCCGCCGGTCTTGGCGATCGACTCAGCGATGGTATTGAGCTCGCGGGCGCTTTCCGCGTTGGCGGCGGCGGACTTGCCCGTGCTCAGGAACCCAATGATCGCGTCGACCGCGCCTTTGCGAATCCACGAACTGCCGATTTCGACGCCACTCATGCGGCTCTGCGCGGTGAACGGAATGAATTTGGCGCCGATCTCGGCGATTTCGCGCCCGCGGATGCCGTATTTTTCCTTGGCCAACACGACGATCGAGCGGCCTTCCGGCGTCTCGTCGGCGAGCGAAGCGAGTTGCGCCGCATCCGCCAGTTCCTTCTCGGTGACGCCGCGCACCGGCTTGAACTCGGTCGCCTGCCGGTTGCCGAGCGTGATGGTGCCGGTCTTATCGAGCAGGAGCGTGTCGACGTCGCCGGCCGCCTCGACCGCGCGGCCCGACATGGCCAGCACGTTGAAACGCACGAGGCGGTCCATGCCGGCGATGCCGATTGCCGACAGCAGCGCGCCGATGGTGGTCGGGATCAGGGTCACGAACAGTGCGACCAGGATGACCACGGAGATTGTGCCGCCGGCATAGGCGGCGTAGCTCGGGATCGTCACGGTCGCGAACACGAAGATGATCGTGAGGCCGGCAAGCAGAATGTTAAGCGCGATTTCGTTCGGGGTTTTCTGCCGCTCGGCGCCTTCCACCAGCTTGATCATGCGATCGAGAAAGGTCGAACCGGGCGCCGCGGTGATGCGCACGCGGATCCAATCGGACAGCACCTGCGTGCCGCCGGTGACAGCGGAGCGGTCACCGCCCGATTCGCGGATAACCGGCGCCGATTCGCCGGTGATCGCCGCTTCGTTGACCGAAGCCACGCCCTCGACGATCTCGCCATCCGACGGAATCAAATCGCCGGCTTCGACCAGGACGACGTCACCAACCTTGAGCGTGGTGCTCGGAATCAGCTTAAACTTTTTCCGGTCCGAACCGCTCAGCAGCTTGGCTTTGGTCTCGGTGCGCGTGCGCCGCAAGGCCTCGGCCTGCGCCTTGCCGCGGCCTTCCGCGATGGCTTCCGCGAAATTGGCGAACAGCACGGTGAACCACAGCCAAACGATGATCTGCAACTCGAAGCCGATATGCCCGCCTCCAGTCACGAGATCACGGATCAGTATGACCGTGGTCAACGCGGTGACGATCTCGAGCACGAACATCACCGGGCTCTTGATCAGCGTGCGCGGATCGAGCTTCACGAAGGCCTGACCGATCGCCGGACCCACGATCTTGGGATCGAGCAACGCCGAGACCGGCATGCGTTTGCGAATATGCGAGGTTTCCATTGGAATGACTCCGAAGCGATCAGAACAGCGTGCCGGCGCCCATCGCGAGATGTTCGACGATGGGTCCGAGCGAGAACGCGGGGAAGTAGATCAATCCGCCGGTAATCAGGATCACGCCCACCAGCAGGCCGACGAAGAGGCCGCCGTGGGTCGGGAATGTTCCGGCCGAAGGAGGCACCGACTTCTTCGCGACCAGCGAGCCGGCAATTGCCATCACCGGGATGATCACGAAATAGCGGCCGATCAGCATCGCCAGGCCGCCGGTGATGTTGTACCAGAGGGTGTTGCCGGTCAGACCGGCGAAGGCCGAGCCGTTGTTGCCAGTCTGCGAAATGTAGGCGTACAGGATTTCGGAAAAGCCGTGCGGGCCGGAGTTGTTCGTCGAGGCGACGGCAAAATCAAGCACTGACGCGGCGGCGGTGAAGCCGAGCATCGACAGCGGCAGGATCAGGATGGCGAGCATGGCCATCTTGACCTCCTTCGCCTCCAGTTTCTTGCCGAGATATTCCGGCGTGCGGCCGACCATCAGGCCGGCGATGAAC
>Ga0335081_10010627_pt1 | contig 14889 bp, 7 predicted proteins | sample Lox_Sample_35_FD_206713 | JGI IMG/M metagenome (GOLD analysis project Ga0335081, IMG submission 206713) | Soil microbial communities from Loxahatchee National Wildlife Refuge, Florida, United States - Lox_Sample_3.5 | ecosystem: Environmental > Terrestrial > Soil > Wetlands | place: USA: Florida... | reverse complement strand
CCTCATCGGAGGCAACGACTGGTCGCCGCTGGTGTGCTTCAGCTTCCACCCGCGCAAGGTGCTCAGCACCGGCGACGGCGGCATGATCACGACGGGCGACCCGGGCCTGGCGCGCCGGCTGCGCCTGCTGCGCCAGCACGGCATGTCGGTCAACGACCTCGAGCGGCACCAGGCGCGCGTGATCGTGAACGAGGAATATCCCATCCTGGGCTACAACTTCCGGCTCACGGACCTCCAGGCTGCGCTCGGCCTGGCGCAGCTGCGCCGCCTCCCGGGGCTGGTCGAGCGCCGCCGCGCGATCGCGGCGCGCTACGACGCCGCGCTCGCCGGGACGCCCGGGGTGGAGCTCTTCCGCGAGCCGCCCGACTGCCGGTGGAACCAGCAGACCTACCTGATCCGCCTGCCAGGGGTGCCCGCCGCGCGGCGCGACGCCTTCATGCAGGCGATGCTCGACGCCGGCATCGCCACCCGCCGCGGGGTCATGTCCATCCACCGCGAGGCCTGCTACGTCGAGCGGTTCGGGCGGCAGTCGTTTCCGGAAAGCGAGGCGGCCAGCGACCAGTGCGTCTGTTTGCCGCTTTACACCCAGATGACGGATGCTGAAATCGACGAGGTCGCCGCCGCCGTCCACCGGCACGCGCCGCGCGCCTGAGGAAGCCGCATGGATCCCGCCGCCGCCAAACCCCTGCCCCCGAATCCCTACAACCCGTTCGCCTGGATCGCGGGCAACCCCGAGATCGGCGAGGGCACCTGGATCGGCGCCTTCACGCTGATCGACGGCCTCGGCGGCCTGAAGATCGGCCGGGGCTGCAACATCAGCTCGGGGGCGCAGCTCATCTCCCATTCGACCGCCCGCCGGTGCGTGACCGAGCGGCGCCATCCGGAGATCGACACCCGGCCGACCGAGGTGGGCGACCACGTGTTCGTGGGCGCCAACGCGGTCGTGCTCATGGGCGCGAAGATCGGCGACCACTCCATCATCGCCGCGGGGGCGGTGGTGCTTGAGGACACGGTCGTCCCGCCCTATTCGCTCGTCGCCGGCGTGCCAGCGCGGGTGGTGCGCGACCTCCGGGCGGAAGTGGCGGCCTGGAGCCAGGAGGGCCATGCGCGCTAGGCCGCTGCTGTCGGTGGTGGTCGCCGCCTTCAACGAGGAGGGCAACCTGCCGCGCCTGTACGAGCGAATCGTCGCCCTCGACGGGGCGGCGCTGGGCGCCGACCTCGAGCTGGTGTTCGTGGACGACCATTCCGGCGATCGGACCCCCGCCCTGCTGCGCGACCTGGCCGCGCGCGACCCGCGGGTCAAGGTGCTGCGCTTCTCGAAGAACTTCGGCAGCCACAAGGCCTTCACCGCGGGGCTGGAGCTCTGCACCGGCGACGCCGCCGTGATCCTCGCCGCCGACCTGCAGGACCCGCCGGAGACGATTCCGCAGCTGGTGGCCAAATGGCGCGCCGGGGCCAAGGTGGTGTGGGCGGTGCGGGATGAGCGCGAGGGCGAACCGTGGCTCGGCCGGCTGCTGGCCCGGACCTACTATTTCCTCATGCGCCGCTTCGCCGAGGTGCAGCCGCCGCGCACCGGGGCCGACTTCCTGCTCGTGGACCGTCAGGTGCTGGACGTGCTGAAGCAGGCGCCCGAGAAGCACACGTCGCTGCTGGCGCTCATCCAGTGGCTGGGTTTCACGCAGGAGCAAATCACCTACACCAAGGCGGCGCGGCAGGCCGGGCGCTCGAAATGGACGCTGCGCCGGAAGCTGAAGCTCTCGATCGATTCGTTCGTGAGCTTCTCGTATTTTCCGATCCGGCTGATGTCGACCTGCGGGGTCCTTTTCGCCCTCACCGGCTTTGTGTATGCGGTGGTCGTGGCGGTGCGGGCGCTGGCCTACGGCAGCCCGGTGCAGGGCTGGCCCGCGCTGATGTGCGCGGTGTTGATCACCTCCGGCGTGCAGCTCCTCATGCTCGGCGTGCTGGGCGAATATCTCTGGCGCGCCTTCGATGAGACGCGCGGCCGGCCGCGCTACATCATTGAGGAGAGGATCAACTGCTGATGGCGGCGCTTCCGGCAGCTTCCGGCGAGCCGCGCGGAGCGGCGGTTCGCGGCCTGGCCCGTCGCCTCCGCGATTGGGAGCAGCGCGGGCATCTGAGCCTTTCTCTCCTGCTGGGGGACGCCGCCATCGCGGCCTGGCTCGCCTTTGCGTTCTTCTCGTTCACCGATCGCCTCCGGCCGGCGGCCGGACCGCTGGCCGTGGGTGCGACCGCCGTGGCCCTGGTGGCGCATCTCGTCCGGTGGCACCAGCGCTCCGTTTGGCCAGCCGCGGGGTTCGCGCTGCTGCTCGGCTGCGGCATGTTCGCGCTGCGGGCCGCGGGCGGGGTGATCCTGGCCCCGACTGAGATCCTGTGGCTGGCGCTGACCGCCACGCTGGCACTGGCCGGATTCCGCCTGGCCTTCCGGGCGACGCGGGCGCGGCACCCGGACCAGCCGCTGGAGGTCGTGCGCTGGGTTGCAGTGGGCGCGGGAGCGACCGCGTTCTTCCTGCCCTTTTATCATGCAGGGACGCTCGGCACCGGTGATGCCCAATGGTACGTGGTGATGTTCGCCGATTTCATCACCCAATTTCGCGCCGGAGTCTTTCCCGTGTGGGCCGGCCAGAGCGTCTATGCCTTCAACGGCGCGATCAGCCCGCTGCGTTTCGCTCCCTGGTATCAGTATGCCGGCGGGTTCCTCGACCTGCTGACGGCACGGGCGCTGGGTTTCGGCGCCCTCAGCAACGCCGTGCTGGCCGTCAACGGGTTGGCCAGCGGCTTTGCCGCCTATCACTGCCTGCGTGACATCCTCCCCCGGCGGCCCGGGCTGGCCTGCCTGCTGGCGCTCCTGTTCCTGGGCAGCCCGGGCATCCTCGCGCCGCTGCTGATCGGCAATCAGTACATGACCTTCATGGCGACGCCGTTCATCGCCCTGGTGATGAACGGCGCGTTTCGGCTGTGGACCCGCGACGATTTGAGCGGTCCACTCCGGCTGGCAGTGGGATTGGCCGGCGTATGGGTGAGCCACGCGCCCATCGCGCTCTGGTGCACGATCTTCGCCGTCATCGCCGGCGCGATTGTGGCGGGACGCCGCCGGCAGTGGTCAGCGGATGGAAGGAGGCTGATGATTTCGGGCGCGGTTTTTGGCCTGTTGGGTTCACTGCCGTTCCTGTCGACGCTGGCGATCGACAATCTGAACACCAGCCCAGCCAATCCGGCTGTCGCCGTCGACATGGTGAGAACCCATTTCCCGGCGAATTTCGCCCCCATCAAGGCGGATGGCGACGCGCTGTCCACCGGCTATGGCGCCCTGGCAGCTCTGGCGCTCGCGCTGTTCTTCTGGCCCCGGCGCCCCCCGCGCGGCACCTGGCTTTTTGTCGGGGCCACGCTGGCGGTGGTGCCCATTCTCCTGCCCGTCCCCTGGCTGGATCAGGCGTTCTGGACCCACGTGCCTTCGTGGTTCCTAACGATCAACAACGTCTGGCCCATGCAGCGGCTCTTCGGCATCTGGGCCGCCTTGATGTTGTTCGCCGCGGCCGTGGTGATGAGTGACAGCCGGCTGTCGGAAAGCCGTACCGTCTGCGGGATCTGCTTCGCCGTGCTGGCGGCATTCGGCCTCTGGTCCTGGCAGGAGGGGCGCAAACTGGCCGGCGTAGCCTGGACGTCCTACCGTCCGGCGACGACCGCGAGCATGTGGCTGGATCCGCAAAATGTCGTGCTCTCCCGTTACGCCTATTCGACGTTCGCATTTGTGCCCGGCTACCTCAGTCACGGCTACATGGACCCGCTGCTGGAAAACCGCCTCCTCGCGCATGATACACTGGCACTGATGACCGCCAACGCGGACCGGGCGGCCCTGCCCGTGCGCCCCGATGCCGGCTCTGACCAAGTACCCCGTCTGCTCAGCTCGGGGCTACTGACGGCCCGGCAAGAGCCCGACGGCAAATTCTACCAGTTGACGCCGTCATTACCGCTCCGGCCCGGCGAGCATGAGGCCGTGCGCCTGGAAGTACTGGAGACCACGGAGTCCGGCCTGCTCCAGATCACCGGCGCGGGTCTCTACCGGGAGTATCTGCTGCCCGATTCAGGATTGGGACTGGACCACCACGGTCCCCCGCTCGCCTTCGGCTCACTGCCGACCAGTTCAAAGGTAATCCCCCTGTCCGAGGTTGCCGGTAAGAACCAAGAACTGACAGTGCGGTTCTTTCCAGACGGCTATTCCATGCGGAAGCGCTATGCGTTTGCCCACTATTGGCTCTTTCGTTACGCGCCCGCGGATCTCCCCATTGTCGTGAAATCCTGGATTCCGTATCGCGCTGCCACCGATGTGGCAGTGCCGGCCTATCTGGAGACGCCGCGCATTTGGCTCAAGGGCTACCGCGCCTCGGTCAATGGCAAGGCGGCGGTCGTCCGGCGCTCACCGGAGAATCTCGTCATGGTGGAGTTGCCCTCCGGCCCCAGCACGGTGACCCTGACTTACCACGCACCTTGGTGGCTTCGGCTTTCCTTCTGGTCTTGTGCCGTCGCCTGGACGACCGCAGTCGCCGTCAACCTCCGGCGGATGATCGCCGCCTCCCGGGCGCCTGCAGCCTCAGTCTAGGGAGAAGGGGACGGAAGATCATCCGGCCGGATATATTCCGCGTGGATAATGGTCCCCGTGAATTTCGGCTCGGCGGTGGAAGCCCCGATGGCATTGCTGGCGATCAGAATTTGGGCCGGGAGTGTCGGATAGAAATTACTCGTGCAATTCAGGGCCGTCTGCCCGTTAAGGAACACCAAGCAGCGGTGGCGAAATGGAGCGTTGGCGTCACTGCCGCCCGGCGCAGGGGGCGGAAACATCGAGCCTAAACTAACGACCACCTCTTGGGTGCGATCCGGGTTGATCGTGATCGGTTCGGATACCGGCCCCCCGACCATCCAGTGGTCGAACCCGAAACGCACCTGATGGTCGTTATCGTAGTGCACGTAGAGCAGGTCCCCCGCCCCCGTCCGGCCGGTTGCCACGAGCGGCTCGGACTGTCCGCCCCGACCGATCGGGAATCGTAGGCGGATCAGCACCGGCCCGGGGTAATTCCCGGCGGATCCCTGATCGGAGGGCTGGGATTCCTTCGCCGTGCGCGGCGCCAAGAAGTTCGCCAGCACGCTCCCCGCCGCCAGCACCTCGCGGGGGTCGACCGGAGCGAAATCTGAAATTCGACCGTGGAAAAAGGCGCCGGCCACGGCCCCGCCAACGATGTTTGCCCCCACCGCCATCCTTCCCGAGCGAACGGCGTCGAAATTTCCCCGGCTCGCCAACACCGTCCGGCCGTCGAATTGGACAAGGACCGTCGCCCGCAAGGCGGCATCCTCTGCCGACGACAGACCGCGGGTGTCCTTCCCCGCGGGCCATAAGCTTCCCAACGCCACCATGAGTTGATGCGCTTCGCCTCGAATGATGGCGATGGGTTCCGAAAACGCCACCCCATGGCCCACCTGCTCCCAGCCAATGCTCACCCGGCCGTCTGGGTGGTAATACACCAAGATGACATCGCCTCGACCACCGGTTCCAACCGAGAGTAAGGGTTCCGCACGGCCTGCCTCCCCCGCGGGGAAGACCACTCGACACGTGAACGGGCTGGAAATCCCAAGATATTGAATGCCGTCGCCGACGACTGGAGCGGAACCTGCCGCCCCATTTGCCGCAAGCGTCGCCGCGCCCAGCGACCCAAACATCAATCCAACCGAGATGACACGCACGAGCCAACAAACGGTACGCTTTGCCGACCCGGTCAAGCCAAGTCTTGCGTCGACGGGCCGAATGCTGGTTTGGTGTCGGTCCCGACCGATCGGCTCCTTTTCACCGCGGATCTTCGGCCGTCCCCCTCGCAATTCCGTCGCCCCGTTCCCGTTTCAGTTCCCTACTCCGATTCCGGATGAGCATTCTGACCCCATGGCGGCAACGCTTCGCGCCTCCATGCTTGGACCTCGAGCGATCCGGCCGGTTTGACTTCACCCTTTTGGTGGGCGATTGCGCGATTGCGGCGTGGCTGGCCTTCGCGCAGCGGGCCTTCCTCAACCAGCCGCCGGCCGCATGGGGACAAATCGTGCTGTCGGCGGTGCTCGTCGCGCTGCTCGCCTGGCTCTGGCGGTGGCACGATCTCCGCCGTTCGCTGCCGACGATCGCCAAGGGGGCCGCCGTCGGATCGACGATCGCCGGCGGCCTGCTGGTCCTGCGCCTCACCGGCGCGTGCACCCTGACCCGCGGCGAAATTCTGTGGCTGGCGGCCACCGCGGCGGCACTGCTGTTGGTGCTGCGCGTCGCCTACCGCGCCGCGCGCCAGCTTTGGCCCGACCGACCGGGGGAGATCCTGCGCTGGATCGCAGTCGGCAGCGCGGTGCTGGCGCTGGTCCGGCCATTCTGCACGGCCGACGCCCTGGGTTCGGGCGACGCGGATTGGTACACGATGATGCTGGCGGACTTCATCGCCCAGTGGCGGGCGGGGACGTTTCCGGTGTGGATCGGGCAAAGCGAATTCGCCTTCAATGGCGCCGTCTCCCCGCTGCGGTTTGCCCCGTGGTTGCAGCATTGGGGTGCCGTGCTCGACCTGCTCACGGCACACGCGCTGCAACTGACGGCGTTGAAGAACGCGACGTTGGTGACGGCCGCCCTGGTCGGCGGCTTGGTCGCTTACGCCTGTTTCCGGGCGATGTTGCGCCCGCAGCCGTGGCTGGCCGCTCTGCTCGCCGGCTTGTGGCTAGCCAGTCCCGGGGTGCTCGCGCCGCTGCTGGCGGGTGACCAATACATGACGTTCATGACCCTGCCGTTTGCGGCGGTGGCCTTCTCCGGGGTCTGGCGCATTTGGGCCCACGATGACCGCCGCGCCCGCCTGACCCTCGTCGCCGGCTTGGCGGGCCTGTGGCTGAGTCATCCGCCCATCGCCATGTGGATGTGCCTGCTGGCGGGCGGCAATTACGCAGCCAAAATCGCGATCCGCGGCACCTGGCGGCGGGAGCCGTGGCGGCTCGCCGCCATGGCGGCCGCCTTCCTGGTCCTGGGCTCGTTTCCTTTTTTGTCGGTGGCGGCGTTGGACGACCAGCTCCCGCTCCGCACCAGCGGCGGGGATGCCTACAAGGAGATCGTCCGCGTCTTCCCCGAGAACTTCCTGCCGATCAACCCGCGGCGGGACGGCTTGGAGGATTATCAGCTCGGTTACACGGCGGTCGGCGCCATCGTGGTCACACTGCTGCTCCTGCTGCTGGCGGCGCGGCCGCGCGGCGGGCTCGCATTCGCAGTCACCGCGTTGGTTTTCCCGATCTTCGTGCTGCCCGTCCCGCGGATCACGCAGGCCGTTTGGAACGCCCTGCCCGGCTGGCTTGTCGCCATCGACAATATCTGGCCCATGCAGCGTTTGTTCCTCCTCTGGTCCGCCACCGCCTTCTTCGGGCTGGCCGTCGTTGCCGGCGATCCCCGAGTCGCCGGCCGCCGGTGGCTGTCGCGTCTGCTTTGGGTCGCGTTACTGGCCGGGGGCGCCTGGTCCTGGCACGAGGCGCACCAGCTGGCGGTCATCACCAACAGCACCCGTTTCCCGGCCGCCCGGGGCGATCTCCTGACGAATGCCGACAACGTGCTGCTCTCCCGCTACAGCTACGCGAGTTTCGCCCGGGCGCCGGCCTATGCCAGCCACAGTTACATGGACCCCTATCTGGAAAACCGCCTGCTGGACCGCACCAGCCGGCGGATCATCGTGACCAACGCCAGCGCCGCCGCGCCGCGTCTGGTGCCGGACGACCGCTCGGCGGGGCGCGCCTTTCCGCGGCTGGTGCAATCCGGGGTATTCACGGGGATGAGTGACAACCGATCGAACTACTACAATCTGAACCCGCCCATCACCCTGCAACCGGACACTTCGTACGGCCTCCGGCTCGAGTTCTGCGAGCCCGGGGTGCGCGGGGTGCTGCAGATCATGAACGCCCGTTTGTTTCGTGAGTACAACCTGCCTGATTCCGGCGCGGGCATGACTCACGCGGGTCCGTCACTGGCGTTTGGCAGCGAACCGCAGAGCTGCCCGGTGATCCCACTGCGGTTCTCCGGACCGGCCGCCATCACGCCCCAGATGATCTACATCGCGCCCCGCCGCACCACCGACACCCTCCCGTTAGCCCGGTTCTGGCTTTTCGCCTTCGACCGTCGCGAACTGCCGGTCGTCGTAACGTCATGGATTCCCTATCGCGCGGACGTACGCACGGCGATCCCGGCGTGGCTGGAGTCCCCCCGCGTGTGGCAGTCCGGGTGGCGGGCCCGGGTGAACGGGCAAGCGGTCGCGGTCAGCCGTTCGCCGCAGGATCTGGCAATGGTGCCGGTTGACCCGGGCGACAACCGCGTGGAACTCTTCTACCAGCCGCCGTGGTGGCTGGCGGCGAGCTATTGGTCCGGCCTCGGCGGTTGGGGCGCGCTGCTCCTGGCCGGCCTCGCCCGTCTCCGGCGGATCGGTCGTCAGGTCGACATCGTTGGCTAGCGGGCGGCGGCATCGAGCTCCGCCAGCACTTTTTCGGGCGCCACCGCCGTGGTCGAATAGATCTGGCCCGTGAAGTTCGCCGCCGTGGTTGAGCCCCCGATGAAGTTGGTCCCGAGCGTGATCTGCCCGGGTTGGGTCGGATGGGCCGCCAGCGGGGTGACGAAAACCGGCCGGCCGTCCAAGGAGACCACGAGCGAGGCCCGTAAACGCAGCCACTGCGGCTCCTGTCGATAGAGCTGGCTGTCCGCCGCCGGCAGCAACCCGCCGAAGCTGATCCCGATCCAGTGTTCCCTCCCCGGTTCGACGACGACCGGCGGAGATTCACCACCATCGACGCCCCAGTGATCGAATCCAAATCGAATCCGGTTCTCCGTGAGATAGCGCACGTAGATGAAATCCCCTTTCCCTGTCCGCCCCGTGACAATCAGGGGTTCGGGCAGCGCGGGCACGGCGGTTGGGAACCGCACCTCCAGCCGCACCGGTCCCGGATAGCCCATCCACGCCGGCGGGCGGGATGGAATGCGACTCGCCAGCTGGATGCTGGCGGCCAGCACGTTGGCGGGGTCGGCGGGCCGGATGGAGAGGAAGTCGCCGCCGAAATAGGCGGCGGCCACGGAACTTCCGGTGGCATTCGCCCCGATCGCCACGACTTCGGGCCGGGAATCAAAGGGGAGTTTTAGGAGAAACACCACCTGCCCGTCCAGGCTCACGAACAGCAATTGGCGCAGGCGATCGAGCGCTGCATCCGCGCGATAAAGAGAGCTCTCCGCCGGCGGCATCATCGAGCCCAAGGAGACGACCAAATCGTGTTCGGCCCCCGGCCCCACCGCGATCGGATCGGAGAACACCGCCCCCTCGCCGCCCCGGTCGAACCCGAACCGCACGCTCCCGTCGGGTTCCCGCAGCCAGAACACCAGATCCCCGGCGGCCGGCCGGCCAACCGCCAGGATTGGTTCGGCCAGTCCCGGCCGGGTCGCCGGGAATCGGCAGCGCAACGCCACCGGACCGAGCGCCCCCTGCCAGTCGGCCGGACGCTGCGCGGCCATCTCTGGGGCCGCCAGCGGCCCGACGCGCCGCGCCAGCTCGCCGGCCGGCTCCTGCGCAATCTCTTCGATGGCGCCGGCAAAAGCGCGGGCAAATGTCGCGGTGTCGACGAAATTGGCTCCGAATGTGATCGTTTCCGGCGCCACCGTGTGCGCGGGGGCGAGCCGCGACCAGATCACCTGGCCATCGACCATCAGGAAGAGCACATCGCGCAAGAGGGCCGGGTCAGAGTGGCGCGCCCCGAGCCGATCGGCCCGCGGCAGCAGCGCCCCCATGCTGACGACGACATCGTGCGGCAGGCCAAGGTCGAGAGTGAGCGGCGGCGAGAGGATGGCACCCGCCCCCCAGCAATCATAGCCGAATCGCACGCCAGCCGAGCCGTCGGCCACCACGAAGAGACAGTCCGCGCGCCCGGTTGTCCCGCCCGTCACCAACGGCTGCCGTTGCTCCGGCACGTCCGCCGCGAAACGCAGGCGCAACTGCACCGGCCCCGGGTAGCCGTCCCAAACCGCGTCATTCGGCTGGAGCGACGGCGGCGCGGATCCTACCGGTCCCGCCGTCAGTCGGACCAGGCGCATCGAAATGTCTGTGCCGTTGAGCCGGGCGCGTTGCGCCGCGGTGAAGCCCTCGTACTGATACGGCGGAAACTGCAGGGGGTGCGCACGGCTCAGGACCACTTCCCCTTGCGGCGCCACCGTCGTCAGCGCCTTCCCCCACAGGTGCTCGTCATTGGCCATGCGATAGACGCCGAAGCCGTCGCGCTGCTGTCGGCGGAACACCTCGGCGGTGGCCAGACGCCGGAAGCCGTCCGGGAACACCTGGCGCAGAGGCGCGGCGAAATTCCCCGTCGCGACCAAGCCAACGACCGCCACGCCGGCGGCCCACACGCGCCGCGGATGCGCCGCGCGCCCCGCCCACGATTCCGCCGCGAAGGCCGTGGCGAGGCAGAAGAAAGGCACGAGCTGGCGCACGAGCCGGCCATAGACGACGAACACCGGCACCACGTCGGAGAACAGCACCAGGCCGCCGGCCACCAGAGCCAGCCCCGCCAGCCACCACGCCGCGCGGGCCGGTCCCCGCCCGCGCGCCCATCGTACCAGTGCCGTCGCGGCCCCGGCCAGCCACAACAGGAGCAGCACGCCCTCCGCGTGCCAGAGATAGGCGGAGATGATGCGGTAGCCGAGATGGAAATCCCCCTGGGTGATCGTGGCGGCGTTGGCGCGGGCGGTCGCGAGCAGATTGTAGCCGGCCAGCCGGGCGACGCCAAGGAAAGCAGCCAGAACCGCCGCCAGCCCCAGCCCGGCCCGGACGGCGCGCGCGGTACCGCGCCGCCATCCGGCGCCGCCCAACACCACGTGCAGGATCAACACGGCGCCACCAAGCAGCCAGTAGCCCTCGTAGGTCAGGAAGCCCAGCCCCGTGAGCACGCCCGCACGGAACGAGCGGCCTGTCGCCGGCGGGCCCAACGCGGTCTCGAGCGCCAGCAACAGCAGGGCCAGCGCTGGATCGTAAGGGAAGTAGTGCCGGGCGTAATAGAAAAGGCTGTTGGCGCACGCGGCGAGCCAGGCGGCTGCCAGCGCCTCCCGCTCACCCGCTCCCGCGCGTCGCGCCACGCGCCAGACCAAGTAAATGACCAGGGTCGAAAACAGGCTGAAGTAACAGGCCGTGAGTGCCGGGCGCGGGCCGTACCCCAGTTCGCCCACCGCCGGTGGCAACCCGACCCAGGTAAAGAGCGGATGATCGGCACGGCCCAGCAGCTGCGCCGCCGCCGCGCGCCACTGCCCGTGCACCAGCGCGGCCGCCGCATATTCCGAGGACTGGTAACGCGCCTCGTCCGGCCAGAAGCCCTGCCCGCCGCGGCCGGCCAGCCAGAACCGCAGCCCCAGCGACACCACGAGCATGGCGGACAGCCAGCCGCGGCAGGATTTCGAGGATGACGGGGCAGCGCTCACATGCGACGCATCGCTGGCGCGCAGAAAGCGGGCGCGCGCCGGTCGAGTCAACGACCATTCGCGGCACCAGCGAAGCGCGGGCTCACGCCGCGGTGGTTCCGCGACGGCGCCATCCGCCGGCGGTGGCGATTTCCACCACCAGCACCAGGGCCACCAGACTCCAGGCCGCCAGCCCGTACCAGAAGCACGCCCGCAGCAGCCGCGTTCCGCGAAAGCGCACGAACACCTCGCTGCCGCCGGCGGGCACGGCGAAGGCCACGAGCCCCTCGCGCGAGGTGATGTACGGCACCGACCGCCCGTTCACGTCAATGCGGTAGCCGGGATAGCTGTTGCGAAAGAGCTCCAACACCCCGGGCGCGGGCGCCTCGACGCGCAAGAGCAGCGGGACGAGGGACTTTACCTGGATCGGCGCCCGGTCCGGGTCGTAGCGGGACGCCGTCATGCGCGCGAACGTCCCCGGGGGCACGGGAGCCGTCGCCCCCGGGCCTTCGCGCTTGAGCACGAGCTCAATCGTCTCCGTTTTCGCGCTGGAGTTCCAGATTGAGAGCGTCCGCGCGTTGCGCGGACCCGACCCGAACGCGAATTCGTACCCCGAGCTGGGCAGCGCGTAGTCGCGGTAGAAATCGCCGCCGCGCAGGATCAACCAGCCCTGCAGTGTCCGCCCGAGGAAGTCGAACCGCAGAAGCTTGTGCTCGCCGGGCCGCAACTCGACCTTGGGGGCGAGGTAGACCCACTGCGGGTAGTTCGGATCCCGGGTTGGCTGGAGGTCGAACGTCACGGCGCCCGCCTGCTCCATCTGCCGGGCGATCGTATCGGGACCGATCAGCAACGCCCGATCCCCACCCTGGCGCCAGAGGCGCGTTTCGAGCCGGTAGTCCATCACGCCCGACGACCAATAGGACGGAATGCGCAGAAGATCCCAGCCGTAATTCTGCAGTGGATCGGTTTCCGTCCGGAACAATCGCGCCGTGTCGTCCGCGGTGTGCGTGAAGACGCCGCGGATGATCCCGGCGTGGCTCCAGAGGGCCCAGGGCCCGAGGGCCGCCACGAGACCCAGGCTGGCGCGATGCCAGACCCGCCGGTGTTCGGCCAGCTCCGCCAGCATGAGGAAGACCGCCGCCAGCAGCAGCGGCAGGGCAAAGGGCCAGAAACGCATCCGGTCGTTGACGTTGAGGGCGTCCCAGATCTCGACGGTCGTATTGCGCCAGAGGAACATCTTCACCAGCGGAACCGGAAAGATGCCCGCGATCGCCACCGCGCCGGCGGCAAAGAGCAGCCGCGCCGCCCGGGCGCGCGTTCGCCAGACCAACACCAGGCCCATGGCGACGAGCAACCACCACACGGCGTGCGGCTGGCAGTCGCTGCCGTGGATGATCAGCCGCCACGCCTCCCCCCAGGATCGCACCGACGGTCCGACGATCGGCGCCAATTGGGCCTCCGGCAGCGAGAGCCCCGGAAACCATGCCGCGGCGGCGACCGCGGCGGCGAAAAAACAAACCAGCAGCCAGGGCTCCGGGCGCACCCGCAGCGCCAGTCCCGGCCAGATGCGGTCCGCCGCGAGCGCCACGATCCACAGCGCGAGGAACAAGGCCCCGAACGGCAGCAAAGACGGCCGGAAGAACCCCAGCGTCAATCCCACCGTGGGCAGCAGCGCCAGCCAGCGGATGCCACCGTGGCGGAGTTGCAGCCCGATTGCCATGACCAGCACGAGCAGCGCCCCGCCCGGCAGCAGCAGATGCGGCACGGGGTCGTAGGGGTGCGAGGTCGGGATCTCCGACATCTCGAGGAAATACGGCGCCGCCAGGACGGCGAACCCGAGCGCGGCCACGAGGGCGCCTGCCAGGACCCGCCCGCCCGGCCCCTCAAACGCCAGCAGCGCGCCCAGGCAGAACACCACCAAAACCAAACTCATCAGCGCCAGCGGCGGATGGCTCAACCACAGCGCGGCGCCGCCCGCACCCACCCAGCCAAAGGCGCGCCACGTCCGGACCTCGCAGGCGCGGAGGAGTGCGTAGAGGACGAAGACCAGGAGGGGCACGGCCATCCACGTCATGTACATGTCGTGCTCGACGAGCGGTTGGGTCAGCGCCGGGCTCGTGGCGTAGATCGCCGCCAGCGCCGCGGCGGTCCAACGCACCACCGGCCGCAACCGCACGAGCGCCAGATAAAAGGCCAGCACCGCGCCCAGATAGCTGGCCACGAGGGTCACGTGCTCGACCGCGAGCGGCGTCAGCCCGCGCAGCGTCAGCGTGTCGATCAGCCCGGCAAGATACAGGTGCCACGGGGCGCTACGGAACATCTGCACCGCGCCGTTGAACTCGTAAGGCGTCGCCCCGGTGAAAACCGGGAAGACGCCGGCGCGCAGCTGGGTGAGGAAATCCGTGACCGCGTTGCCGTACCACGGCGCGTCCTTGGGGCCGACGAGCAGAGGCGTGAGATAGGCGTGCAGCGACACCCCCGCGAGCGCGAATAGAAGGCCCAGGCGCAGCGGCTCCGCCGCCCCCGCTTCACGCACCGCTCCAGCGCGCGCCGCCCAACGGAGCAAGCCGGCCAGTCCCCGGGCGGCGAGGATGAAATAGGCGCGCCCCCCCCAGCCGGCCGTCCAGCCCGGAACCAGCGGCACCAACAGCATCCCGACGGCGATGAGACCCAACTCCCGCACCCAACCCGCCCAAAAGGCCGGCGTGGGGATCCGGTCCTTGGAGATCGCCAAAGCCAGAGTCAGGACCACCCCCGTCAGCCAACCCGCCGGAGCCAGGGTATCGCCGCGCAGGCCGGCCACCGCCTCCAGCGCGTACACGCCGGCTCCCGCCTCCACCAGCACCCAGACCACGCGGTCCAGTGTCCTGTCCTGAAACGAATTGGCCGTGGTCCCGGACTCCGGATTCATGCTTGCGGCCGATTCCAGCACCTTTGCGCCCCCTGTCGACATCGTTAGCCGGGGACCCGCCCCGATCCCCGCTCAGGTCGCCGCGGATCCCGCCGCCGGGCCAAGCCCCCGCTTGACCCACCACCACGCCAGACCAGCCCAAGTGACGGCGCTCACCCACCACGCCGCCCAAAAAGCGGGCGTGCCGCGAAAATCCACCTCGACCACGTGTCGTCCCGCCGCCACCGGGACCCGCACCAGAAAACGCAGCGATTCATTGACGGGAGTCGCATGGCCATCGACCACGGCCGCATAACCGGGCAGATACACTCGCGGGGTCTCCACCCAGCCGGCCGTCGGCAGGTCCACCTCCACCCGGTAGGGAATCAGCGAAAGCGTGCGCACCGGCGCCAGTTCCGGGCGATAGGGTGACACATGCAGCCGCGCAAAATCACCCGCCGGCGGCTCCGGGGCCGCTGGATCCGTCCGCTGGAACGACAACCGCACCGTC
>Ga0335081_10010626_pt1 | contig 14889 bp, 15 predicted proteins | sample Lox_Sample_35_FD_206713 | JGI IMG/M metagenome (GOLD analysis project Ga0335081, IMG submission 206713) | Soil microbial communities from Loxahatchee National Wildlife Refuge, Florida, United States - Lox_Sample_3.5 | ecosystem: Environmental > Terrestrial > Soil > Wetlands | place: USA... | reverse complement strand
CTCTTGAAGCCCTGGCCGCTGCAGCTCGTCATCGATCATGTGCTGGGTGGCAGGCCGGTCGCGCTGCCGGTCCTGTCGGCGCTCGCCGCCGGGCCGCTGCTTGTCGTCGCCTGCGCCGGGCTGGTTGTTGTCACGCTCGGCTCCGGCTTGATAGCGCTCCTCCACAACTACACCACCATCGGCGTCGGGCAGCGCATGGTGAACGACCTGCGCGGCGCGCTCTACGCGCATCTGCAGCGGCTCTCGCTTGCCTTCCACAGCCGGCAGAAGGTCGGCGATCTCATGTATCGCATCACCGCCGACAGCTTCGCCGTCCAGACCATGATCATGAACGGCCTGCTGCCGATCCTCTCGGCGCTGGTGCTCCTCGCCGGCATGCTGGCGGTGCTGCTGCCGATCGATCCGCTGCTGGCGGCGCTGTCGCTCACGATCATTCCCGCGCTCTTCGTCGTCATCGCGCTCTTCAACCGCAAGATCACCACCGTCGCGACCGAGGTGCGCGAGCGCGAGAGCACGGTCTACACGCTCGTCCAATGGGCGATGAGCTCGATGAAGGTGGTGCAGGCCTTCACCAAGGAGGAGGAGGAATACGGCCGCTTCATCGGCGCGAGCCGCGCCAGCCTCAAGGCGACGCTGCGCCTCTACAGCTGGCAGACCTTCTATTCCGCCGTGGTCAACACCTTGATAGCGCTCGGCACGGCGCTCGTCGTCTATGTCGGCGCGCGCGCGGTGCTGAGCGGCCGCCTCTCGCTCGGCGAGCTCGTCGTGTTCATCACCTATCTGGCGCAGCTCTACGTGCCGGTGAACCAGATCACGCAGAGCTGGGGGCTGATCGCGGGCGCGCGCATCGGCGCCACGCGCTGCTTCGAGATCCTCGACACCGAGGCCGATCTCAAGGACGGCACGAGCGAATTCCCTGCCGAAGGCGCGCGCGGCGCCGTCGAATGGCGCCAAGTGACCTTCCGCTATCGACCGGAGATGCCGGTGCTGCGCGGCATCGATCTTGCCGTGGCGCCGGGAACCAAGGTCGCGGTCGTCGGCGCCACCGGCGCCGGCAAATCGACACTGCTCGGCCTGCTGCCGCGCTTCTACGACCCCAGCACCGGCAGCGTTCTCGTCGACGGCATCGATATCCGCCACTATCGCCTGAAATCGTTGCGCCGGCAGATCGCCATGGTGCTGCAGCCGCCGCTGGTCTTCCCGATCTCGGTGCGCGACAACATCGCCTATGGCCGGCCGGAGGCGAGCGATGCCGAGATCGAAGAGGCAGCGCGCCTCGCCCGCATCCACGACCTCATCCGGTCCTTGCCGCAGGGCTATGCGACGGTGCTGGGCGACAATGCAACGCTGTCGGAAGGCGAGAAGCAGCGCCTCACCATCGCCCGCGCCATTCTGCGCGCCGCGCCGATCCTGGTGCTGGACGAGCCGACTTCGGCGCTCGATGTCGAGACCGAGGCGCTGGTGATGGAGGGCATCGCCCGGCTGACGCAGGGCCGCACCACCTTCATCATCGCCCATCGCCTCTCCACCATCCGCAGCGCCGACCTCATCCTGGTGCTGCGCGATGGCGTCATCGCCGAACAAGGCGGCTTCGCCGAGCTCATGCGCAAGGGCGGCGTCTTCGCCGAGCTCTACAACACGCAATTCGCCGGCAGCGCGCTGCGGGATAGCCCCACCTCACCCCAACCCTCTCCGCCCCTCAGGGGCGGAGAGGGAGGGACCCGCGTAGCGGGAGGGTGAGGTGGGGCGCGCAGCACCTGTGAGTTGACTGAGCGCCGCATCATGGCTCAGCAGCTGACGAGCGAAGAGACAAAGCGGCGACCGAGCACGGCGACCGCCTATCTGTTGCTCGTGCTCGCGATGCTCTCCTGGTCGGGAAACGCCGTGGTCGGCCGCGCCCTGGCCGGGACGGTGCCGCCGTTCGGCCTCAGCTTCATGCGCTGGAGCATCGCCTTCCTCGCCGTGGCGCCCTTCGCCGCGGGCGAGGTCGTCGCCAAGCGCGCCATCATCTTCCATCATTGGCGCTACCTGCTGCTGATCGCCTTGCTCGGCCTCACGCTCTGCAACAGCCTCGGCTATCTCGGCCTGCAATGGACGACGGCGCTCAATGCCGGGCTGATCAATTCCGCCGGGCCGATGCTGACGCTGATCGCCGCCTTCTTCTTTCACCGCGAGCGCGCGGCGCCGATGCAGATCCTGGGGCTGCTGGTGTCGCTGGCCGGCGTGCTCGTCATCGTGCTGCGCGGCGACCCCGCGGCGCTGCTGCACCTCGCCGTCAATCGCGGCGACCTGACGTTGCTGATCGGCGTCGCCACCTGGTCGATCTATACGGTGCTGCTGCCGGGCGCGCCGCAAGAGCTGTCGCCGGTAGCGCTGCTCGCGGTGCTCTTCGCCATCGGCGCGGCGACGGTCCTGCCGCTGCATCTGCTCGAATCCTGGCTGGGCCGTCCCTTGCCGGTGACCCGCGACGCGGCGCTGGGCTATCTCTATGTCGGGCTTTTCCCGGCCGTCATCGCTTTTTTTGGTTGGAACCGCGGCGTCGGTGCGATCGGCGCGCATCGCGCCAGCCTCTTCTCCTATCTGATGCCGCTGTTCTCGGCCGGGCTCGCCTATGCCTTTCTCGGCGAGGAGATCGCCCTCTACCACCTCGTCGGCGCCGGCCTCATCCTGTTCGGCATCTTCCTCGCCAATCGCCGCACCGGCGGCTGAGCGCGGTTCAGGGCAGCACGATCTCGACGCGGCGGTTCTCGGCGTTGGGCACGCCCTCGGCCGTGGGCACGCGCGGATCCTGCATGCCGCGTGCCTGCTCGATGATGGCCGCCTCGGGCACGCCGAGCGTCAGGAGATAACGGCGAACCGTGTCGGCGCGCCGCCTGGAGAGCCGCAGGTTATAGGCCTCGGAGCCGACGAGATCGGTATAGCCGGTGACGTTGATGCGCGCCGCGCCGGAGGATGTATAGGCAGCAGCCGCCTGCTGCACGATCTTGGCGCCGGCCGGCGTCAAATTCGCCTTGTCGAAATCGAAGAAGACGAGAAAGACCGGCGGTAGGCGCGCCGGTGGCGGCACCGCCACGGGGGCCGGCGGCGGCAGCGGCGGCGGCGGTGCGGCGGCCGGGACCGGCGGCGGGGGCGGCGGCGGCGCACCGAAATGATAGGTCACGGCAAGCAAAACGTCCTGCTCGCGATATTTCGAATGAAAGCTCTGGCCGGACGAATCGTTGAAGGTGGGATTGGCGGTGATGAAATAGCGATATTCGAGACCGAGCGAGACGCGCGGCGCGACGCGGGCGGCGATGCCGGCAATGCCCTGCCCGGCAATTCTTGTATCGGAATCATCGGCGATCGTCGTGTTGGCGACGCTGAGCTTGTTCAGCGACAAATGCGCCGCGCCGAAGCCGCCGCCAATATAAGGCGTGATGCGTTGCCAGCTCGGCACCACATTGACGATGCCGTTGAGCATGAAGGTGAGCGCCGTGATGGTGCCGGACGGCGATGAGGTTGCGCCCGTGAGCGAGCCGACGCCGAGCCGTGCGCCGAGCCCGCCATCATTGACGACGGTGACCGACCGGACGTCGTGATGGCGATAGCCGATCTCGCCCTCGGCGCGGAAGATGCCGCCGAAATCGTAGCCGGCGAAGCCCAGCGTCGCGAAACCGTTCGTTTCCGAGGTGGTGAAGTCGAGGCTGCTGCCCGACGAATCGAGGCTTTGAAGCTTCGCGAAGCCGCCCGCGCCACCGACATACCAGCCGGGCTGATCCGCCCATGCCGGCGCGGCGAGCAACGCCATCGCGCCGGCAACGAGCAGCGCCATCCGAATCCGCATGAGCCCCCCTCCCGCTCGGCGGATGCGCCCGCCCGAGTTGTCCTCGCCGCGCCTTCTGGCATCGGTGCCGCACCAAGTCAACCGATTGCGCGCATCAAGAGCGCCGCCCGCGGCGATTGCGCGCACCGCAGCGGACCCGCACACTGCGCCCATGCCCGCCGCGCCGCGCCTCGCTTTCTTCTATGCCGCGATGTTCGCGCTCACCGGCGTGCAATTGCCGTTCTGGCCTGCCTGGCTGGCGGCACGCGGCCTTACCGCCGGCGAGATCGGACTGCTCCTCGCCATCGGTCAATGGCTGAAGCTCGCCACCAATCCGCTCACCGGCATCGCGGCCGACCGCAGCGGCGCGCCGCGCCGAGTCATGCTGCTGCTGAGCCTCGGCGCGACGGCGGGCTTTGCGGTGCTGCTGACGGCGCACGGCTTCGTCAGCCTGTTGCTGCTGAGCGCGCTCACCGGTGCCTGCCTTTCTGCGCTGTTGCCGCTGGGCGACTACGTGGCGCTCGCCGCCGCCTATGCCGGAAGACTCGACTATGGCCGTATCCGGCTTTGGGGCTCCTTGGGCTTCATCGCGGCGACTTTGCTCGCCGGGCGCCTGGTGACGCTCGCGGGCATCGACAGCGTGGCGCTGCTGCTCGCCGGTGCGGCCGCGCTCATCCTCGCCGCTTGCGCCGCGCTCCCCGCGCCCCGGCGCGGCCGCGACGCGACGCCGCGCGCCGGCGCTCTGCGTGCCCTGGCACGGCCCTCCTTCCTGCTCTTTCTCCTCGCCGCCGCGCTGATCCAGGGCAGCCACGCGGTCTATTACGGCTTCGGCACGCTCTATTGGCGCCGCCTCGGCATCGCCGACGACGTCATTGCGCTGCTCTGGGCCGAGGGCGTCGTCGCCGAGATCGCGCTGTTCTACTGGGGCGCGCCGCTGTTGCGGCGGCTCGGCCCCGCCGGGCTATTGGCGCTCGGTGGCGGCGGCGGCTTGCTGCGCTGGAGCCTCACCGGCTTCGTCGCCTCGCTGCCGGCGCTGGCACTGCTGCAGCTTCTGCATGGCCTCACCTTCGGCGCGGCGCATCTCGGCGCCATGCACCACCTCGCGCGCAACCTGCCGCCGGCCCAGGCCGCGACCGCGCAGGCGCTTTATGCCACCGTGGTGGGCGGGCTCGGCCAAGGACTGCTCATGTTGGTGGCAGGCGCGCTGTACGGCGCCGTCGCCGGCAAGGCCTATCTCGCCATGGCCGCGGTGGCCGCGGCAGGCGGCGCTCTCGCCTTGCTGCTGCCAGCCACCAAATCTTAAGCCTTTTCCCGCCACACTCCCGGCGAGGGGGAGAGCAAATGACCCGGCGATTGCAGGCGCCTCAGCGTCGCGCGAGACGCGCTGCCCGGCGCAACCGCGAGGGCGGCGAGCCCGATTTCAACCTGGCGGCCGTGGCGGCGCGCAGCGCCGGCGAGCCAGGCATGCCGACGCGTCCCTGGCCCGCCCATGACATCGCCTTTCTCACCGCGGTGCTCGAAGCGCATAATTTGCCGGCGCCGCTGATCAAGCGCCTGGCGCGGGCTGCGGCGGCGCTGCCGCTCACCACTTTGCTGCTCGAGCGCCTCGCCGCGGCGCTCGCCGATCAGATCCATTTCTCCGAAATGGCGGCGCTGATGCGCGAGCCGGCTGTGCTTTTGCTCGGGCCGCCCGGTGCCGGCAAGACGACCTTGGCCGCCAAGCTCGCCGCCAGCCGCGGCGAGCGGCAATCGCTGCTGGTCAGCACCGACGCCGGCCGCGCCGGCGGCATCGCTCAGCTCGAGGAATATGCCGGCGTGCTCGGCTTGCCGGTAGCGGTCGCGAACGACGCACCGGCGCTGGCCCGCCTCGCCGCGGGAGCCGAGCGGCGGAGCCTCGTCATCGACACCGCCGGCGCCGTGCCGGGCGACGAAGCGGCGCGCGATGCCCTTGCCGCTTTCCTCGCCGCGGCTTCGGCACAGCCGGTCCTGGTGCTGCCCGCCGATATCGCGGCCGAAGAGGCGGTGGCCATGGTGCGCTTCTTTGCTCCGCTCGGCGCGAAGACGCTGCTGCCGACGCGTCTTGATCTGGTGCGACGCCTGGGCGGCATGCTGGCCGCGGCCGATGCCGGCCGCCTGGCGCTGCCGGCCGCTGGTGTCACGCCGCATTTTGCGTTCGGGCTGCGCCCGCTGACGCCCGAGATGCTGGCGCGCCGCATCCTCGCCGCCGCGCTCAACGATCCGCGCTCCGAGATCTCCGCCGCTTAGGGCACGCGCGCAAACGCGGGACGCGACTCGCTGATGCGAACGTCCGCCCCGTGACCCAGAGCCGAATTTGCGAGAGGGCCCATCACGCTCGCGCCCCCGCCTGCTGCGCTGGACATCCTTCTGACGGCAGCCACCCGTTCGCCCCGGAACTATCACGTCACCGAGCCTGGATCACGCTGTTCTTGCAACAAGCGATTTCGGTAGAGCGTCGGTGAGGTGCCGGTCCAGCGCTTGAACGCGCGGGTGAAGTTGCTGACGTCGCTGAAGCCGAGCAGAAACGTTATCTCGGTCACCGAAATGGCGCGATCTGCGAGGTAGCCAAGCGCCAGTTCCTTGCGTATTTCGTCGAGAAGCTTTTGGAAGCTCGTGTTGCACTGGACGAGCTTGTGGTGCAGCGTTTCCTCGCTCATGCCAACTTCGCTTGCCACCTTGCGCCGATTGCAGTCGCCGCTCGACAGCCGTTCGATGATCTCCACCCGTACACGGCCCACGACGTCGGCTTTATTGAGCCGCGCTAGATAGTCCCTGGCAATCCTATCGTTGTATTGGGCAAGCTCAGGGGAAGCGCCACTCAACGGTTCTTCCATTACCGCGCTCGAAAAGCCGACCACCAATTCGGGCTCCTCGAACCTCGGCATGACGCCGAAGCAAACCACATACGGACCCGCCCCCTCCAATGGGCAGGGATGACGGAATTCGACCCGCGATGGGGCGAAATCGGGGCGATAGAGAAGACGCATAAGATGCAACATAAAAGCCGTCCAGGCGTCTTCGGCCTCGCCAGCGATCCGGGTCAGGGGATGAAACCGAAGCGCGATTTCGTGTGGGTGCCGCTCGACGCGCAGCGTAACCGACTGCGTCACCAACGCAAAGTACCGCTCCAGCCGAAAGCAGAAGTCCAGCAGCGTTTTGCTCGCGAGCAGCGCGTAGCCGAGCGCATGGATATTCGATACTCGGATGAACTTGGCCACAGTGAGGCCGAAGTACGGATCGTGCGTCATGTCGGCGCAGTGCCTCAGCAGCGCGGCAGTCGCGGACACTGACAGGCGTTCGGTCGGATCGTTGCGTATAGCCTGAGGAATTCCCAACGCATGGAACACGCTCCGGCTATCCAGGCCCTTGTATTCGAGCGCCTGGGCGATCGCCGTGACGGGGCCAGCCATCAACGTGAACCGCCCTCCCCCGGGCATCGGGGAAGAGGCCCGGGTCCCACCTTCCGGCGCGTGCCGCAGCTTCGAGCGCATGCTGCGCCTGCAAAAGTCTTGCACCTAATGATACAGCGTCCGGGTCGCATGGCAAATCCGATATCTGGGACCAACGATTTCCCGCCGGGGACCAGCATTTGCGGGCGGCAGAGCGTATTTTCGCAGCAACCAAGTCAGAGGCGCAGTTTCACGGTCATGGGGGAAAACCCTGATCTTCAGCTCGAAAAGGTCGCTGCGTCGGCGCGGCGTCTCGTCGGGCTCATCGACGCCTTCTTTTGGAAGACGGTCGATGCGCTCGATGCGGAAGGCTGGAACTCGGGGCAAACCTTCGCGCTGAGGGCAGAACTGGTGCGAGTGGCGAACTGCGCCGAGAGAGCGAAGCTACGGGGCAGAATGTTCCGCGCCTGACCGCACGCCGGTCTCGACTACGCACTAGCTTGCGCGTCGACCGCGGCTCGCGCAGCGGATGAGCGCTGATGCCGATCGCTGAGGTAGTCGAATGGAAGACGAAGCCACGCATCTGCGGCGCACCGTTGAGCGTTGCAAGCGCCTTCTAAAGAGCGTGGACGATGGACGCGTTTGCCGCGAGCTGGCGCGCATGATCGAGGAAGCCGAGCAGCGGCTTCGAGAGATCGAGCGCCGGCGCGGCGAGTAGCAGTCAGGGAGTGCGGCGCCTTGTCGAGCGAGCAAGCTACGTCATTGCATGACGACCGCAATCTTTCAGTTCCTGGAGCAGTGGCCCGAGTGGCCCTTGGGTTGCCTACGCTGACGCAAACCCGAGAGCACCTTTACCACCACCGTGTTTAATGAGTGCGTCGGGAGGGGGCGTCATGTTCGGGTTTGTACACATCTGCCAAAGGCACCAGCAGATATTTTCTGACGCGGTTGCGCGTGCGGGTTGCACTGATCCAGACGACATCGCGAAAGTTCGGGCTAAAGCGTTCGCGTGGTTCTCCGCGAAATACCCAATGCTGGTATTGGAGCACTACAGCAACGGCACGTGCGTCGGTTGCACCTATGAGAAAACCAATTTCGACAGGACGTTGATCTATGATGCCATTCACGCGATTGTCGCGCGAATTCGCGCAGAAGCCTCGTCCAGCATCTCGTGAGGTGCACGTGGGGCCTTGGTCCGCAACGCACAGACACCCGACCAGAGCCAAGCTAGCCTGATCGATTGGCTGGGCGGTCAACGGGTGAGATACATCATGGAGGGGGTCGGCGCGCGACGCCCACTCTGTACTTACAGCGAAAGGAAGAGGAGCGGCACTCACGCAACAGAAGTGGCGACGTCAGAATGAAGCGGGAGGGAAGCGATGCGGGTAAGGCCCGGCTAGCCTCCACAGGGGCAAGGGACATAATTTGAAATCGCTGTCCGTCATCTCGATCGGCGAGCTCTCGCGGCAAAGCGAATGCCACGTCGAGACGATCCGCTATTACGAGCGCATCGGCTTGCTACCGAAGCCACGGCGCCAGGGCAGGTTTCGGCGCTATGGAGCTGGCGATGGCGCCAGTCCGTTCGTGGCACATTGCCGACAACCACCGCGCCATTCGGCCCGCGACGCGTTCTGCGAGCATGCGCGCCCCCGCGCCGCAGGCTAAGCCGCCTTGTGGGCTACTGCGCCGCTGTCTCGCCGATGAACGACAGGTCGAGAACCGATTTGGCATCGACCGATTTGTCGACGAGCCCCTGCGATTGATACCAGGCGACCTGGTGATAGATGTCGTTCACCAGCAGCTTGGCATCGGGATCGATATAGGGAATGCCGTTGCGGATTTGCGCCGCGGACTGGCCGGTGTATTTGGCGATGATCGCCAGCAGCGCCGGCGCTTCGGCGCCTTCGTGCGGCGTGCCGTCTGCGCTTCTCACCAGGAACGCGTCGTAGAAGTCATGCGCGGCATGGCGATAGGCGCGGATGAAGCCCGCGAGCGCGGCGCGGCGCCCGGTGATGGTGCGCTCGGTGGCGAAGATCGCACCGAGCTGCCACGGCGTCTCGTCGCCGACCCAGCCGAGATTATGCGCTTCGCCCGCGGTCACCAGCGGCAAGGCGACGGTTGCGGGGAGCAGCGCGGCATCGGCCTGGTTGCCTTTCACCGCCGCCGCCATGTTGCCCATCGATTGCAGCGGGAGGAGCCTGATGCTGGTCAGCGAGAAGCCCAGCTTCTCCGCGAGCAGGCCGAGGCTGTAATGGAAGGTCGAGCCGACTTGCGTGATGGCCACGGAATGGCCGGGCAGATCGGACAACTTGGTGAGGCCCGCATCGAAGGCGCGGTTCGAGGCGACATAGGCGATGAGGTGATAGCCCCGCTCTTCGCGACTTTGCGCGCCGATGATGCGCAGCGCGCCCTTGCCGGCGAGATTGTAGAACCCCGCGGTAAGGCCGGTGACGCCGACATCGACATCGCCGGCCACGGTGCCGACGGCGACCGGCTGCGCGGCATCGAAGAAGCGCAGCTCGGGATCGATGCCTTCGGCGGCGAAATAGCCGCGCTCGACGGCGATGAAGACCGGGCCCGAGGAGGCGAGCTTGAGCGCACCGATGCTGAGCTTCTCCGCGGCGTTCGCGGGCGCCGCCAGAGCCCAGAGCAGCAACGCCGTCAGCAGAATGACCGGTGCGCGGAGCTTCATCGCCTCCTCCCCCTCGCTTGCTTCATTGCTGGCGCAAGATGCGGGGAGGGCCGGCGCTTGGCAAGCGCGCGGCGCGCTCGGACGAGCGCCGTTCCTAGTCGCGGCAGTGGCGCGTGGTGCTGTCGGCCGCGGCGCGCTGGGCGACGTAGCGGCGGAACTCGTCGCCCGAAAGCGTGTCGGCGGTGGCGAGCAGCGGTTGCGCATTGCGGCACATCTCGGCCACCGGCTGCGCGCCCAAGCGCAGCGACGCCTCGTTGGCGAGCTGCGTCAGATAGGAGTCCAAGCGCTCCTGCGCATGCGCCGTGCCGCTGCGGCGAAAGCGCTCCACGAGCTCCTGCTGGTACTGCACGAGCGCGTCGCGATTGCGGCGCGCGAAGCGCGTGTAGGTCTGTGCCCCGCAGGTGTCGCTGACCACCATGATTTCGGTCTGGAAGCGGATCGCCTGATCCGCTTCGATCTCGTTGGAGCGCAGGCATTGCGGCGTCGCGGCTGCGGCCCAAGCGGCCGAGCCGAGAAGCACAACGGCTGCCGTTGCAAACCTGAACATGAACTTCACCACGAGCTGATGCGAGCGCGAGAATGATGCCGCTTTGTTGCTTAATGATCAATTTCGACGGCGCAACCGCCACGCAATTGTCATCGAATGCGACAATTTTACGGGTATCGCTCGCGTGTTGCGCTCAGGGCGAGGATGATACCGCTTCTGCTGCGCGACGGCGCTGGCGGCGATAGCGATGGACGATGGCGACGCCGATGACGCCGACGATGAACGCGGCGAGCGCCACCATGCTGAACTCGTCGGCGAGCTGGCCCAGCATGCGTTCCAGTGCGCGCCCGCAGAAATAGCCGCTGCCGACGAAGACCATCGCCCACAGCATGGCGGCCAAGAAGTTGAGCGTCATGAAGCGGCGCCAGCCGATGCCGCTGATGCCGAGCGCAAAGGACGAGAAGTTGCGCACGCCGTAGATGAAACGGAAGCTCAGGATGAACCACTTGTCGTAGCGCTTGACCCAGCCGAGAGCGCTGTCGACCGGGCCGCGCCAATGCGGCCGATACGACAAGAGCCGGAGGCCATAGCGCCGGCCGATCCAGAAATAGCATTGATCGCCGGCGAAGCTGCCGAACCAGGCGGCGAGCAGCAGCAGCGGCCCGCTGAGCAACCCTTGCGCGGCGAAGAAACCGGCCACCAGCACGAAGGTCTCGCCTTCGATGAAGGTCCAGACGAAGGTCAGCAGATAGAACCAGACGCCATATTCCCGGATGAGGCGCGGCACATCGGCATCGCGCATGAGCTGGCCGAGCACGAACACGGCGCCAACGCACAGCACGACCATCGCTGTGGCGCCGAGAAGACGCAGACGATTGGACCAAAGTGAGGAAAGCAAGAGCCGGCGCAGCCTCTCAATTTGCCCGTGAAGGGTCCGTGAATTTACCGGGTCGCGACGATCGAGGTCGAGTCGAGAATGGCGACGGAAAGACGACAGTCATGCTGCGGCGCAGCGAAACGAAAGCGATCGCGATCGCGCCGCTCAATGAATAGCGGCATAGCGCGCATGCGGGCCGCGATGCAACCACCAGCCCTCTTCGTTGATGGAGTAATAGGGCTCGTATTCCGGCAGGCTGCTCGCCGGCACGACCGCGCTGCGCAGATTGTCGAGGACGAGCGCCTCGCCGCCGACATAGGCGACGGTGACGGCATGGTCGAGGCCAAGGCGCGTGTCGCGCAGCACCACGACGCGCAGGCGCTCGGCGGGCACGCCCGCCTCGCGCAGCAGCAGATACTTCGCGATGGCGTAATCCTGGCACTGCCCGCCCTTGCGCAGGAACTCGAACGGCGTCTCCCAATAATTGCTCTCATGCCAATTGACCGGCGACGGGACGTAGGGATGGCTGTTGATGGCGGCGTTGGCGCGCTCGATCTTGGCGCTGAGATCGAGGCCTTGCAGCGATTGGACGAGCGCGCGCCACGCCGCGGGCGCGTGCCGCCGCTCCACGGCGTAGCGCCGCATCATGCCGTGCCATTTGTAGAAGGCCGAGTTGTCGGCCGAGAAGATCTCGCTTGTGCCGAAAAGGGAGATGGGCTGCCGCAGCGCGGGCGCCGGCTCCTGAGCGGCGAAGGACGCCGCGGGAAAAGCCACCAGGAAGACGATCGCAAGGCGATAGCGGAGCCGCATAGGGGCCTCGTTCGGAAGCCCCGCTACCTGCCGAAGGGAAGGCCGGAGGCTTTGCGTCCCCGGGTCGCCCCGGGTTTGCCGTTTCGCGATGCCGCCCCGAACGGGGACGCCATCCATCGCCCGAGAGTTCAGCACAACCGGCTTAAGGGCCCGTAAAAACCGGCCTAACTCTTTGAATCCGAAGGCGGCACCTTGCCGGCGCGAGCTCAGCCCTGGCGCTCGCGCCGGTCGAAATAGTGCTTCAGATTGGCGAAGATGAAGACGAGCGCGAAGCCGAAGAGCGCATAGCCCACCGCTTCCGGCACCGCCTCGCCCGAGCGCGCCGCGAGCAGCAGCCCGCCGACCGCGACAGCCGCGAGCAGCGCAATCACCACCACCAGGGCCGTGGCGTCATCGACCAGCACGGAAGCCGGCGCCCGGTCGCCGTCGAGGGCCCGTTTGAGGCGCCAGACGAGCATCAGCAGCGCAAGGCCGGCGGTGACGAAGCCGATGACGTAGCTGCCATCGGTCTGCGCCCGGCTGGCGGTGAAGAGGCCGAGCAGCGCCGCCAGCACCAGGAACGCGCCGACCAGCCACGGCACGATCCAGCGCCAAAGCTCGTCGAACGCGACCCGGTCGCGGGACGAAGGTTCAGGAGACATGGTGAATTCCGCCATTCCTTGCCGCTAACGGCGCAAGCAAGGGTTGCGATCCCGATGCTTGCCGGACCCGGTCGGAAGCCCGATAGTGGCGGGAAAAGCCGGTCCTGGAGGATTCGCAGTCCCATGAGCAAGCTGCCCCTGTCGCGCTTCAAAGTCGTCGACCTGACCCGCGTCCGCGCCGGCCCCACCTGCGTGCGCCAGCTCGCCGATTGGGGCGCGCAGGTCATCAAGATCGAGGCCGTCGACGGCGATGGCGGGCTGGGCGGGTCGCGCCACGGTCCCGACTTCCAGAATCTGCACCGCAACAAGCGCAGCATGACGCTCGATCTGAAGCAGCCCGAAGGGCTCGAGATCCTGACGCGGCTGGTGAAGGAGGCGGATGTCGTGGTCGAGAATTACCGACCCGACGTCAAATACCGCCTCAAGGTCGATTACGAGAGCCTGCGCAAAGTGAACCCGCGCCTCGTCTATGGCAGCATCTCCGGCTTCGGTCAGAGCGGGCCTTATCGCGACCGGCCGGGCTTCGACCAGATCGCGCAGGGCATGGGCGGCCTCATGTCGATCACCGGGCTCCCCGGCCAGGGACCGGTGCGCGTCGGCATCCCGGTAGCCGATCTCACCGCCGGCATCTTCTGCGCCATGGGCATCCTGGTGGCGCTGCTCGAGCGCGAGGTCTCGGGCGAAGGGCAATGGGTCGAATCCTCGCTGCTCTCGGCGCAGATCGCCATGCTCGACTTTCAGGCGGCGCGCTGGCTCATCGGCAAAGAAGTGCCGGGCCAGGCCGGCAACAACCATCCGACCAGCATTCCCACCGGCGTGTTCAAGACCAAGGACGGGCACATCAACATCGCCGCCGCCGGCGCCGAGATCTACAAGCGCCTGTGCAAGGCGATCGGCGCCGAAAGCCTCGCCACCGATCCCGATTACGCCACCGACAAGCTGCGCTCCAAGAACCGCGACCGGCTCAACGCCGCGATCGAGGAGATCACCAAGACGCGCAGCTCGGCCGAATGGATCGAGCTCATCAACGGCGCGGGCGTCCCCTGCGGCCCGATCTACAAGATGGACGAGGTCTTCGCCGATCCGCAGGTGCGCCATCTCGGCATCGCGCAGCCGGTGGAGCATCCGAGTTTGGGCCGCGTCGAGGTGGTGGGCCAGGCGGTGACCTTGAGCCGGACGCCATCGAAAATGCGGCTGCCAACGCCGGAGCGCGGGCAGCATACCGACGAAGTGCTGCGCGAGATCGGCTATGACGAGAAGACAATCGCCGCCTTCCGCAGCAAAGGCGTGATCTAATCTCCCGAGGAGCACGACGATGATTTCCCCGAGCGAGCGTGTGATCGCCGAAAAGGATGGCGCGATCGGCTGGATGATGTTCAACAACCCCGAGCGTCGCAACGCGGTCTCGCTCGACATGTGGCAGGCGATGCCGGTGGTCCTCGATCACTTCGACCGCGATCCCGAGATTCGCGTCGTCGTGCTGCGCGGTGTCGGCGACAACGCCTTCATTTCCGGCGCCGACATCTCGCAATTCGAGAAGCAGCGCTCTTCGCCCGAGACCATCGCCGAATACGACCGCATCGCCGAGCTCGCGAACCAGAAGCTGGGCGAGCTGAGAAAGCCGACCATCGCCATGATCCACGGCTTCTGCATCGGCGGCGGCGTCGGCGTGGCGCTGCAATGCGATCTGCGCATCGCCGCCGACAATGCCCGCTTCGGCGTGCCCGCCGCGCGGCTCGGCCTCGGCTACCGCTGGGCCGGCGTCAAGAAGCTGGTCGATCTCGTCGGCCCGTCCTTCGCCAAGGAGATCTTCTTCACGGCGCGGCATTTCTCGGCCGCCGAGGCGCTCGGCATGGGGCTCGTCAACCGCGCGGTGCCGGAGACGGAGCTCGAGAGCTATGTCCGGAACTACTGCGCCCTCATCGCCGAGAACGCGCCGCTCACCATGGAAGCGGTGAAAGGCGTGGTGAGCGAGCTCGCCCGCCCCGGCGCGCAGCTCGACCGCGCGCGTTGCGAGGCGCTGGTCAAGCGCTGCTTCGACAGCGCTGACTACATCGAAGGCCGCCGCGCCTTCATGGAGAAGCGCAAGCCGGTATTCGCAGGGAAGTAGGCGGCGCGGGCGAGGCCGCGCATGCAATACGCTTGGACCTGCGGCTGTTGCGGCAAGCAGTAC
>Ga0335081_10010623_pt1 | contig 14891 bp, 21 predicted proteins | sample Lox_Sample_35_FD_206713 | JGI IMG/M metagenome (GOLD analysis project Ga0335081, IMG submission 206713) | Soil microbial communities from Loxahatchee National Wildlife Refuge, Florida, United States - Lox_Sample_3.5 | ecosystem: Environmental > Terrestrial > Soil > Wetlands | place: USA... | reverse complement strand
AACGATTGGTCACCGAGTACGCGAAGCAGTTCGGCGTCGAAGTGCCGGACTGGTCGCCTCCGATCACGAAAAAGTAACGCTACTGCGTAAGCAGGAAAAAAGAAGGGACCCACTAAGGGAGTGACATGATGCGCATAACCCGTACGATTTTCCGCTGGATACACATCGTCTTTGCAATTCCCATACTCGGCTATATTTACAGTCCGTTTGAAAAACTTCCGGGCTACGCTTTTCGAACGCGGTTTGTCTTCGTTCCTGTCATGGTGCTTTCAGGATTGTGGATGTGGAAAGGCCATGTAGTTCGCCGACTGTTTTCGAAGAAGTTGCTGGGGGATGTGGAGGCATGAAAGCGGTAGGCGCCCTAAATCTTTTGTGCTTGCATCAACTGCCTACAGTGCCTATAATCGGTGCATGCAGTACACTATTCGCAATATTCCGGACAGCTTGGACGCAGCGCTGCGCAGGGTCGCCCGTGAGCGCGGCAAGAGCTTGAATGAGGTGGCTATCGAAGCCCTGGCCCGCGGAGCCGGCATTACCTGGGAGCGCAGACGGCAACGCGACCTCGGCGACATCGCAGGCACCTGGCGCAAAGATGCCGCTTTTGATAGTGCATTGGCCGCGCAGGACACGATTGATGAAGAGATGTGGCGGTGAGGCTGGCGCTCGACACCAATCGTTACACCGACCTATGCCGGGGTGACGTTTCAGTTGTGGAAACCATCGAACTCGCCGACGAAGTCTGGCTGCCTTTCATCGTGCTTGGAGAATTACGCGCGGGATTTGCCGTGGGCAGTCAAGGATCGCGCAACGAAGCCGTCTTGCGGCACTTTCTGCTGAAAGCCGGCGTTGGCGTGCTCTATGCTGACGAGCAGACCACGCATCACTACGGAGCGGTTTACCGGCAGCTGCGAAAGCAAGGCACTCCCATCCCGACAAACGATATGTGGATCGCATCCCTCGTGCTGCAACATTCGCTCGTCCTGTTCGCCCGCGACGCACATTTTGACGCTCTTCCCCAGTTGCCGCGCGCATAGCGTTCCCGTCGCTCGTGCATCACTCGGATCTTCCCTTCGCGGAAGTCTGCCCCGTGCTGGCGTGTTATCTAAATTCCTTAATGAGAATCGGATCTTGAGGATAGGTCTATGTTAGGCAAACCAGGCCTCGCCATTTCGTACTGCATTACGACCGTTTACATCGTCTCAATTGTGTTGCCTTCTATTTACTGTCTCCGGCACGGATGCAAAGGGCCAGGTGAGTTGGATGCTTTTATGCCCGCCTTCATGTTTACTCCGATCGGTGCGATCGCTCCGGCCTTCTCCTTGCAGAACGCCATACAACACATCAGAAAAAAGTCATGGTCCTGGTTTTTCTGGCCTCTCACGATCATTCTTGCGATTGTTCTCCTGGGTGTGATTGCTGTAATCGGGCTCATAATTTATTACACTGCATTTCGTCGCTAAGACGAGTGTGGCCACCGCCCGCCCATACACTGCGATGAGTGATCCGACTGCTATGCCTCTCGCCTCCACCAAGCCCGCCAAGGCCCCGCGTCGAACGGTCCTCCTCCGATCCCTTCGATGGATTGCCCTCTGCCTTGTTCTTCTTTGGTCGGTTGCCGCGCTGACGCTTGTAGCCGCCCGATGGATAGACCCGCCCACAACTGCGGTGCACATGCAACGCCGCGTGCAGGCATGGATTCACCAAACGCCATATCACAAACGCTACAAATTCGTTCCACTCAGCCAAATCTCGCCCGATCTTCAGCACGCCGTAGTCGCCGCGGAGGACATGCGTTTTTACCAGCACCACGGATTCGACTGGCGCCAGATCGAAATCGCTGCCAAAGAAGATTTGGAAGGCGAGCGGACTCGCGGAGCCTCCACGATTACGCAGCAATTGGTAAAGAACCTATTCTTCGGCACTGGCCGCTCCTTTCTTCGCAAGGGCGCGGAGGTCACACTCGTACCGGTAGCTGAACTCGTACTGGGCAAGAAACGCGTCCTGGAGATTTACCTCAACGTGGTGGAATGGGGCCCCGGCATTTATGGCGCAGACGCGGCGTGCCGCTACTACGACCAAGTCTCTGCCCGCAATATCGGCCTGGAGCCCTCAGCGCGGCTCGCCGCTATTTTACCCGCTCCTTTGAAACGCCGCCCCGAGCGCATGAACAGCTATAGCGCGATCATCATTGCGCGGATGCACAAGATGGGTTGGTGATCGTCGAAGTCCACTCGGCAGCTTTCGTGATTGATCTGCTCCGGTAGAGATGACACCATCTGAGCATCTTTGCAGCTTGAGGGTCTACAATTCCAACAGAGCAGATCCTCGGGAAATGTGCCTAAGCGAACTTCACTACCGAGTCAGGTAACTGTTCCCGCCAACAACTGGGGTTATGATCTGGTTGCGGTTGGAGCGTCGGCAGGCGGCCTGGTGGCTCTGAGCGAACTGTTGCATCCGCTTCCGATCGCCTTTCCAGGTATCGTGGTAGTGCAGCACCTGGACCCGACACACAAAAGCCATCTTGCACCCCTGTTGGAGAGACGCACGGGCAAACAGGTCAAACAGGCAACCCACGCCGAGCCGATCCTGCCAGGATTCGTGTATATTGCTCCTCCCGACGAGCATTTGCTGGTCGGACCGGGAAAAATTCAACTGGCCCACTCGCAACTGGTACACTTTTCTCGTCCCTCGATCGATCTGCTGTTTGAATCGGTAGCTGGCATGTACGGGTCGCGATCGATCGGAGTGATCCTGAGTGGATCGAATCGTGACGGAGCGGTCGGGATTCGGGCGATCAAGGAAGCAGGCGGCACGACTGTAGCGCAGGATCCGATCGGCGTTGGAGTTTGTATGGCAAGCAAGGCACGTAGCGGGAGACCGTGGCAAGAAATTGCTCACGACCTTGAACGTGAGACCGATACCGAGAAAGTAATTGCCCTTGCTGAGGATCTGAACCAGACCCTGGCGGAGGATCGGCCCAGAATCGCCTCGTCAGAGCTTCAGAAAACGAGAGATGAAAAGGATTGTTCGCCTAACGGCGTAAAGGACAGCCTCAAACGATAACCGTCCCCGGTCGCCTGTGTTCGCAATATGTAGCCCTCCCCCAAAGTTGATCGGCCATTTGTGCTTTGCTGCAGGTGGCCGATCCGTAGCACCACATAGTGCGCCAACAATGCAGCCGGGCTGAAAGAGCCGGCCCTCCCCCTATGCCGACTAGCCCATCTTTTACCCACCCAATCCCCACCTTCGCCAGCGTTCATTGCGGATAGGCTGTGGTGCAGAAAACACCAACCAACATCTTAAGATCGACTGCCCACGAAAAGCTGAGTCCTACAAAGCGCATGTAAAATAGCTGCCAGACTTGCCGCTGCCGAAAGGATCTATCCCGATGCAATCTGCCTCCGCCTCATTCGACGCAAAGATCAAGCAACTGGGGGACTGGCGCGGCGAGGTGCTCGCGAAAGTCCGCGAAATCGTCCACCAGGCCGATCCCGAGATCGTTGAAGAATGGAAGTGGGTCAAGCCGACATCGCCAGGAACTCCCGTCTTCTCCCACGGCGGCATTGTGTGCACGGCCGAAACCTACAAGACTGCCGTCAAGATGACATTTGCCAAAGGAGCAGCATTGAAGGACCCTTCCCGTCTGTTCAACTCCAGTCTCGAGGGGAATGTCAGGCGCGCCATCGACATACACGAAGGCGAGAAGATCAATGAGTCGGCTTTGAAGGACCTCATCCGCGCGGCCGTGGAGCTTAACCTTCTGAAGGCCAAACCCAAGCTCCGCCGCTCAAAGAAGATTTGAAAGTAACCTGCCGGATGGGTGACGGGTGGCCCACACAACGCGGTTTTCGTTGTGTGGGGAATTTCCGGAATCGGACTGACGCATAGAAGTTTCTGCAAACCTCTCGACCCATCAAGCTGTAAAATTGAACCCCTGCGCCGGATGGTAGCAAAGACATGAAACGCTCACTTGTGGTGGCTGCTGCAGTTTTGTTGTCGGCACTGCTTTGTTCAGGGCAGACATTGAAAACAATCACGGAATGCCGTACTTCTCGTGACGCGTGGATGGCATCTGCAGACGACGATGTCAAACGCTTGCCTGTCAAAGAACTGTTGCATCGAACTGACGAATTAATGGCCTGTGCCAAGCAGACAGATGTCAAACCCATCGAATCAGGCATGACGGAGGAAGAGGCTCGCAAGGCGCTCACGGCACACGCGGGATATGCCACACTCGCTTTGGCGTACTCTCAAGAGACTTTCAGCCGTGCCGCTGGGTTCATTGATAGTAAGAACCTGAATCACGAGTTTGTCACCGCTGACGAAGGGAAGATCCATCGCGGCGCCCCGGTCCAATCACAAGAAAGGAAAACAACTATGAACCAGCAAGGCCGAATCCTCGGCATCGGTGGTATCTTCTTCAAATCTGCGAATCAGCAACAAATGAAGGAGTGGTACGGAAAACATCTCGGCCTCGCGGATAGCGGCCATGGTGTCATGCTGCCGTGGCGTGAAAAAGATAACCCTGAAAGTGAGCAGCTGACAGTCTGGAGCATTTTTCCCGGCACTACTAAATACTTCGAGCCCAGCTCAGCCTCGTTCATGCTGAACTACATCGTCGACGACCTCGACGCGTTGCTCGACCGCCTGGCGAAAGAAGGTGTCCGCATCGACCCAAAGCGACAAGACGAAAGCTATGGCCGCTTCGCCTGGATCTACGATCCCGATGGCAACAAGATCGAACTGTGGCAGCCGCTCAATTCAAGCAAATAGGCCTCCTGCTGCGCCGCTGGCTTTTAGGGGATGTAAGACGTTGAACAATCTGGAGGCGAGGGCCGGAGTCGAACTTGAGCCGTTTTTGCAGACGTGCGCGAAGCGGGAGCTGGCAGAGCCTGCCTGACTGCCCCAGGCCCGCCACAACTGTCATCCCCTCGGAAAAAAACGGGCAAAGAAGACGAGAAAACTGTTATCCGCGCAGGCGTTGTTGAGTGTCTGCGCTCGTTCACGCAACTCCTGGCGAGACGGCCCGTCGTTTTGCTGGCAGAAGCAATAACAGGATGACTCCGATCACAAGGAATGCGATCACATCGCCAAAGTTCCTGTGGACGCCGTGATTCCATGCTTCCACGGTTTGAATCGCCATCACCGTGCCATGGGAGATGTGCCACCAAGCTGCCAGAGCAATCATCGAGCGATGCTCAGATGGTCTCCTTGCGGCCATGAGCAGAAAGACCCCGACCGGAATAAAGAAGCTCAGAAACATCGGATTGACCTCGTTCTTCCGCTCCAAAAGCCAGCTGGAATGCCGCAGGTCCATATATAGAAAATAAATCATCGCCAGATTCAACAGCCCCACGATCACCAGGACGATCTGTGTTAGGTGTTCTCTTTTCATCTTGACCTCATTTCGGCCAATGTTGTTTCCTGAAACGCAATTCCGGCTGCCATGGTCTTGCGACGCTTCCTGAAATGTTTGGCTTACGGTTTCGGTAAAGGGTTACCCGGCCGTTCCTCATCCCAGATCGAATGCGAGATCCACCAGCGTTTGCCATCCCAGAACAGTTCGAGACTGTTTATGCCTCGGGCGGTCACTGGGCCATCCGCGGTGTCGCGTGATTCGTAGCTGCTCCAGACGTGCGCCATGTTGCCGAAACGTTCGGTAACGCGATGAATCTCCTTTTCGTAAAAACCACGAGCCATAAGCGCGTCTGAGCGATCGACGAACTCCTGATGACTCATTATCGACGCCACGGGATTCCCCTGCTTATCTACGTTCATGGCGACGAACCGCATATCGTCAATGTAGAGCGTGTGGTCCCGGTCCCATTGTCTTGGCTGCCCTTTCGAGATGGACACGATGTCGTAATACGCGTGGATCATGCCATCAATCGTGGAGACGTCTTTGGGGTCAGCGGGAATCTTGTTGATGGTTACGTGGACGGTTTTTTGGCCTGTTTGCGCAATCGCGAGCCCTGTTAACAGGAATAAGGCAACGACCAGCTTCATTGAAACCTCCAGGCAGAATTAGTATCAGACCATAGAACTAGATAAAGGCCGAACGCATTTGAGTTAGGAAACCGAATGCCCATTCTACCCCGCGGTGGTTTGGCGATTCTTCAACAGTTACGACTTGCGCGGACTCTCAACCCCTGACCAAGTCCACGCCTGCCAGATAATGACCGAGGTGGCCACAGTTTCGATCGTTGCGAAGAACAAGTACTCTGCGAAAGCCGGCGGCTTGCCCCATCCGACGATAGGCGGAATGAAGGTCAGAAAACCGTTTATAAGTGTCACAATGCCACCAGCGATGATGTTCGCTAGCCGGTTCGCTCTGAAGGGAAGCAGTCGGCACGCCAGAATCATGGCGATGGGTATTTCCATCAAGACCGCTGAACCCATTAGAGCCCATGGGGAGAGAGGGGCGAATGGATTTCGCGAGCCAACAATATCGAACAGGGCAATCACGTCTGCATACAGGTAGTTGAGTAACGCGAAGATCCACAATAGAGACAAGCGCTCCTTGGTTTCAGGCATATCAGCCCTCCTGCGGAGCAATTACGCGCCTGCGGGGAAATAAGTTTCAGACGCAAAGAGATTGTGGCATCAGTTGGCACTACCAGGCTTCGCTCAATGACCGCAGCAGTCAGACTCCAGCGAAAGAGCCAACTCTCAATGAATTTCAGTCTGAGGCACGAGAGCTCGCTGCACGTTCCGCTACGGTGGCGTTCATGACGAGGGACTTCGGTAGGGATGCAACTTGTTGGATGTATTGGAGGCGCGGGTCGGAATCGAACTTGAGCCGTCTTTGCGGGCGTGAGCGAAGCAGGAGCCCGCGGGCGAAATCCCGAGCCAAGCGAGGGACCTCGGGCCGAGAAAGTGATGGGGATTTCTGGAGGCGCGGGTCGGAATCGAACTTGAGCCGTCTTTGCGGGCGTGAGCGAAGCGGGAGCCCGCGGGCGAAATCCCGAGCCAAGCGAGGGACCTCGGGCCGAGAAAGCGATGGAAATTTCTGGAGGCGCGGGTCGGAATCGAACCGACGCATAAAGGTTTTGCAGACCACAGAAAACCATTAGAATCAGTCACTTACCTTCAGTTTTGACCCCTTGTTTTACGGTGATTTTACAGGCTATCCCGCTGTTTACGTTTCAGTACATTCAATGAATGTGCGATGCCGGGGTCGTTCGCGACGCTTCGTGCGAGCACCAAAGAGTTGTTGACATCAAACATGTAAGTGTATACAATCGCATGTGTGGAGGTTGTAAAGGATGAAGAAAACAGCGAAGAAGAAGAAACCGGCCGGGAGTGTCCGGTACATGGTGCAACTCGACCCGGACGTAACCCAAGGTCTCAAGCAACAGAGTGGGTCTTCGGATGTTCCCCTCGTTCGCCTCGTCAACCGTGTTCTGCGGGATGCCTTGAAGAATGGCACGGTGTTGATCGCGACGGGGAACGAGATTCTCAGCAAGTAGCCAAACGGACCCCAACCGATCAGCGTCGTTCCAGGTCTTTTCGCAGAGCGCGCAACTCGTCCCTGATCTGCTCCAGTAGTTCGCGCTCGGTGTCCGGGCGACGTGCATCCTGGAGAATGAAGAAAATCACCAGGACAAGCATGGCGATGACGAACACAGGCCAAGACCACCAGTGTGATCCCATGTGCTACAGTCTATCCCCTCGACCCTTACCACGCCGACCTGTGGCTCCTGGTTACCCCCGCAACCCACTGGGAAATCCGGGGACAGGAACATGTGAAAAAATTGATTCCCCCAACTTTTTAGACTTTTCTGGCTGATCGAAAATGTATACCCGGACGCCAAAGATCGTTTGTAGGGCGTTTAATCGCGAAGTTTTTCAGCGAACGAAATCGTCACTTTCCGAAAGTCAATTTTTTCACAGCTTCCAGACGGGACGTACCCTAGTTTTGAAACGAAGGTGAAAGAAGTTCTGGAGGCGCGGGTCGGAATCGAACCGACGCATAAAGGTTTTGCAGACCTCTCCCTTACCACTTGGGTACCGCGCCCCTGCATTAAATTAGCGTTATCCGCCGCAAAAGTCTAGGAGGGAGATTGCTCGGCGAAAAGCCACGAAAACTGCAAATTTCTGGAGCGGGAGACGGGATTTGAACCCGCGACTTCGACCTTGGCAAGGTCGCACTCTACCACTGAGTTACTCCCGCTCGGCAACCCTGATTATAACATCGTGCCTGTTCGCTATTGCATGAGGCGGGCGGGGACGCCCGCCCTCCACTGTCAGCTATTTAATAGGTAGATCCGACCTTCAATTTTTCGAGATTGGCGTTGGCCTGCGCCGTGATCTGGTTGCGCACGTCCCACAGATCTTTATAGAAGAGATGTTCCATGCGCTGGTGGAGCACTTCGACAGGCGTGCCCATGGTCCCCACCACCCCGCCACCGATGATCCGCTGCGCCAACTTGAGGTGATGAAAGCGGAAAAGATGCACGCGTTCATCAAAGTCGAGGAGCCGTTCGGCGAGATCGTGCAAGCCAAAGAACTCCTGGTGACGGCGATAGATATCGTCAACGCTCAGCCCGGCCTTGTGCAGTTGAGCGTGGAACGCTTCACCCAGACGCGGGCCGATGTGGAGCAGTCCCAGAAAACCGGGCGAGTCCAGACCGCTGCCATGGCCCAGCCCGGCGCGAATCAAATGATAGTCGTAGGGCGTGATCGTCTCCAGCACGTGCAGCATGGAGATGGGAAATTCCAGCATCTGGTTGGCGCGGCGAATCAGGCGGCAGGCATTGCCGTAGTCACCCTGCTCAGTCAACGTCCGCGCGCGATCCAGTTCGAACACAACCCCCTTCAGCAGGATTTCGGAACTCTGGTGGACCACCTGGAAGGTGATCTCGTCAGCATGCAGCAGTTCTTCCGGAGATTTCTGCAGCGACAGCAACTCATCCGTGCGCAGGTAACGCTCGTAATCGGAATTGCCCTTGCCGGGCAGAATCGGTTTTCTCAGATCATCCATAAAATTCTAGTAGTCAGGAGTCAGTTTTTCGCATTCGCCGACCCCTGGCTACTGACTCCTGGCTCCTGCTCTAATGATGTCCCGTCCACTGGGGATCTCTTTCTGCCGGCACAATCGCGCCGTCGCGCATGTGGATCACCCGGTCACCGTATTCCGCCGCTTCGGGATTGTGCGTAATCATCAGCACAGTCTGTCCTAGTTCCCGGTTGGAATGCCGCAGCATGTTGAGCACAACCGCGGAGTTCTCAGAGTCCAGATTTCCTGTGGGCTCATCGGCCAGCACGATGGCCGGCTTGTTGATCAGCGCGCGTGCCAGCGCCACCCGTTGTTGCTCGCCCCCGGAAAGCTCCGCTGGCCGGTGCGGCAAGCGCTTTTGAAGTCCCAGCAACCCGATAATTTTGTCGAAGTAAGCTGCATCACGATTGCCGTTTGTGCCGGCAATATCCAGCGCGATATTGATGTTCGAGCGCGCGTCGAGCGTAGGCAGCAGGTTGAAGCGCTGGAATACAAAGCCGATTTTGCGCTTGCGCAGCCGGGTCCGTTCTGCGTCGGAAAGCTGGGCAAAATCCGCGCCGTCCACGGTCACGTGTCCGGAATCCGCACGGGTAAGCCCGCCCAACAAATAGAAAAGTGTGGACTTGCCGCTTCCCGAGGGCCCAACCACGCTTACGAACTCGCCCTTCTGAATTGAGAAGGAGATTCCCCGCAGAGCCTGCACGTCAACCTTGCCGACGCGATACGTCTTGCGCAACTCGACAGCTTCGATGAAAGCAGGCATCCAATTTCGATATTACACGAAGCCCACTTCCTTTGGATGCCGATGCCTTATGCGGCGGTCTCGGAGCCCGCGGAAACGCGAGGCGGACTGCGCTTCGGGCCGCGCTTGCGAACCGTCAGCAGGCGAATTCGTTCCAGGAGTTCGGCGGGCGCATGCATGCCCTTGGAGAGAAAAAGATCGGCGCGGGTATCGTGATCGTAAGCTTTGACCTTGCCGGATAACAGAATGGCCGGAGTTTGCGGAGACAAGGTTTTGATTTCGTCCACGAACCTGGCGCCTTCCATGCTGGGCATCAGCAGATCGGCGAGAACCAGATCGATCCCACCCCGCTTGAATGCATCCAGCGCTTCCTGTTTACCGGTGCAGGTCACTACCCGATAACCGCGAGTTTGCAATAACACTTTGCGAATGGAGAGTTGTTGCTCATTACCATCGAGGCAGAGAATCGTTCTTTTAGGCTTCATTCTTGCTTCCGAAGTGATGTTCGACCCAGACGCAGATCGTCCAACGCGCAACTTTTTTGTAATTTCAGAGGAACCAGAGCGAGAAGAATCCTAGCGGTGTGGCAGCCGGATGTAAAGTGCCGTCGATGCTAATGGGTGGTTCTCAGAAAAAAATTTGCGAGGCGATCATGCCGCATGTTTGCAATGAGTTCGCGACACAGCTCAGAAAAAAACTTCGCCCCGAACTGTCTCCACAACATTTCCACCGACACGCACATTAACCACTCGGTCATCTTGACAAGTAGCACGCACGAAGATCCGGCTCGGACGGCCCATTTCCACTCCCTGCTCGATGAGCACACGCTCGTCCGACTGCGCCACTCCGTGAGCCGCCATCCATGCCGCAGCGCATCCGGCGGCCGAGCCTGTGGCCGGATCTTCGCCGTTATAGAAGAGCATGCGTGAATGCAATCGCGCGCTGGGATCGACCGTCTCCCGGGTCACGAAGTAGAAAAATCTGCCATCCGAACGTTGCAGGTATTCGGTGGCACCCTTCATGTCGATGTTTAGGTCCCTCATATACTGTAGTCCGCGCAAGGGAACGATGGTGAACTTTAGCCCGGTCGAGACAGTTTGGATCGGCAGCGACGGATCGATATCTCCATATTTGAGGCCGCATGCGCGAGCCACCTCCTCGCGGTCATGGCGTTCCCCGAATTCCGGGTCCCTCTGCTTCATCTCCCCGAACACCGGTTGGCCGGGGGGCTCTTCGAACTGCACCGGAACGCTGCCGACGTTGAGGTCCAGGACGACCTCGGCGGCATCGCCCGTTCCCCGCAAGCAAAATGCAGTGCCCAGGGTTGGATGTCCGGCGAACGGCAATTCCTCTTGGACCGTGAAGATGCGCACGCGAATGCCACGTTCCTTTTCGACTGTGGCTTCGCGAGGAAGAATGAACGTGGTTTCCGACAGGTTCATCTCCTTGGCGATGGCCTGCATCTCCTCATCACTCAAGCCGCGGGCATCTCCGAAAACCGCGAGTGGATTGCCGGCAAATGGCTCCGAAGAAAACACGTCGTACTGAGTGAAGGAGAAGCGACGGCGATGTGGTTTCGTCATGTGGTCAACATTGTAAGCCTAGAACCAGTCTCATAAACATTCTGAGGGCCGGAAATGGTGCATTCTCATGTGATCTGTTGGACCAACAGGTACGACACTGGGACTTTAGGAGCTGATCGATTTTCCTCCCAGTTGTGCAGAAGCATAACGGCGGCTGTTTCCCTGTGTGATTGTGATGAAGCCTTTGCTTTTTGCTTTCTGTGTATTTGTGTTTGGTGGTCTGAGCGCGCAACAGACCACCTGGCAACCATCTCCGGGGCACACCCAACTGCCGATATGGCCGCATGTCGTGCCCGATGCGCAGCCAGTCGTGGTGCCGGAGATCCTCGCGACGGAAAATGAGCAGTTGGTTGCCGGCAGTCCGTGGATCTATCTGGGTAGCGTGTCGCAGCCTACGATGACGGTCTATTCGCCACGCGGAAAGAATACCGGAACAGCGGTCGTCGTTTTCCCGGGAGGGGGCTATAAGATTCTGGCCATCGATCTGGAAGGCACAGAGGTCTGCGACTGGCTCACGGCGAAGGGAATCACGTGTGTGCTGTTGAAGTACCGTGTGCCAGGGGAGACGGGGTATCCGAATTCCGCGCCATATCCAAAGTCCGGGCCGTATCCGGAATCACCGATGGCGTTGGAGGATGCGCAGAGGACGATGGGTTTGGTGCGCTTTCACGCTGCGGAGTGGCATCTCGATCCGCACAAGGTTGGTGTGCTTGGCTTTTCGTCAGGCGGTCATCTGGTTGCCGCGATCAGCACGCACTTTGCGAAGCGTTTGTATGCGGCTGTCGATGCCGCGGACAAGGAGAACTGCCGCCCCGATTTTGCAGTGGCTATCTACCCCGGTCATCTGTCTCTTTCCGCGGCGGAGTGGGATGCAAGCCAAGGCCCCAGGAACTTCGTGATTCATCATCCGGCGACTGCCGATAACGAGTTAGGTCTGAATCCTGCTCTTCCCGTCACCCATCAAACTCCGCCTACGTTCTTGCTGCAGGCAGAGGATGACCACGTCGACAATGTAAACGACTCGCTGGCTTACTACATTGCGCTGAAAAACGCGGGAGCTCCGGTGGAGATGCATCTGTACGCCCAGGGCGGGCATGCATTTGGACTGCGGCGCACGAAGCTCCCGATCACCGAATGGCCTCAATTGGTCGAGAAATGGCTGCGGACCATCGGAATGATTTCCGAATAAGCGTTCTGGGATCGTACGAATTACCCAGTTGATGCCAGTGCGCAACTAGCGTATTTGACGCCATTTTTGGCGCACGCGTATGCTTTCATCACCCTGCACTTTTGTCGAGGAGGCAATTCATGGGTATTGACACCGAACCCGTTGCCCGCATTCCGCGCATCAACGAAGCGGCACCGGATTTTCAAGCGAAATCGACGCACGGCATGATCAAGCTCAGCGATTACACATCGAAGGGCAAGTGGGTGCTGTTGTTTTCGCATCCCGCCGACTTTACTCCTGTGTGCACAACCGAGTTTGTGGAATTCGCCCGCCGCGCCCCGGAGTTCGAAAAGCGCAATGTGCAGCTGATCGGTAATTCCATCGACAGTGTCTATTCTCATATCGCTTGGATACGAAACATCGAGCAGAACTTTAAGGTGAAAGTAACTTTCCCGGTGATCGCCGATCTGGACCAGAAAGTTGCCCGATCCTTTGGCATGGTTCACGAAGCAGTCAGTGACACAGCGACGGTACGGGCGGTCTTCGTCATTGATCCAAAGAACGTCATTCGAGCTTTGCTGTACTATCCGCTGTCGCTGGGCAGAAATGTCGACGAGTTGGTGCGGGTGCTGGACGCGCTGCAAACAGCAGACGCCAATGCATGTGCGACGCCGGCAAATTGGCAGCCGGGAGATCCTGTGATTGTGCCCGCCCCGGTCACCCAGGCAGATGCCGAAACTCGCGCAGCTGGAGCCCAGGGCCACGAAGTGATCGATTGGTATCTGACGCGGCGCAAGATCGGTTCTTCCGCTGCGGCTGACTAGGGTTAGCCGATCTTTCTCGACGGCGCGGCGGTTACCGCCGCGCTATTTCTTTGTGAGCTTATGTGGTCGAGCACAGAGGACGCAGGGAAACATGAGGTTGAGCTTCCAGAACTTGTGCCTCTGTGTCCTCGGTGGTGAATGAATTCGTTGGTTTCGCAGCACGCGCTCATTTCCTTTAGAATCACACCGGGAGCGCATGCGGTCCGGTGATCGTCCCGGTCTTCAAAACCGGCGGACGGCAGGTTTGCCTGTCGTCGGTGGGTTCGACCCCCACTCGCTTCCGCCAAAATAAAGGACTTAGCTGATGCTGCGCTCTGTCTGCGCTCTGTTCAGAGCTAAGCCCACGACCTTGCTGTGCGCCGTCGCCATCTCGTCTGTGATCACGGTGCCGTAGACATTCATCGTGGTTCGAATATCAGCATGGCGCATCAGCTTTTGGAACGGCAATGGGGGTGCCGACAGCGTCCAACCAACTGCGGTAAGTATGCCTCATGCTGTGAGTCCCTACCCAACCGATGCCCGCATCTCGCCCCGCCTTACGAAAACTGCGCCATACTTGGTCGAAAGACCAAGGCAGGCAACCTGCCTTTGATGGAGAGGCGAACAGCCAATCCTCAGGAGCAGAGAACTGGGTTGTCTGTTTCCAGCTTTTCAGAATCCCCAGCATCTCAGCATCTACGGACATCTTGCGGTTTGAATAGACGGTTTTCACTTCGCCCACGCGGTTTCGGACGATCCCGCGCTGTATGCTCAGTTTTGCGTCCAGCCAGTCAATGTCCAACCATTTCAGGGCCAGACACTCACTGATGCGAAGGCCGAAGCAAACACAGACAAGGGCAATAGTTCGAAACGGCTCGTTCAGGTGTGCGATGAATGACCGGAACTCATCGACAGTGAGGCTGCGGGGTTGTCGCGTCCGTTTGGAGGAGTCCTTAACCGTCACCAGCGAGATCGGATTCACTTGTACGGGAACGGCCCCACTCCACATCGCATAGTCCCAAAGCACCCGCATCATCCCCCGAACATGGCCCCGACTCTTGGGCGACAACTCCAGAGAGGATAGCCATAATTCAACTGGACGTGGCTGTAACTCTGTAATCAGCTTGTCTCCCCAAGTTGGCAGGATGTGGTTCTTAAGCCACATGCTGCAACCGCGTTGCGTACTGTACCGGGTCGGCATTTTCTCTGCCTGATACTTTTCAACTGAGTTTTTCACTACCGGAGCTGGATGAACGGGTTCTTTTAGCAAGTCTGATTCGTTCCAGTGTTCGGCAGCTTTCCAAGCGCTCGCCTTCGTCGGATAATCCCGCTTCGTTCCGATGAGCCTAGATCGGCGAACTCCATTGTCGTAGTAGAGGTAATTCCAGGTGCCTCTACGTCGGTCAAATCTGACACAACCTGTCTTGTATCGCTGTACCCTTTTCATGCTGCCTCCTATCAGCAGGGCCGAGTCGATGACGGAGTCGACTCTACCACAGCATTGGACATGAGGGCTGTGTCGAGGTCTTCACGAAGAAAACGCCAGCAATGTCGGAGGCTGCCGGACAAACAATAACCTTTGATTTTCCCTTGACGC
>Ga0335081_10010622_pt1 | contig 14893 bp, 16 predicted proteins | sample Lox_Sample_35_FD_206713 | JGI IMG/M metagenome (GOLD analysis project Ga0335081, IMG submission 206713) | Soil microbial communities from Loxahatchee National Wildlife Refuge, Florida, United States - Lox_Sample_3.5 | ecosystem: Environmental > Terrestrial > Soil > Wetlands | place: USA... | reverse complement strand
CGAAGTTCCTTAAGTTCTCACATCAGAAGCACGTTTCGGAGATTGGCATCGATTGTGAGACCTGCCATCAGGCGATCGTCAACAACGAAAAACTCGTGGAGCGTGTCATCCCCGGTCACACCGAGTGTCAGAGTTGTCACGAAGACGAACTCAGCAACAAGTGTACATTCTGTCATTATAGCGACAAGCCCGAAAGAATCACTATCACACCGATTCGTGATTTGGTGATCAATCACAAAAACCATGTTGTCGATCGCAAAATCAAGTGTCTCGTTTGCCACGTTGGGGTCGACACGGCACAACTCGCTTCGGACTTAGGCGGACCGAAGATGAATTCGTGCACCACGTGTCACAACGGAAGCAACGCCACCAACCAATGCGAAAACTGCCACAGGAATCTTGCGATCCTGTACCCGGAATCCCATAAGAGAGAAGATTTCAAGAAAGATCACAAGCAGTTCGCGCGTCTCAATGTCATGGATGCGCAGTGCCAGGCGTGCCACACGGATAATTTTTGCGCTCAGTGCCACGATGGGACAAACCTGACTAAATTGAGCCCCGGAAGCATGATCGGGATGATCTCACCACGCACCCTCGGCAATGATAAGCCGAAGGCTCTTGCGGGACAATTGGTTCACGATATCAACTATTTGTATACCCACAGTGTGGATGCAAAAGCAAGGACAAGCGAATGCCAGACGTGCCACGACGCGAAGACGTTTTGCAACGACTGTCACGAGAATGGTTCGCAAGGGCTCGGTGGAACGCTCCCGGCAAGTCATCGGATTCCGGGATTTGCAATCAGGGGTGGATACGGAAGCGGCGGCGGACGTCACGCCGATCTGGCGCGAAAGAACATTGAACAGTGTGCTAGTTGTCACGACGCCGAAGGTACCGAACCGACGTGTGTGTTCTGTCATTCGGACAACGATGGAATCAAGCATACCGATCCGAAGACGCACGTGACGGGATTCATGAGCAGCGTGCACGGGGACTGGCATTCAAATCCGGGCGCGACGTGTTACGTGTGCCACACCGACCCCAATGCAAGGCCGAACGGCGTACGGGGGAGGGGGTTCTGCGGTTACTGTCATTCTTAAGGGTAGAACACAGAAAAGAACTATGAAAACTGAATGGTACTCACGAATCTTCCTTATCGCTATTACCGCTCTGTTTATCTCGGGGTGTAGTGATTTGAAGAACGGATCACAAGCGGTGAACCCGGTTATTGTCTACGTCCATCCGGAAGGGTTCAGTTCTCCCGCTTCTCCCGATTTTCACGGGAAAGCTATTCAGCAGGCAAGTTGGGAAATGCGCAACTGCAGACAGTGTCACGGCGGATCGTACACCGGCAGCAATGCCATCTCGTGTGTCAGCGCTGGCTGCCACGCCGATGCCAGCGGGAACCAGAAGAGCCCTGAATCCTGCAATACGTGTCACGGCACTTTTTCCAGCGCTGCCAACGATACTGTTTCCTGGGCGCCACCCCGATCCATAGCGGGAGACACCGCTACCACAGTGGAAGGAGTCGGTGCGCACCAGAACCATTTGAACGCAGCCGTTATGGATCTGTCGAATCCGATCGCCTGTAACAGTTGCCACACCGTTCCATCTGGTGTCTATGTCCAGGGCCATTTCGACTCTCCCTTGCCTGCAAAAGTCATCTTTGTCAACCAACTGTCGAAAACGTCAAGTGGAGGTGCGACGCCGTCACCGACGTTTGATGCTCAAAGCTTGACTTGCAGAAATACGTATTGCCACGGCAATTGGCAGCTGAAAAAATCGAACTCGCTCCATCAGTTTATTTATTCGGATAGCGTCATTAGTGGTTCTCAATTCGCCCCCCAATGGACGGGAGGAGACTCCCAAGGTGCTTGCGGAACCTGTCACGGCTTGCCGCCAGCAGGTCACGATAATTCCTTCGGAACAAGCGTGTCCACCTGCACCGGGTGCCATTATCGTGAAGCAAGCAAACAGTTTGGACCGTTAGACAAATCGATTCATATCAATGGCAAGATCGATTTGTACGGTCAGGAATATAGTTTCCGATGAGCACTTGGTTGCTCAACGTATCTCGTCACGGACAAGAGGAGAGGACGATGATGAATGAAGCCATACTTGAAATCGCATCAAAGGACTTTGTGTATACGGTCGTCGGGGAGTGCAATGGGTGTCAACTTTGCGAATACCTTGCGGTGGACAATTTCGCAAGGGTACGTGGCAGTGCAGGGTTTGAAGTGGTCAGACAACCGGTTACGTGGGAAGAGAAAGAACAATGTCAGGAAGCCATGGAGCGCTGTCCCCTGCACGGCATCGAGAGAACAGAACGGCCAATTCCCCAATGTGAATCGTAGCAGTCTCGCGGCAGGCAGCGATCCGCGCTCGCTGGCATTAATCGTCTGAGGGAAGGAACGATCCTTTTCCCGCACACCATCACTGGCGGGAAACAAAAAAGGGAGGCTTTGCAGCCTCCCTTTTACTGTATGCAGACTACCTATCTGCCTATTTTATGTCCGTGCTCCAGTAGATCTTATGCGACTTCAAGTTGACCATCGAAATTTGCGTGGGAATGATTCGCATCTTGGCCTGCTTTCGCATATCCTCCTGACGGAGATCGAGAACGAATCGGACCTGATAATAAATATCTGACTCTTCACCTTTTGCTATCCTCGCGTCGTCGCGCGGAACAACCCAGCGGTACTTCGGAGGAAACTTGACCCTCAACGCCGAAGTTCGGAAACCGCGGTTCACGGAATCCGTGAGCACCACGAACGGATTGCGGGGAACGATGCAATTCAAGGTGGGAATGTCGTACGGAGCTTCGACACTTTCACTGGCTCCGATAAGGTATTGCTGCAGGTCGGCATTGTATGATATGAGGGAGGCCTTGAAAAGAACGCCAAAGACTCGTTTATCGAATTTCTTCTCGTGGATGTGGCTGTCGATCTTGGTTACAAACGCTGCCTTCAACCGTGCGACCCGCTCACCGTACTCCTTCGTTGTCTCAAATTCGGTTTTTTTGCTCGTTGCGTTGAGAAATTCATCGGTCGCATCCTTCAAGTAACTCCATTCGTCTTTGAGAATGCGCGTGAAGTCCTCTCCCTTCATGTAGTCATCCGGGTTGGCCGTTTGCTGTTGCGCATTCAATCGATGTCCCAATACACTCGGAACCAGGAATGCAAGCAACAAACCAATGGTAGGCAACAGGAATTTTCTCATGTTCACTCCTCGTTCAGAACTGTCTTCCGGCTTCAATATACGACTTTTCGCACTCTTTGTGAAACTAAAATTTCCCCGTGAATGAAGGGAATGGTCATTATGTCGTGATTTCGTTCGATGCGCTCTCGCGCTCAGAATTCGGGGCTAACCGCGGGGGTGGAACGTCTTGTGCACTTCCTTCAGATACTCCCGGTCAATGTGCGTATAGATCTGCGTCGTCGAGATATCCGCGTGACCGAGCATTTCCTGCACGGCACGCAAGTCGGCGCCTCCTTCGAGCAGATGGGTCGCGAACGAGTGCCGCAGCGTGTGCGGATGAACTTCCTTCTTGATCCCTGCGGCCTTGGAGTATTTTCTCAAGATATTCCAGATCGATTGCCGCGTCATTTTTGTTCCCCGCACATTGAGGAAGAGTATGTCCAAGGATTTCCCTTTCCGGGCGTGTGCAGGCCTTGCGTGCTTCTGGTACCGTAGAATGCAGGACTTCGCTGACCTTCCTATGGGAACAAGCCGTTCTTTAGAACCTTTGCCGAATACAAGAACCAATTCTTCGTCGACCAACAAACTTGACTGCTTGAGACTCACCAATTCGGAGACCCTCATACCCGTGGCATACAGGGTTTCGAGAATCGCCCTATCCCGCATTCCCAACGGATTATTTTTATCCGGCTGTTCAAAGAGCCTGTCGATTTCAGGGACGGTGAGCACTTCGGGAAGGCTTCTGGTTCTCTTCAAGGAATCAATATTCTCAGTAGGATCGGTCTTCGATTGTTCTTCACCAATCCGATATCGATGAAATCCGCGAACCGCGGAGAGGGTGCGTGCGATACTTCTCGCGCTCAGGTTCCGATCGTGCAGCATCTGCATGAACCTGGAAATGTGTTCTTCCGTTACTTTATCCGCAGTTTCAACGCCTAGCCCTGCAAGAAAATTTTCATAGCAAGCCAGATCATATTGATAGGAAATCAGTGTATTCTGCGCCACTTGTTTCTCAACCCGTAGATAATCAAAGTAATCGCGGAGCTGACCCGCGAGCACTCCGGGCGAGTCGCTTCGCAGGGCGGTATCGTTAGTTTTACGAAGTTTCATGAGTTCGCAGCCGGCGAGGACTTGATGCAGGAGTCGTGGTTTGACAAAAAACCGCGACCGACCCCCACATAATGGAATTTTCTGAACGATGCTGTTGACGTGCGAGAACGAAGTTACCGGTTATCGTACGACCGGTAGGGATTGTCATAGCGAAGGAACAGTCACGTAGCGAGAAGTCCGACGGACTGCCGTGAGGTCGGAACGCCGATGCTGCCTAGTTCTTGACTGCTTTGGCCACTGTGTCATAGATCTTGAAAGCGCGATCGAGGTGAGAGATTTTGATGAGCGTCATTACTTTCTTCTGCATCGCAGCGAGTTTCACAACACCGCTGTTTTCCCTCATTTTCCGTTCTGCAATGAGAAGCGCACTCAACCCGCTGCTGTCGCAGAACTCGACATCAGCAAGATCGATGATAAGCTCTTTCGTTTGCGGTGAACAAAGCACCAGGAACTCTCCTTTGAGTTCCGGCGAAATATTTGCGTCGAGCTTGCGCACCTTGACCTTTAGGATCGTCGCCTTTCCATTTTTCTTGATTTCAAAATGCATGCTTCCCTCTTGATGCCACTGCTGGTTAACTCCTCACAGGATTAACAGAAAACCTCCGCATCCGAAGCCTCCGCAGGCTCATCTGTTTGTGTTCTCGTGCCTGCCGGAGCTACGCAGGCTGCCGTTAGAACATATCAAGACACTTCAGTAGATTCTTGTAGGCGACCGGGGTATTCGTGGTCATGCGAGTCTGGATCACGAAATTGTAAAAGTAGTCACCGCTGGGTTTGGCAAATCCAACGCGCAGGGGCGCGTTGGACTCTCTGCAGATGAATGCGCTCGGCAAAGCGAGGTTCACATTCAGGTCCAGAGCTATATCGAAGGTACTTGATTTCATCTTGCGAAGCAATTCCCCGCGCGGGACGTGCCACCGGTTGATTTCCTGCGGCTTGTAGGTAATGGTCTTTCCGTTGAAGTTTGACTTCAAAGGCAAAGCAAGATCTTCGCGTGCTATTACCATCAGACTCCCGGCACCGAAACGGCGGCCCAGGTATTTCATCACAGACTGCATTGACTCCGAGTCAGTGACGGTCTCCGGGAACAAAACAAGCGCTTTCCGAGCCCGTTCGACGGCTTCCGTGAATCGAACCACGGGGTCGCGCCGTTTCCGAAAATGAAACCGGGCATAATTCAGGCCGATCCTGAATTTCAGTCCGTCGAGCATACCGTCGCTATTTTCCTTTGTACCGGGCTTGCAGTGCCTGTATCAATTTCGTCACGTAGCCCTGGTCGAAGAAATAGTACCGGAATTCGAGGTTGACACGCGAGTAGGTATCATTGGTGCCAGGGTTCTTCAGAGGGTCAAGCTTGTCCGTGTTTGTCAGTGCAAATTCTCCCGAGATGGTCATTGATACGAACTCGCTGAAGAAATAGTCAAACCCGACCCCGCCAAGATAATTGACGTCGATTTTATCGTTGTTACCGAGCAGATAGTTGCCTGCGTCCGAGCGCGGATCAAAATAGACACCGCCAACCCCGACAAAGAGGAAAGGGTTAAACGTCCCGTGCGGTATCATATCATAACTGATGTAAACGTTCGCCGACATAATCGTCGTGGTGTTGGAAAGCCCATCGACGTCCTTCCATCCGAGCTGCCCTGCCCCCAGCATTGCCCGCAAACCGAGATGTTCCATCATAGAATAACTGAGGGAGGCGCCGCCTCCGCCTTTCATCAATCCGTCGCTGAAGTTCGGGTTAAAGAGGTAAAGAGATCCGGCGACACCAACACCAAGCTTTCCACTTCGCATCTGTCCGTGAGACGAGTTTGAATACGCGACAAGCGCAAGACAGAGCGCAATACCGTACCACGTTTTAGATGATTTCATAGTACCCTCGCATTAGTTGGTCCTGGATGTATTTTCGATCATCGATAGAAACTCTTGTTCATCGATCGTTCTGATTCCAAGCTTGTGGGCTTTCGCGAGCTTGGTGCCGGCTTCTTCTCCTACAACCACGTAATCAGTCTGCTTGCTGACGCTCGAAGAGACCCTGCCCCCCAATGTTTCGATTCTTGCTTTGGCCTCTTCACGAGTCAATGTACTCAAACTCCCGGTGAGAACAAATGTCTTTTGCGCCAGCGCACTTTTTGTTGTCGATTTTGGGAATTCTTCCAGCATTCTGACACCGGCGTTTCGCAGTCGCTCGACCAACTTGCGATTGTGCTTGTCCTGAAAGAAGTGCACGACGCTCTCCGCAATGCGGGGACCAATTCCTGGAATTTGTTCAAGGTTCTCTTTTGTGACGGACATCAACGCGTCGACAGAAGAAAAATGTCTGACGAGGAGTTGTGCTACGCCGGATCCCACGTGCCTGATGCCAATAGCATACAGGACGCGTGTAAACGGCCGCGCCGTACTAGCTTCAATAGCATCGAGCAAATTGTTCGCACTCTTTTCGCCCCAGCGTTCGAGCGAAGCAAGTTGCGCGGTCCTCTTCCGAAGATCATACAAGTCTGCGTAGCTATGGACATATCCGAACGTGACGAGTTGATCGACAATCGCTTCACCCAGTCCTTCAATATCCATTGCACCCCGATGAGCAAAATGTTCGATGCGTCCCCGGACCTGCGCGGGACACTCGCTGTTCTCACAGTAGTAGTTTGCTTCGTCCGCAGGACGGAAGATTCTGGATCCACACACTGGACATTTGGAACCAAACCTGTACGGCTTGCTGCCCGACGGTCGCTTTGCCTGTATAACGCCACTGACCTTTGGGATAACATCGCCCCCTTTTTCGACGACGACAGTGTCGCCCGGCCGGATTTGAAGCTCGTTGATATAATCTTCATTGTGGAGCGTCGCACGGGAAACCGTCGTGCCGCCGACAAAAACGGGTTCCAGTTCGGCAACCGGGGTGATAGTGCCCGTGCGTCCGACCTGCAGAATAATATTCTTCAAAACAGTCTGGGCGCTCCGGGCGGCAAATTTGAAGGCGATAGCCCACCGAGGACTTTTTGCGATCGTACCCAGTTTCTCCTGTTGCGCGAGCGAGTCAACTTTCACAACAATTCCGTCGATGTCGTACGGAAGCGTGTCCCGACGTTCTTCCCATTTTTTCCAATACTGCGCAACTTCATCGATATCCCTGCAACGTTTCGAGTGCTTGCTGACTGGAAATCCAAGCTTGCGCAGAAGCTCAAGATTCTGGTAATGACTGCGTGGAGCGCGGTTGGCAGCAAGGAGATAGTATGCGACAAAATTAAGCGGGCGCTGAGCTACGATCTTGGGGTCCTGTAATTTCAACGTCCCTGCGGCGGAATTGCGGGGGTTAACGAAGGTTTTCTCGCCAGCGAGTTCGCGTTCCTCATTCATCTTCCGGAAATCCTCACGATTCATGTATATCTCGCCGCGCACTTCGATCTCGCTCAGGTTCTTTGGAGCGCCGAGAATTCGCAGGGGAACAGACCTGATCGTTCTCAGGTTCTGGGTTATTTCATCTCCCTGGACGCCGTCGCCTCTCGTGGCTCCTTGAACGAACACACCCCCTTCGTATCGGAGGCTGATCGCGACCCCGTCGAACTTCAATTCACAGACATACGCATAGGGCTCTTTTCCGAGAATCGATCGAACCCTTCGGTCGAAATCCTTGACCTCTTCTTCATTATACGTATTCGCAAGGCTCAACATAGGAACCGCGTGTGTGACGGTGGGGAATTCTTTTGTCGGAGCTCCGCCTACACGGTGGGAAGGCGAATCCAGTGTCACGAGTTCCGGATGGAGCCGTTCCAACTCCATCAATTCACGCATCAGTGCATCGTACTCTGAATCTGCTATGGTGGGCTGAGCAAGAACGTAGTATCGGTAATCGTGCTCCCTGAGCTGGGAGCGGAGGGCTTCAATTCGCTTTTGATCCGGTGAGCGCTGGAGGGATGCCATACGTCCTCAGGCCGCATTATAGGCTCTTGAGACGTGCCTCATTGATAAGAACATTCCGTACGACCATGCCGCGCTTGCCAAGGGTACCGAGATCCTTCCCATTCAACTTGAAGGAGGCACCCCCCGCATTACCCATGGTAATCGAGAATTGGCTCTTTGCAGTGAAGGTCCGATTTCTGTTCGGCGGGAAAAGATACTCAAGCGTCTTCTTTCCGTCGACGAGGATGCTGACCCAAACGGAGTCCGTTGTCACCATTTCGAGATGAAGGCTGTCGGGTTGTTGGACTGGCGGTGGAATTACGACACTCGCAAGCGTATCAGGCTTGTAGGTGCTCGCTTCGGATTCCTTGACAACCGCATCGAATGGAATCTCCTGCACCGGTTCCGGGCTCCTGGCAGTCGGCGAACGCAAGATGAGAACAAATCCAACAGCCGCCAACAAAAGACCTGCAAACAGGATATTTTTCTTCAACGCCAGTGAGACTTTCTGTGTCCTGGGCTCCGGTGTTTTGACCGGTGGCGGGGTGGGGCGTTGAACGGGAGGGACTTCACGAGGGGCTTGCGGAGAACGTGGTTCGCGATAATCGTCGTACATGCGCAAGATTTCCTGCGCTCCCACGCCGATTGCCTCTCCATATTCGCGCAGAAAAGCTCTGACGTACGTCTGAGGCAGGAGGGAGAACTTTCCGGCTTCGATGGCCTCCAAGAACTTGATGTTGATCCGCGTGGAAAAAGAAATATCCATGAGGGATACTTGTTTTTCCAACCGGAGTTTCTTCAGTTCCTCGCCGAATTTTGAAAGGTCCATATCTGGTATTGCCACAAATAAAAGGGGAAGGCGCCCAGTGGTGAAGCCTTCGTGGAGAAATTGTAGCGATTATTTGGACGAGTATCAAGCAGAGGAGGAGCCGGCTCTGCGCCCACGGACGGTTACATCTTCACGTGCGATCGTTTTCTGTCCAGTACCTCGCGCATGGTTCTGGAAAGCTCTTCAAGCTGATACGGTTTCTGGAGGAAGGCCTCGGCAGATTCTCCGGCGGGTGAAGATTCGAAACTCTTGTTGCTGTACCCTGTGGAGATGATAATGCGGACATTCGGGTCGACGGCTTTCAGTTTTGCATACGTCTCTTTGCCGCCCATCACCGGCATATTCATATCCAAGATGACGACGTCGAAATGTGGTTTCTTCTTGTACAACGTTACGGCCTTTTTGCCGCTCCCCGCAGTCGTGACGCTGTAGCCGAGATTTGAAAGCATCCCTCCGATCACCTCGGCCACGTTTTCCTCATCGTCCACGACGAGGACTCTCTCCCGGCCGCGCTGGAGCTTTTGCGATTTCAGTGCCTGCAAGCTGCGATCCGTTTCTTTGAGGAGCGGGAAATAGAGTGTAAATTGGGAGCCAATCCCGGGCTCGCTCTGTACGGTAATAAATCCGTTGTGCGCATTGACCACTCCGTACACGACTGCAAGGCCAAGCCCTGTTCCTTTCCCCTGATCCTTGGTGGTGAAGAAAGGCTCAAAGATTCTCTGTTGAATCTGTCGTTCCATTCCCATCCCGTGGTCGGTAACGGATATGGCGACGTACTCTCCCGTCCTTGATTCTGCGATCGCAGCGCTCGTGCGGGTGTCGAAATTTATTTTTTCGCTTTGCACGGAGACCACTCCTCCGTCCGGCATGGCATCCCGGGCGTTGATGAGCAGGTTGAGGAGTGATTGCTGGATTTGGCCATCGTCGCCGTTGACAAGGCAGACCTCGCTCGTGAGAATCTTTTTGACGGAGATCGTCTTATCGGTGCTGTGTTCGAACAGGTGAAGGGTTTCTTCGATGATGTCGTTCAAGACCACCGGCCGGAACTGCACATTGCTTTTTCGGGCAAACGTGAGCAATTGTCTCGTGAAACCCGCCCCACGTTTGGCCGCTGTTTCGATGATCTCCACAAAACGGAACCAAGGGTCGTTTTTTCTCATTTTCCGTTTCATGATCGTCGTCGAGCCGAGGATCGACGTCAGTATGTTGTTGAAGTCGTGGGCGACGCCGCCCGCCAGATTCCCGATGCTGTCGATCCGCTGGGCGTGAAGAATTTTCGCTTCCATTTTCTTTTTCTCGGTGATGTCGCGCGCGACGACTCTCATCAGGATCGGCTTCTTCAAATCATCGTAAATCAAGGATGTGCTTACGCTGACGTCGATCAATTCTCCATTGCTGTGGACCATCTGTTCCTCCAGGCCCTTAATCTCCCGGTCGTTCGCGAAGATTTCCTGGTGCAATGTTCGTGCCTCGATATGGTACGTCGGCGGGTACAGTTTGGTCACGGGATGACCGATCAATTCTTCTTTGCGGTACCCGAGGCGATCGGCTTCGGTGTGGTTGCAGCTGACGATGATTCCTTCGTGGTTGACGATGTGGTACATATCCGGTGAGTGTTCGAACAAATCCATATAACGTTCTTCGGACGTTCGCAATCGCTCAAACAGTGTGGCATTCTCGATCGCGACTCCGATCTGGTTTGAGAATGCAGTAATGAGCTCTACCTGCTTGTTGGAGAAAGCTTCGCGATTTCTGCTCGCAATCACAATTGTACCGAAGAACTGGTCTTTCATCATCACGGGGACTGACACCCATGCCTCAATTTCTTGATACGGCCATGGGTCATTACCACCGGAATCTTCCTTCGGCTTCTTCTGGATGCGAGGTTCACGAATCCATGAGTAATGATTCGATGTAATTTCCTCTCCGGCGGGAATGATCGGCGCTTTCAACTCTTCAGCACCCCTCTGGGCGCTCAGGACGACGCGATTGTCGACGATGCGGTAGATCCACCCGTATTCGACTTCGAGGACACGAAGGATCTCCTGGAGGACGTTCTGGAGCAAATAGTTGATCTCGATCGCCCTGTTCACTGCCTCGGAAATAGTGTTGAGGGCGAGGAGTTCCTGTCGCTGCCCGTCGAGGAGCTTGTTGTACTTGAGTGTGAAGATAACGATGACAAAGCCGAACAATCCGGTTGTCAGCACGGACATCAAAAGAATCCAGTCAAATTTTGGTCTCGTGGTGAGGCTTTCCGGGCCAACGCTCAGGTATCGAACTGCAACGATCGTGGCAAGCGCTACAACCACGGCGGTGGATGCAACGATCTGAGCCTGTTGGAGCGGTCCAAGAGAGGCGCGAAACTTTCTAAAGGTCCAACGACTCATAGGGGGGTTCCGAGGGTCCTTCTATTTGCGGGCTAAATGCTTCGAGAGCACTGAAAGCACATCGTGCTCATCAAACGGTTTGATGAGGTAGTCCGTGGCGCCAAGATCCTTGGCGACCTTTTTAGCGTCATAATCATCGATGCCCGAAAAGAAGACGACAGGAGTTTTAGAGTACCGTGCAGTCCTTCTCACTTCATCGAGAAAATCGAATCCGTTCATATCGGGCATGCGAACATCGCTGAGAATGAGATCCGGACGGAACCCCGTGAGTGTCTTCAACGCTTCTTTTCCACTTGTTGCCTCACGCACGTTGAACCCCTGACGGCGGAGAAGAATGGACAGGACCTTGATCCACGCCGGCTCGTCATCGACAATCAAGATCTGTTTCTTCGTCTTTGCCATTGAATTCATTCCTTTAGAATTCGTTCCAATGTACAAACTCCGGCATCCGAAAGCAACGTGGGGAGAATGGATTGCAAGACGCCGCGCCATCGCGGCAATGAACCTTCATCCAGCGTCGACATACTTTGAAAGAATGCCGACAACCTCCTCTTCGTTAAAGGGTTTTGTCAGGTAATCCGTTGCCCCGAGGTCCTGGGCAGCCTTTCGTGAATCATAGTCGTCAATCGCAGTGACGAAGACAAACGGAGTTCGCGAGTTGTTTTTCGAGTGTTTCACTCGATCGAGGAAATCGAAACCATTCATGTCCGGCATGCGAACATCGCTGACGATCAAGTCGGGTTTGTACTCTTTGAGGGCCGACAACGCACCTGTTGCGCTGGACTCTTCACGCACTTCGAATCCTTTCCTTCGAAGTATGTACGAGAGAATCTTCAGCCAGGCTGGTTCATCATCCACGACAAGGATCTGCTTTTTCGGTTTAGCCATCAGCGTCATTCATGAAGTAATGTGATATTGAAAAGGTTGACAGTTCTTTGGAGAAGAAACCGTAATCCTCGGTCGCTTCGCCGATCTCAGCCCACTTCTTGGCAGAAATAATCTGCGCGTACAGGTTCATTCGTTCTCAATCAAGAAACAACAATCAGTAGTGACAACGGTAGGCACGTCTCATCTTCGTTGGGAAAGAATATAAGGGAAAGAATTTCACGATTCAATTTCAGGAGGGACGTGCAACGTCCGTCGCGGATTTCACGTGCGCGAGGAGCCAGGCATTCAGATCGCGCAGACTGTCCTCGCTTATCTGATGCTGCATGGGATATTCTCGGTAGACAAACGGTGCGTTGGTTTTTTCCAGGAGCGCCTTCGCTTTCCTTCCGTATTCCACGGGGATCACGGGGTCGTTGACGCCGTGCGCGACGAAGAACGATGTGTCTTGAAGGCCGCCCCATTGAAACTGAAGCGAAGTGTCTTCAGGGATGTACCCACTGTGTGCCACGACTCCCTTGATCCGTCCGGGTTTCGTTAAGGAAAGCGCATAAGCCATCACAGCCCCCATGCTGAAGCCGAGGAGATACGTCTGGCGCGGATCGACAGGATAGGACTTCTGAATGTCGTCGAGGAATTGAAGCAGAAGATGATAACTCTTCATGAGCTGCCCCGTATCGGGCGACCCCGATGGACGGAACTCATACCACGTGTAGCCACCAAAGGAAAATTCGAACGGAGCGCGCGCGGCAATGCAGAGCATGTGAGCGCTGAGGAAGGGGACGAGACCCAGCAAGTCCTCTTCATTCGCACCACGACCGTGGAGCAGGATTAATGTCGGAAGAAGACCGGCGTGCGTCTCATTGATCGGCGCTAACTGATGAACCAGCGATGTCTCAGCGAGTCTCACAAATGAGAAAAGAAACTTGAGTATGCATCAGACAAAAGATACAGAAATAGGTCGCAAAGCAAAACTGCTGAACGTGTGCACAGTTTTGCTTTTCAGGAAATGTTGGATAAATCTTCCCAGCGTTCTTGAATAAACTCCGAAGGAAGATCATCACATTTCCTTGTGCTGTACTTTCCCTACGGCACAGGCAAGAAGGGGCACGGATGCAAAAATCCCCATCCGGTACAGGCGGACGGGGATTTCTATTGATTCAGAGAGCGACGCTAGCGGTTGATGCTATTCAATGGATTTGCCCGCGGGAACGCAGAATTCGTCAAAGGTTTTGACGAGTTGCGCTGCCACCTGGTCAGGCGAATGCCCTTCTATGTTGTAACGGTGTATCATGGTCGCGAGTCTGCCGTCTTGCATAAGGGCAAACGACGGAGAAGAAGGAGGTTGGTTCTCAAAATAACTCCTCGCTTGTGCGGTCGCTTCCTTGTCAATGCCGGCAAACACCGTGACGATTTTGTCGGGGACCGCGGAATGTTGGAGAGCCTTCGCGAGGGCGGGACGCGCGGCTCCTGCGGCGCATCCGCACGTCGAGTTGACGACAACGAGCATAGTGCCTTTTGAATTCGGAATAGTCGCGTCGACTTCCTGGGGCGTACGGAGCTCCTGCGCACCAACTCTCGTAACTTCATCACGCATCTGTTGTATCAGGATATCGTACATTGTAGTTCTCCCTTCACTTACGAGTTACTGAATCGCTGCTATTCCAAAACGCTGTGGGCTGCACAATTGTTCCCGCAGGTTCTCATTTGTTCTCACGCTCCGGGGGTTTGAAACCGCGGTACGTGTCATACGCGGAGTCGTAAAACAGCAATTGGAAGTTGCTGTCGCGCAACGTCCCGCCCGAAGGATAGAGATAGAATCTGGAGAGTGTGCTTGTTGGGGAAGACGAAGGCTTGTTCTTGGAATCGGCATAAAATTCCAGCACGTAGTAGCCGTTCTTGAATTCGGCAGACTTAAGCTGTTCGAGAAGATTTTCGTGATTGAAAACTCGCAGGTCCCTCGTCACGGGTTCTCGGTCTACTGGATGAGCTCATCGAGGTCGTTCCGCCGAATGAGCATGAGGATTGCAGAGTGAGGGACGATGAGGTATTTCTGTCCTTCGTACTCAACATCGATGGCGGACTCGCGGAGGAAGAGAGCACAGTCTCCTTCTTCAGCCTGAAGGGGCAAGTACTTGACCGGATCCTTGGGTGTGGTAGACCACGATTCCTGGTCGATGAAATGCGGATTGGGAACACCGTACCCTGGTCCGACATTCACGACGATACCGCTTTGGACCTTGTCCTTCTCTTTCACACCCGGGGGAAGGTACAGGCCGTGGGCCGTTTGGTCTGAGTCCTGGTCCGGAGCGATCAGAACCTTATCGCCCACGAGTATTATTTTTCGTCTGGTCTTTGTTTCCATCTCTGTCGTCGTAACGGTCCCGATGTTGTTCATCGGGACGACCCCTTGTCCCGAATTCACTCACGAACAATTTTTGCGAGTGATTGTGAATTTGAGGATCCCGACGTCCTGAGCGAACGAAGTGAGTCGAAGGATAAGTCGGGACACCCAATCCGCGGTATCGTCGGAACGGCGGGATTTTCCCGAAGGGACTCCTTCGGAGGAACCCGCGACCCCTTG
>Ga0335081_10010621_pt1 | contig 14895 bp, 14 predicted proteins | sample Lox_Sample_35_FD_206713 | JGI IMG/M metagenome (GOLD analysis project Ga0335081, IMG submission 206713) | Soil microbial communities from Loxahatchee National Wildlife Refuge, Florida, United States - Lox_Sample_3.5 | ecosystem: Environmental > Terrestrial > Soil > Wetlands | place: USA... | reverse complement strand
AGTGCCGGAAATCATGGTGCCGCTGATCGCCACCAAGGCGGAACTCGATCTGGTGAAAGAGCGCATCGATGCGGTGGCCAAGATGGTCGCCGCGGAAACAAGAAGCCCGGTCAAGTATCAGGTCGGTACCATGATCGAGCTGCCGCGCGCGGCGCTCAAGGCCGCCGAGATTGCCGAGACCGCCGAGTTCTTCTCGTTCGGCACCAACGATCTGACGCAAACTGCGTTCGGCATCAGCCGCGACGATGCCGCGAGCTTCCTCGGCGTCTACACGTTGAAAGGTATTTTGCCGGGCGATCCGTTCGTGTCGATCGACCGCGACGGCGTCGGCGAGCTTATCCGCATCGCCGCGGAGCGCGGCCGCAAACAGCGCAAGAACCTCAAGCTCGGCATCTGCGGCGAACATGGCGGCGATCCCGCCTCGGTGGCGTTCTGTCATGAGGTCGCGCTCGACTATGTGTCGTGCTCGCCATTCCGCGTGCCGATCGCACGGCTTGCTGCCGCGCAGGCCGCGCTCGGCAAAGACGCGGGCACGGACGCATAGCGTCAAAGTTCAATCGAGCTGAACGGTCGCTGGCAGCACGGACCGGCCTCCATTAACGCGATCGCAAGGTTAATGCGGCAAAAACCATACCTGTCGCATTTGCGCCACGGCGACTTAACCGCGGCGGCGTAGCGTGTGTGTTGCGTCTGGGTGAGGGGACTATGGCGTCGCGTATTCTGGCGCATGGGGGCTATGGCTCGCGTTTCTGGCTGAGCGCGTTCTGTATTGCCTTGATGCCGACCTCGATCGGCTATCAGGATATCGCGGCGCTGATCTCGCACCGCGCCGGCACCCCGCAGCATTCGCGCCGGCATTTGCTGGCCTCGCCGTTCGGCACCATCGAGCCCGCGACTTTCAGCTACGGGATTCGTCCGATCGGCACCGCGATCCCGCGGCCGCCCGCGATCGATCTGGTCAATTTTGATCCGCGCGCGGGAAAGGCGCGGGTGTGGTCGCTCGATCAGCCGGTGCGCATGCAACGCTCCGCGGAATTCAACTATCCAAAGGTCAATCGCGAGCGGAAGGGCGATCGTCTGCCGATCGCGCATCCTGCGGCCGCTCCCGTAAACCCGCCGCCTCTACCGCAACTGCAGCCGATCTCCGCGCCGCCTGCGGCAGAGCCGTCAAACGTACCGGCGGCGCCTGTCGTGCCGCCAATGGTGCCGCATGCGCAGGCGCCATCGGTCGCGCCGCCCGCGACGGTGGCGGCGGTCGCGTCGCCGCCGCTCGACAGTGCGGCCGCCGACATTCCGGCTGAAGTGCCCGCCTCGGGTCAGATCGACAGCGCGCCGCTTCTGACCACGGCCTCGCTCGCCTTCGCGGATGATGGCGAGCAAAGCCGCCGCGCGCAGATCTATTTCGGCGCCGGCATGACGGAGGCGCCAAGCGCGCTTGAGGCCTGGGCGCCCGGCGCCGAGCCGGTGCTGGCAACGCCTTCGCTCGATCCCGGCATCAAATTCGCGGCGCTGGAGCAGCCCGACGCGGACGCCGCCCTCGCCAACGAGCCGCCGAATCCAAAAAGTCCGGCGCAGCGCCTCGGACTGACCGGCAAGGCGCGCGCCAAAGCTGAAAAGTGTCTCACCGAGGCGGTTTATTTCGAGGCGCGCGGCGAACCGTTGCGCGGCCAGCAGGCAGTGGCGCAGGTGGTGATGAACCGCGTGTTCTCCGGCTACTATCCAAACAACGTTTGCGGCGTGGTGTTTCAGAACGCCAGCCATTACCTGGGCTGCCAGTTCACCTTCGCCTGCGAGCACAAGGATCTTTCCCACATCGACGAACCCGACATGTGGGCGCAGGCCAAGCGCATCGCCAAGGATGAGCTCGACGGCAAGATCTGGCTCAGCGACATCGGCCACGCCACGCACTATCACGCCACCTGGGTGCACCCGAGCTGGGTGCACGAGATGACCAAGCTCTACAAACTCGGCGTGCACACGTTCTACCGGCCGCGCGCCTGGGGCAAAGGTGAATACGAGCCGATCTGGGGCACGGTGCCGAACACGTCGCGCGCCGATCCGAAGGCTGCGCCGACGTCGTAATCTAGCGGCCCTCACATCTCGATATCGAGGCCGATATCGAGATTCTGCACCGAGTGCGTGAGCGATCCTGACGACAGATAATCGACGCCGGTTTCGGCGATCGCGGCCGCCGACGCGAGCGTGATGCCGCCGGAGGCCTCGATGACGAGCCGCCCGGCCACCATCTCGACGGCGCGGCGCATCGTCGGCGGATCGAAATTGTCGATCAGCACCACGTCGGCCCGGCCCGTCGCAAGCACTTCCTCAAGTTGAGCGAGAGAATCAACTTCGATCTCGATCTTGACCAGGTGGCCCGCGGATTCCCGGGCGCGCTTGAGCACGGCCGCGATGCCGCCCGCGACCGCGATGTGGTTGTCCTTGATCAGCATCGCGTCATCGAGGCCGAACCGATGATTGAAACCGCCGCCGCAGCGGATGGCGTATTTTTCCAGCGCACGCAGGCCGGGCGTGGTCTTGCGCGTGCAGATGACGCGCGCCTTGGTGTGGGCGATGCGCTTGACGAATTCCGCGGTCGCGGTCGCGATGCCCGACAGGTGGCCGATGAAATTGAGCGCGGTGCGCTCGGCGCCGAGAATGGCGCGCGCGTCGCCCTCGATGGTCATCAGCTTGGCTTTGGCGGCGATCGTCTCGCCGTCGCGCGAACTCGCCGTGATCTTGATTGAAGGCGACAGCCGCCGGAACGCCGCCTCGACCAGCGGCAGGCCCGAGACGACGCCCGGCTTGCGCGCCACCACCATGGCACGGCCGCGCGTATCGGCCGGCACGGTCGCAATCGAGGTGATGTCGCCGGCGCGGCCCAAATCTTCTTCGAGCGCGCGCGTCACCGCCGCCTCGATTTCGAGCGGGGAGAGAAAGGCATCGGAGCGCAGCAGCGACGGGTCGAACAGCGACATGGCGTGTATCCGCATTTATCCGCATGTGATGGCTTGGCGCGGTTGTGCGATCTGTCGGCAATCGCGCAAAACCGCGCTACTTCGATAGCATTGCGGAAAACCATGCGCCAGCGGGCGGGCCAGCCATGCGCCGGGTGGCGCAGGCGAGGGGCATTTTCGTTTGGGCGACTGGTGGTGCTTATGCTACGCCGCTTCCGAATATTAATTTTGCTGCCGGGCGACAATGACAACCATCAATCAAGAGCTCAATCCGACCAGCGCGAGCGCGACGATAGCAACTTGGCGCACGCCGATCCTGATCGTCGGTTTCGGCTGCTTGATTGGCATGATGTCGTTCGGCCCGCGCTCGACGCTCGGCTTTTTTCTCACGCCGCTGTCGAATGCCAACCACTGGGGCCGCGATGTCTTTGCCTTTGCGCTGGCCCTGCAGAATTTGCTGTGGGGGATCGCTCAGCCGCTTGCCGGGCTTATCGGCGACCGCTTCGGCACGGTTCGAGTGCTCTGCGCCGGCGCGCTGATGTACGCTGCTGGTCTGGCGCTCATGGCCCACGCCACGACCGCGCCGCTCCTCGATGCCTCAGCCGGAGCGCTGATCGGTTTTGGTCTTGCCGGTTGCTCTTTCACGCTGGTGCTGGCGGCTTTCGGAAAGCTCCTGCCGCCACAATGGCGGTCATTTGCATTCGGTATTGGAACGGCGGCGGGCTCGTTTGGACAGTTCCTGTACTCGCCGATCGCGGTGCTGTTGATGGATTCGTTCGGCTGGCGAGACGCACTCACTATCTTCTCGGTGAGCATGCTTGCCATTCTTCCATTGTCGCTGGCGTTGACCACCCCGAAGGCCGCCGCCATCAAAGAGGCTGCGCCTCAATCGTTCAGACACGCGGTCGCTGAGGCTTTCTCCCATCGCTCCTATGTGCTGCTGGTGCTCGGCTATTTCACCTGCGGCTTCCAGCTCGCTTTCATCACCGTGCACCTGCCTTCCTATCTGGTCGACCGCGGGCTTACGGTCGAAGTCGGCGGCTGGACATTGGCGACGATCGGACTGTTCAATATCGTTGGTTGTTTGATGTGCGGCTGGCTCGGCAATCGCCTCCCGAAGCGCTATTTGCTTTCGTTCATCTATTCGACTCGCGCCGTTGCGATCCTCGCGTTCATTTCGTTCCCAACGACACCGTTCACTTGCATCGCGTTCGGGGCCGTCATGGGGCTGATGTGGCTCTCGACGGTGCCGGCGACCAGCGGCATCATCGCCGTCATGTTCGGCACGCGCTGGCTGGCAACGCTCGCCGGCTTCGCCTTCTTCAGCCATCAGGTCGGCGGCTTCCTCGGCGTCTGGCTTGGCGGCCTCGTGTTCGACCGCTACGGTTCGTATACTCCCGTCTGGTGGCTCGCCATCTTGTTCGGAGTTCTGTCGGCGCTCATCAATGTGCCGATTGTGGAAAAGCCGGTGTCGCGGATTGCCGCCGTCCCGGCGTAGAGACGGAGCAGACGTGGCAACATTCAAGGCAATCGTCATCGACAAGGCCGAGAGCGGCCAGACGGTGCGGCTCACCGATTTCGACGACAAGGACCTGATGGACGGCGACGTCACCGTCGCGGTGGAATGGTCGACGGTGAACTACAAGGACGGGCTCGCGGTCACCGGCAAGGCGCCGGTGGTGCGCCGCTTCCCGATGATCGCCGGCGTCGATCTTGCCGGCACCGTCGAATCCTCGTTCCATCCGGCCTGGAAGGCCGGCGACAAGGTGATCCTCAACGGCTGGGGCCTGGGCGAAACGCATCTCGGCGCCTACGGTGCCAAGGCGCGCGTCAAGGGCGATTGGCTGGTCCGGCTGCCGCCGAGCATGAGCGCGCGCGACGCCATGGCGATCGGCACCGCCGGCTATACGGCGATGCTCTCGGTCATGGCGCTGGAGCGCGCGGGCCTGACGCCGCAGCGCGGGCCGGTGATCGTGACCGGCGCGGCCGGCGGCGTCGGCTCGGTGGCGGTCGCGCTCCTTGCCAAGCTCGGCTACGCCGTGACCGCTTCGACCGGCCGGCCCGCCGAAGCCGAGTATCTCAAGGGACTTGGCGCTGCCGAAATCATCGAACGCAAGGAACTTTCCGGCGCGCCGCGGCCGCTCGCCCGCGAACGCTGGGGCGGCGGCATCGACGCTGTGGGTTCGACCACGCTCGCCAATGTGCTTTCCATGACACGGTACGGCGGAACCGTCACCGCCTGTGGGCTCGCGGGCGGAATGGACTTGCCCGCCACAGTCGCGCCCTTCATTTTGCGTGGGATATCGCTCGTCGGAATCGATTCGGTGATGTGCCCGCTGCCATTGCGGCAGCAGGCGTGGCAGCGGCTCGAAGCCGATCTCGATCAGGCCAAAATCGCGGCGATGACCACTGAAATCGGCCTCGGGGACGTCATCGAGGCGGGCCGACGCATCGTCGAGGGCCAGGTGCGGGGCCGGATCGTGGTGAAAATTCGGTAAAAGGAGTCCATAATTCGGCTACGAACTCGCAACACCATGCAGGGCACTATGGTAAGGGGTCGGTTAAGAAGTTTCGTTAATGTCGGGCGCGCGTCCGTAAGGGGGTTGCAGATGCTGCTCCGCGTTGTTGTTGCGTTTCTGTGTGCCTTGGGTGTGAGCTCCTTGGGTGTGAGCTCGGCTTTCGCCGAGGATTTGTCGCCGGAGCAGGCCCGCGCCTTCGTCGCCGGTAAGCTGTTTGCCTATAATTGTTTCGACGGCACGACCGGGCTCGGGCGCATCTTCCGCGACGGTTCGGTCGTGGGCACGATCCGGCCACCCGGCAGCCCGACGGTGCGGTTTGCCAACCTGCCGCCAGGCACCATCAAGGTCACGACCACCGCGGTGTGCGCGCATTTGGCGGGCCTGCCGATCCAGCCCTGCTTCCGGGTGCAGCGGCTCGACTATCACAGCTTCCGCGGCTCGATTTCCGGTCTAGGCTTTGCCTATTGCGATTTCCACCAGCGCAACGCGCGCGCCGCGCTGACCAGGCGCGAGCCGGCACGTGCGCAGGCGACAACTCGGCCGCCCGCGACGGCGCTCGCCACGATGCAGCCGACGCCGTAACGCCGCCGGGACAAAAATCACTCCAAATCAAGCTGGAACGGCGTGCCCGCTGCTGCGGCCACGCCGCGGCCGATGGCTTCGATCGCCGCGGTCATGCGGCCATTGCGGCCGAGCAGCCGGTCGGCGAGCGCGACGATGCGGATGTTCGGCGTCGCCGTCGGCGAAGCGCGGCGCAGCGCGTGTGCGATACTCTTTTCATCGCGCTGCGGGTTGAGTGCGCAGACGCTGGCGTAGGCGCTCGCCGTCGAGCGGCTGATGCCCGCGAAGCAATGCACCACCAGCGGTGCGCGGCGGTCCCAGCCGCGCACGAATTCCAGGAGTTCGGTGACGTGCGCCTCGTGCGGCAGCACATAACCGTCGAGTGGCGAACTGATGTCGTGCAGCCGCAGCCAGAGATGATTCTCCGGCGTAATGCCGCGCGGCCGTTCGATGTGGAATTGGTCGTCGAGCACCGACACCACATGCCGCGCGCCGGTCTCCTCGACCGTGTCGTGCAAGAGCGCCAAAGGGCAAACGTGAATCATTGAATCAAACAGTGATTGATCGCGTGCTGCTCATATAAGAAGCGCGCGTGGCACAGGTAAGTCGGTCACTCGCTTGGCGCCGCCGCGGCCGGCATGCGCGGATAGAGCAGGCGCTGGTACACCCAACCGATGCCGAGCAGGACGACGCCGAGGCCGATGACCGACAACGCGCGGAAGATGCCGCCGATGCTGGCGGTATCGAAAATGAACACCTTCGCGATGGTCAGCGCGATGACGCCGAGCGCCAGCAGCCGCGCCGGCTGCGAGCGCAGGAAAAAGCCTACCGCCAGAACCACGATGCCGAACACGAGCCACACCGTCGAATACATGTATTGCTCGGCGTCGCTGGTCGACCCGGCCAGGATCGGGCCGTGGAACAGTCGCCGCACTTCGAGCGTCAGATAGAACAGCGCAAGCGTCATCGCAGTGATGGCGGCGACGACGCGATAGGGCAGCGGCCGCGTCGTGCGAGCGATCAGCGCAAGCGTGATTGCGAGTACCGCCGGGATGCCGTAGCCGAGCAAGATCAAATTGATGAAAGCCGGGCCGACCGGATGGCTCGCCAGATCGGGGTCGGCCACGTACACGAGGTCCGCGATGATCGCGATCAGCGTCAGCGCGGCGACGATGCAGGCGCCGACATTATGGACGATGCTGCCGGTGCGCCGGCGCACGTGTTCGAGGCCGATCGTCATCGCCAGGCCGGCATCGACATAGAGCGCGATTTCGGTGAGGCCGGCCGAGATCCGGTACATGTCGCCGCCGGTGGCGTAGTGGCGGATTTCGAGGACCACCAGCAGCACCGTGAACAGAATGGCGGCGGCGTCGACGATGCGCGCCGGCAAGTCGTCATGCCGGCGGCGCAGCAAATAACCCGCGAGCCAGAATGACGCGGCGGGGACGCCATAGCCGTAGAGCAGCCAGTTGAAGATCGGCGCCGTCCCCAGCGCGTCGCCGACAATGCGCGGCTCCCAGCCGACGCGGGCCGTCACCAGCGCGGCCATGATGGCGGCGAGCGAGCGCAGCCACGGCAGCGGCCGCTTTTCAGAAACCCATGCGGCGCCGGGCGCCATCAAGGCAAGCGCGACCGTAAGCCAGCCTTTCTCCAGCGCGAAGGTCAGCGCCAGCGCCAGCGCGGCGAGTGCGCCGGTGGCGTAAAACGCGCTCGCTGCGGCGATGCCGGGCCGTCTTTCCCGCTGCAGCAGCGTTTCGGTGACGATGGCGAAGATCGCGGCGAGCAATAACGCCAAGCCGGCGAATGGCAGCGAGCGGTCGAGGTTGGCGATGCGATAGTAGAGCGCGACCAGCATGGCGAGCGGTGCGAACACGCTCGTCGCGCTCCACAGCATCGGCACCAGCGCGCGAATCGAGCGGCCTTGCGCCCAGAATCCGGCAACGCCGAACAAAGCCGCCCATGCGGCGGCAAGCGTCAGGTGCGAGCCATAATCGTAGCGTTGCGGCTCGGCGATGGCGGGCGCGGCCGGGCCCGCCGGCCATTTCAGAAAGTCGAGGTTTTCCTGCACCGCCCAATGCGCCATCACCCCCATGGCCAGCACCGCCGCCGCCGGCACCGCGCCGCTCGCCGCTTCCGCGCGCCAGGCGATGGCGACTGTCGCGACCGTGAGAACAACAAAAGCAGTCAGCGCGGCCGCATCGTGCCGGCTCGCCAGTACAAGCAGCGCCGCCGCGAGCAAATAAACCGACAGCGCGAACACGGAAACAGGGTCGAGTTCGCCGGGTTTGGACTCCGGACCATACAGGAAGCCGCATACCAGAAGGACGGCAGCGAGCGCGAAGCCAGCGAGCGCGTTGAACGCATGGGCGCCGACCGCCGCGACCGCGCCGGGTGCCATGCCCGGCAGCGTCCAGGCGGCGCTCAGCACGATCGCGGCGAGCGCGAGCCAGCGCCACAGGCGCAGGCGTGCGAGTGCGAACGATGCCGCGGTGACGACGGCGATGTAGATGTAGAGCGCCCAGTAATCCGGCTGCGTGGTGCTGACCAACAGCGGCGCCAGATAGGCGCCGATGACGCCGAGGCCGGCAAGCGCCGGGCCGTGCAGCAGCGCCGCCGCGAGCGTCAGCAGCGCCACGATGCCCATCAGAATGAATGCCGCGCCGGGCGGCAGGAAGTTATAGAGACCGTAGGCCGCATAGACGGTGGCATACGCGACCGTGGTGCCGGCGGCGGTGAGAATGCCCGGGATATGCGCCGTGGGCAGGCCCGGCAGCCCGGACAGATTTTCCTTGCGCCGCGTCCACTCGCCGGCCGCGACCAGAACAAGCGCCAGCAGCGCGCCCAGTATGATGCGCACGCCTGGACCGATCAGACCTTCCTGGATCGTGTAGCGCACCAGAAAGATGCCGCCGAGCGCCAGCGCCACCCCGCCGACCCAGACCACCCAGCGCGTGCCGAAGCGTTCCTCAAAACTGATGCTTGGAGGCACCGAAGGCAGCTGCGATGGTGGCGCGTGCGGCCGCGTGCTTGGCACAGCGCTGGGCACCGGGCCGGACGGTGGCACAGGAGGCGGGACAGCGGGCTCCGTTTGCACCGGTGCCGGCGGCGATTGTGGCGGCGGCGGTGGGGTTGGAATTGTTGGTGCGGCGACGGGCGCTGTCGGCGCCGCCGCGGGTGCGGTCCTGGCGCCGGTGGCGGCGATCGCGCGCTCCAGCGCATTGACCCGGCCTTCCAGACGGCGAACGATGCCGCCGAGCGACGACGCCTGAACAAGCGCGACAACCGCGATGACTGGAAACGCCAGCGCGATCAAAACAAGAATGACAATCCCATCAAACATTGCCGCCCCGCATTAGCAATGCGCCTAAACAACCCGTCCGATAGTAGCGGAATTCAGCATACCGCGCGAACAGCGGCAAAATATGGTGTTTATTCTCCTGCGAGCTTTCTGAAACGCTCCAGATAACGCGCCTGCGCGGTTTCGGCCGGCCAGGGTTTCAGATAATCGCGCTCCATCGACGGTGCGATGCGCGGCGGGCGGCCGAAAAAGCGCCGCGCTTCGGTGACAGAAAAGCCGGCGAGCCGCGTCGCTTCCAGAAAGGCGGACTGCCGGTCGGCCGCCTTGATCAGGCGCTCGAGCTCGGGCGCGGATTGCGCCGGCAGGCCGAAGCGGCGGTGAATCGCCGCCAACAGCCGACGCTCGACCGCCTTGTAGCTGTCGCCGATCACCGCCTTGAACGGCGAGATCATGTCGCCGATCACGTATTCGGGCGCATCGTGCAGCAAAACCGCGAGCCGGCCGGCGCGGCCGAGCCGCGGCGACTTTTCGCGCGCCAGCGCTTCGACCAGACAGCAATGCTGCGCCACCGAATAGATATGCGCTCCGGTGGTCTGACCGTTCCAGCGCGCGACGCGGGCCAGGCCGTGCGCGATATCCTCGATCTCGATGTCGAGCGCCGACGGATCGAGCAGGTCGAGCCGCCGTCCCGACAGCATGCGCTGCCAGGCGCGGTCGAGCGGCGGTTTGGTTGCAGTGGGCGGCACGTTCGCTATTCGCTTAGTTGATCCGATTGCGGTATTACGCGATTCCACGCCGCCGGGACACTTGCTGCATTCCACAGGACCTTGCCATGCCGCTTCGCCGCCGCCGCTTCCTGCACCTCGCCGCGGGTGCACTCGCCATGCCAGCCCTGCCGCGGGCGGCTTTCGCGCTCGATTACCCGTCGCGTCCGGTGCGTATTCTGGTCGGCTACAGCGCCGGCGGCGTGAGCGATATCCTGGCGCGGCTCTTGGCGCAAAAGCTGTCCGATCGGCTCGGCCAGCCGTTCATCGTCGAGGACCGGCCCGGCGCCGCCAGCAACGTCGCCGCCGACGCGGTGGTGCACGCGTCGCCTGACGGTTACACGCTGTTTCTCGCGGGCATCTCCAACGCCATCAACGCCGCGATCTACAAAGATCTCGATTTCAGCTTCGCCCGCGACGTGACGCCGGTCGCGCTCATCAGCCGCAGCCCGCTGGTGATGGAAGTGAGCGCGTCGTTCCCCGCCAAGACCGTTCCCGAATTCATCGCCTACGCCAAGGCGCATCCCGGCACGCTCAACATGGCGTCGGCCGGAACGGGCGGCGCCACCCATGTAGCCGGCGAATTGTTTCAGATGATGACCGGAATCAAGATGCTGCACGTGCCGTATCGCGGCTCGCCGCCGGCGATCGCGGACGTGCTGGCCGGCCGCGAGCAGGTCATGTTTGACAATGTCGCGGCCTCGATCGCGCTCATTCGCGCCGGCAAGCTGCGCGCGCTGGCGGTCAGTTCGAAGACCGATGCGCTGCCCGGCGTGCCGCTGATTGGCGACTTTCTGCCGGGCTATGACGCATACGTCTGGAACGGCATTGTCGCGCCGAAGAACACGCCAGCCGAAATCGTCGCCAAGCTGAACAGTACCATCAACGCCGTCGTTGCCGATCCGCAATACCGGACCGCGCTCGATCACATGGGTAATACGGCGGCGTCCGACACGCCGGAGGAGTTCGGCAAACTCATCGCCGCCGATACGGCCAAGTGGGCGAAGGTGGTGCAGTTCGCCGGCATCAAGGCGGAGTAATCAGCGAAGCTTCTGCACGGCCTCGTGCCGGTGGCACGTGATCAGATGATCGTTGACCATGCCGGTCGCCTGCATGAAGGCGTAGACGATGGTCGGGCCGCAGAATTTGAAGCCGCGCTGCGCCAGTTCTTTCGACATGGCCCGCGAGATCGGCGTTTCGTCGGGGACTTGGCGCGTGGATTTGTAGTGATTGACCTTCGGCTTGCCGTCGAGAAAGTCCCATAACAGCTTGGAAAAGCCCGGACCCTTTTCCATGATGTCGAGCCAGCCGCGCGCCGAGCGCACCGTGCCCTCGATCTTGGCGCGGTTGCGCACGATGCCGGCGTTGGCCATCAGCCGCTCGATCTTGGCCGGCCGGTAGCGGGCGATTTTCTCCGGCACGAAGCCGTCGAACGCTCGCCGGAAGTTTTCGCGCTTGCGCAGGATGGTGATCCACGACAGCCCTGCCTGGAAGCCGTCAAGCATGAGCTTTTCGTACAGCGCGCGGTCATCGTATTCCGGTACACCCCATTCCCGATCGTGATAGGCGATGTAGAGCGCATCGTCCTTGGGCCAGGGACAGCGGATCAGGTCGTTCGCCGAGGCGGAGAGGGTCATTCTGCGGCCTCGCTTTCGCCGGGAAACAAAAACCGCGCCCAGTCCGGTTTGACGAGCCGTACCGGAGTTCCGCCCGCCGTCAGCGCCTCGCCGTGCGTGAGCGCATCGGCGACGCGGTCGAGCCGCAACAGCGCGATCGCCCGTCCGGCGGCGACAGAGCCCATGTGGCCAAGCTGGCGCTCGCCGGCGACAACGGCCGCGCCAGGCTGCGGCGGCGCACCGTCAAACCGCAGCGGCACGGCGCGGGTGCGCGCGGTGCCGCGATGCTCCATGCGCGACACCACCTCCTGCCCGACATAGCAACCCTTGGCGAAGTCGACGCCGGCGAGCTGATCCATATCGGCTTCGTGCGGGAAGGCGTCGCCATAAGTAAAGTCGATTCCGCCGCTGGGGACGCCGAGCGCAATCCGGTGCGCCTCATAGTCGCCCGCATCGACAAGCGCCGCGCCGAGCGCGGCCGCCGCGCTCGCGGCGAGGTGCGGCGGCAGCATCACGCGAAGGCCGAGCGCCGGCAGGCGCGGATCAACAAAGCAGAGACCGATCGCATCTGTTGCGCCCGGCGCCAGCGCTGCAGGAGAGGGCGAAGCGGCGCCGTCCCACACGGCCAGCACACCCAGGATTTTGGACAGGTCCTCGACGATCACTTTGGCGCGCAGCTTGTAGAGATTGAGCTTCTCGACCAGCGCCGGGATGCGCGCGCGCGGTGCATCGAGAAAGTATCCGCCGCCGCTTTTCACCGGCGCTTGGGCCACCAGGAAGTCGGTGATGATCTTGCCCTGCGGCGTCAGCAGGGCGCAGTACCTGGCCTCCCCATCGTTCAGGTTGAGGAGGTCGGCGGTGACCAGTCCGTGCAGAAATGTCCGCGCACCATCGCCGACGACTTTGACGACGCCGCGATCGGGAAGAACTGCAGCTTTCATCGGATGGGTGCTTTCCACGGTACCGTAAAAACGTAAGGCAGGCCTGGACGCGTCTCAAGGGGATGTTCGTGATCGTCTCAGGTATGAGACTATGGTAAGCCAGTCGCGGATCCGTCGTGCGATTGGCGAAGCTCTTTCGCAGCGCCCAGTGTTCGTGCATATGGCAATAATTCTATTGTAAGTTGTGTGCCTTTAGCTATTGATAATGCAACCCATGTGAATTGTTCGTATCCTATGGAATGACGCGACTTGCGCAGTGTTGATGCGTAGCAGAATGTCGGCTCCGCTTCACGTGGAAGGGGAGCAGTGCTCGCTTTCGGGTAGTTGAACATGACGCGCGTAATCCGCGGTAGTCGTTCCAGAGGAACGAACTTATGAGCGACAATCTGTTGTCGCTGCGCCTGGTCGTGGTGTCGCCTTCGGCCGAGGATCACGAGCTGTTCCGGCAGGCGGCGGCTTCTGCGGCAACGCCGATTGAGATTGTGACGGCGGACGGCGCGGCTACCGCGCACGGCAAGCTTGCGGGCGCCGATCTGCTTTATCTCGATGACGGGCTTTCCGGCGATGAGATCAATGTGATCATCGCCGCGGCGCGCCGGGCGCGCAATCCGCCATTCACCGTGCAGCTGATCGGGCATGGCCGCGCCGCCGAGCCGTTTCAAACCGATGCCACCGCCGACAAGCCGGGACGTCCTGAAGAGGCGTTGCGGCTGGTTAATCGCTCGATGCGCGTGCGGCTGCCGAGCTGGGTTCTGGTGGTCGACGATTCGGCGACCATGCGCAGTATCGTGCGCAAGATTCTTGCAACTGTTCGCTTCCCGTTAGAAGTCTGCGAAGCAGGCGAAGGTTTCGTCGCGCTCAAGATGGTCCGCGACCACGCCATCGACCTTGTGTTCATGGACTACAACATGCCGGGCTTTTCCGGTCTGGAAACGATCGCCGAGTTCAAGCGAGAGAAGCGGCGTGTACACGTGGTGCTGATGACCTCCATTGCCGATCCCTCGCTCGAAATGCGCGCAAGCGAGGCAGGCGCTGCCTTTCTGAAAAAGCCGTTCTATCCTGCCGATATCGAAGCAGCGCTGTGCGGGTTCTATGGATTGCGGGCGCTTAACCCTAAACGCGCTTAGAAGAAGCCGCCGGTTTTATTGCCGCGACAGCTCGACGGAAAACTCGCCGTTGCGGATGCGGGCGCTCAGCTTTTCCGCGTAGCGCGCGGCGGGCTCCTCGCCGTAGGTCGAGATCAGTTCGGCTAGCGCCAGAAAAAGCGCGGTTTGCGCCAGGCAGTCGCCCTCGATGCCCTCGTGCCGGGCTTCCACCCAGGCATCCTGAAGGTACCCGAGCGCCATGCGCTTCTGCTCGTGCTCGGCCACCGGTTCGCGAGCCGGCCAAAAGTTTGTCGCCATCCTCATCGCAGTCAATTTGATTGCCGCAGCCCTGCGGCGTCCCTACCCAAAGCCAGCTTTAGCACGGGAATACCACCGCTAATCCCGAACTTTTGGGCAGGGTTAATGTCCCGGCAGGCTTGCGGCGGCTGCTCGTCAATTGGCGTAGCGGGCGGTGACATCGCGGGCGATCTGGGCGCCTTCTTCCAGATAGCGGCGGATGATGATGCGTGCCGCCGGGGTGCAAGTCCGATAGCTTTGCCGAAAACCGAGGTAACCGCGATTGAAGCTTTGCACCATCTGATCGTGCCGCTTGCCGCTCGGCGCTTCGGCGTTGATCAGAGACTGCGCTTCGTCACGCCATTTCTGTCCTTCGTCGAAGCCGCAGATGCTGCGTAGAAAATGCAGGGCGCCGAGAATTTCGGAGAGCCGTTGCAAGTCCGGGTCATAGGGTGTGGTGACCTCGGGCGGCGGCGTGTCGGGCTGGGGGGCGACCCTTGGTGCCCGCGGCGGGCCGGGCGGCCGCGGCCGGGCCGGCGGTTGTTGTTCCTGTCCGAAGCCGAACGGATTTTGAAAGAACTGGGCGGCGGCCGGCCCCCCGCAAAAGCCAAGTGCGCAGAAGCCAAGTGCGAGCACCATGGCGATCGGAATGCGGATCAGAGAACGAGGCATGTTCAAGATGTGGGCTCGCGTTGCTTAGTTGGCGGCCGCGATGCGTTCCGCCGCGGCGGTGACGATCTGCGCCAGGCCCTCGGTGGTCGTCAACCCGGCAAGCTCGGTCGGCAGGAGCCAGTGGGCTTCGGCGAGTTCCTCATTCAGCACGACTTCGCCTGAAATCCAGCGCGCCGCGAACGGCAGAA
>Ga0335081_10010618_pt1 | contig 14895 bp, 11 predicted proteins | sample Lox_Sample_35_FD_206713 | JGI IMG/M metagenome (GOLD analysis project Ga0335081, IMG submission 206713) | Soil microbial communities from Loxahatchee National Wildlife Refuge, Florida, United States - Lox_Sample_3.5 | ecosystem: Environmental > Terrestrial > Soil > Wetlands | place: USA... | reverse complement strand
GTGTCTAGCCGTAACCATAGGGACCTGCGGTATTCTCGTAAAATAGAGCATCCCCCCAAATGTCTGTCGTAAGGAGCCTCAGCCACATGCGCCACGGCTTATTTGTGCTTTCCTTGTGTTTAGCACTTATTTCCTTCTCTGAAGCGCAACGGTCGCACAATACCTCCCGTTCTTCTGATCCGCCGGCACGTCTTTCAGGGCCTGCGATTTCTGCAATGCAAAAGGTCGATCCCGAGCGGATCCGGGCGCATGTACGATTTCTTGCCGATGACCTACTGGAAGGAAGAGGGACGGGACAGCGGGGTGGCGATCTTGCCGCCGAGTACATCGCCACGCAATTTGCCCTCTACGGATTGAAACCCGTCGGCGATAACGGCACCTTTATGCAGAGAGTTCCGCTGGTCGGCATTACGCCGGAGCCTGAAACCACATTTTCCTTCGTTCCGGCGAGCGGCAAAACAGTGCATCTCAAGCCACTGGACGAATATGTGGCATACGATCAAACTCAACAGGCCCAATCGGACGTCGATGCAGAGATTGTTTATGTCGGCTATGGCATCGAAGCCCCAGAGTACAAGTGGGACGACTACAAGGGAATCGATGTGCGAGGCAAGGTGCTGCTTATGTTGGTTAACGAGCCCTCTTCCGACGATCCGGACTTTTTCAAAGGCAAAGCTCTGACCTACTATGGCCGCTGGACGTACAAATACGAAGAAGCTGCACGAAAAGGAGCGGCTGGGGCGATTTTGATCCATAGGACCGAAATGGCCAGCTATCCGTGGGAAGTGGTCCGCAATTCAAACTCCGGGGAAAAGTCTTATCTGAAGCTTGAAGCTACGCCTGCCTTGAAAGTTGCCTCCTGGATTCAATTTGAGGTGGCGAAGCAACTCGCGAAAACTGCGGGCATGGACATCGACAAGATGATGAACGATGCGCAATCGCGCGACTTTCACGCCGTCGCACTTCCAGTAAGGCTGCGGGCGCACATGGTGAGCAAGATTCGCCCCTTTGAATCCAATAATGTCCTCGCGGAGTTACCGGGAGCGGACCGCAATCTGAGGAATGAGGCAGTGATGTACACGGCGCATTACGATCACCTGGGAATTCGGCCGGATATGCCAGGTGACAACATTTATAATGGAGCCAACGATAACGCCACCGGCTGCGGCATTCTGCTAGAGATTGCGCGGGCTTATGCCGAAGCTCCACAAAGACCACGGCGGTCGATTTTGTTCGCATCGGTCACGGCGGAAGAGCAAGGTTTGCTGGGTTCTGAATACCTCGGCAAGCATCCGCCTCTTCCCGCCAGCAAGATCAGCCTCGATCTGAACTACGATGATGTTCCGCCCCTCGGTTCCCCTGAGGAAGTAGAGGTTTCGGGAGCAGAGCGGACCAACTTCTATCCAAGCATTCAGGCTTTGGCGCAAACGTTTCGCCTGAAGATTCGGCCTGATTCGCGCCCGGCGGCGGGGCACTACTATCGTTCCGATCATTTCAGCTTGGCGCGCGTGGGCATCCCTGCTTTTTCGATCAATGAAGGCGTGAAATATAAAGGGCACGATGCGGCATGGGGCGAGCAGCAGGCTGCGGAGTTCACCGAAAAGCACTACCATCAGCCCAGTGATGAATACTATCCATCAATGGATTTCACCGGAGATGCGGTGATGGCGCGCTTCGGCTTTGCCCTGGGATGGGAAGCAGCCGCGCAGATGAAAGAAGTTAGCTGGGTCAAGGGCGACGAGTTCGAGAAAAACCGACTAACCAGTATGGGAGCGATGCAGTAGCGGCTTTGCCTTCGAAACCGGCCAACCAGGAAGGGCACGCAGTAGCACGAAGGAGATATTAAGCCTGATTTTGCTGTTACTTCCCGGCCTCTATGGTTGATTCCGTCGCTCGCAGCAATTTCACCGTTTCCGCGATCTCGCGCTCCTGAAATAGACGAATTCCTGCGACTCCAGCTGCGCCTGCCTCAATGCAAGAACGAGCATTGCCGACCGTGACACCTCCTAGCGCCAGAACCGGAATATTGTGACGGCAAGTCTCTTGCAGAGCTTGTAAGCCAGCTGGGGAACTTTGCGGCATGTCCTGCTTTTCGAATACCGGCGCGAACGCGACGAAGTCTGCGCCATCGGAAGCTGCCCGGGCGACTTCTGCATTGGTATGACAGGAAACGCTCACCAGGGGTAAGCTTTCGGATGCATTTCCAGCCCATTTCCAAATTTCGCGCACATCTTTGATGGCGATGTCGTCGGAACGCAAATGAACTCCATCGGCACCGCATGCAATTGCAACATCCACCCGCGAATTGATGAGCAGCCGAGTTTGTTGCGTTTGCTGGTTGGGAGGTACACTGTCGCGAACCATACGAACTGCGGCTTGAGCGAGGGACTCCAGTTCTCGGCCACTGAGATCTTTCTCGCGTAACTGGATGAAGTCAACTCCACTCGCGGCAGCCTCGGCGATCTTGGCAAGCAAGGCGCGGCGGCAGGCCGTCTCATCCCCGGGAAATTGCTTGCGATCGGTTATGTAGTAGAGCAGCAAAGTACGAAAGGTTCGCCTACGGATTGGTTTTGGCAATCTCCGGCATGGCTTCCGCCTTGTATTTGGGCTCCGGCTGCAGGTGGTACTTGGTCAATCCGTCACGAAGAAACTCGAAGCCTTCCTCCGGTGAGTCCACGATTTTAAACAGCTCAAGGTCCTCCGGCGAAATTGTGCCGGCGTCAATCATGGTTTCAAAATTAATCATCCGATTCCAGTATTCGCTGCCATAGATGACCACCAGAATTTTCTTTGCCAGTTTCTGGGTTTGGGCTAATGTCAGGATCTCAAAAAGTTCATCCAAGGTTCCAAATCCGCCCGGGAAAATCACCAAAGCTTTTGCCAAATACGCAAACCAGAATTTGCGCATGAAAAAATAGTGGAACTCGAAGTTCAGAGATGGCGTGATGTATGGGTTCGGCGTCTGCTCGAAAGGAAGATGGATGTTCAGTCCAACGGTTTTCGCGCCTGCTTCTTTGGCGCCGAGATTCGCGGCTTCCATGATGCCGGGCCCGCCGCCGGTAGTCACGACAAAGCGGCGCCGGCGTGCAGGAATCTGAACTGACCACTCGCTCAAGAGAAATGCCAGCCGCCGCGCCTCTTCGTAGTAACGCGCCATGTCTACAGCGGCGAGAGCCCGTTTTTTACGAAGCTCGTGCTGATCGTCGGAGAGCTGCAGATCGGATAAAGCCACAAGGTTTTGCTCCGTGATCGTGCGGCTGTGAAACCTGGCTGAGCCGAAGAATACAACCGTGTCCTGTATCTGCTCGCGGCGAAATCGGGCCAGAGGCTCAATGTACTCAGATAGGATACGGAGAATGCGCCCATCTGGAGAGTTGATGAACGGCTCGTTCTCATAAGCCAGAGGTGCTCGCTTGCTATGACCGTCGCTCATGTTCTTGATCTGTAATTAACAGTCACGACTCAGCAGATAAATGACTGGTTTTCTGATTCGTGACTTCAAACTACTAATTCCCAAAAATTCCGAAATCACACTTGGTGTCCTTCGTGGTAGTGAATGGCTTCCCAGAATCCAATCCAGATGTCCATTACGCCAAGCCCGCTGCAAATCCCACGAACGAAACCGAGGGTCAAAAAGCTTCGCAGTGCTGGATAAGACAGGAGAATGCGATTATCAGTCCATTCCGGACGCCAAGGGAGAATCACCAGTAACACGCCAACTACCGCACACACAAATACGAAAAGCAAAACGGTTAGACGATGAAGCCAAAGGTCAAATCCAGAGTACCTCGCGCTTTCCGGCGACGTCTGGAGCAAAGCCGTAGGCGGCGAGCTTGAGTCTGGCAAAGATGCACCAGTTCCGAGTGTACCTGAGCCCTTGTGGGAATCTGTCACCGAGTGCTCTCCAAAAAAAGTCGCCCACACTCGGTCTTGCGAACTAGCGACTTGCGGAGTACAAAAGCAACGCCCATCCCGACATTTTACGACTTCAAAGCCTTCACGCGCTCGGCTACGTCGCGATAATCGATGTTGTTGCCATAGACTTCCATGAAGTGATGAAGGGCATCACCCTTGTTGCCCGCGGCCTCGTAGGAAGCGGCCAGTTCGTAATGGAGAGCTGTACGCGTGTCAAGGTCAAGGTTAGGCAGCTTTAGAGCTTTTTCGTACCAACGGATGGCAACCTCTGGAACACCTTTGTCAAGGAAGCACTGAGCCAACCAGGTGTAGGTCTGCATGATCTGTGGTAGGGCTTGCCCGCGGTCTGCGGCTTGGCAGACCTTTTGCAACTCGGCAATCGCCTCGTCCAGCAGACCCATCTCGCGGAAGGCGACTCCAAGGTTATAGTGGGTTTCAGGATCCTCATCTGTACTGGCCGAATCCTCTTCGAGTTCCTGCTTCAAATCTCCGAACATCCCGGCCAAATCCACCTGCGCACTTGCATCCGCGGAAGTCGGCGGAATGCTCGTCGTGGGTCCGGGACGAATTGCTGCTGGCTGATATATGAATCCAGAAGTGCCGATCGGCGATATTACGCTAGCGCTCGATTGCGCCGCCGAAGCAGCCATGGCGGCCGGAGCCGAAATTTCCGGCGCCGGTTGGGATGCAGCGGTAACACTGGCTGTTTCTAGTTTACCCTCTGCAACCGGAGCTTCGGCCAAGAATCCATCGCCGAGAGATGCTTCGAGATCCGAAACAAACTCGTTTAGAGTGCCTCCCGACTCGGCAGGCGGTTCCGCGTGAATCTGCGCCGCTGCCGTGGGAATTTGCTCGTGGGCGGCGGGTCGAGGCAGGAATTCTTCTCCCAGGGAAGACTCGATATCCGTGACCATCGCCCGCAATTCATTTGTATCTTGCGAGGGCTCGACTACGGCCTGAGGAATTTCGACCGCCGCCTCCGGGAACTCGTCAACCGATACTGCCTCTGCCGGTTCCTGGGCTGACCCCTTCGACATGGCGGCTTCAATCTCGCGGCGTATGGCGTCCAACTTTGAAGCCTCAGGTTGGAGCTTTCTCAGTTTTCTAAATTCGGTCTGGGCTTCCTCTGTCATACCACTCGCCAAGTAAAACCGAATTTCTTCGATGGCGTCGTCGATGGCAGCCTCATTGTCAGCGGTTTGGGCACGATCAGCGGAAACCGCACCTGTGCTCTCCTCCGCTTCCACTGAAGGAGGCTCATTGGCCACCGCTCCTTCCCACTCCGCGGAGATGTCGATTTCTTCCTCTGCCGGTAGTGCCTCAGCATGAACGGTGAATTCCGCAGCTTCAGCAACAGGTTCTCCGGAATCAACCGGCGCGACGACCGTGGGGTACTCGGGCACTTCTGCTTGAGATACTAGTTCTTCTACCGGTGCCACATGAGTTGCGGCAGGAGCAGGGGGCGTTGCAAGAGCTGGCATTTCGGCTTCCGTCGGACTTGCACCCGCACGTTCTTCATACTTTACAGCGAGCTCTCCGTAGCGGCTGGCCTCATCCGCGTTTCCTGCCTCGTGATAGATGCCTTCCAATGTACGGCAACAGACCGCGGCTTCGGTGAATCGTCCCGCTCGCGTGTGCAGAGCAGCCAGTTTCTGATTGATCCTGAGATCGCGAGGCGCATGCGGCAAGACAGAAAGCAACGGGGCCAGCGCCTTTGCTGGCATGTTGTAGGAGATGAAAAGCTCCGCATCGGTGAGGGCGGCTCGAATTGCGAGTGCAACCTCATCGCTGTATCGTTGATCGATAAACGGAGCGGTCGCTTCTAGCTCATCTACGAGAATTGCACCTTCTTCCGCGGTAATCAGGTGCGCGCCGGTGGCCGAACCGCCGAGCTTACCCAGGACCTGTTGATAGTTCCGCGCATGGATCTGATTTTCCGGTTCAAGCTGCGTCAGTTTTAAGTAGTAGTCGCGAGCTTTTTCTAATTCGCCAGATTGCACCGACGCGTGCGCCAGGAGCTCATAAATCTCAGTAACGTGTGTAGTGTCTCCGGCTTTTTGCAGAATGCTCAGCAACTTTTCCAGGTCGGCAGGATTGTCGCGGACGTGGCCAATCAACGAATGCAAAGTCTGCAAGACTTTGCCCGAATCCGCTGCTAACAACCGCTCACAATGCTGTTCATAGACTTGCAGCGCTTCTTCAAAATTGCCGGCAGAGACCAACGCATCAGCATAGCTGAGAGCCGCACCGACATCGTTGTGAACCGATAGAAGTTTCGTCGCTAAAGCACCAGCATCAGCAACGCGACCCGACTGCAAATAGGCTTGCATCAAGGTGCGAAGCCCATCTGGGTTGCTATCCAGGTCGGCCACCTTCTCAAGATGGCTAATTGCCCCTGCCATGTCACCGGCATCAAACGCAGTACGCCCGCGCATGAGCAGGGCATAACTACTATTGGGATCCAGCTTCAGCATGCGCTGCAGAATTTCCTCTGCTGCCTCAAGCTGGCCTTTGGTTCGCAACGATTCGGCCGCTGCGGAGAAAATTTGCCATGCTTCGGTCTTCTTGTTCAGCCGAACATAAACCTCGGCCAGGCGTGTCCGCATCGCTACGTTTTCTGGGTCCATCTCCAAGGTTTTCTGAAAAATGCGGACTGCCTGCTCCAGTTGACCTTCACGTAGAAACTCTTCTGCAACCTGCAAATACTGGGCTCTCGCGTCGTTAAACAAGCCTTGCTGAGTGTAGAGCTCGGCCAGGCGAAGTACGCTTTCCAGTGACGACTTCAGCTTACCCAGCTTCTTGTACATCGCGATCGCTTTGACGGTGAATCCTTGGGAAGCATAGGCGTCACCGACACTCTTGAAGCACTCGACGGCCTTGTCATTGTTGCCAACGCGAGCATAGAGGTCGCCGATAGTGTTCATGACCGTCAGGTCTTTGGGATCGTTTTTCAGAACTTTCTCGTACTCAGTGATGGCATTCGGCAACCTGCCCTGCTGCACAAACTTCTCGGCAGCGCTCAGAACCTTTTGTTTGTTGAAGCCAAAACCAAAAGCCATAAGATGCGGACTCCAGCCCTGTTACGTGCCCGAGAACCCTTCCGACTGGGAGAATTCGCAGACTATCTCACCACTCCATCGGCATTTCGCCACATATCAGGAGATGGTCTTTCGGACAAGGGCCATTGTACGGCTGGGTGGACAAAACCGCATGGTTACTAACGGTTACCAGAAGGGAGTGTACAACCGGGTTACCGCTGGAACCGGGAAGCACGAAGGTACGGTGCAAGTGTAAGCGATGTTACAAAGGATACTGCAGCTCGCTCGCGCTACAGGTTTTCTTGGATAAAGCGCGGACTGAGGTGAACGTCGAATTGGATCAGTGGCGAATCTCCAACCGCCTTGAAGCTGTGGATCTCGCCAGCCTTGATAACAAAGATATCCCCGGCGCCACCCTCAAACGTCTTGCCGTTTACCGTCCACACTCCTCGGCCTTGGCGGATGAACTGGATCTCGTCATACGGATGCCGGTGCGGTCCCGGCCCCGAACCAGACTTCCCGTGGAACAGGAACACCGAAACACCGGTGTCGCCCTGCTCAGCTCCGATAGATTCATACGAACTGCCAACGAAAGGTAACCTCTCCTGGCGCACGTGATGCATCCTGCCCTCCTGTCAAAATTTGATCACCGCGACCACCTCGCAGTGGCAATTCAGTTGGATTCCGCGCCCTTAGGTGTCAGTGTCTTCCCGGCCTTCTGAAGTGATTTTTCCGCCAAGGGCGCCATGACCTTGTATCCAGCATCATTGGGGTGCAGACCGTCGTCGGCCAACTCACGTTTCAGCATGCCTCGGTCATCGACCAGGACGCTGAAGTAATCGAGATACACGAGGTGGTTTCTGGCACAGTAATTTTTGAGCCACTCGTTCAGCGCCAGAATTCTCTCCCGCGGACGTAGCGCAAAAGAATCCTTTGCAGCCCGCGTGTAGTTGTGCACTGGGAGAACCGACGCAAAGACCACTCGGATGCCGTGCCCCCGCGCCAGGTCGGCCATGGAGGCGTAGTTATCTTCGATGTCCACGTTGCGCGTGGGCCCGGTGACGCCAGCGATGTCGTTGGTGCCCGCCAACACCACCACCACCTTTGGGTGCAGATCAATCACATCCTGCCGGAAACGCACCAGCATCTGCGGCGTAGTCTGCCCGTCGATTCCCCGGTTGATGTAAGGCTTACCGGGGAAATAGTCCGAGAGCTTCCAGTAGTCGGTGATGGAATCGCCAAGAAATACGACCCGGTTTTCGGCTGCCGGCGGCGCAGCGAGCGCGACGTTGGCATCGCGATAACGTGCCAGCTGCCCGAAATCGTCCGTGTAGATCGTGATCCGCGATGCCCGGTACTGATCCAGCGCAGGATAACCCGTGGAAGGGATCGAAGAAGTGGGCTGCTGAGCCAGGCTGGGAACCGAGATCAGGATGGCAGATAGGAGTGCCGCAATGTTGTGGATCGGTTGCAAGCTTGTCTTCTCCTCGGAAAACAGAATAGCCTAGCGTAGTGCGTCAATCTTTGTCTCAGCTTTGTGAGTTGCCACCGAGGCGGGAAGGGGCGGAACAAAGCTTCGTGCGGTGCGCTTTCCAGGGGTCGAGGCTGGGAACGAGGTGCCCCTGGACTGTGTGGAGGCAGAATTAATCCCGACTGACTTACGAATTACAACGTCTGGCACTGAAGGCGGGTACACTCAATTTTCTGAATAGGCGTTAGGTCCGCCACCTCGCAGCAAGTGCATTCGTGACTGCACCAGCGCTAGGCCGCAGGCCAGCGCTTGTAAGTTTTTTCGTAGGCCTTGTAATACTTGGATAGTTCCTCAACTATTTCCCGCGCGAGTTCTGCCGAGGAAAAGGTCTGCCCCAGTTCGCAAACGAACCACCCAACACCGCCCTCATCGAGGAGTACAGGCCTTATAAACCATTCTACTGGAACGGGAGGAGATCCATTCGCTATTCCCATATCACCCCGGCGCAATGGCATCCCCGCAAATTGTAGGGAGCAACTCAGAGTACCGTCTCTCTCGCCCTCATCCAGGAATGTTACGGTGACATTTTTTAACCTGAGAGAATCAGACTGCGACGAAGAGGACGACCATTCAAATTTTTGGCCGTCATAAGCTTTAGCTTCGAGTGCAAACCGTGCGACAAAGGATTTCAGCTGATGCCATTCAGGCTTGGCATCTTTCATCAGCTTGCGCCGATTTTGCTCCTCAGTGGCTCGATAACAGGAATCGATCTCGTTAAAGTCATCAAAGCTATCCGGCATGTTGTGTCAAGCCTAAGATCTACGTTAATGCTGATATAGTAAAGATTAGAGATTTTACTCCTCGGTCTCGTTGTTTCCGTATTAAGAGATGTTGAAATGGCTGGCAAACATACGCACGCCAGTCGCTTACCTCTTCGTATAGGACGGCGGTACGACTTCCGCCGGGTTCACCCAATTGACCTTGAAGGGACCGGTCCCGTGGGCCTGAATAATCGTGTCGCCTTTGGCTCGGGCGAAATGACGCATCTCCTTGGGCATGCCCAAAAAGCTACCAACATTCATGGCCTGCAATTGTCCTTCGTCGTATTTTTCGCCGAATCCTACCAAAAACATCCCTTTTAGAACGGTAATGTTTTCCTCCGTGGGATGCCAGTGCGGTGGAGTTTTGGCCCCGTCTTGTCCATGGAACCCAATAGTAAAAGGTTGGCCTTCCATGTCGGGATCACCGGAGACGACGGCGATCTCCCAACCAGAAATAATCGGCGTCCATTTCAATTCTGCAGCACCTACGATTGCGTGCGTTTTCGAAACTTTCGCCTGTTGCGCTTGCAAACCGGCGCTCGCGATTATGGGAAATAGCGCCGCAACAAGTAGTCTCAAAAGATTTGCCATCGAGCCGTCCGTGTCGCGCCAAAGACTACGCCCACAGTGAAGATCTTTCAACCATTAACGCGACCCCCGAAACGTCCCGTATTGACACATATTTGTACGATCAACGCTGTAGGTCTCTGCGCCACCTAGCAGGAGGGCCGGGTGATTCGGAACTTCGGGTCGTGGAGGAATGACAAGGGATCGATTTGTGAAACAGGCACGAAGCCTAGTCCAGATGCCCAGTCCAAACCAGCCATAGGCTTCGGAGAACCGCCGTTACGATCTCACCAAACTGGCTAACCTTTGCTGGCGTAATCAATTACGAAGCCTTTAGGACCCCGTTACCATTTCCCGCAATTTCTCCATGCCATCTGTGAACCTGACGCATCAAACAGATATAATGGTATGAGTTCTGCATGAACTGACCTCTTTCTTCTGAGAAGCCAATCGATGTCAAACAAATTTAAAGCTGCAATTCTGATCCCCTCGGCTGCTGTACTGATTTTCACGGTGGTCGGCACTATGGATGGCGTTCGCGCCTCCAACAACGATGGTGCCTATCGGCAACTACAGGTTTACAGCGAGGTACTCTCGCGGGTGCGCAGCGAATATGTCGAAGACCCAAACATTCCCGCGGTCACTAACGGCGCGCTGCATGGACTGCTCGAGTCGCTCGATGCGGACTCAAGCTATCTGACGCCAGACGAGTACAAGGAATACAAAGCGCATCAAAGCGAGGGCAGGGCGGACATCGGGGCGGCCATCTCGAAGCGCTTTGGATATGCAGCCGTGGTTTCCGTCATCCCCGGCGGTCCCGCTGACAAGGCTGGCCTGCAGGACACAGACATTCTCGAAGCAGTTGAGGGGAAGAGCACGCGGGAGATGTCACTCGCGGAAATTCACGGCCTTTTAGCTGGCCAGCCCGGTTCCAATGTGACCGTATCCGTAGTGCGTGCACGCCGCGCTCAGCCCGACAAAGTTGTGATCACGCGAGACGTGATCAACATCCCACCTGTGACTGACAAAATCATGGAGGACGGCATTGGTGAGATAAAGGTTGATGCGCTCAACAAAGGCAAAGCGCAGGAAATTGCGAGCAAGATCAGGGCGCTGCAAAAGGACGGAGCAAAGAAGCTGATCCTCGACCTGCGCAACTGTGCCGAAGGCGAGGAATCAGAAGGCATCGCCACGGCTAACCTGTTCCTGAATCACGGCACGATTACTTACTTGCAAGGTCAGAAATTCCCACGTGAAGCATTCAACGCGGATCCTTCGAAGAACGTCACAAATTTGCCACTGGTCGTTCTGGTAAATAAGGGCACGGCCGGGGCAGCGGAGATCGTAGCTGCGGCGATCCTGGAGAATGCGCGCGGTGATGTGGTCGGTGACAAGACCTTCGGAGAGGGATCTGTACAGAAGGTTATTGAGATACCTGATGGCTCTGCGCTGATTCTCTCCGTTGCGAAATACTACAGCCCAAGTGGTAAGGCGATTCAGGATACGGCAGTTACACCGAACTTGGTAGTCGCAGATGCGGACGAAGATGCACCTCTACCTGATGACGATGAGAATGCGCCTCCGACGGATCAAACCAAGAAGCCTCAGCCGCCACAGGAAGACGAGCAACTGCAGAAGGCAATTGAAGTTTTGAGAAACCGTCCAAGCTAATAATCCACAAAAGCCGTGGGTGGTCCGGGTCTCGCGACTTTCGGGACCTTGGGCCATTGGGTCCACCAGTAACTTTGTTGATCACGGTGAAATACCAGCAGCTCGCATCAGACCTGCTATCCTTTTCCTAATTTCCCATGAAGGTGATTTATCAAGACCTTCCGTCGGTGGAAACTGGCGGGCGGAAGGTGATGGGCCGCGTCCTGTTTGCACTTCTGGTGCTGCTTTCTGCCTTGGTGGGCGCTTCGGCCGGCCTGCTGCTTGTCTATTCCACCGATTTGCCGCAGGTTGAGCAGTTGGAGCACTACCGGCCCAGTTCCATCACTGAACTGTACGACGATCACGGCCAGGTAATCGGCTCATTTGCCCTACAACGACGTGTAGTCGCCAACTACAACGATTTTCCTCCCGTTCTTCGCGAAGCTCTGATCTCGATCGAAGATAAAGACTTCTATCGCCATTGGGGCATTAATATTTGGCGAATTGCCGGAGCGGCTTATCGGGATATCGAATCCGGAGGTAAGGTACAGGGAGCTTCGACGCTTACTATGCAGCTCGCACGCAATCTGTTTCTCTCCCCGGACCGCTCCTTCCAACGGAAAGTGGAGGAGGCATTGCTCGCTATCCAGATCGAGCGACGCTTCACGAAAGAACAGATTTTCACGTTGTACGCGAACCAGATTTTTCTGGGGCATGGGGTATACGGCTTCGCAGCAGCATCGGAATACTACTTCAGCAAACCAGCGAAGCAGTTGACACTGGACGAAGCTGCACTTTTGGCGGGTCTTCCGAAAGCGCCCGGGCAGTACTCGCCCATTAACCATCCGGATCGCGCACTCAAGCGCCGCAATTTAGTGATCAACGCCATGCTCGAGGATGGAAAGATTACTGCCAAGCAGGCGAACGATGCCCGGAATCAACCCATTCAGCTGAGTATTCAACGAGATCCCAATTCCCTGGCCCCGTATTTCGTGGAAGAAATTCGACGATATCTGGAAAACAAATATGGCGCCGACCAAGTCCACCAAAGCGGTTTGCGCGTCTACACCACCTTGGATCTGGATCTGCAGCGCGCCGCTGATCGCGCGGTGCTAGATGGTTTGGCAGCCTACGAGCGCCGGCACGGATGGAAAGGTCATCTCGAAAACGTTTTGACCGAGGGATTCTCTCTCAGTGCCTACCAACACCCTGATTGGGACAATGAACCTGAAGTCGGCGGCTACACGCATGCCCTCGTCACTGCTGTTGTGCCTGGGTCGGCAACCGTGAAGTTCGGCAGATTCTCGGCTAGTGTGGCGCAAGCTGACGCTGCATGGACGCAAAGCAAACTACACAGCATGCTGAGAATCGGCGATGTCATTTATCTGAAGATCCTCTCTCTTCCAACGACCGGAAAAGCCCACGTACAGCTTGAGCAAGATTCTGGTGTGCAGGCTGCACTCATGGCGGTGGACAATGCGACAGGTGGTATTAAGGCCATGGTGGGCGGACGTGATTTTGAGGAATCCAAGTTCAACAGAGCAACCCAGGCCCTGCGCCAAGTTGGGTCATCCTTCAAACCATACGTCTACACAGCCGCCATTGATCAGGGAGCTAAACCGGACGATACAATTGTGGATGCACCGGTAACATTTCAAACCGTCTCTGGTCCATACATTCCGCATAATTACGATGAAAAATTTGAAGGCACGATCACGCTTCGGCGCGCACTGGCGCAATCGCGCAATATCCCCGCATTAAAGCTTGCGGATCAATTGGGAATTAAGACTGTCATCGAGTACGCCCGGCGATTCGGAATCACCTCGAATTTGCCGCCCTACCTTCCCGTCGCGTTGGGAGCGGCGGAGGTTACACTCTTCGAACAAACCTCCGCATTCAGCGTTTTTCCCAACGATGGCGTACGTGTGATGCCGCGTTACATCACCAAAGTTACAGATTACGACGGTCGTGTAATGGAAGAGGACTATCCCGAGGTGAAAGATGTTATCACTGCTCGTACGGCCAGAATCATGACCTCGATGCTGCGCGAAGTTGTCCTGCACGGTACGGGAATTGCCGCTTCTACCATGAAATATGCGTTGGCCGGCAAAACGGGCACGACCAATGATTTTACCGACGCCTGGTTCATTGGATTCTCGCCCACAATGACCACGGGGGTATGGATCGGTTATGACGAAAAGAAGTCGCTAGGAGCGAAGGAAACCGGAGCTCACGCTGCGCTTCCGATCTGGATGGATTTCATGCAGGCAGCCCTCATGGGAAAGGATCCCGGGCAGTTCCAGCCAGTTCCCTATTTATCATCGTCACCTCCTGTGGCGCAGAGAGTGGATACGCCCGACAATGCGCCGGCAGAGGAAGAAGTGCACTAAGGAGATCGCAACCGCGTGAGAGCTTTCTTCCGTTTCGTTTTATTGGCGCTTGTATTAGTTGTTGTGGCGCTGGTATCTGCCTTGACCGCGATGCGTTTCGCGATTCACACACGCGAGGTCGCGGTTCCGGACCTTGTTGGCAAAACGCCTGCCGAAGCGCGACGCGTTGCAGAGCTAGACGGCTTTCAGTTTGACGTGGAGCGCCAATACTACAGCCCGAAAATCCCGGCAGGAAAAGTGCTCTCCCAAGTGCCGCCCGCAGGCACAGAGACTCGGCGTGGATGGGAGATTCGCGTCGCCGAGAGTCTTGGCCCGCAGCGGGTAAACATCCCAAATCTCATCGGCGAAAGCGAGCGCGCTGCGGAGATCAATATCCTTCGGCGGGGTCTGGATGTCGGAACTGTCGCACAGATTCAGATGTTGGGAGTTCCGGTGGATCAGGTAGTTGCGCAGAGCCCATCTGCCAGCGCCAGCAGTATCTCAGCCCCCAAAATCAGTCTTCTGGCGGCGCAAAGTCCTGCAACGCAGGGGTTCGTGATGCCGAACTTCATTGGACAGACACTAAGTACCGTGACTGCGGCTATAAAGGATGCGGGTTTAAGAGTCGGGAAAGTTACGGTTTCAGCTACTACTCAGGATTCCGCTGGTGCTTTGCCTCAAACCTTAACCCCAGCACCCCAAGCCGCGCCGGCCAGTGTGGTCGTTTCACAAAATCCGACCGGCGGAAGTAAGGTGTTCGTGGGAGCCACCGTTGACGTTGAAGTTCATTGAATTCTTTTGTTGGTGTGCTCTCGGTGTCCTACGTGGTGAAAATTATTAGATCTTTTCAAGAATTGCAGCGAAGAAGCCATCGCAAGGATGGAGACCAGGGATCGTCCGCAAATATAATTTATGAGTTAGCGAATCAAGCTCATTCCAGATCAGTTCGCCGTCACTTCGAAGCTCCTTCAATCGATCTCGGCAGTCGAGCAGACGAAACGAGCTCTCGCTCGCGAGCGCTTTAGCTACAAGATCGTCGTTTTCGTCCCGCTCAAGCGAGCATG
>Ga0335081_10010617_pt1 | contig 14896 bp, 16 predicted proteins | sample Lox_Sample_35_FD_206713 | JGI IMG/M metagenome (GOLD analysis project Ga0335081, IMG submission 206713) | Soil microbial communities from Loxahatchee National Wildlife Refuge, Florida, United States - Lox_Sample_3.5 | ecosystem: Environmental > Terrestrial > Soil > Wetlands | place: USA... | reverse complement strand
GGCGGGCCCGACGGGAATTGAACCCGCGACCTACGGATTAAGAGTCCGCCGCTCTAGCCTGACTGAGCCACGGGCCCGCGTGGTTCGCTTTTGAAAAAAGTTCCATTGAATAATATAGAGCTTGCGGTGCAGTTGTGACTGCAACTTGATGCAATCAAAAACTAATAACTTCGTTGCACTTTTATGTTTTTATGTGAGTGTTCTTATGGCGGATTCTTTGGGTGAAGTTTTTGTTTTGAAAACGACTGATAGGGCAACGGGCATCCCCGCGCTGCTTGATAAGTTTGATTTAGGCGGCTACTTTGGAAAACAGGTTGCTTTGAAGGCTAATTATAACAGTGCTGATCCGTTTCCAGCGTCAACCCACATCGACACGCTAAGAGCAATCGTTAAGAGCTTGAAGGGCGCTGGGGCAAACGATATTACTTTAGCTGAACGCAGTGGTATGGGCGACACGCGAGAGGTCCTTGAGAAAATGGGTGTTTTGGCGCTAGCGGACGAACTGGGTTTCAAAGCGGTTGTTCTAGATGACATTGGTGCGGAGGCTTGGATGAAAGTGGAAAAGGGAGGCACACATTGGCTCAAGGGATTTTACCTCGCAAAAGTCTTCCATGACGCTGAAAAGGTTGTGCAAACGTGCTGTCTAAAAACGCATAGGTTCGGCGGCCACTTTACGCTTTCAATGAAAAACTCCGTTGGTTTGGTTGCGAAGAAGGTTCCGGGCGGAATCTACAATTACATGTGGGAACTGCACAGTTCACCATTCCAGCGCCAAATGATTGCAGAAATAAACTGTAGCTACGACGTGGATTTTGTATTGATGGATGGAATAAAGGCATTCGTGACGGGCGGACCCGAAAAGGGAACCTTGGTTGAACCGAAGCTTTTGCTTGCAAGCCGCGACCGGGTATCTATCGACGCCGTAGGGGCAGTGATTCTGAAAATGTATGGTGCAAAAGGAAAGGTCGGAGAAGCAGAAGTCTTCAGGCAGGACCAACTTAAGCGGGCTGCTGAACTTGGTTTGGGAGTTAAGTCAGCCGCCGAAATACGCTTGAAGCCGCTGAATGATGAGACAAGTGTGGAAACGGATAAGATTGAGCAGGTTCTGAAATCGCCGAGCCTTATGCATTAATTTTGAGTTTGGCTTTCATGAGTATGTCTGGTTTGTCGCTTGCTATGCCGTCCACGCCCTTCTTGATGTATGCTTCGACCTCCTCTGGATTGTTTATGGTCCAAACTACAACTTTTAACCCGTTCTCGTGTGCTTTCTCAACGTTAGCTGTATGCACGAATCGGTAGAGAGCAACAAGATAGTTGGCTTTTAGATCTAACGCTGCTTTGAGGGGGTTCTTGTGCTTCGCATAAATCAATCCAGTCTCTACTTTGTCATTCAATTCTCTGACTTCTTTGAGTGCGGTCTCTGAGAAAGAAGTGATTACAACATTCTTCTCCAAGTCCCGCTCATGGATAACCGAGAGAACTTGTTTTTCGATGCCTTCTTCTTTTAGTTCCACAAGAACCTTGACTTTATTGTCCAGAAAATCCAATGCTTCCTCCAAAGTCGGAATCTTCTCGCCGCCTTCAGCTGAAAAACCTTTGATTTCCTTGAGCGTAAGCTCACAGACTAAGCCGTCGCCGTTTGTTGTCCGTTTGACGTTGTCATCATGGATAACGACAAGTTGGTTGTCTTTGGTTTTTCTGACGTCAAGTTCAATTGCGTCTACGCCGATTTCTAAAGCTTTCTTGAAACTCGTTAGGGTGTTTTCAGGCGCATAAGCCCGAGCGCCCCTGTGCCCAATACGTAGCATACCAGATTCTTTCTCAAAGAAGAAAAAATAGTTTGTGGACTGCGGCAAAGAACCAAAAAAACTATGAGTAAATTCGCAGGTACGCTTGTTTTTTAAGAGTATCGATGAACAGGCAGTTTTCCGAAATTGAACGCTTATATAACGTTTCCAACTCACTGAAGGCGGAGCGTATTGACGATGCTTTCTGACGAAAAAATTGCGTTAACTCCGATCGGCTACGTCAAAACGGACGCGGTTGGCAATGAAGTTAAAGACAAAAAGAGGACTTCAAAAATCGTACTTAAATCGGAGTTAGTGGAAGCTTTAGATGGGGTTGAAGGCTTTTCCCATGTGTTTGTCCTTTTTTGGCTCAACGAAGTAGTCAGCCAGACTCGAACCTTAAAGTTTCATCCCAGAGGAAGAAAAGACATGCCGCTGCTAGGCATCTTCGCACTTAGGACCAACCAGCGACCTAATCCCATTGGCTTAACACTAGTCGAGCTACTGAATATTGAAGGCAACACTCTAACGGTTCGCGGTCTAGATGCCTACGACAGGACCCCAGTCCTAGATATAAAGCCCTTTGACGCTTGGGATTGCGCAAAAAACATGCGGGTTCCAGAATGGTGGACCAAGCTCAACCAGTGACACCAGACTAAATAAACCGATCTAAGCCGTATTTTGCGTCAAGCACCTTCAAAAGTTCCACTCTGAGGTCTTCGCCCTTCAACCCATTGGTCTTCAGGCGGTCTAATTCGTTAGTGAACTCTGGGTCCTTGAAGACTTCTTTGAACCACCTCCCAAAGTCACCGCGGTAAAGGTGAAATTCAATGGATTCGACATTAACTTGCTTGACATCTACATAGAACTGTTTAAGCGATTCAGCCGTAAACTCTGAAGGTCGATCGACGCCGTAGTAGAAGTGGAAACCCGCCTCTTTGGGAACAAACGTAAAGACTTTGATGGCTGCTTTTCCTTTTTGCGTTATGCCGTAGCCGCCACTTCCAACTTTTTGCAGGAATCCCTCTTTAGCAAGCTCTTGGATCTGATGAATTGTTTGGTCCGTGGTTAAGTTAACTTTTTGAGCAAACGCAGCAAGGTCCATGCGACCGGTGGCTTCAACCAGTGTTTTTAAAACCTTAAACTGTTCTTCTTTCAAGAGCATCCCTACTTGAATGTATGCCGAACGGAAATTTAAACCTCTAAGCCCCTACTAAATCAGAAAGAACAGCGACTAGTGTCAATAAAGAACTGAGCCCTATATAGAATACGCTGGATACCTCTAAAAACGCCGATGGCTTCTTAATAAACACGAATAAGGAGGCAAATCCATGTGCAATTTACCAACCCAAATTCAAGAGGGCACAGAAATAAGAATCCATGCAAAAAAAAACGAAAACACCCCAACAAGACGAACTGAAGATTTCAATATATCCGCTCGCAACTTTGTACCCAATTACTAACTAATTTCCTTGTTTTAACTATGAACAGTTACCAAACGTTCTTAACGCGTTTTATTCACCAGACTTACGGCGGTTTTGGCACATACAACTTTTTATGCGTAAAAACCAACTTTACATTAGTGAGAAGCATGAACGATTACATCGTCATATTGGTTACGGCGAAGGATAAACAAGAAGCGGAAAAAATTTCGCAGGTTCTGGTGAAGGAGAATCTTATTGCATGCGCAAACATTGTTAATCCAGTTACGTCGTTTTTTCATTGGGTCGGCAATATTGAGAAGGCGGAGGAATGCTTGATTGTTATGAAGTCGCGTAGGGACTTGTTTCCGGAGGTTGCGGAGTATGTTAAGCGTTTGCATAGTTATGAGGTTCCTGAGGTTTTGGCACTTCCGATTGTGGAAGCGTCTAAGGTGTATTTGGATTGGATGAGTGTTGTTCTTAAGCCTAAGCAATAATGTACAGTTTTGTGCACATAAGCCTTAAATAATACATTGAAGTATGCTTCTGAACCATATGGAGAATTGAACAAAAATGGGGAATCGCCTTTGGCACAACAACGACAAAAACCAAACCAGCTAACCCCCTAAAAATCATAAAAATCGACCTAAAAGAACAACCCCTCGAAATATTCTCAAAACTCCAAAAACAATATCAAACAACCTACCTTTTAGAGTCAATCGAAGGACCAAAAAAACTCGCACAGTACTCCTTCATCGGGTTCAACCCAAAAACAACCATCCGAGCCAAAAACTGTAAAGCCCAAATCAGAAACGAAGAAACAGGCGAAACCATAACCGAGGAAACAAGTGACCCGCTCCAAACTTTAGAGCACCTACTTAAAGGTCAAGCAGTTCCAAACTCGGAGTTCCGATTTGTCGGCGGTGCAGTCGGCTACATTTCTTATGACATGATACGTTATTGGGAACGCTTACCCCAAAACAGCGTGGATGACCTCGGCTTTCCCGACTTAGAGATGGGGATATTTGACGACGGCTTTGTTTTCAATCATGTGAAAAAACAGGCGTTTTACTATTGCCGAGAAGAGAACCGACTCCCAGAAGTGGAGAGCCTCCTTAAGCAGCCCATTCACTCTGAGCAGTTGTCATACACTCAGCCTAAAGTAAACATTAAAAAAGAAACCTACGAAGCTGCAGTAGAAAAAGCCAAACAGTATATTCGGGCAGGCGACATTTTTCAGGTAGTTCCATCTAAACGTTTTCAGTTCCAGGTAAAAGGCAACTTGATCCTTTTCTATCAGGCACTTAGAACCATTAACCCTTCGCCGTACATGTATTATTACAGTTCAGGCGATCGCCAAATTGTGGGAGCCAGTCCAGAGATGCTCGTACGTGTCGAAAAGAGGACCGTTGAGACGTTTCCAATTGCGGGCACCCGACCCGTCGTTGAGAATCCAAACGAGAACAGCAGATTGGCTGCTGAATTACTGGCTGATCCCAAAGAACACGCGGAACACGTGATGCTTGTTGATTTGGCGCGCAACGATGTTGGAAGAATCAGCAAGTACGGGAGCGTCCACGTTCCTGAGTTCATGAAGGTTCACCAGTACAGCCACGTGCAACACATAGTTTCTCGCGTAGTGGGACACCTTAAGGATAATCTTCAATGCTACGATGCATTGCGCGCTGTTTTTCCAGCGGGAACGGTTTCTGGAGCACCAAAAGTACGAGCAATGGAAATCATCGATGAACTAGAACCCGTGAGACGTGGACCATACGCTGGTGCCGTAGGCTACTTCTCCTACAACGGAAACGCCGATTTCGCCATAACCATCCGAACCCTATTCGCCCAAAAAAACCAAGCCTACATTCAAGCAGGCGGAGGAGTCGTGGCGGACTCCGTGCCTGAGTTGGAGTGGTTTGAAACTGAGCACAAAGCGAAAGCGCTGGTGCAGGCGCTGGAGATGGCTGGAGGCAAGGGACATTGAAGGTTATTGTGATCGACAATTACGATTCGTTCGTTTACAACGTTGTCCAGTACATCGGCGAACTAGGCGGTGAACCCGTGGTTTACAGAAACGACAAAGTAACTTTGAAGCAATTACAGGCGCTTAAGCCAGACAGAATAGTGATTTCGCCTGGTCCGGGCACGCCTGAGGACGAAAGGTACTTTGGAGTCTGCACCAAAATCCTGCAAACCATGAGCCAGGCAACTCCAACTCTTGGAGTCTGCCTCGGTCATCAGGGAATTATCTACGCTTACGGCGGAAAAGTCGTCCATGCCAAGAGGCTCATGCATGGAAAGACCTGCGTCATAAAACATGACCAAAAAGGCATCTTCGCAGGCGTCCGGAATCCATTCACTGCTACGCGGTATCATTCGCTCGCTGGAGAAATAGCGTCGTTGCCCTCATGTTTGGAAATTTCGGCGGAGTGCATTGAGGATGGGGAAATCATGGGCGTTCGGCATGTGAAGTATCCGATTGACGGTGTGCAATTTCATCCTGAATCTATCCTGTGCGAAGACGGCAAACTCATTATTAAGAACTTTTTGGAGGCGAGGCGGCGTGATTCGTGAAGGCATACAGAAACTAATAGAAGGCAACAGCCTAACCAGCCTAGAATCTGGCGAAATCATGCGTGAAGTTATGTCAGGTCTAGCAACAAACTCTCAGACCGCCGCGTTCCTAACCGCTTTGCGGATGAAGGGCGAAGCAATTGAAGAATTAATTGCCTTCGCGTCCGTAATGCATGAACAAAGCATACAAATCTATCCCCGCTTTAAGGGCCGCCTTGTAGATACATGCGGGACTGGCGGAGACAAAGTAAAAACCTTCAACGTAAGCACAGCAGCTGCCTTTGTCATTGCTGGGGCAGGAGTCGCAGTAGCGAAGCATGGAAATAGGTCAGTGACCAGCAAATGTGGAAGCGCCGACGTATTGGAAAAACTTGGGTTAAGTCTGTCCTTGGATCCACAAAGCGTTCAAGACCTCATAGAGAAGGTTGGGATAGGTTTCATGTTTGCTCCAGCATTCCACCCAGCTATGAAATACGCGGCTGAAGCCAGACGGGAAATAGGCATTCGCACAGTATTCAACCTACTCGGTCCCTTAACCAATCCGGCGGGCGCAAACTCTCAATTGCTCGGCGTCTACGATTCCAAACTGACGACTCCGCTGGCTTATGCGTTGGGTCGCCTTGGCTGCGAGGAAGCTATTGTTGTCCACGGATTGGACGGCTTAGATGAGATTTCAACGGTTGGAAAAACCTCGGTTTCATGGTTGAAGGGTGGTAAAGTCACGGAGTTACAGGTTTCGCCAAGCGACTTTGGGGTAAAGCGGGCAGACGTCTCTGATTTGCAGGTGTCCTCGGCTGAGGAAAGCCTGGAAGTATTCTTCAAGATAATTCGCGGTAGCCTGGCAATTAACGACTCGAAAATGGAGTTTGTGTTAGTTAACAGTGCGGCGGCAATCATTTTGGGTGGAAAAGCGGACGACTTCTTGGGCGGCATGGAATCGGCTTGCGAATCAATCTTGAGCGGCGCAGCCTACGGCAAACTTAAAGCTTTAATTCGTGCTTCAGGCGGTAGCCTATCTAAACTTAAGGAGTTTGAAGAAAAATATGAGTGACTACCTCGATGTGTTGGCGCATGTTGCCCAAGTAACAATCGAGAGCGAATACTATGAAAATGCGAAAGCATCAGAAAGCTTGCACCTGAGTTTGCGAAAAGCAATTTTGCAGGACCAATCAAACCCAGTCATAACGGAAATCAAGATTGCTTCACCATCATCAGGCATAATAAGAAAAAAAGTTGACGCGGACGAGGTTGCGAGAGCAATGCAGAGAGGTGGAGCTGTGGCTTTGTCGGTTTTAACTGAGCCCAAACATTTTGACGGCTCGCTGGAAGCTTTAGCCGCAGCAAGAAAAGCCGTCCAGATTCCGATTCTGATGAAAGACATTATTCTAAGCCCTGTGCAGCTTTATGCTGCAAATAAAATTGGAGCGAATGCGGTACTGTTGATTAAGGCGCTTTTTGACCGCGGCTACTGCGACAGGACCCTCGATGAAATGATTGCCGGAGCGCACTTACTGGGGTTGGAGGTTTTGCTTGAAACACACAGTGAGACAGAGTTTCAGTCTTCTGTGAAAACAGACGCGGATTTAGTTGGCATAAACAACCGAGACCTTGCAACTTTAAAGGTGGATTTGAACGTAACCAAAAAGATTTTAGAGAAAAACGGTTCAAACGGCAAGCCGGTGGTAAGTGAAAGCGGAATTGTCACACCTGCTGACATACTATTTCTCCGCAAAAGCGGAGCCCAAGCGTTTCTTGTCGGCACAGCAATCATGTCTGTAAGCAACATTGAAGAAAAAGTTAGAGAGTTTGTGAATGCAAAATGAAGTTAAGCGATTATCCAGTGGACGGAAAATATGGAAAATATGGCGGACGATTCGTTCCCGAAGTCCTGATGGGCGCAATTAAAGAACTGGAAAAAGCTTATGAGCAAGCAAAAAAAGACCCCGCCTTCCAGAAACAGCTGGATTATTATTTGGCGGATTTCGTCGGGCGACCTACGCCGCTCTACTTTGCTGAAAACCTGACGCGCAAGCTGGGCGGCGCAAAAATTTATCTCAAACGCGAAGACCTAGCCCATGGCGGCGCACACAAAATCAACAACACTTTGGGGCAGACTTTGCTGGCTAAGCGGATGGGCAAGACTCGGGTGATTGCCGAGACAGGTGCTGGTCAGCATGGCGTTGCGACGGCGATTGCATGCGCTGCGTTAGGCTTAAAAGCAGAAGTTTATATGGGCACGGAAGACTGTGAGCGGCAGCGTTTGAACGTTTTCCGTATGAAGCTTCTAAACGCGCAGGTGCACCCTGTTGAAACAGGCTCAAAAACGCTTAAGGACTCGATAAACGAAGCCTTCCGAGATTGGGTAACAAACCTGGAAACCACTTACTATTTAATTGGATCCGTCGTTGGTCCTCATCCGTACCCCATGATGGTTCGCGATTTTCAAAGCGTCATTGGCAAGGAACTTAAAGCGCAATTCCAAAAAATGGAAAGCTGCCTTCCAGACGCTTTGGTTGCCTGTGTAGGCGGAGGAAGCAACGCACTAGGCACATTCTATCCGTTCGAAGACGACGCACTCGTTTCACTTTACGGGGTGGAAGCTGCGGGCGAAGGATTAGAAACGGGCAAGCATGCGGCGTCATTAGGCGCAGGAGCCGAAGGAGTCTTCCATGGCATGCTAACCTATGTGTTGCAGGACGTCAACGGACAAATCCAGAACACAAACAGTGTTTCCGCTGGCTTGGATTATCCAGGCGTCGGACCAGAACACTCCTTCCTCAAAACGCTCAAAAGAGCAAAGTATGTTTCAGCTACAGACAAAGAAGCAATAGATGCATTCCTAATACTTTGCAAAGAAGAAGGAATTCTTCCTGCCTTGGAGTCATCCCATGCTGTAGCCTACGCCATAAAACTTGCCCCGAAAATGAAGAAAACCCAATCAATCGTGGTGACTCTTTCAGGACGAGGCGACAAAGACGTCGAAACAGTTGCGAACTACTTGGGAGCAAGAATATGAGCAAGATAGAGCAGGCATTCCAAAAAACCAAAGAACAGGGAAACGCTGCTCTCATCGGTTACGTCACCGCAGGGGATCCAACTATAGAGATGACGGTCCAAATAGCTGACGCCTTAATCTGTGGCGGAGTGGACGTTTTGGAGTTGGGGTTGCCGTTTTCTGACCCGATTGCGGATGGACCGACAATTCAGGATGCAAGCATCCGAGCATTGTCGGCAGGCACAACACCAGCAAAAGTACTACAAATTGCAAAAGAGATACGAAAAAACCACGAAACGCCAATCGTGATAATGACCTACTACAATCCCGTGTTCAGAATGGGACTTAAAAAGTTTTGCCGTTTAGCCAAAGAAAGCAAGGTTGACGGAATCATTGTTCCCGATTTGCCAGTTGAAGAATCCAGCGACTTCAAGAAGGCGACGGCAGATTTCAGGTTAGACACGATTTTTTTGGCAGCGCCCTCCACTAGCCCCGAGCGGCTTAAAGCGATTGTTCAGTGTTCTTCAGGTTTTCTTTACCTCGTTTCCAACTTCGGCGTGACAGGCGCAAAAACGACAGTGGAAGACTCAACAATAGAGCTAATCAAACGGGTTCTGCCATTCACTAAGGGAAAGATTTGTTTGGCAGTCGGCTTCGGAGTCTCAAAACCGCAGCATGTTAAACGAATCGTTGCCGCGGGAGCTGACGGAGCAATTGTCGGAAGCGCCTTCATCGACCTAATCCAAAAAAACAGGAATGACCCTGCTGTCATGCTTAGGGAGTTGGAAGCACTCGCTTCTGAATTGAAAAAGGCAACAATTATATTGGAAAAATAATGTGCGTTTAGGTTTTTTGGCTGGCTATCGGGGGCTGATATTGCGCGAGAAAGTGCACGGTGGGGAATTGAGTTAACGCTCTACCCTCGCCTTCCGAAGGTAGAACTTGGAGGCTTTCCACTTTGCATGCGCCGCAAATGTCAATTAACTCGCTTTTTATAGCTTCGGCAATTGATTGGTCGCCAGCGTAAACCGTTAAGACTTTGACCGGTGTGTTTAGCGGTAGGCGTTTTTCTGCTTTTTCCCGTCTGACCTCACTGATTAACCCCAGCACAATGTCGCCTTGCCTTTCCGCTTGCTCATCCACTAGTGACTCGTCGCAGTGTGGCCAAGGGGAAACATGGAGGCTGCCGTAGCCCTTTTCGTCGGCGTATATGCACTGGTAAATCTCTTCAGTCAAGTGGGGAACAACAGGCGACAGAAGCTGAAGCACACGATACAATACCTCGTGAAGCACGTGTTGAGCAGCGACTTTTTGGGCTTGCCCCGCCAACTCAGGTCGGTATAGCCTGTCTTTAACGGCTTCCAGGTAGGAATCGCAGAGCTGGTGCCAAGTGAAGTTGCGGATTTCTTCAACTGCAACGTTGAATTGGCATTTCTCGTAGGCGTCAGTGACTCTTTTGATCACGTTTTCAGTTTGGCTAATCATCCAGCGGTCCAAAAGCTGAAGATCCATCGATGCCTCGTTGCCTGGTTGGTAGTCGCTTAAGAGTTTGCTTGCGAATCCCGACGCATTCCATAGCTTAACCAGGAACCTTCTTCCGTACTCGACATCCTGAATGCGGTAGGGAATGTCAGAGCCAGTTGCGCCTCCCCCTGCAGCCCATTGGCGAATAGCGTCTGCCCCGTACTTGTTGAGGGCTTCAGGCGCCGCCATGTAGTTTTTGAGGGATTTGCTCATTTTTCTTCCGTCTTGACCCAACACCATTCCGTTTATCAGGACGCTTTTAAAGGGGGTTTCGTCGAAAAGCGCAAGATGCCTGACCATAAGGTAGTAAGCCCAAGTCCTGATGATGTCCGTGCCAGAGGGATGCATACTTGCAGGGAAAAGTCGATGCCAATCTACGCGATCTGGCCAACCCGCATGAACAGCGCAGGTTATTGAGGAATCCATCCACGTATCGAAAACATCCGTTTCGGGCGAGAACTCTTTTCCACCGCATTTGGGGCAGCTGCTTATGCGTGGACCTTCAAGCTTGGGGTCGATAGGCACCCACTGCTCCTCTGCAAGGATTAGTTCTCCGCATTTTTTGCAGAACCAAACTGGAATCGGAGTTGCAAAGATCCTCTGACGGCTGATGACCCAGTCCCAATCAAGCGATTTCGCCCAATCGATAAGCCTGTTCTTCATGAAGTCAGGGTACCATGTAATTTCGTTAGCCGTTTTTTCAACCGCATCAGTGAGTTTGCGCGTTTCCATGAACCACTGCTTGCGCTCAAGAATTTCTACTTGGGCTTTGCAGCGGTCGCAAACGCCTACTTCCTGGCTGATTTTCTCGGTTTTCTCAATTAGACCAGCAGCCGTCAAGTCTTGGACTATGGCTGCGCGTGCTTGATTCATATATAGACCTTGGTATTTGCCGCCGTTTTCGTTCATGCGCCCGTTCTCAGTGAGCAGGGTGATGACGGGTAGCTTGTGTTTGAGGACGGTCTTGACGTCTTCTTTGTCGCCGTATGTGCAAATCATAACCACGCCTGTGCCGAAAGCTGGATCCACGCATTCGTCGGCGATAACTGTAACTGGGTGGTTTACGATTGGTACGGTGATTGTTTTGCCGATGTAATTGCAATAGCGCTCATCTTTCGGGTTCACCTCGATGGCTACGCAAGCGGGTATGAACTCCGGACGGGATGTGGCAATCATCAAAAAATTATCCGTTCCCGTAATTGGGAAGCGGATGTAATGTAGTATGCCTTCGCGTTTGACATAGTCGACCTCAGCGTCGGCTATTGCGGTTTCGTCGTGGGGACACCAATTGACGGGATGAGTTCCTTGATACATAAAACCTTTCTTGTGGAGGAGAATGAAGCTGAGTTGGGTGCGGCGCCAATAGTCTGGGTCCATGGTGCGGTACTCAGTTGTCCAATCGATGCTGCAGCCCAATCTAAGGATGCCTTCCTTCATCATGGCGATGTACTTCTCGACAAGCGCGATACACATGTCTCGGAACTTGTCGGTCGGCAAGTCCCTTTTACGTATGTTATTGGTTTTTTCAACTTGAATTTCTATACCTAAACCGTGGCAATCCCAGCCCTGTGGAAACAGCACGTTGAAACCGCGCATTCTCTTGTAGCGTGCAACGATGTCAAAGTAAGTCCAGTTTAGAACGTTTCCAATGTGAAGTTCACCTGATGGGTAAGGCGGAGGGGTATCAATGCTGAATGGAACACGCTCGGTATCAGTCCAGTCGAACCGGAAAATGCCTGTTTCGTCCCATTTCTGCTGCCATTTACGCTCTATTTCGAGAAAACTGTATTCTTTAGGCCAAGCTTGCATCGAATTCACTCTTTTTTATTAAATCAAGGTAAAGTAATATAAACACTATACCCAAAGCACCCGACTCTTTCACATCATAAAACAAAAACTGAACTTCAAACATTCAGGAATCACCAAAAGCTTGAGAAATGCGGAAATGGAGCCTAGGAGGGGAATTGAACCCCTGTAAAATCGCTCTGCAGGCGATTGCTTATGCGACTCGGCCACCTAGGCGTAGCCTGCACATCAAATCTTTAACAAGCTTTTATATAAGGTTGCTTAAGCCGAAAGTGGAGCCATACCGAACAAAAAAGCACTTCTTCTAAAATCATCCTTCTTCAAAAAGTAAAAGGAACCAACGAAAATAAGAAAAAGTGAAGCCGAAACTTTTGCCTGCTCAGGTTCCAATATGCTTGTTATGGTTTTCTTTCTTATAATTCTGCTCCGGAGGTGTAATGGTTATCCTGGTTCCCGCGGCAATTGGTGAAGTTACCCACACATTTCCACCTATGACAACGTCGTCGCCTACCACAGCGTTTGGCCCAAGAATTGTCGCTCCCGAATAGATAACCACGTTGTTTCCGATCGTTGGGTGCCGTTTTCTTCCTTTGATAATGTTGCCCTCCTCGTCTTTGGCAAAACTCAGCGCACCCAAAGTCACGCCTTGGTAAAGTTTGACGTTGTCGCCAATTTCAGTGGTTTCGCCGATGACGACGCCTGTACCATGGTCGATAAAGAAGTTTTTGCCTATTTTTGCGCCTGGATGAATATCTATACCTGTTAGGGAGTGAACGTGCTCACTCATTATTCTGGGGATCAAGGGTACGCCGTCGAGGTAAAGCACATGTGCTATCCTGTAAGTTGTAATTGCAAGTACACACGGGTAACTTAAAATCACTTCATCGGTGCTTACGGCCGCCGGGTCACCTTTGTACGCGCCTTGGATATCACCGCTTAGCATAGATCTTATTTCAGGAAGCTTTTCAAGAAGCTCTTTAACGACAATTTGCGCGCGTGATTGGCATACGTCTTGGGGGCACGTTCCAACTTTTCGGCAAATATACTTCAAACTTTTTTCAACTTCGCCAGTAAGTCGAACATAAACTGAATTCAGCTTGGTGCCAAGATAATACTGTATGTTGGCTTTGGTGATTTCTTCCTTGCCTAAGTAGCCGGGAAAAAGAATAGTGAACAAGTCTTCCAACACTTCCACAACTACTTCTTTAGAAGGCAGATCTCGTCCGGTGAGGTGGTCCATGCCGCCAAACTTCTCATAACTAGCCACCATTTCATCGACAAGCTTCGACAAGCCCTTCTCAACCCAATCCTGCTCAACTTCAGCTTGTTTGCTCATAAGTGCATCCAGCACTCGCTCTGGAGTCCATGAATCAGCATCTACGTTTCGGTTTTCTCGTCCACGCTCTTTAAGAAGCGATTTTTCAGTTTTTGCCGTCATATTTCTTTCCAACCAGCTTACTTAAAAAAAGGTCGATATAAAAAAACTTGCGATTGGGATTAAATGTTTGGGGCCGGGTTTGTTGCTGGTTCTTGGAATAAGACGGTGCTGAGGTAACGTTCGCCTGTGTCTGGCAGAATCACAACAATGAGTTTGTCTTTGTTTTCTGCTCGCTTCGCTATTTCAACCGCCGCATACATTGCTGCACCTGAGGATATTCCTACAAGCAAGCCTTCTTTTAGCGCCAGTTGCCTCGCCGTCTTGATAGCGTCATCGTCAGTCACTTTGAATATTTCATCCACTAAATCAAGTTTTAACACGTCTGGTTTGAAGCCAGCGCCTATCCCTTGAATTTTGTGCGGTCCCTTCTGTCCGCCGCTCAAAACCGGCGAAGCTGCGGGCTCTACAGCTACTGCTTTGAAGGCGGGTTTTAGCGGTTTTATGTATTGTGCTACTCCGGTTATTGTTCCTCCAGTGCCTACACCCGAAACCAGAATGTCTACTTTGCCATCAGTGTCTTCCCAGATTTCTGGGCCTGTAGTTTCACGGTGGATTTTTGGGTTGGCTAAATTCTTGAATTGCTGCGGCACGAAGCTGTTAGTGGTTTGCGCAGCTATTTCCTCGGCTTTCCTGATGGCTCCGCCCATGCCTTCTGGCCCTGGCGTGAGGACGAGTTGGGCACCGTAGGCCTTGAGTAGACTGCGTCTTTCAATGCTCATGGTTTCCGGCATGGTAAGGATTAGTTTGTAGCCTTTTACGGCCGCTACCATGGCTAAGCCGATGCCTGTGTTGCCGCTTGTCGGTTCAATGATGGTTGTGCCTGGTTTGATTAAGCCCTGTTTCTCTGCTTCAATAATCATGCTTAGGCATATGCGGTCTTTGACGCTTCCGCCCGGGTTTCTTGATTCTATTTTGCCGACGACGGTGGCGTTTATGCCTTCGGTTAATCGGTTCAGGCGTACGAGTGGTGTTTTGCCTATTGTTTCTAATACGTTATTGTTTATTTTCAATTACATCACAGCCATATAACACTGTTATAAAGTCTAACGGCGTTATTTAAAGCTTTTTTGGCGCTCTTCAGCACAAACAATAAAAGTATTTCGTTACCAATTCAAAGAAAAACCCTTATACTTAGAAATAACTGGCTTGCGTCAAAGCATCCGCAGCAAATCCGCCTTCGTAATAATGCCCAGTATCACGCCTTTTTTTGACACTAGAACCGCCGAATAATTCTGCAAAAGACTAGTAATCAAAGACAGCGGCGCATCCTCATTGATTTGTGGGAAAGCCTCCTCCATGATCCTTTCTGTCGGCAACATGGAGATTTCCTCCAAGTCTTTTCCAGCCA
>Ga0335081_10010616_pt1 | contig 14897 bp, 16 predicted proteins | sample Lox_Sample_35_FD_206713 | JGI IMG/M metagenome (GOLD analysis project Ga0335081, IMG submission 206713) | Soil microbial communities from Loxahatchee National Wildlife Refuge, Florida, United States - Lox_Sample_3.5 | ecosystem: Environmental > Terrestrial > Soil > Wetlands | place: USA... | reverse complement strand
CGACCACTTAGTCGCCCTGCGAGTTTTCCCCCTGGCCGGGCTGTGATCCAGCTCCAGAGCTGGGGGCGACGCCCGGCACAGGACGCGGTCCGCCCGTGGGCCCTCCACGGTGGTGGTGGCCAGGCGGCGCGGTGCCGACACCGCCGCTCTGCGACTTCTGCCCGAGCGCGAGCAGCGCGGCCTGGAGCTCCTGCCTGACCTCCTCGGTCTGGTTGGGGATCTGCAGGCGCTGATAGAGGACCTTGACGGCGTCCTGCGGGTCGCCGGCGAGCAGGAGCGCGTGGCCGTAGTCATACAGGGCGTATGCGTAGGTGAGGCTGGACGGGCTGGCTGCGTTGAGGGCCTGCCGGAGGATCGGAAGCGCCGCGGCGGGCTGGCCGTCCTGCAGCAGCTGATGTCCGCGCGCCTCGAACGTCTCGGCCGTCGGCGGAGGCGTGGTCGCGGCGGCCGGCGTGACGGTGACGGTCTGAGTCTGAGTCTGAGTCGCAGGCGGCTTCGGCGCGGCCGTCTTGTGCGCGGCCGGAGGGCGTCTGTGGGTGGCCACGGACGCCTGCCGCTGGACGCTGGCCGAGCGCTCCGCCGTTTGTCCACCACCGCTTCCGATGGTGCCGGCGATCGCCACCGCCGCGACGGCTCCGAGGACGAGCGCGGCGAGCGCCACGATCCGCCCGTGACGGCGCCGAGGCGGGCGGGCGGCAACCGGCGCCTGCGACGCGGTCCGCGACGCCGTGCGCCGAGTGGCGGGCGGCTGCGTCACCCTTGGGGGGCGCACGGGGACCGCGGCGGTGGTTCGGTGGGGTCGGGCCGTCGCAGTGCCGGCGGCGGCGATCCGGTGGTGCATCTTCGTCGCCGCCTCGGCCAGCGCCGTCTCGAGCGCCTCGGCGAACTCCTGCGCGGTGGGCCACCGCTGCTCCGGGTCCTTGGCCATGCCGCGGGCCAGGATCGCGTCGACCGACGCTGGCAGCGTGCGGTTGAGCTCGCTCGCGGCCGGAGGCTCGGCCTCGATGTGCTGGCGCGCCTGCGCGGCGAAATGCTGTGCGGTGAACGGCCGCTCCCCGACCAGCAGCTCGAACGCCGCCACCGCCAGCGAATAGCGGTCGCTGGCGGCGGTCGCGGGCCGGCCGAGCGCGCGCTCGGGGGCGAGATAGGAGGCGGTCCCGAGCACCTGGCCGTTGCCCGTGATCGTGTCCTCGGCGCCGAGCCGGGCAATTCCGAAGTCCGCGACGTGCAGGGTGCGCGCCCGGTCGAGCAGCAGGTTGGCGGGCTTGATGTCGCGATGGAGAACGCCGCGACTGTGCGCGAAATCCAGCGCGGACGCCGCCTCCTGCACCCATTTGACCGCGTGGACGCGCCGGACCGAGTCCAGCCGGATCGCATCTGCGACGGTGCCGCCGGCGAGGAACTCCATCACGATGAACGCCCGCCCGTCGGCGTCGGTCTCGCCGACGTCGTAGATCATCACCACGTTGGGGTGGCCGGACAGCCGTGCCGCGGCGCGCGCCTCGCGCAGGAACCGCGCGTTTGCGTCCGCGTCGTCGGCGAACCGCTCCGCGAGCAGCTTGATCGCGACGTTGCGGCCGAGCGCGCGGTCGCGGGCGCACCACACCGAAGCCATCCCGCCGCTGGCGATGTGGCGGACCGCAGCGTATCGCTCCGGAAGCCCCAGATCCTTCCGGACACGCGCGTCCGGCTGGGATTGATTACCCATCGAAACGCCTCATTACCCGTCGCAAAGAATACGAACCTTCCCGCAGACTGTCTGTTAGGGCTCGTGCAGGTTGATTGAGCCCCCGCCTCCGCCCCGACGCCTGAACCCGCGGCCGCTCGGCCGTCACCGCCGCCCCTGAAGCTATACTCGCCCGCCATGGCCAAGGTATGCCACGTATGCAGGAAGGGCCCCGCGTTCGGGAACACCCGGAGCCATTCGATGGTCGCCACCAGGCGGCGGTTCGATCCGAACCTCCAGAGGGTCAGGATCGACGACAACGGGACTCCACGGCGGGTCTACGTGTGCACCCGGTGCCTGAAGGCCGGCAAGGTCGCCAAGGCCAAGTGATCGACGCGGCTGCGGGACGGGCGGACCGAAGCCCTGGCCGCGCCAAATTGAAGCCCGAACAGTTCCGAGAAGAGCCGCCCGACCCCGGCATCGCCCCGGAATCGGACCCGAGCCTGCTCCGGTCTGAGCCCGGTACCACCCCGGAATCGGACCCGAGCCTGCTCCGGTCTGAGCCCGGTACCACCCCGGGATCGGACCCGAGCCTGCTGCGCTTCCGAGCGGTGCTCGAGGCCGGGCTTGCGGCGCTCGAGGCGCGCCGGGAGGAGATCAACGAGCTCAACGTGTTCCCGGTCGCTGACGGTGACACCGGCGACAACATGGTGCTGACCTTGCGCGCCGTCCTCGATGAGCTCGACCGCCTCGCGACGGCGCCCCCGCACGGGACGATCGACGGCGTCGGCCGCGACGAGATCGTCGCCTCGGTCGCGCGCGCGGCGCTGCTCGGCGCCCGCGGGAACTCGGGGGTGATCCTGTCCCAGCTGATCCGGGGCGCCGCCGAGGAGCTCGCGAGCCGGCCGGGCGAACTCGTCGACCCGGTCCTGATCAGCGCCGCCCTGGCTCGTGCCGCCGACCAGGCGTACGGATCGGTGCGCGAGCCGGTCGAGGGCACGATCCTGACCGTGGTGCGGGAGATGGGGGCCCAGGTCGCCTCCGAGACGGCCCGGATGTCCGATGCCCGGCTGGCGCCGGAGGCGAGCGCGGAGGAGCAGAATGCGGCGATCGCGAGGGTGATCGTGCGCGCGCTCGAGGCGGGTGAGAGCTCGGTGCGGCGCGGCCCTGACCTGTTGCCGGTGCTGCGCGAGGCGGGCGTCGTCGACGCCGGCGGCTACGCGCTGACGGTGTTCGTCGCGGGCATCATCGGAGCGCTCGCCGGAGGGCAGCCGCCGGTCCTCGAGCACCGTGCCGGCGCCCGCGTCACCCATCCCCAGCACTCGTCGTCGACGTACCGCTACTGCGCGAGCTTCGCGGTCACCGGCACCGACCTGGACCAGCGGCGGTTCGCGCCGGCGCTCGAGCGGCTCGGCGACTCGCTGCTGATCGTCGGCGATCAGGCCACGCTCAGGGTGCACATCCACACCGACGATCCCGATGCGGTAACCGCGCAGTTCGCCTCGCACGGAGCCCTCTCGCATCTCGACGTCGCCGACATGCGCGAACAGCTCTCAGAACGAGGGGAGCGCCTACCGGCGGCCGACCCGATCATGTGCGGCGCGGTGGCCGTCGCCACCGGCGCCGGGATGATGTCACTGTTCGAGAGCCTCGGCGTGCACGCGCTCGACGGGGGCCCGTCGCTGACGCCCTCGAGCTACGACCTGCTGGCGGCGATCCACGCGACGCCGGCCGAGCAGGTGGTGGTCCTGCCGAACAGCCCCAACGCGTTCGAAGCGGTCCGGCGTGCCGCTCAGCTGTCCGACAAGGCGGTCAGCGTGGTCCCGTCGCTGTCGCCTCAGGCCGGGCTCGCGGCCGCCGTGGCCCTGGACCCGACCCGCACCTCGGGCCAGAACGCGGCGTCGATGACCGGTGCGATGGAGCACGTCCGTACCGGGGCGGTCGCGCCCGCGAGGCTCGACGACGCCGACGGCCGGTTTCGCGCCGGCGATGCCATCGGGTTCGTCGAGGAGGAGATCGTGGCCTGGGGGCGGCCCCGGGAGGCTCTCCGGGAGGTGCTCGAGCAGCTCGCGCACGACGCCGAGCTGATCACCTGCTTGCGGGGAGCCGAAGCGCCGCTGGACGATGGGACTGTCCAGGCGCTTGCTCATGGTGACGTGGAGTTCGAGCTGTCTGACGGGGGTCAGCAGGCCCAGTGGTGGCTGCTGGCGGCTGAATAGCCACGACATTCTCGGCCGCCGACAGCGCCTCGGGCTGCGCCGCTGAGCGGGTCCGACGCGGCGGTCATCATCTGAGGTGACATGGCCGTCACCGCGTTTGCGACGCCGGATCCGCTCGAGCCGTCGGATCTCGAGGCGGCGTCGGTCCGATACCCCCGCCCGTCGAGGCTGCGAGCGGCGCTGTCGTTCGACGGGGCGAAGACGCGGCGGGCGGCCGAGACGCTCGGGTTGGCGACGGTGGACGACCTGCTGTCGCACCTGCCGCGCGACCGCCGCGAGGCCCGGGCGGTGGCCGAGCTCGTTCCCGGCGACAGCGCGACCGTGGTCGTCCAGGTCAGGAGCATCTCCTCGCGGTCGGTCCGCCGGCGCGGGATGCGGCCGTTGGTCGAGGCGACGGTCGCCGACGACAGCGGCGCGATGAAGGCCACGTTCTTCAACCAGCCCTGGCTCGAGCAGCGCTATCCCGTCGGCACGCGTCTGGCGCTGCACGGCAAGTTCGAGGGCCGCGGGGGGAGGGCGTCGGGGTTGGGTGGCCAATTCCGGGTCCAGGCCCACGCGCGGACCGGCGACGCCGTCGGCGGCGACGGAACCGTGGCCCATTACCCGGCCACCGAGGGTCTGAGCTCGACCCAGATCCTGGCTCTCGTCTCCGACCACCGAGCCGCGTTCGCCGAGGTGGTCGAGCCGCTGCCGGCGGCGGTGCTGGCGCGCGAGCGGCTGCCTGACCGGGTGGCGGCGTTGACCGAGGCACACTTCGCGGCCTCGGATGTCGGGCTCGAGCTTGCGCGCCGCCGGCTGGCTTTCGACGAGCTGCTGCTCGCGCAGCTGGCGCTGTTGCGCCGGCGTCTGCGCCGCAGGTCCGCGAGCACGGCGCCCGGGCTCGACGGAGAGCGTGATCTGACCGCGCGGTGGCTGGCGGACATGCTGCCCTTCTCCCTCACCGGCGACCAGTCGCGTGCGCTGGAGGCGATCGACGAGGACCTGCGGCGGGCCGTGCCCATGCAGCGGCTGCTGATGGGCGAGGTGGGGTCCGGCAAGACCGTGGTTGCGCTGTACGCGCTGCTGCGCGCGGTCGAGCACGGTTATCAGGGCGCCTTCATGGCCCCGACAGAGACGCTGGCCGAGCAGCACTTCGTGACGATCCAGCGCCTCATGCCTGGTTCCGTCGTGCCGATCGGGCTGCTGACAGGATCCACGCCCGGGCGGCGTCGCGCGGACGTGCTCGCCAAGCTGTCGACCGGCGAGCTGCCGCTGATCGTCGGGACCCATGCCCTGATCGAGGACGCGGTGCGGTTCGCGCGGCTGGGCGTGGCCGTGGTCGACGAGCAGCACCGGTTCGGCGTCCGGCAGCGGGCCGCCCTCGACGCCAAAGCGGACTCGGATCCCGGCCGTCCTCAGCGGCCGCATGTGCTGCACATGACCGCAACCCCGATCCCGCGCACGCTCGCGCTCGCCGGCTACGGTGATCTCGACCACACGTTGCTCCAGGAACTGCCGGCGGGGCGGCGCCCGATCCGGACGTTCGTGTGCTCGAGCGTTCGCGAGCGCGAGCGCGCGTACGATCGGATCCGGGAGGAGCTCCGCGCCGGCCGGCAGGCGTTCGTGGTATGCCCGCTGGTTGAGGAGTCCGAGGTCTTGCAGGCGCGGGCGGCGACGGCGGAGTTCGAGCGCCTGCGCTCCGGTGAGTTTCGGGACTTCGAGGTGGTGCTCGTGCACGGCCAGCTGCGGCCGGCGGACAAGCAGGCCGCGATGGCCGCGTTCGCGTCGGGCTCGGCGGACGTGCTGGTGGCGACGTCGGTGATCGAGGTCGGGATCGACGTGCCGAACGCGACCGTGATGCTGGTCGAGGACGCCGATCGCTACGGGATCTCGCAGCTCCACCAGCTGCGGGGACGGATCGGACGCGGCTCGCACGATTCGATCTGCCTGCTGTTCGGGTCCAAGGATTCGTCGCGGTTGCGCGCCCTGGCGGAGCATGCCGACGGCTTCGAGCTGGCCGCGATCGACCTCGAGCTGCGCGGGGAGGGCGAGCTGGTCGGCACGCGCCAACACGGCGACGCGCAGTACCGGGTGGCCGAGTTGCCGCGCGACGCCGAGCTGCTCGAGCGGGCTCGTCGCTATGCCGAGGACGTCGTGGCCTCCGATCCGTCGCTGGAGGAGCCCGAGCACGCGCTGCTGGCGGATGCGCTGGTGGGGGCGTTCGGCGCGGAGGCGCTCGCGCCGATCCGGGCGTGAATCGTGCGCGTCGTCGCGGGACGGTTTGGCGGCCGCAGCCTGGTGGCGCCGGGGGGCCGCGCCACGCGACCGACCTCGGACCGCGTCCGCGAGGCGCTGTTCTCGATCCTCGGTGCGGATTCGATCGAGGGCGCGCGGGTGCTCGACCTGTTCGCCGGCTCGGGTGCGCTGGCGATCGAGGCGCTGTCCCGGGGTGCCTCGGACGCGGTGTTCGTGGACTCGTCGGCCGCGGCCGGGGCGGCCATCCGGCGGAACCTGTCGGCGGTTGGGGTGGAGGCGGAGGTGCGCCGTCAGACGGCTCTGTCGTACCTCGAGGCGGCACGCCGCGACGCTCGTCTTTACGATCTGGTGTTCCTCGACCCTCCATATCGCCACGTGAGCACGCTCGGGCAGGAGCTTTCGGCGCGGCTGGGACCGGTTCTGGCGCCCGGTGCCCGGGTAGTTGCCGAGAGCGACCGGCGAGCGCCGCTCGAGCTCGACCTTCGCCTCCTCGACGAGCGCCGCTACGGCGACACCTTGATCCGAATCCATGGTTCCTGACAACCGCACCGCGATCTGCCCGGGTACGTTCGATCCCGTAACAAACGGCCATCTCGACGTCATCGCCCGGTCGTCAAAGATGTACGACCTCGTGATCGTCGGCGTCGTGAACCTCCCGTGGCGCAAGGGGAGCACGGTGTTCAGCACCGAGGAGCGAGTGGGGTTCCTGCGCGGTGCGACGAAGTCGTTCCCGAACGTCGAGATCGAGCCGTTCAGCAACCTGCTGGTCGACTTCGCGCGCGAGCGCGGGGCGATGGCGATCGTCAAGGGACTGCGCGCGATCTCCGATTTCGAGTACGAGCTCGAGATGAACCAGTTGAATCGCCGGCAAGATCCGGAGATCGAGTCCGTTTACCTGATGGCATCCGCCAAGTACAGTTTCCTTAGCTCGAGCGGCATCAAGGAACTTGCCACGTTCGGCGGTGACATCGAAGATCTTGTTCCCGCAGAGGTCGCCAGCGCCTTGAAGGAACGGCTGAGCCGCTAACGAAACTTTGAGAGGTTCTTGAGAGATGGATGTCCTGGTACTGATCGACAAGTTGGATGACTTGGTGCACAACGCGCGAGCGGTGCCGCTGACCGATCAGGTCCGGGTCGACAAGGAAGAGATCTACGACATCCTCGATCAGATGCGCGCCACCATCCCTGAGGAGATCAAGCAGGCGCGGTGGATCGTCAAGGAGCGCCAGGAGATGCTGGCCGAGGCCAAGCGCGAGGCCGAGCGGATCGTCAAGGAGGCTCGCGAGCGCCAAGAGCGGATGGTGTCCGAGGAGGAGATCACCAAGCAGGCCGAGCGCGGCGCCGAGGACATCATCGAGGACGCCCGGGCCCGCGAACGCGAGATCAGGCTCGGGGCGGAGGACTACGCCGACGAGATCCTGAACACGCTCGAGGTGAATCTGTCCAAGTTCATCGCGGCCGTGCGGCGTGGGCGTGAGCGGCTCGCCGGCAAGGAAGAGCCTGCTGAAGTGTCGTGAGGATCGAGGTCCTCGACACCGACATCACGAAGCTCGACGTCGACGCGATCGCCAACGCGGCGAATACGGAGCTTCGGCACGGCGGGGGTGTGGCGGGCGCGATCGCGCGCGCCGGCGGTCCTGTGGTGCAGGCCGAGAGCACTTCGCGGGCTCCGATTGGATTGGGGGAGGCGGTGGAGACCACGGGTGGCGACATGCCTTGCAGGTGGGTCATCCACGCCGCCACCATGGAGCCTGGGGGCCCCACCTCCGCCGACATCATCCGCGCCGCGACTGCTGCGACCCTGCGCAAGGCTTCCGAGTTGGGGGTGCGGTCGCTGGCGCTGGTGGCGTTCGGGACGGGTGTCGGGGGCTTTTCGCTGGACGAGGCGGCCAGGATTGAGATTGATGAGGTTTCCGGGTTTCTGGAAGCCGGCGGGTCCGCCATCGAGCGGGTGGTGTTCGCGGTGCACGGCGACGCGGCTCGCGAGGCGTTCGAGAGCGCTCTGGCTGGCAAGTAGCGACCCCGCAATCGGACTTTGGCGCTGTACCTGGCGAATAGGGGTGTAGATCGCCAAGGTCCTTGGCGGTGCGCGCGCCGGTGATCGTGCACGACCCCGGGGGGCTCGCCGGAGACTGGTTGTCGGGGCGCGGCGCCGAGGCCGGCCAGATCCGGATCGCCACCGACGCCGGCGACCCCGATCCCCGCGGGTCATGGGAGCTCGCGACGAGCTCGACCGCGAACTCGTCGATCCGGACGATCGGCGTCGCCGATCTGAATCCCGCCACCAGCGGCGGGCCGCGCGACCCCGCCACCGACTCGACGTATCCGGCTCGCGACGAGTTCGAGCTCGCGATCTGTCGCGGCATGCAGATCCTCAACGTCGCCTTCGGCGGCACGCTCGAGCAGAACCTGGTGGCGGCCGGCGCAAGCCACCCGTACCGGGAGGTCGTCGGCAGGTTCGATGGCAACGAGTACACGGTCGACCTCGAGCCGGGCTCGCTGGCGGCGGAGGCGGTGGGCGAGCAGGTCTAAATCGCTCGCTGCCACCATCACCAGGCCGTCCTCAGTCTCGGGGGCGGGCGTGGTCACCGGTCGCGCGGCGTCCGACGCCGTCGAGGCGATCGAGCTCGCCGGCGGGCCCTGGGCGCTCGGCGTGCAGCGGCTCCAAAGGTTGACGACCGCAGCCGCCTGTTCGGGGCGCTGCTCGACGCCGCCCGCAGATAACGCCCGCGCCGGCCGACGGCCTAGCGGATCTCGAATCCGCTCAGACCCTCCGCCGACTCCTCGTGCACGTCGATGTAGTCGACCTGCGCCCGGCGCGGGCCGATCCTGCAGAACCTGACCACGCGCTCGACGTGGTCCGGCCGGCCCTCGAGCACGGCCTCGACCGCGCCGTCGGATCGGTTGCAGATCCAGCCCGAGACGCCATGAGCTCGTGCGCGCTCGCGGACCGAGTCGCGGAACAACACGCCCTGAACGCGTCCGCGCACGATCACCCGTCGTCGTATCCGATCGCCCGGCACGGGAAGCGATTCTTGCACCCGTTCAGGTTCCGGCGTTTGCGGGGATTTCGTTCCGTCCGACCGTCACGTAATGCTGAACGGCCATGAACGCACTGTGGCTTCTTGTCGGGTTGGTGGTCGGCGCGGGCGCCGTGCTGGTGGCGCTCCGGCGCCGGATGCGCTCGCTCTCGCGCGAGGCGGGCCGCGCGGGCGAGCTCGAGCGCGAGCTTGTGCGCGCTCGGTCGGACGTCGAGCACGAGCGCGCGCTCGCGGAGGAGCGCCTGGCCACGCTCGCCGACGCCCAGGAGCGGCTGTCGGCCTCGTTCAAGGCGCTGAGCGCGGACGCGCTCAAGTCGAGCATCGATCAGTTGACCGCGCTCAACCGCGCCCAGCTGAGCGCCGCACGGGCCGAGGCCAAGGGAGACCTCGACACGCGCCGGCAGGCCGTCGAGCAGCTCGTCGGCCCGCTGAAGGACCAGCTCGGCCGCGTCGATGCCCAGCTGCTGGCGCTCGACCAGGAGCGGCGGGAGTCACGCGGACGCCTGGAGGCGCAGCTGCGTAACCTCGCCGAGACCGGCGAGCGGCTGCGGACGGAGACGGGCGCGCTCGTCACCGCGCTGCGCAAGCCGAACGCCCGCGGGCAGTGGGGCCAGATGCAGCTCCGCAACGTCGTCGAGCTCGCCGGCATGGTCCGGTATTGCGACTTCGCCGAGCAGTCCCCGCTCGCCGGCGACGAGACGACGCTGCGCCCGGACCTGGTCGTCAACTTGCCCGGCGGCAAGCACGTCGTGGTCGACGCCAAGGCCCCGCTCCAGGGAGTGCTCGACGCCTACGAGGCGCGGGACGAGGACGATCGCCAGCGGCACCTCCGCGACCATGCCCGGCTGCTGCGCAGGCACGTGAAGGCGCTCGCCGACAAGGCGTACTGGGCGGGCCTCGACTCCGCACCCGACCTCGTGGTGATGTTCCTCCCGGGTGAGCATCTGTACGGCGCCGCGCTCGAGGCCGATCCCGCGCTGATCGAGGACGCGATGGCGCGGCGGGTGCTGATCGCGACGCCGACAACGCTGCTGGCGATGCTCCGCGCCGTCGCCTACGGCTGGCAGCAGGAGCGCGTGGCCGAGTCCGCGCAGGCGATCTCCGAGCTCGGGCGCGAGCTGCACGGGCGCCTGGTGAAGCTTTCGAGCCTGCTGGCGACGCTCGGCACTCGCCTTAACAGCACGGTCCGCGCCTACAACGACGCGGTCGGCTCCTACGAGGCGCGCGTGCTGCCCGCGGCGCGGCGGTTCGAGGATCACGGCTCGGTGGCGGCCGGCCGGGAGCTGCCCGAGCTCGAGCCGGTCACGGTCAGCGCCCGGAGCGTCAACGCGGCCGAGCTGGGTGCCGGCGCCGGCGCCGGCGAACGGCGACCGCGCGACGACGTCCCCGAGCAGCTGACGATGCGCCGGCTCCGCGCGGCGGACTAGCCGGCGTCGCGCCCGGGCCCGCCGGCGTCGTCGCGCCCGGCCTCACCCGCCACCCGCGACCCCGGATCGTCTTCCACCGTCCGCGGATCCGGTCGCCGCGCCACCCGCGATCCCGGATCGTCCGCCACCTGCCGCGACTCCCACCACCGCCGCAGATCCGCCCGCTGGTGCGGGAGCGGATCGGCCGACGGCTTGCGCCGGCGGACGTGGTCGAGCGCTTCGTCGATGTCGATACCGGCGCGGATCGCGACCACGCCGGCCGCCACCGCCGCGGACCGCTGCCAGCCGGCGCGGCAGTGCAGATAGGTGCGCTCGCCGTCGTCCAGCCAGCCGCCGACGGCGCGGACGGCGGCCTCGAGCTCGCCGGCCGGAAGGCCCCCGTAGTCGGTCAGGGGCAGACGCGACTCGGCGATCCCGGCGTCGGCGAGCGCGTGCTCCACCGCCTCGCGATCGCCGGGTCGGTATTCCACGTCCTCGGTCAGGTTCAGCACGCGGTCTATCCCCATGTGCGCCAGCGTGTCGACGTCGCCCTGATCGAGCGGGTACGCGCCGACGATCAGGTCGTCGAACACGTCCGCGAAGCCATAGGACCGAAACCAGCGTGACACCCTCTGGATGATCGCGGCTCGGCGGTAAGCTCGGACGCTTCAGATGTCGTCTCCGCGCACCGACACCTTCGACCTGGGTGGGCTCCGCCTGACGTCCGGCGAGGGGCGTCGGCTTGACCTGAACGTGGCGATCGAGCCGCTCTCGCTCGCCGGCGAGCGCTATCCGGTCGAGCCGGCGCTCGTGCCCGTGCGTCTCGACATCTCGCGAACGACGGGCGGCGGATACGCGCTGCGGCTGCGCTTCGAGGCGTCGGTCGTTGGTCCGTGCATGCGCTGCCTCGAGCCGGCGGCCCCGACGTTCGCGGTCGACGCCCGCGAGGTCTCGCAGCCGAACGAGGCGAGGGCCCACCGCGGCGACGCTCCCGGCCGAGGGCGCCACAAGCCCGAGCCCGACAGCGACGATCTGGTGTCGCCGTACGTCGAGGACGGGGTCCTCGACCTCCACGCGTGGGCGCGCGATGCCCTCGCGCTGAGCGTGCCCGCGAACCTGTTGTGCCGCCAGGATTGCGCCGGCCTGTGCCCCGTGTGCGGGGTCAACCTGAACGGCGCCGGACCAGATCACCATCACGAGCGCGAGCCCGATCCGCGCTGGGCGCCGCTCTCGAAGCTCCGGTTCGAGCAGTAGCACCCGCCGCGCCATCGCGTCCTCGATCAGCGCGGGATCCGCGAAGGTGCGGGGACGGCCACCGTGCGTGGCGGCGTTTCGCGGCTGGCCCGGCGGCTACACTGCCCGCATGGCCGTCCCCAAGCAGAAGCAGTCCCACGCGCGGACCACGCAGCGCCGCTCCCAGCACAAGATCACGGCGCCGTCATACAACGCGTGCCCGCAGTGCCACAGCCCTCGCCTTCCCCATCGGGTCTGCCCCGTGTGCGGCAGCTACAAGGGACGCGAGGTCATCGTTCCGGATCGGGACGAGCGGATCGCCTGAGAGCGCCGCGCGTGGTCACCGTCGCCGTGGATGCCGGCGGAGCCGACCTCGGCCCCCGCGAGGTCGCGGCGGGTGCTGCCCGCGCTGCGGCTAACGGCGTCAACGTCGTGCTGTTCGGCCCCGCCCGGGAGATCGGCGCCGTTCCCCCGGGGGTCGAGCTCGTCGACGCGCCGGTCTCGATCGCCAAGAAGGCCGACCCCGCGAACGCGGTCCGCACGACCCCCGAGGCGTCGATCGTCCAGGCGACCCGAGCCGTCGCCGAGGGCCGCGCACAGGCGTTCGTCTCCGGCGGTTCGACCGGGCCGGCGCTGGCGGCGGCGCTGTTCAATCTCCGCCGCGACCGCGGCGTGTACCGTCCGGCGCTCGCGTTGCCGCTGCCCAACCCGGGTCGCTCGCCGATCCTGCTGCTCGACGTGGGCGCCAACGTGACCTGCCGTCCCGAGCATCTCGTCCAGTTCGCGCACATGGGGTCGGCATTCGCCCAGGCCGTGCTCGGCATCCGCGCCCCACGCGTGGCGCTTCTGTCCAACGGGGAGGAGCCGGGCAAGGGCACCCCGGAGCTCGTCGCGGTGCACGAGCAGCTCGCCGGTTCGCGCGGCGCCGGCCTCAACTTCGTCGGCAACATCGAGGGCACACAGATCGTCGAAGGCGTCGCCGACGTCCTCGTGATGGACGGCTTCACCGGCAACATCACACTGAAGCTGATCGAGGGGATCTCGAGCCGCGCGCTCAGGCTCGTCACCGAGACCGCGGACGCGACCGTCCGCGGGCGGATCGGCAGCTCGCTGATCGCGCCGACGATGCAGCAGCTGCGCGAGTCGATCGACCCCGAGGGACCGGGTGGCGCCTACATGCTGGGGCTCAGGCAGCTCGGCGTGGTCGCCCACGGCCGCTTCAGCGCGCGCGGCTTCGCCCGGGCGATCGAAGTGGCGGCGCGGGGCGTGCAGCACGACGTCATCGGCCGGACGCGCGCGGCGCTCCTCCAAGCGGGGGCGTTGCGGCCGGCGCCGGGGGGCGAGAGACGCGACGCCCCGGGACGGGACGCCCCGGGACGCGATGACGCGGGACACGACGGCCCGGAGCGCGAGCGCCCCGCTGGCCCGTCCGAAGCGACGGCTACGGTTTCGACCTAGTGGTTCTCCCCGCAGACACGATCGCATTCGAGCGCACGTACGTGGAGAACCACCCATGACCCGCGAACAGATCTTCGAGGTCATCCGCGCCCACCTCGCCGACGAGCTCGAGGTGGACCCCGAGACGATCTCCGAGTCGAGCCGCTTCCGAGAGGATCTCGATGCCGACTCGCTCGACCTCTACACGCTGGTGCAGGAGCTCGAGGATTCCTACGGCGTGAGGATCTCCGACGAGCAGGCGGTGAAGATCAAGACCGTGGGGCAGGCGGTCGAGTTCGTGCTGGCCGTGAGCGGGGGTGAGGCGCATGCATCGGCGTCGGCGAGCGCGGCCCCCGACGCTGAGTGAGCTCGAAGGTCCTTCCACGCCAGAGTGACTCGCCGGCGCTGCTCCGGGAACTTCTCGACGGGCTGCCGGACGAGCTCTCCGCGTCCGCCTTCACCCACGCGTCGTGGACCGCACGACGCTCCGATTCCTACGAGCGCCTGGCCTTCCTCGGCGACAGCGTGCTTGCGCTTGCGGTGACCTCACATCTCTACCCCCGGCTCGAGGCCGAGCGGTTCGGTCCGGGGCGGCTGACCAAGATCCGGGCCCAGGCGGTCTCGGGTCGATCGTGTCGGGAGGTCGCCGAGCGGCTCGGCGTGCCCGAGCGCCTGACCGCCGCCGCGCCGGACGGCGTGGCCTCGACCGTGCCTGCCCTGATCGCCACCGAACGGGTGCTGGCATCGGTGATCGAGGCCGTGATCGGCGCGTGCTTTCTGGCCTACGGTTACGACCGGACCGCCGAGGCGGTGGTGGCGGCGTTCGCGCCGGAGATCGAGGATGCGCTCGAGCATCCCGTCGACTTCAAGTCGGCACTCCAGGAGCGGCTCGCGCGCAAGGGCGCGCTCGTGACCTACGATGTCGTCGACGAGGAGGGTCCGCCGCACGACCGCGTGTTCTCGGTCAGCGCGATGATCGCCGGCGTGGAGGTCGGACGCGGGCGCGGCCGGAGCAAGAAGGACGCCGAGCAGGAGGCCGCCCAGGTGGCGCTGGAGGCGCTCGAATGAATATTGCGGGGCCGGGGTCATGTACCTGAAATCGATCGTCCTGAAGGGCTTCAAGTCGTTCCCGGACCGGACTCGGCTCGAGTTCGGCCCGGGCGTCAGCGTGATCGTCGGGCCGAACGGATCGGGTAAGTCGAACATCACCGACGCGGTGCTGTGGGCGCTCGGCGAGCAATCGCCGCTGGCGGTCCGCGGACAGTCGATGCAGGACGTGATCTTCGGCGGGGCTCCGGGTCGCCAGGGCGCGCGGGGCGCCGAAGTCGAGCTCGTGCTCGACGACAGCGATGGAACGCTCGGGCTGGGCGCGCCCGAGGTCTCGATCGAGCGTCGCCTCGATCGGGCCGGCGAGGGCGAGTACCGGCTTGCCGGCGCACGCTGCCGGCTCGTCGACGTGATCGAGGTGCTGTCCGACACCGGGCTCGGCAAGGAGATGCACTCGGTCATCTCCCAGGGCCGCGTTGAGGCGATCGTGACCTCCAAGCCGCGCGATCGCCGGATGCTGATCGAGGAGGCCGCCGGGCTCGGCAAGCACCGCAAGCGTCGCCGCCGGGCGCAGTTGAAGCTCGCCCGCACCCAGGACAACCTGGACCGGGCC
>Ga0335081_10010615_pt1 | contig 14898 bp, 15 predicted proteins | sample Lox_Sample_35_FD_206713 | JGI IMG/M metagenome (GOLD analysis project Ga0335081, IMG submission 206713) | Soil microbial communities from Loxahatchee National Wildlife Refuge, Florida, United States - Lox_Sample_3.5 | ecosystem: Environmental > Terrestrial > Soil > Wetlands | place: USA... | reverse complement strand
CAGGCGGCATGGGGCGGCTCTTCTCCGATGAATCTGATTCGGGATACGGAGGCTCGTGTGTTCTCGCGCGGCGGTGAATACGATCTGCGTGCGTTCAATGCCGCAAGCATCGCGAACGCACCGGACCGGGTGGATTTCGGCAAATGGTCGGATGTGATGGACATCTACTTTGGCCGGTACGCAGCACTGGTAGCGAACTCGAGTGAGAGCACCCAGTACCTGAATGAAGCGGACTGGTTCGATTACACGGTCGGGAACGAGAATGCGGCGGGTGAAGGGAACGGACACTTCGACGGGATCACCCAGAAGGTCTGGCATTATTTCGGCGACTATCTGCAGTTCTGGTTGACGCAGACGGGGTATCTGGATAATCCGAGCGGGGACGCCATCGATTCGCAAGCGGGGATCGACGGACTGCGAGCCGATTTCGGCCAAGGGCTGCCGCCGCAGTGCTGGGAATACCTGGTAAACCGGACGCGGTCGCGCAAATGGAACTTCGTGTTCATGGCGGAGAGCCTGGATGGCGGGCCGGTCACGTATCGTTCAGCGCGGCATTTCGACATCCTGAACGAACGGATCATTTACGATCTGCACCACGCGATGTCGACCAGCGCGCTTCGCAGAATCTACGACGCCCGGCGGCAGAGCTACGGGGCGGGCCTCGTGCTGCTAAACACGGCCTCGCACGACGAGGACAACTACAAAGATCCGTATGACGCGCTGTTCCGGTTCGCGGCGAACAGCACAATCGACGGCGTGACGATGGTATTTCCCGGACAGGAGCTGGGTTTGCGGGGCACGATCGTTCCGCCGGGGGACTCGAACCCCTCCGCCGGACCTCCCTTCGGGTACGACCGCTACGACAGTCCATTTTTCGGAAAGCCGATTCCAGCGTTCAAGACGTACAACTCGATGATGCCGTTGTGGATGCAGGATCCAAAGACCGGAATTCCGGAGCATCTGTTCAATCTTTATAGCTCGATCGGGAACGCACGGCGAAACAGCCCAGCGCTCCGCGGGTCGATTCGCGTGTATCTGAACCAGACGAACGGGTCGACGAACGAACAGATCTTCAGCATCGCGAAGATGACACGGCGGAACGCGTCGCCCAAAGACGGAGAGGTGGTTCTGGCGTTCGTGAATGTGACACCGCGGGCACCCGCCGAGGCGACATTCGATGTGGACATCGACGCGGACGGGGACGGAGTCAATGATTTCGGGATCGAGAAGGGCCACATGTACAACGTCAAGAATATAGCGGCGTACACGGGCGTCAACGCCGGACGGCGAGATCAGTTCCTGTGGAGCACGCCAATCAGCGGCAGCGATCTTCTGCAGCACGGGATCTTTGTACGGCTGAACGCGGTTCCGACGGTGGAAACGGACTGGGCGACTGCGCCGTATGAGCCACAGTATCTGAAGCTCTTCGACGTCACACAATAGTTATGGACAAACAGAGTTTGAATGCAGCGCAACTTCTCGGGCGATGGCTTTCCGATTTCGCGGGTTCGCTACCTCCATCGAGAGGGATTTTGCGGATTCGGGCCGCGGTGCCGCGGCCGGCAACGCGGAACTTCTTCCAGCGGTTCAAGGTTGAGACGGCGACCTTCGACGGCACCGGTCAAAATCCCAGGGATATAAGTTGTCTCGTGGTGGAGGTTTCGGAAACGGACCAGGCGGCGAGGGTCGCAAACGATACCTCTTGCGAGAGCATTGGAGATCTTTAGGAGAGACATGGGCAACATCGATTGGGAGCGCATCGAGAATCTGCGGGCAGCCGGCCGTTTTGTATACGGCTTTTCGCTCGATGAGGACAACGTCTTCTTTCTGCAGGATTTCACGCAGGCGGACTTCGTTCACGACGCGAACACGGGTGCGCGGTTTCATTTCGCGGCGTCGGGGTTGGGAGACGAGGTGTTTTTGGCTGGAGAGTTCAATGGCTGGCAGCAGATTCAGATGGGGCGGGCACCGCGAGTCTCGACCCAGTTCGGACTAAGCCTGCCGTTGAGCCGATTTGCAGGGACGGGCAAGCAGTTCAAGTTTGTGGCGAACGGGCATCTTTGGATCGAGCCACCGGATTTTGCATCGAACGTCGCGGATGCGGGATTGGGGGATCCGAGCACGCGCAACCTGGTGCTGGTGGAAGCGACCGATTCGAGCCGCTCAATTTAGTGAGAAGGGGAGGGAGCCGGGGAGCTGGTGTGGGACAGGCAACGCAGTATCCGCGAGCGAGGCTGAGCCGTGTGATCTCACGCCGGCAAACTGAATTACCGAGAAATTATCGCGAAGTCAGCTCCCGGGCGTACGCCCTAAAGCGTCCTCCCTAATGAACTGCACGGCCGCCCGAAAGTCTCTGATTTCAGAGTGCCGATACCGATTTGGCTACGCACCGGAACAGCCGCACCAGATGGATGCGGCCGTAAAGAGCGCAACACCGACACGTCGGACAACGAGGCGTGAAGTGCAGATTGCAGAGCCGGGAGGGCAACGTTTACGACCGTGCCGTCGATGAACGCCATACTCGAGCCGAGGATCGTCGCGGCCAAAATCCATGGTCCGTTTACAGCGGCAGGCTGAGAGCATCGACTGCTGCGGATTGCAGCTTCATCCAGGGCGGCCTCGCGATACTGGCCATCCATCCATTCTCCGCCGGGGTGGTCCGCCCTGAAACTAGACTCTGCGCCCCGCAGTACGGCGCAGTTGGCCAAATCCGTGTACAGATTTTGTACAAACGGCCTGAGATTCCTGCGAACAAAGGGGTTCCTGCGATCGCGATTTCTGTAACTTACAGGGAACACAAGAAGGCGGAAAATCCGGGTTCGATCCCCGTTAGCGCTACCAACTCCTTTAAAAACAATAAGTTAAGAAGTTGGTGTACACGGTTGGCCCCTCTCGCAGCGCCCCGAATACATCGCCAGGGCTGGAATACAATCGGATTCGGTAAGTGAAGGTCTCTGCGCTGCCTGCCAGAGGCGGAGGGCCATTGGATAGAAACCTCGGATATCGTTTATAATATCCGTAGTTTTTATCCATGCCCACAACCGACACAGGAGCGGCCAAAGCACGTGACGTGTTCGCGGAAAACGGGGGAATGCTCCGCACGAGCAAAGCTCTCCGGCTGGGTATTCACCCACGCACCCTGTACGCTCTTCGTGACGCCGGAGAGATCGAACAGGTAGGCCGTGGCCTCTATAGGCTCTCCACTGCAACTCCCCTTTCCAGCCCTGATCTGGTTCCAATTGCGGTTCGGATTCCACGCGCCGTGGTCTGCCTTATATCAGCGCTCGCGCACCACGGTCTGACCACCCAGGTTCCGCACGCGATCGATATCGCCCTTCCCAGTCACGCCAACGTTCCAAAGGTAGATGGTGTGCCTCTTAGAGTCTTCTGGTATCCGGATCGGTCTTTTCGCGTGGGCATTGAGACCGTCGCGATCGACGATGTTTCAGTTAGGATTTACTCGGTTGAGAAGACTATCGCCGACTGCTTCAAATATCGGAATAAGATCGGACTCGACATCGCGATCGAGGCGCTGCGGACATACCGAGAACGTACTCCGAAGCCGAACCGGGCGAAGCTGACAAAATTCGCGGAAATCAACCGTGTCCAGAAGATCATGCGGCCGTACCTTGAGGCCATCCTGTGAGCGGACGCGATCTAGGTGCATCTGTGAGGCAGCGCCTCCTCAACCAATCCCGCGCACAAAACCGACCATTCCAGGAACTGCTCCAGTATTTCGCTATGGAGCGCTTTTTGTATCGGCTTGTAAAATCCCCGCATGGAGAGCGCTTCATTTTGAAGGGAGCCCTGTTGCTGACAGCTTGGCGAGCACCGATGTCCAGGTGCGTATTCCGGTGAAGTGGGGCACCGATTCCGCTGAATGTGGGGCAGCGTCGGAGCGAAGCGACGCTGGCTACCGTAATGATCTCAAGGTGCCCCACTTGAGTCAAGATTTCCTCTACTTTTGAGAGTTAGTCAGCATCATTTCGTTTCTTCGTTTCGTTTCCAGTGGCGCGGTCATTCCGTTTCATGTGGGGCAGGGTTACGGGATGTGGGGCAGGATTCCGTTGCAGGTGGGGCACGATTCCGGTGAAGTGGGGCAACCGGATTCGGTTACCCCACCCGTCCGTCAGCCTTCCGCCGAGACCGCCGGCGACGATGCCAGTTGCCACCGTCGTTCCAGCGTGTTGAGTTTATGTCGCACGTGCTCCCAGTAGGCGTCCGTCACCGGCGCTCGCGCCACTTCCTCCAGAAGCGCGGTGAGATATCCCAGACTGGCGATGGGCGCTGGCGGATGTCCGTTTAGCATCGCCATGTATTTACGTGCGCTGCCCAGCCAGACTGCTCGGCGCAGATTCTCCATTGGTATACCGCGCCGATAGAGATCGACGGCGAGCTTTTCGTCCGCCGGCGTGAACGCCGAACACACGCATGCCGGCTCCAGAAAAGCGCTTCGCACTGACCGCACATAATCCGCCTGGCGATTGTCCGGCGTTGTGGGCAACTGCTTCTGATACGGCCAGAAACGGTCGCTGATCTCCAGTACGCCGGCTTGGTGGTGACAAACGCCATAACGGATGAGTGTGCCGAGGTGCACTTTGATCGCGGTCTCATCCCTCCCGAGCACTCGCGCCAGGCTCGCCGGATCGATGACGAACCTCCCGGTATGCCGATCCGCATTCAAGCAGATATATAGGTACAGCCGGAAAGCCGGGTCGGGCAGCAACGTCAGCGCTTCGGCGACTTCCCGGCCGGCGGCGAACCACCCGGTCGGTTGTTTGAGTTGCAGACGCGGCAGGATGCTCATGCGCCACCTCCCGGTTGCTCCGACGATCCACGCCCTTTCTTCTTGCGGATGGATTCGCCGGTCAGTTCAAGGCGGTAGGCGTTGTGCACCAACCGGTCCAAAATGCTGTCGGCCAACGTCGGATCCCCGATCTGCGCATGCCAGCTCTTCACGGGCAACTGGCTGGTGAGGACGGTCGAACGGCGGCCGTACCGGTCGTCGCAGATCTCCAGAAAATCGCGGCGCTCCGGGTCCGACAACGGCGCCATGACGAAGTCATCCACCACCAGTACATCGGTCCGTGCAATCGTTGCCAGCAACCGGCCCAGACTGCCATCGGCGCGGGCCATGGCCAAGTCGCGGAACAGCTTCGAAGCGGGTCGGTACAGAACCGTATATCCGTCGCGGCACGCTTTCTGTGCCAGCGCCTGGGCCAGCCACGACTTCCCGATCCCGGTCGGTCCCGTCAGCAGGACGGAAAGATGTTGGGCCACCCACTGGGACCCAACCAGGCTGCGCATGAGCTGCCGGTCCAAGCCGCGTGGATGGCGGTAATCGATATCCTCCACGCACGGTTCCGCGTCCAACTTGGATTTCTTCAGGCGCCGCGCCATGGCCTGGTTCTCACGCCAACTCCAGTGGTGATCCACCAGGAGCCCGAAGCGTTCCTCGAAACTGAGGCTCGCCGAGCTGGTATCTTCCATTTGCCGGGAGTAGGCGTCAGCCATGCCGTTGAGGTGCAGCGCGTGCAATTTCTCCAGAGTTTGCTGATTCAGCATCCGCCCACCCCTTTCGCCGGCTTCGTACTATCCCTGTAATAGTCGGCGCCGCGGATGTTGGCGTGTTCTACCGGTGGCATGGTGATCAGTTGCGGCAACGGTTGCTGATCCAGCCCGGAGGCCAGAATCGACTTGACGCTCTGATACCGATGGACCTTCATTCTCACGGCGCGTGTGCACGCCGCTTCCACGCGTTCCGGTCCGTACTTCCGGTTCAACGAGATGACGCCCAACGCCGAGCGATACCCCATCTCCGGGTGCGGCTTCTCCGCCAGGATGGCGGCGACCAGGCGTCCGGTAAAGGGGCCAGTTTTTGCCGCCCAGTCGATGATGCGCGAAGGCGTCCATTCCAGATACTGCTGGTGGGATTTCGGGCGGTGTTCCGAAAGCGTGGTATGCGCGTGCGCCTTCCGGCTGCGGACATGGCTGGCCACACGCTTGCCCTGATAGAGGATTTCCACCGTGCCGGAGGTGAAACGCACCTCCACTTGCTTGCCCACCAACTGGTACGGCGCGCTGTAATAGTGCCCGTCCAACTCGACGTGATAGTGGATGTTGATCCTCGTCTTCTTCCACTGGGCGAAGACAAAGCGCTGTGCCGGCAGGGGCTGCAACGCCGGCCGGTCGATGGTCACGTACAGCTCGGCACGCGAACCGGGCAGTTTGCGGAAGGGACGCTGATTTAGTTTTACCAGCAGTTCGGCGATGGACTCGTTGAGTTCCGCCAAGCTGAAGAACTGCCGTTTCCGCAAGGCCGCCAGAATCCACATCTGCACGAGTCTTACTCCGGCTTCCGCCTTGGCCTTATCTCTGGCGCGCCGTGGCCGTGCCGGCAGGATGCCGACGCCATAATGGATGGCCCACTCGGCGTAGGTGCGGTTCAGTTCCGGCTCGTACCAGCACGGCGTTTTCACGCCAGAGCGCCAGTTGTCCGGAACGACCAGGGCACTCGACCCTCCAAAGTATTCGAAGGCGCGGGTGTGGGAGCCGATCCAATCCCACAGGTCGCGTGTCCAGGTGGCCTCTGCGTAGGCGTAGCTGCTGGCGCCGAGCACGGCGACAAAGACGTAGGCGTTGCGAATCTCGCCGGTCTTCGGATCCGTCACCGCGACGGTCTGGCCGGCGTGATCGACGAAGATCTTCTCGCCGGCACGGTGTTCCTGGCGCATCACGATGTCGAGTTTGCGCGCCCATTGCCGGTACAACTCGCAATACCGGCTGTCATGTGTTGCAACACATGACAGCCGTTATGTGGCGGCCGTATTTATGTTGCACAATCATTTGAATGCCATGACTGACGCCCGCAGCGGTGACGTCGACGCAACATAATATTCATCCTGATGTCGCGGACGGCATGCCCCAATAGGGGTGTCCACTATGCTTGATCAACTCTTTCGCGACGAGTCGGCTCTTGCCCGACATCGAGGCGGCCGGTTTGCCCAGGAACGAGAGCGCTACCTACAACACTGCGCCCAACACGGCGCTACGCGTACCGCGTTGCGCCTGAAGGCCAACGAACTGCTCTGGATCTGTCAGCATCTACGAGGCGACCCATCCCGAGGCATCGATATTTCGGCGCTTCGGGAGGTGGCCTTGATACGGCGGTCTGTTTGTAAAGGAGCCACGACTGAGCAACGATTGATTGATGTTGGTCGACCATGGCTTCGCTACTTGGGATGGTGGCGCGTGCCGACGGCTGAAGTGCGATTTCAGGGTCACCTCGACCGCTATGTGGCCTGGATGCGCGATGAACGTGGATTCAGCTCATCAACCGTCGTTCAATGGCGGTCCAAGATACGCGATTTCCTACACTGGTACGAGCGCACCGACCGACCATTGTCCGCACTCGATCCAAGTGATCTTGATGTCTATTTCGTGACGGAGGGTGCCCAGCGTTGGTCTCGCGTCTCGACTTCGGGCATTGCAGCAGCGCTCCGCGTGTTCTTGCGATATATGGCGAGCTGCGGCGAGTGCCATCCTCGCGTTGCTGAAGGTCTCCGGGGACCACGTCTCTATGCACAGGAATCATTGCCCTCAGGTCCATCGTGGACCGACGTCCACCGACTTCTGGCCCAAGCTGGAGGAGATTCGCCGGCGGACGTCCGTGATCGCGCGATCTTGATGCTCCTTGCCGTTTACGGCATGCGTAGCGGCGAGGTGAGATCGTTGCGTCTCGACCAGATCGACTGGCGCGGGCGTGTAGTCAGGGTATTCCGATTGAAGCGGCGCCAACCTCAGGTGTATCCGCTTTTGCAGTCGGTGGCTGAGGCCTTCGCACGCTACATCGATTCCGCGCGCCCCAAGGCGGATCATCCGGAGGTCTTTCTGGGACTACTGGCGCCACACAGTCCGCTGTCATCCGGGGCGATGTCCGCTCTGGTAAGAAACAGATTCCAGGCCCTGGACATCCAGGCGCAGCACCACGGACCGCACGCGCTGCGACACGCTTGTGCAGCACGGCTCCTTGCTGAGGGTCTGAGTATCAAGGAGATCGGCGACCACCTGGGTCACCGTACAACTCGAGCGACGGGGATCTACGCCAAGATCGACCTCTCCGCTCTCCGTGAGGTGGCCGACTTCGATTTGGGGGACCTGGCATGAAGGTCGGTGACGTGATCGACGCATATGTCGGGCTAAAAACATCTTTGGGAATGAGCTTCGAATCTGCCCGGCGAGTGCTTGAGCAGTTCTCGCGGGAAATCGGGAACCCGCCCATCGGAGACGTCCAGGCTGAAGCCGTGGCTGCTTTTCTTCGGGGACGCGGCGCCCTGAGCGCCACGTGGGTGCTGAAATACAAAATACTCTCCGGCTTTTACCGATTCGCGATCAGTCGCGGACATGCACAGAGTTCACCCTTGCCGGCCCACATGCCGAAGCTGCCGCCCCAGCGATCGCCATATGTCTATTCGGTAGATGAGCTGCGACGGCTGCTCGCGGCCACATCGGTTGTCCACATCAGCAATACCCCCCTGCAAGCACCCATGTGCCGCATGCTGCTGATTCTTCTATACGGAGGCGGGCTGCGCGTCGGCGAAGCCCTTCACCTAACCCTGCGTGATGTCGACGTGATCGAAAAGATCATTACCGTTCGTCATACGAAATTCTTTAAGACACGGCTGGTGCCGATCGGTCCAAAGCTGGCGAGGGAACTGGCTGCGTACATGCAGCGCCGGCGCGAACTTCCCTTGCCGTTGGGCGACGATTCTCGTCTCTTTACAACGAAGACGGGCCGAGGCTGGCCTTACCCGCATGTGAACACCTTGTTCCACCACGTCCGACGAGCAGCCGGTGTCGTTTGCGCCGCCGAATCTCGTCCGCCACGCATCCACGACATCCGACACACGGCTGCGGTCCATCGAGTTGTCGCTTGGTATCGTTCTGGCCGCGATGTACAACGGTTGCTGCCACGGCTCGCGACGTACCTCGGCCATGTCGACATCAAATCGACCCAACGCTACCTCCATATGACAACCGATCTTCTGCAAGAGGCCAGCCGGCGCTTCGCGAGCTATGCGCAATCGGAGAACAGTCTATGAACGAGAAGATCTTGATGGGGCCGTGGGTCCGGCGCTTTCTGCTCGAACACCTGGTCAGCGAGCGCAACCTTTCCCGCAATACGCAAACCAGTTATCGCGACACGCTGACTCTGTTACTGCCCTTTGCCAGTGAGCACAGCGGCTGCGCAATCGATCGGTTAACTGTAGAGGGCCTGACGCCAACCATCGTCCGCAAATTCCTGGAACATGTGGAGTCTGTGCGTGGATGTAGCGGCGTGACGCGCAACAACAGGCTTGCAACCGTCCATTCCCTCGCAAAATTCATTGGGATGCGGTCTCCCCTCCATATCGCCTGGGCGACAGAGATCCGCTCGATTCCCTTTAAGAAGGTTGCGAAGAACCTGATCGGCTACCTCGAACGAGCTGAGATGGACGCACTTCTGAAATCACCTGACCGGCGCACGGAACTGGGCGATCGTGATTACACGATCCTGTTGTTCCTCTACAACAGTGGCGCGCGAGCTGATGAAGCCGCAGGATTGCTTATCAGGGATCTGCACCTGAAGGCGGCGCCGGCCGTTCGCATCGTGGGCAAGGGCAACAAGCATCGTCTGTGCCCGCTGTGGCCCACGACAGTCTCAGCGCTGTCGCGATTGATTGCCGGTCGCACTGAAACGGAACCGGTATTCCTTGGGCGACGACGCGAACAGATGACCCGCTTCGGTATACACAGGCTTGTCACTCGCTACGCGAGGTTGGCATCGAAGTCCGTACCGTCACTGACCGCCAAGCGCGTCAGCCCACATACGGTCAGACACACCACGGCCGTCCATCTACTCCGCTCGGGCGTGGACATCAACACCATCCGGGCGTGGCTGGGTCATGTTTCGCTCGATACTACGCACGTCTACGCGGAGGTAGATATGGAGATGAAGGCGAACGCGCTGGCAAGTGTCGATATCAAGGGGTTGGCTGGGACTGAACCCCGACGCACGCATCTGCCTTCGTTGATGGCGTTCTTGAAAGGGCTATAGCCCCGGCAGGCGGTCTATTAATGTTGCCGTAGGGGACGTCGAAAAACAGAGCGCCTGGGGTCCTGCATTCCTGGGCAACATAAATATGGCCACCACATAACGGCTGTATCCGTAGCCTTCCGGGTTGGCTTGTTTGTATTCGTCCCAGAGCAACTGCAGCGTTACGTGCCGGTGCCGCTGCTTCTGCTCGTGAATGGCAGCGAAGTCGGGGACCGCTTTGGCGGGGTCCGCGGCTCGCGGTAGTGGGTCGTCGAAGAGCGTCGCTTCCAGCTTCTCTTCGTCCCAACCATCCGGCAGCGGCCAACCGATGCCCGCGGCTTTGGCTCGCTGTAAGTAGTCGTGTACGGTGGTAAGGCCCAGGCAGCAGCTACGCGCAATCTCGCGCAGCCCCAGGCCCAGTTCGAACTTCAGTCTCAGAACTTCTTTCGTCTTTCGCATGGACAGTCTCCTTGTAGGCAAGATCTGAACTCCATGTTTGAAACAGGATCAGATCGCCTTGTTGTCTGTCCAGCGTCGTCCGCCGCCTGTGGAAAACGTTCCGAACCGATCGCGAACGCCATTCCGGGCTCTGGCGAAAAGTGTTCGCCATCGCGTCGGAATCGCGTTCGCCCTCATCCCGGAATTCTGTTCGGAATCAACCTGGAACTGTGTTCGGCCTCATCCCGGAATCGCGTTCGCTATGCCCCGGATTCCCCACCAAACCCGTTCGATCATGGGAATACCACCGATCCGCGTCAGTATCCCGTTGCGCATAGAACCTGACGGCATCGATTAGAGAGTGAATCACACCATTATGGAAGAACGTCTTGCGAGTAGCGACGTTCCGCAGCGACGGTGTCCGGAACAATCCGCAGTACTCGCTTCGCTCGCGGAGATCGGTGCGGTCGGGACCGCACAATCCGAGATCAAACCAATCCGGGTCCCCGGCCCGATTCGGCAACTCTCACACTGGCAGTCCCATAGCCCGCCGCATCAAAGCTGCCCGGAGTTCGCTCATGGTCCATCCAAACGCCCGTGCCATCACCTCGGCTGGGCTCTCGTTCCCTTCGGGCACGAATTCCCTTGCTGGCGAGCCATTGCGTAATCTGCGGAACCGCCGAAGGGCAGGGTGGCGCCGGTTGCTGCCATGCTGGTGTCTGCTCCAAGCGCTGAAGGCGCCGCCTGAGGGCCCTGTGGCTTCTTACCATCGTGTGCGTCCTACACCGAGAAGCTGCACCGACGAGGGGCAAAGACTATTCATCGGCTTCTCGGATCGAGCCGACCAGCGACGCCGGATCGGTGCAGCACTCCATTACGGCGCGAACCGCCTCGATAGGGAAGAGCACTTTCGGTCGCCGGAGCTCCGGATCTTGCATGTAGTTGGAAATCTCGCGGTCCCAGTATTCCAGCCACCTCCGTGATCCTGGTGCGAGACCGCTCCCGTCGGTCATCGTGACTTCGAGCTTCCTGAGCCGCCGCTCCAGGTTTGTCATCTGACCTCTTCGGAGTCCGCCAGCAGCTGCCGGGCTATGTCGAATCGCAGTTCATCCGGCAGCGCGCCAAGCGATCTCTCGAACGTCTGTCGCAGGCGGCTTAGTTTAGGTCCCGGAACGGAAAATCGAGCAGTTCCTCCGGCTTCGGCCGCCACGCACGACATCGGTCGCACTGTTGCCGCGCCAGCAGTTTCAACGCGCATTGCCATTCGTCGGCAACGAGCCTCAGAAAGGTGGCTTCGTGGGAGAATGGGTCGGCCACTTTCCGCGCGGCTTCGAGCATCGGCCCGAACCGAAACTCGATGCTCGCGAGCCGCCCTTCCAGGTTCCTTCATCGCTTGTAGCCCGGCGACTCTTCCGCCGTCCGCTCCAGTTCCGAAAGGCGCCCTTCGATGTCCGCCAAACTCGATCGACTTCGCTGAATGGTCGAGTCCGCTGTCCGCGACGCGCGCTTTTGAAGAAGCCTGGCGTGTTCGGCCAAACGGGCAACTACCAAGGGAGACGAGGCGACCGCCTACAACCGTTCGGTTGTCGGCCGGTTCGCGCACAGTTTGCTCACGTTGCGTCGGACCGGCTGCCGTTGGCTTTCACCTCGGCCTAGCCGACACCGGACGCCGGTGCGGCTAGGCGTCGCCAACGGCGATGTGCGCAAGAACAGGGGGGAAACTGGGGGTAGGGGCGCGTCCATGAATGGGTAAATTTGAGTAAGGATGGGTAATAAATTTTTCGGGACCTGCTTGGGACACGTCTGGCCAAGCGGCGCGTTATCAAGACGTTGTATTGGAAACAAAGGACTTAGATTGGCTCCTCAGGTAGGACTCGAACCTACAACCCTTCGGTTAACAGCCGAATGCTCTACCATTGAGCTACTGAGGAGCAACGATGACCCTTTCATTTATTACACCAAACCGCTGCCCGCAGTGTCAAATCCAGAGCTATTGCCTTCGCGCTATCCCCACGTTGGGTTCCCACACCCAACCCTTGCGTGTAAAGCCCCGCCCTCGTCCCACCGGCCTCGAGGCGTTTTCCACAAAGTGTTGTCTTTCCGGACATCAAGGTATGGAATCAGCCGTGCAGGCTAGCCGTCGAAACACTGCCCATACTTTCCCGGGAGGATGCGCCCATTATGGACAAAGAGACGCTGACGATCACTGACAATCGGACAAACGCTACATACACCATCCCGATTTACCGCGGTACGGTTCGAGCCATGGACCTGCGGCAGATCAAGGCAGGACCGGATGACTTCGGCCTCATGACATACGACCCCGCCTTCATGAACACGGCCTCCTGCACGAGCGCCATCACTTTTCTGGACGGCGATAACGGCATTCTCCGCTATCGCGGGTATCCTATCGAGCAACTCGCCGAGCATTGCACCTTTCTGGAGGTGGCTTACCTGCTGCTCGAAGGCGAATTGCCCACCAAGGAACAGCTCGAGCTCTGGGACTGCGAGATCATGCACCACACCATGATCCATGAAAACTTGAAAAAGTTCATGGACGGCTTCCACCACGACGCCCACCCCATGGGGGTCCTGATCAGCACTGTGGCGGCGTTATCGACCTATTACCCCGACGCCCGAAACATCGCCGATCCGAAGTGCCGCCGCAAGCAGATCGTCCGCCTGATCGCAAAAATGCCCACATTGGCGGCGTACGCCTACCGGCACCGCCTCGGCCTGCCTTATGTCTATCCCGATCCCGAGCTGTGCTACACGAAAAACTACATGAACATGCTCTGGAAGCGGCTCGAGCCCAGGTACGCCGCCAACCCCGTGCTCGCACGCGCTCTCGATGTTCTGTTCATCCTCCACGCCGACCACGAGCAGAACTGCAGCACGAGCGCCATGCGGGCGGTCGGCAGTTCCCATGCCGACCCGTTTGCTACGACCGCGGCCGCCATAGCTGCCCTTTCTGGTCCGCTCCATGGCGGTGCCAATGAGGAAGTGCTGCGCATGTTGGATGAGATCGGGTCAAAAGACCAGATCTCCGGATTTATCGGCCAGGTGAAGGAAGGCAAGCGGAAGTTGATGGGATTCGGCCATCGCGTCTACAAGAACTACGATCCTCGGGCGCGCATCATCAAGCAGGTAGCCGAAGAGGTCTTCGAGGTTACGGGCCGCAACCACAAGATTGATATTGCGTTGGAACTGGAGCGGATCGCGCTCTCCGACGATTACTTCATCAAGCGCAAGCTGTATCCTAACGTGGATTTCTATTCGGGCATCATCTACCAAGCGATGGGTTTCAAACCCGAGCAGTTTACCGTGCTGTTCGGCATTCCTCGGACTGCTGGCTGGCTGGCTCAATGGCAGGAGATGCTTCAAGATCCCGAAAAGAAAATTGCGCGCCCACGCCAGGTATACACCGGCGAGGACCGTCGCGATTTCGTGCCCCTGACGCTTCGCGGTATGCGCGAGCGCGAGCTTTCCTTGGCGTAGTAGGGCTGGACGACTGCGAATGCCGGGACGCTTCGCGGTCCGCATGGTACGGCACTTCTTCACCACCATTTGCGATCCGGCAGTCTGGATGCAACGGGATTGTGAGAGCCCGCTGCCGGATTGTCTGCCTCTTCCGGGTGCTGTCTGGCCGGGACAGCCCGGCGATTCCCAGGCATCGGCGTGGCAACTCGGTACCCGCCCCCATTCTGACGGTCGGCTTTCGTCCCGATGGGTGAAGGCTGACGCACCTGTACAATAGGTGCATGAAACGCTTCGCCCTCACATTCACCCTGGTTGTGTGCGCCGCTTTTGCCGCCAGCCCCGAAGAGTTTTCGACTTCCGCAGGCACCCTGCAACTCACCCCCATCCAACACGCCAGCCTGATGATCAAGGCAGGCGGCAAGGTGATGTACGTGGATCCTGCACAAGGCTCTTACGACGGCCTGCCACAGGCCGACTACATTCTGATCACCGATATCCATGGCGACCACATGGCCCCGGCGCTGGTGGACAAGCTGAAAAAACCGGGCACCGTAATCCTCGCTCCGAAAGCGGTGGCTGACAAGGTATCCGGCGCGACGGTGATTTCGAACGGCGAAACCAAAACCATAGGCGACTTCAAGGTGGAGGCCATCCCGATGTACAACCTGAAGCCCGCCGATAACGGGCAGGTCTACCACGAAAAAGGCCGCGGCAACGGCTATGTCGTCACTTACGGAGGCAAGCGGTTTTACTTCTCGGGTGACACCGAAGGGACGAAGGAGATGAAGTCGCTCCGCAATATTGACGTCGCCTTCGTCTGCATGAATCTGCCTTTTACGATGACCGCTCAGGACGCCGCTGTCGCGGTGCGGGCCTTCCACCCCGCGATCGTCTATCCATACCAC